>Ga0209066_10007938_pt1 | contig 10395 bp, 11 predicted proteins | sample All_14_2_FD_187198 | JGI IMG/M metagenome (GOLD analysis project Ga0209066, IMG submission 187198) | Freshwater microbial communities in response to fracking from Pennsylvania, USA - Allegheny Zone_MetaG_DW_15 (SPAdes) (version 2) ... | reverse complement strand
CCGAGGCGGTGGACTACGCCAAGGACCTGCCGATGGTCGACGGCAAGCCCGACGTGGCCGCTTTCGCAGCCAAGTGGAAGGACCCCAGCCGTCGTCTGCTGGGCGAGGCCCAGGCCCAGTGGCTGGCGGGACAGGTCAGCGCCTCGGTCAAGGGCGGCAGCGCCTGGCAGGTTCTGGGCAATCAGGTGGTGATGGCCCGCGTGGCCGGGCCCAATCTGGTCCAGGTGATGGGCCCCGAGAAGTTCGAGGCCATGCTGGGCAAGCTGCCCGACTACATCCGCGGTCGCGTCCGTCAGGGCGTGGCCCTGTCGGCCCTGGGCCTGCCCTATAATCTGGACGCCTGGGACGGCTATCCGGCCGATCGCGAGCGGCTGTATGACCTGTTCAAGGGCGCGGGGGCCAACCCGATCATGCTGTCGGGCGACAGCCACTCGTTCTGGGCCAATGAGCTGTTCGACGACGCCGGCGCCAAGCGCGTGGCCGTCGAGTTCGGCGCAACCGGCATCACCTCGCCCGGCTATGGCGACATCCTGCCGGGCGTGCCGCTGGGCGAGGCCTTCGCGGCCCGCAACAAGGAGGTCAGGTTCGCCGATCCGGGCGCCAAGGGCTTCGTGCTGCTGACCCTGGAACATGGCAAGGCGACCAGCGCGATGATCGCCGTCTCAACCATCCATGAGCCCGCCTACACCACCAAGGTGCTCAAGCGCTTCGTGGTCACGCCGACCAAGGGTGGCGGCGTCGAGGCCCTGGCCGAGGGCTAACGCCGCTCCAGCGCCAGGCGCAGGCCGAAGGCGATGAAGACGCCGCCGGTGATCCGGTCCAGCCACCGGATCACCGAGGCCTCGCGCAGCAGGCCCGCCAGGGGCGCCGTGGCGGCGATCAGCAGTCCGGCCCACATCAGGCCCATCACCACGTGCACCCCCGCCAGAATGACGCCGAATGTGGCCGGGTTGGCGCCGGCCGGCACGAATTGCGGCAGGAACGAGATATAGAACACCCCGACCTTGGGATTGAGCAGATTGGTCAGCAGCCCCCGCCGCAGGCAGGCCATGGCGCCGCCGCTGGTCGGGGTCACCGCGCCCGGCTCAAAGGCGTTGCGAGGCTTGAGGATGATCCTGATCCCGATCCAGACCAGATAGGCCGCGCCGGCCCATTTCAGGGCGGTATAGGCTGTCTCCGACGCCGTCAGCAGGGCGCCGGCGCCGCAGGCCGCCGCCACGCCCCAGACCAGGCAACCGATCCCGATGCCCAGCGCCGCCGCCAAGGCCCGGCGCGGACCCTCGGTGGCGGCGGTGCGCAGCACCAGGGCCGTGTCGAGACCCGGGGTGATGGTCAGCAGACCGGCGGCGAGGCTGAACGCCAGCAGGGCCTGCAGGGTGGTCATGCGATCTTGTCTTCCCGCTCGACCAGCTTGCCGTCCTCCATCACCCGATAGAAGCACGAGCGGAAACCCACATGGCAGGCGCCGCCATCGCCCTGCGGTCGCACCTTGATCAGCACCGCGTCCTGGTCGCAGTCGACCCGCAGTTCGGTGACGATCTGCAGCTGGCCGCTGGTCTCGCCCTTTTTCCAGAGCTCGCCGCGGGAGCGGCTGAAATAGTGGGCGATCCCGGTCTCGACGGTCAGCTTGAGGGCCTTGTCGTTCATCCAGGCCAGCATCAGGATCTCGCCGGTGTCGGCGTGCTGGGCCACGGCGACCACCAGGCCATCGGCGTTGAAGCGCGGGGCCAGCCGGTCGCCCCGCTCCAGGGCGTGCTTGTCGGGGGCGGCGGGAAACAGGTCAGTGCTCATGGCGCCACATATGGCGCCCGCACACCCGCTTGGGCTAGCCTGTGATCGGGGAGAATCGATGAACCTCAAGGACCATATCAAGGCGCAGGTCGCCGCCCTTGACCTCCGGGCCCGGCCCTGGGCCCAGCGGTCGCGCTGGCATGGCTATGCCTATGAGTTCCTGCTGTTTGGCCTCAAGCAGGCCTGGGCCTGCCTGTTCGGCGCGCTGATGCTGGCTCTGCTGGTCGGCACTTTCCTGTTCTGGCCCAGGGATGCCGGCGTCGCCCGCTACGACTTTCTGGTCATCGCCTCGCTGGTCATTCAGGCCAGCTTGCTGGCCCTGAAGCTGGAACGCTGGGACGAGGCGGCGGTGATCTTCATCTTCCACCTGGTCGGAACCGTGATGGAGGTCTTCAAGACCGCCCAGGGCTCGTGGCTCTATCCCGAGCCCAGCCTGCTGCGCATCGGCGGCGTGCCGCTGTTCACGGGCTTCATGTACGCCTGTGTCGGCAGCTATATCGCCCGGATCTGGCGGCTCTTTGACATCAGCTTCATCCGGTATCCGCCGTTCTGGAGCACCTGGATCCTGGCGGGCCTGGCCTATCTGAATTTCTTCACCCACCATTTCGGCCCCGACATCCGCATCGGGCTGTTCGCCCTGTCGGCGGTGCTGTTTGGCCGGACCTGGTTTGTGTTCACACCCGACCGCGCGCCTCGGCGCATGCCGATGATCGTGGGTCTGCTGCTGGTGGCCCTGTTCATCTGGTTCGCCGAGAACCTGGGCACCTTCGCGGGCGCCTGGATCTATCCCGACCAGCAGGACGGCTGGACCATGGTCGGGATCGAGAAGCTGGGCGCCTGGTATCTGCTGATGCTGATCAGCTTTGTGCTGGTCTCGCTGGTCCATCGGCCCGTGGACGCCTGTGTTTACAGGATCCGCGAGGGTATCCGGGCGGCGGCTTAGCTGTGCGTCCTTCGAGGCTCGGCTTCGCCTCGCACCTCAGGATGAGGAAGATTTTCTGATTTCCTCATCCTGAGGCGCCCGCGCAGCGGGCCTCGAAGGACACATGGTCCAACCTACTTCCGAACCACCAGATCCATGAACCGCTGCTGCAGCACCTTGTCGGTCCGGAACACGCCGCGGAACTGGGTGGTGATGGTCGAGACATCGTGGTGGCGCACGCCGCGGGTGCTCATGCACTGGTGCTCGGCGTCAATCAGTACGGCCACGCCGGCGGCCGAGAGATGATCCTCGATGGCGTCGGCGATCTGCATGGTCATGGTCTCCTGAGTCTGGAGACGCTTGGCGTAGATCTCTACCAGGCGGGCCAGCTTGGAGAGCCCGACGACCTTGCCGGTCGGCATATAGGCGATCCAGGCCTTGCCCAGGAACGGGGCCATGTGGTGCTCGCAATGGCTCTGCACGTCGATGCCGCGCAGCATGACCATGTCGTCATAGCCCTGGACGTCCTCGAAGGTGCGGGAGAGCTCCTTGGCCGGGTCGCCCTCATAGCCGGCGAACCACTCGCCATAGGCGTCGACCACGCGCTGGGGCGTGTCGAGCAGGCCCTCACGGTTTGGATTGTCACCGGCCCAGGCCAGCAGAGTGCGTACGGCGGCCAGGGCCTCTTCGCGGCTCGGGCGCGCGTCGAGGCCATGGTGAAGGTGGTCGGCGGCGCAGGCGCAGCGCTCGAGCAGGGCGGATTCAGGCGTCACAGCGTCCATATCGGCAGGGTCTTTCCACGGGCTGAGTTGCGCCGGAGCGCCTCTCGCTCCGGAATGACGCGTGCCACCCGTCTCACAGCTACGGTCGAGATCGCCCAAAAGATGACGTGTCGTCCGCGTGCCCAGTGGCTATATGGGACCCTTCCAACCCTCGGCAACATCCTCCCGTTACGTCAGGCAGACGCGTTTCTCATGACCTTGAAGCTCCACGACACCCTGACGCGCGAAAAGCGCGCCTTCGTCCCCGCCGATCCGAGCCGGGTGACGATGTATGTCTGCGGGCCCACGGTCTATAACCACGCCCATATCGGCAACTTTCGGCCGGTGGTGGTTTTCGACGTGCTGTTCCGCATGCTGCGCCACATCTATGGCGAGGACGCGGTGATCTATGCGCGCAACGTCACCGACGTGGACGACAAGATCAACAAGAAGGCCTTCGACGAAGGCGTGCCGATCAGGACGATCACCGATCGCTATCTGGCCGCCTATCACGCCGACGCCGACGGTCTGCTGGCCCTGCGCCCCACGCTTGAGCCCAAGGCCACCGAGCACATGGCGCAGATCATCGCCATGATCGGCAAGCTGGTCGAGAGCGGATCGGCCTATGCCGCCGAAGGCCATGTGCTGTTCGATACGCAGGCCTTCCCCGACTACGGCCAGCTGTCGGGCCGCAATATGGACGACATGATCGCCGGGGCCCGGGTCGAGGTCGCGCCCTACAAGCGCCACCCCGCCGACTTCGTGCTGTGGAAGCCGTCCAAGGAAAACGAGCCGGTGTGGGACAGCCCCTGGGGCGCGGGTCGCCCTGGTTGGCACATCGAATGCTCGGCGATGATCGACGCCTCGCTGGGCCGGACCATCGACATCCATGGCGGCGGCATCGACCTGGCCTTCCCGCACCACGAGAACGAAGTGGCCCAGAGCCGCTGCGCCCACGATCTGCCGGTCCTGGCCAACTACTGGATGCACAACGGCTTCCTGGATATGTCCGGCGAGAAGATGTCCAAGAGCCTGGGCAATGTCATCCTGCCCCATGAGCTCTTGAAGACCACGCCCGGCGAAGTGATCCGCTGGGCCCTGCTGTCGGCGCACTATCGCCAGCCGCTGGACTGGACGCCGGAGCTTCTGGAGCAGTCGCGCAAGGCGCTGGACCGCCTGTACGGCGCCCTGCGCCGCGCCAAGGACGTGCCGATGGACCAGGCGATGGAGGCTCCCGAAGAGGTGGTCGCCGCCCTGGAGGACGACCTCAACACGCCCCAGGCGATCTCGTGCTTCTTCGAGGTCTCCAGCGCCATCGAGCGCGCCGTCACGGCCGGCGACACTGTCGCCATCGCCGCCAACAAGGCCCGCCTGATCGAGGCCGGCGCCCTGCTGGGCTTCCTGCAGGCCGACCCCGACAGCTGGTTCGAGGGCGACGCTTCCGACGACCTTAAGGCCCAGGTCGAGGATCTGCTCAAGCGCCGGGTCGAGGCCCGCGCCGCCAAGGACTGGACCGCCGCCGACGCCATCCGCGCCGAGCTGGACGCCCTGGGCGTGGTGGTCATGGACGGTCCGGCCGGCGCGACCTGGCGGATGAAGGACTGAGGTTCTTACAGCTTCTCTTCTGGGCCGCGCCCCCAACCTCCGTTCATCCCCGCGAAGGCGGGGACCCAAGCCGAGTTGGGGTTCGCGCTGGTCTGTGGGCTTTTCCGCTGATTCAGCTTGGGTCCCCGCCTTCGCGGGGATGAACGGGGTTTTGTGCGGTTGGGTTCATGATATGTTCCGGTCTCTGCAATGGGGATCGGGCAAGCATGTACAAGCGGTTCAGCGTCTACCTCCTCGCCAGCCGGCCATACGGCACACTGTATTGTGGCTACACCGACGACATCGCCCGCCGCATGTGGGAACACCGCGAGAAGACCTTCAAAGGCTTCACCGCCAAGTACGGTGTGACGCGTCTGGTCTGGTACGAAATGGGCGACTCGCGTGAAGGGGCCTTCATCCGCGAGCGGCAGATCAAGAAGTGGAACCGAGCCTGGAAGATTAGGCTGATCGAGGCGGAGAACCGCGACTGGATCGATCTCTACGACACCCTCAATTGCTAGGGCCGGCGCGGCTTGGGTCCCCGCCTTCGCGGGGATGAACGGATTTTTTGGAGGCCATGGCCACAGTCGTGGACCCAATGCTAAAAGCCCGCCCATGCAAAGAGCCGTCGAACATCGTGTTGGCATCCGGGCCCCGGCCGAACTGATCTGGGAGCTGATCTCGGACTTCTCAACCTGGGAACACTGGAATCCCATCCATCCCAAGGCCGAGGGGCAGTTGAAGATCGGCACGGCGCTGACCGTGCATCAGGCCCTGCCGGGCGAACCGGTGCGGGTGATCCAGCCTGTGGTTCAGGACTGGGTGCCCTATGAGCAACTTCACTGGCGCTCGACCCGCATGGGCGGCTTCGTCACGGCGGTCCGCTATATCGAGATCGAGAACATGGGCCCCCATAACGCGACCTTCTCGAACGGCGAGCTCTTCGTGGGCATGCTGGTCCGCTGGATCAGCAAGGAAGATCGCCGCAAGCTGCGCGCGGCCTACACCCAGATGGGCGAGGCCCTGCGCGATCATGCCGAGGCGCTCTGGTTGCAGCGCCAGCAAAACCCCACCTCAGTCCCATGATCGACGAGCTCTATAGCGCCAAGATCCTCACCCTGGTTGCGAACATCCCGCGCGCCGGGCGTCTGGCCGCGCCCGACGCCTCATCCGAGAAGGTCGCCAAGCTGTGCGGCAGCAAGATCGTGGTCGATGTGACGCTGGCTGACGGCAAGGTCAGCGACTTTGCCCAGGACGTCTCGGCCTGCGCCCTGGGCCAGGCCAGCGCCGCGATTCTGGGCGCCAACATCGTCGGAGCGGAACTTTCCGAGATCGAGTTGGCGCGGGATTCTCTAAGGGCTATGCTGAAGGCCGACGGCGCGCCTCCTGCGGGCCGGTTTGCGGAGCTTGCTGTGCTGGAGCCTGTAAAGGCCTACCCCGCCCGTCACGCCTCGACGCTTCTGGCGTTCGAGGCCGCGGTGGAGGCTGTCTCCCGGGCCACAGCCCAAGTGGAAAGGCGAACTAGCAGCGCCGGCGCCGCTTGATTGCGGCTTTTCGCGGGTGCGATAACCACCCTCGAAACCATAGCGCGCTGGCATGACCTTTTACGACCGCACCGTCGACCTTGGCCTCCGGGTCTACAAGTTGACGCTATCGCCTCTCATTGGGCGTCAGTGCCGCTTCATGCCGAGTTGTTCGGAGTATGCGGCCCAGGCGCTTAAGGATCACGGGCCCGCCAAGGGGTCCTGGCTGGCGTTGCGACGGATTTGCCGATGCAATCCGTTTGGAGGATCGGGCTTCGACCCGCCTCCGCCGCGCGACCAGCCACGCAAGTGGATATGTGAAGAATGATCGATCTGGTTTTCCCCGACGGCTCGTCCCGTCAGTATCCCGCTGGCTCCAGCGGGCGCGACGTGGCGGCCGCCATTTCCAAGTCGCTGGAAAAGAAGGCGCTGCTGATCAAGCTGGACGGCGTGCTGCTGGACCTTGATCGTCCCCTGACGCCCGACCTGCTGACCGGCGAGCGCAGGATCGAGATCGTCACGCGCGAGTCGCCCGACGCCCTGGAAGTGATCCGCCACGATACGGCCCACGTGCTGGCCGAGGCCGTGCAGGAGCTGTTCCCCGGCACCCAGGTGACGATCGGCCCGAACGTCGAGGACGGCTTCTATTACGACTTCGCCCGCGACGAGCCGTTCAGCCTGGACGATCTGCCCAAGATCGAAGAGCGCATGCGCCAGATCGTCGATCGCGACGAAAAGATCCGCCGCGAAGAGGTCGACCGCGACGCCGCCATCGCCGATTTCGAGGCCCTGGGCGAAAGCTACAAGGCCCAGATCATCCGCGACCTGCCGGCCAGCGATACGATCACGGTCTATCACCAGGGCGAAAAGTGGAAGGACCTGTGCCGCGGGCCGCACCTTCCCTCGACCAAGGCGGTGGGCAAGGCCTTCAAGCTGACCAAGCTGGCCGGCGCCTACTGGCGCGGCGACCAGAACAACGCCCAGCTGCAGCGCATCTATGGCACCTCTTGGGCCACGGAAGCCGATCTCGAAGCCTATCTGAAGCGCATCGAGGAAGCCGAGAAGCGCGATCACCGCAAGCTGGGCCGCACGATGAACCTCTTCCACCTGCAGGAAGAGGGCAAGGGCATGATCTTCTGGCATCCGAAGGGCTGGACGCTCTATCGGGCGCTTGAGGACTATATGCGCCGTCGTCTGGACGCTGTCGGCTATGTCGAGGTCAAGACGCCGCAGATCCTCGACAAGAGCCTGTGGGAAAAGTCAGGCCACGCCGAGAAGTTCGGCCACGCCATGTTCATGTGCGAAAGCGCCGAGGGCGAGGTCCTGGCCGTCAAGCCGATGAACTGCCCGGGGCACATCCAGATCTTCAATGTCGGTCAGCGGTCTTACCGTGAACTGCCGCTGCGCATGGCCGAGTTCGGCGCGTGCCACCGCTACGAGCCCTCCGGCGCCATGCATGGCATCATGCGGGTGCGGGCCTTCACCCAGGACGACGGCCACATCTTCTGCCGCGAAGATCAGGTTACGGAAGAAAGCGCCAAGTTCATCGAGCTCCTGCGCAGCGTCTACAGCGACCTGGGCATGACTCTGGCCGATACCAAGTTCTCCACGCGTCCCGAGTTGCGTGCGGGTGATGACGCGGTGTGGGACAAGGCGGAAGCGGCCTTGTCGGCGGCGGCCGAGGCGGCGGGCGAGACGCTGGTGCTGCAAGAGGGCGAAGGCGCCTTCTACGGCCCCAAGCTGGAGTTCTCCCTGAAGGACGCCATCGGCCGGGTCTGGCAGTGCGGAACCCTGCAACTGGACTTTGTCTTGCCGGAACGACTGGACGCCGAGTACGTTTCGGAGGACGGTTCAAAAAAGCGTCCCGTGATGCTTCACAGGGCGATCCTGGGGTCGTTCGAACGGTTTATTGGTATTCTGCTGGAGAACTTCGCCGGCCACCTGCCGCTTTGGCTGGCGCCGACGCAGGTTGTGGTGGCGACAATTACGTCTGACGCCGACGATTATGCTCGCCAGGTCGTCGAAAGATTGACGTCTTTGGGGATGCGCGCGGAGGTCGATCTGCGTAATGAGAAGATCAACTACAAGATTCGCGAGCACAGTCTTGCAAAGGTTCCGGTGATCGCGGTGGTGGGGCGCAAGGAAGCAGAGACGGGGCAGGTTGCCCTGCGTCGTCTGGGCGGCGAGGGGCAGAACATCCTGTCGCTCGACGAAGCCGTGCGTGTCCTGACGGATGAAGCCACGCCGCCGGACCTGGCCCGCGCCCGGGGTATCACCAAGTCTGTACAGGAGGCGGCGCTCGCCTGATGAACAGCATCCTCCCGTCCTTCACGACCCTTGCGGCTGGCGCTCGCCCGGCCCGACCGAATATTTCGGTGGTGATGGTCGTGTACCGGACGGGTGGGGCGCTGCTCGAAAGCATCCGACACGTGCTGGACGAGCCGCTGGTCGACGAGTTCGTCATCGTCGACAACGGCTCGCCTCCGCGCGACGCCGAGATGTTGCGGGCCCTGGGCCTGACCGAGCCGCGTGTGGTGCTGCAGCAGGGCCATGGCAATGTCGGCTTCGCGCGCGGCGCCAATCTGGGCGCCACGACGGCCAAGGGCGAGTACATCATCTTCATCAATCCCGACGCCAACCTGCAGCCTGGTTGCGTCGCGGCTCTGGTGACGGCCTTCCGCGGCCAGCCGATCCCGACCGTCGTCGGCGCGCGGGTGATGAACACCGACGGCACCGAACAGCGCGGCGGACGTCGTGGCGAGGTGACGCCGATCACCACGTTGCTCAGCTTCGGTCATCTGACCCGTCGCTATGCCGGCCTGGCGGGTTACGAAATTCATCGCGAGACCGAACCGCTGCCGCGCACGCCGGTTCCCATGCCCACCATCTCGGGCGCCTGTTTCGCCTTGCGCCGGGCCGATTTCGAGGCGCTGGACGGTTTCGACGAGGGCTATTTCCTGCACGTCGAGGACATCGACTTGTGCTGGCGGGCCCGCCAGGCCGGCGGCCAGGTGATCTTCCAGCCCAAGGCCCAGGTCGTGCATCTTGGGCACACCAGCCTGGAACATCCGGTGAAGGTCGAGTTCCACAAGGGCGTGGGCCTGTCCCGCTACTTCATCAAGCGCGCCGACACCCTGCAGCACTACGCCCTGGCGGTGTTCCTGGCCCCGGCCATCATGCTGATGTCGGTCTGCCGTCCCCTGCTGTGGAAGATCACGGGGCGGCCGATCTAAGGGGCTGAGGGCGGACGATAATCGGCTCGTTGAGACCGACTTGGCGCTCTTGAAACGGAGACCTCCTCGTGCCGAAATTTCTCGCTGTCTACACCATGCAGCCCGAGGATCTTGCGCGCTTTCGTCGCCTTCCAAAGGCTGAGCAGGACGCCATCGACGCTGTGGGCGTTCCGCAATGGGGCGAGTGGGAGCAGCGCCAGTCGGCCTCCATCATCAATCGCGGCGGAATGGTGGGAAAGACCACCCGCATCACGCGGGAGGGTGTTGCCGCCGCGACGAACGCGATCTGCGGCTATCTGATTGTCGAGGCTGAAACCGCCGAGGCGGCGGCACAGCTGTTCTCGGACCATCCGCACATCAATGTCTTTCCCGGCGACGGCGTCGACATCATGCCTTTCGTGACCGAACCGGAGACCTGAGACCGGACACGCTCCCTCACATCGGCGCGATGGTTTCATATCGCAGACCATCCGGACCCTCGATCGAGGTCGGGGCCTGTAGCGCCCGGCCCGGCAGCATGGCGCGATAGCGTTCGTAGATCGCCCGGGCGTCACGACCGGTCTTGGCCTGCAGGCAAAGAT
>Ga0209066_10007935_pt1 | contig 10396 bp, 5 predicted proteins | sample All_14_2_FD_187198 | JGI IMG/M metagenome (GOLD analysis project Ga0209066, IMG submission 187198) | Freshwater microbial communities in response to fracking from Pennsylvania, USA - Allegheny Zone_MetaG_DW_15 (SPAdes) (version 2) ... | reverse complement strand
GGGTATACGGTATGTGCTCCGCCAGTCATACTTCGATCGGCGCCGGGGCTGCTTTGTCCACCGGCAGATCTATGATCTCGGACCGCGACCGGATGATTTCATCCATCATTCCGACCAATGGTGGCCTTCCTTCGCTGAAGGGTTGGAGGAAGCGGTCGCCCGGGCGGAGCCCGACAGGATTGCCGCGGTGCAACTGGAGGAACTGCTGTGGCGGTTTTTCACCGTCGCCGAGCGGCAACAGCTCAATCGCTCTCGCCGGCGCCAGCCTGTCAAGCTGATGCCCTTCACGGTGGAGGACGAAGAGCGACTGCAGCGGGAGATCCATCTCTTCGATCGCCGCCGCCTTTATTATCTCCGGTATGGCGCGGTCGACCAGACCCGCATTCATCGTCTGCACAAGAAGCTGTGCCGTCCCCTGTTCGGTCAGTGCCGGGATGAACGGGAGTTCTACTTTAGCGAGGAGGAGAAGGTCCTTCATCCTGCCGAGTACCGCACCTATGTCTTCGCCATTTTTGACCTGCAACGGTTCTTTGACCAATCCTTTGCCCGGTCCCTGCCGCAGGCCCTGGATCAGGACCTGATGGCCGACCGCCTGATCGAGGAAATATGCAGGTTAAATGGCGATGCAGGCTTCTGGGGGGAGGACTGGGCGCAAGCCAGCCTCCATCCGCACCTGCAGCGCTATGTGGTGATGTTCTTCGATTACGGCTATCCGCAAAGGTCGTTCATCGATGATTTTGCCCGAGATTTCATCAACCGGCACCGCCAGTTCCGCTGGCCGGAGTGGAAACCGGAGGAGACGACGGAGGTCACCGCGATCTTCGGCCGGACCATCGAAGAACTGCGGCTGCTGTCGAACAGGGATCTGGCTCGTCTCTTTCGCCAGCGGGCTAAGGAACTGCATCCGGATGCCGGCGGCAACCACGAGAGCTTTATCCGGTTGAACGCTGTTTACGAACGGATCAAAAGGCGCCTGGGTCGATGAAGACGCCAGGCGGGTGGCGATCGTGACGGAGAATGCACGCCTGGTCGGTATGGTCCAGTGAAAGGCCGGGGCCGGATCGAGTGATCGACGCCGGGGGGTGCCTTCATGCCCGCGGTCGGCCGGACGGTTTCGAAGCCGGCTGATGCAATGCCGGAGAAAGCGTTGATAGCAAGATAGCCATTTGATTTTGCATAAAATAAAGTTCATCGACAGCGGCCGGAGGAGGTCCGTTGCACCTGGGTTGGTGGCATCGGCAACCACAACCAATACCTCGGTCGAGAGCGGCGCTGGCCGCTTCGTGCCAGGTTTCGGGTAAGATCATGGTTTACGTAAAACGTTTTGTAGAACCTCGGGGAAAAATTCCATGACGCGGTAAAAGCACGGCGATATGCTGCCGGATGCGGTAGCTGTCTCCATCATCTTAACTCATATAAATTATACGAAAAAAAATTATTAGAAACATTTTTTATGGCACCTGGCCGTTTCTCGGGGGAGTAAATTTTCGGAGGAAGAAAATCTGAATAGAGGTTGACTTAAACGTAAGGGTAAGGTATAGGGAAAATAATGCGAATGATTACTTCGGCATTGTTGTGAGGGTGGTAGTCTCGGAGCGTCATTTCTTTATGGGGAAAAGCCATGGACCTTCTCTCGTATCAATCTATTCCCGCGATTCTCAGGGAAAACGCAGTAAAGTTCGGCACCAGAACCGCCATCTCCTTCAAGAAGGATGGCATTTACACCTCCCTGACCTACGCCCAGTTCTACGAACGAGTGCTCCTGCTTGCCCGCGGACTCGGCAAGGCCGGTGTCAAGCGGGGCGACAAGGTGGCGATCTTTTCGGAAAACCGCCTTGGCTGGGCCATCTCCGATTTCGGCATCCAGAGCGCCGGTGCGATCACTGTCCCGATTTACGCCACCAACACCGGCAAGCAGGCGGCCTATGTCATCAATCACAGCGAGGCCAAGGTCGTCTTCGTCTCCACCAAGCTGCAATACGAGAAGCTGCTGTCGGTGCGGGACAAGATACCCAATGTCGAACTGATCGTATCCTACGAGCGGTATATCGGCGACCGGACCTTCCCCGCCTTCACCCAGAACCAGCTGTCCGAGATCGAGGCGCCGCTGACCCAGGGAGAGAGGGAGCGGATCGAACAGCAGATCGAAGACATCCGTCAGGACGACATCATCACCATCATCTATACCTCCGGGACGACCGGTGTGCCGAAGGGGGTCATCCTGACCCAGCGCAATTTTCTGTGTGACTGCGAATACGGGATGCGCCAGCTCGGCGGTCTCGGCAGCAACGAGACCTTCCTCAGCTTCCTGCCCCTGAGCCATGTCCTGGAGCGGACCGCCGGCTACTATGCCGCTTTATTGAGCGGCAACCATATCGCCTTTGCCGAGGACGTCAAAAAGGTCATGGAGAATATGGTGGAGATCCGGCCGACGGCGATGGTCAGCGTCCCGCGGCTGTTCGAGAAGATCCACTCGCGCATTTACGACAGCGTCCACCAGTCAAGCCCGTTCAAGCGCAACCTCTTCCACTATGCAATGAAGATCGGCGGCGAGTATGTGCGGACGAGATATATCGAGAAAAAACCCGTTGGTCTCCTTGGCCTCCAGTACCGCTTTTTCGACCGCCTGGTGTTCAGCAAGATTCGGAACCGCTTCGGCGGCCGCCTGCGCTTCTTCATCAGCGGCGGGGCGCCGCTCGACAAGACGATCAATGAATTCATGTGGATCCTCGGGATGCCGGTCTTTCAGGGCTACGGTCTGACCGAGACCAGCCCGGCGGTCACCCTCTGCTCGATCGATGATATCCGTTTCGATTCGGTCGGCAAGCCGCTGCACGAGGTCGAGCTCAAACTGGCCGAGGACGGCGAGCTGCTGATCAAGGGACCGATGGTCATGCAGGGGTACTACAAGAACGAGGAGGCGACGAAGGAGACCTTCGAGGACGGCTGGTTGAAGACCGGCGACATCGCCACCATCGATGCCGACGGCTTCGTCTATATCGTCGACCGCAAGAAGGAGCTGATCGTCACCGCCGGCGGCAAGAACATCGCGCCCCAGCCGGTCGAGAACGATCTCCGACTCGACAAGTACATCTCCCAGGCCATCGTCTTCGGCGATCGCAAACCGTATGTGGTAGCCCTTTTGACCCCCGATATCGAGCGGCTTCTCGACTTCGCCAAGGACAAGAAGATCGAGTATCTCGATATCGATGAACTGGTCAACAACGACAAGATCAAGCAGCTGTTCAGTGCCCGGGTCGCGGCGATCAACAAGCAGTATCCGCCCTACAAGACGATCAAGCACTTCGCTATTGTTGCGCGGGATTTTTCGATCGAGGGCGGCGAACTGACGCCGACGCTGAAGCTCAAGCGCAAGGATATCTACAAAAAATACGCGGACATTGTTGAGGAACTGTATACCAAAAATGAGAGCGTTCTCGTCTTTCACCCGAAATCAACACATGGAGAAGAAAAATGAGGCAGATCAATAGAGCAGCGGTTCTGGGCGCCGGCGTCATGGGCGCCACCATTGCCGCCCATCTGGCCAATGCGGGAGTCGAAGTCCTGATGCTCGACATCGTCCCCAGGGAACTGAACGAGCAGGAGACGGCCAAAGGGCTGACCCTGGAGAGCCCGGCGGTCCGCAACCGCATCGCCGAGGGCGGCCTCCAGGGACTGATCAAGATGAAGCCGGCGCCGTTCTACCTGCCGGATTACATCAACCTGATCCAGGTCGGCAACCTTGAGGATGACCTGGCCAAGCTGGCGACCTGCGACTGGATCGTCGAGGTCGTGGTCGAGTACATGCCGATCAAGCTCGAACTGCTGAAGAAGATCGCCCCCCACATCTCCGCCACCGCAATCCTCAGCACCAATACCTCCGGCCTGTCGGTCAACGAGATGGCTCAGGTCCTGCCCGACGACCTCAGACGGCGGTTTCTCGTCACCCATTTCTTCAATCCGCCGCGCTATATGCGGCTGATGGAGATTATCCCCTGCCGCGACACCGACCCCCAGGTCATGCAGGACATGGCCGATTTCCTCAGCAGCCGGACCGGCAAGGGCATCGTCTACGGCAAGGATACGGTCAACTTCATCGCCAACCGCATCGGGGTCTATGCGATCTACAAGGGCATCCGGCACATGATGGATCTCGGCATGACCGTCGAGGAAGTCGATGCGATGGCCGGTCCGGTCACCGCCCGCCCGAAGAGTGCGGCCTTCCGCACCGCCGACCTGGTCGGTCTCGACACCCTGGCCCATGTCGGCACCAACTCCTACGACCTGCTGCCCGACGACGAGGAGCGCGAGGTCTTCCAGCTGCCGGAGTTCATGGCGAAGATGATCGCCAACAAGCAACTCGGCAACAAGACCAGGAAGGGCTTCTATACCAAGACGACGATCGACGGCCGCAAGGAGATCCTCTATTTCGACTACACCACCGGCGAATACAAGCCGATAGCCAGGCCCAAATACCCCTCGGCGCTGCTGGTCAAACAGATCGACGACCCGGGCCAGAAGGTCAAGACGGTCCTCGGGGCCCGGGATACCGGGGCCGAATTCGCCTGGCGCAGCATCCGCGACACCCTGATCTACGCGGTCAACCGGATTCCCGAGATCGCCGATGACGTGGTCAACGTCGACAACGCGATGCGCTGGGGCTTCAACTGGGAGATCGGGCCCTTCGAGATGCTCGACGCCATCGGCGTCAGATCTTTCGTCAAGCGGGCCGAGGCCGACGGCGTCAAGGTCCCCGAGAAGCTGAAGAAGGTCGAGTGCTTCTATCGCTTCGGCGAGTCGGGCCGCAAGGAATTCTATGATTTCGTTACCGACGGCTATCTGCCGGTGCCGGTGAAACCGGGCCAGATCCGCCTCGAGATCCTCAAGAAGGCCGGCCGGGTGGTGGAGAAGACCGCCAACTGCTCGGTCATCGATCTCGGCGACGGCGTCTTCGGCTTCGAGTTCCACTCGAAGATGAACGCCATCAGCGGCGACATCCTGGCCATGACCCACAAGGCGATCAAACGGGCCGAGCAGGAAGGGGTCGGTCTGGTCATCGGCAACCACGGCGCCAACTTCTCGGTCGGAGCCAACCTGATGATGCTGGCTGTGGCCATCGCCGAGGGGGCCTATGATGACATCAACATGACGATCCGCTCCTTCCAGAAGGCAACGATGGCAGTCAAGTACGCCAAGGTGCCGGTGGTTGCCGCCCCATTCAACATGGCCCTGGGCGGCGGCTGCGAGTTCTGTCTCCATGCCGACGCCGTCAACGCCTATGCCGAGACCTACATGGGGCTGGTCGAAATCGGCGTCGGCCTGCTGCCGGCCGGCGGCGGCACCAAGGAGATGTGTCTGCGGGCGGTCGAACTGGCGCAGCAGTTCAACACCGATCCCCAGCCCTTCATCTTCAAGTATTTCGAGCAGATCGCGATGGCCAAGGTGTCGATGGGGGCCCCCGAGCTGTTCACCATGGGCTATCTGCGGCGGGGCGACAGTATCACCATGGATATCGACCAGCTGATCGCCGATGCCAAGCAGAAGGTCCTGGCCCTGGCCGTCAACTACCGGCCGAGGCGCCCGGTCGAGAATATCCCGGCCCCCGGTCGCGGCATCGCCGCCAGCATCAAGAGCCAGCTGTGGAACATGATGATGGGCAAATTCATCACCGAATACGAGTTGGAGATGGGAACCCTGATCGGCCAGATCATCTGCGGCGGCGACGTCACCGCCGGCACCCTGATCACCGAGGACTACCTCCTGCAGCTGGAACGGGAGGGTTTCCTCAAGCTCTGCGGCAACAAGAAGACCGTCGAACGGATCCAGCACATGCTGAAGAAGGGCAAGGCCCTCAGGAACTGATTGAGCCGATAACGCATTCCTATAGAGAGGATAGATATGAAAAATGCATATATTCTGGTAAGTTACCGGACTCCTGGCTGCCGCGCCAAGAAGGGCAAGTTCAAGGATGTGCGGCCTGACGATCTCGCCGCCCTGGCGATCAGGGGCCTGGTCGACCGGGCCGCCATCGACCCGGCCACCGTTGACGACGTCTACATCGGCTGCGCCTTCCCCGAGGCCGAGCAGGGGATGAACCTCGGCCGCATCGCCGCCCTGAAGGCCGGCCTGCCGGTGGAGGTGCCGGGGCAGACCATCAACCGTTTCTGCTCCTCCGGTCTGCAGACCATCGCGATGGCGGCGGAGCGGGTCATGCTCGGCTTTGCCGACTGCATCATCGCCGGCGGCGCCGAATCGATGTCCAGCGTCCCGATGGGCGGGCTGAAATACGCCGCCAATCCGGGGCTGATGGTCGATTGGCCCGAGTCGTATTCCTCGATGGGGGTGACCGCCGAACTGGTGGCCGAACAGTACGGTATCGACCGGCCGATGATGGACACCTTCGCCGCCGCCAGCCATCAAAAGGCCGCCGCGGCCATCGCCGCGGGCCGGTTTGCCGATGAGATCATCCCGGTGGAGATCGAAAAAGAGACCCTGGTCGGGGGCAAGATCAAGCGGGTCAAGGAACTGGTCTCCGTCGACGATGGTGTCCGCCCCGGCACCACGGTCGAGTCCCTGGCCAAACTGCGGCCGGTGTTCAAGATCGGCGGCCCGGTGACTGCCGGCAACTCGTCGCAGACCACCGACGGCGCCGCCTTCTCGCTGGTGGTGTCGGAGGAGTATCTGAAGCGGATCGGCAAGGACCCGATGGCCCGCTTTATCGCCTTTGGGGTCAAGGGTGTGCCGCCCGAGGTCATGGGCATCGGCCCGATCGCCGCCATCCCGGCGGCGCTGAAGCTGGCCGGGATGAAGCTGGAGGACATCGGCCTGTTCGAGCTCAATGAGGCCTTTGCCGCCCAGGCCCTGGCCTGCATCAACACCCTGGGCATCGATACCGGGATCACCAACGTCAACGGCGGGGCCATCGCCCTCGGCCACCCCCTGGGCTGCACCGGCGCCAAACTGACGGCGACCCTGCTGCATGAGATGGGGCGGCGCAAGGCCCAATACGGAATTGTTTCGATGTGTATCGGCGGCGGCATGGGTGCGGCCGGAATATTCGAGAGATTATAAAACCATTTTTACAGGAGTTACCACCATGGCGGCACATATAGCGAAAGGCGGCGAATACCTGATCGCCGAAACGGCCTGCACCGATGTCTTCACCCCCGAGGATTTCACCGACGAGCAACGGTCGATGGCCGAGACCACCGAACAGTTCGTGGCCAACGAGATCATGCCCAATATTGACGAGATCGAGCACCAGAACTTCGCTCTCGTCGTCGAGAAGATGAAAAAATGCGGCGAACTCGGCCTGTTGATGATGGATGCGCCGGAAGAGTACGGCGGTCTCGAGCTCGACAAGGCCTCGACCATGCTGGTCGCCGAGAAGATATCCTACGCCGGCTCATTCTCGGTGTCCTTCTCGGCCCACACCGGCATCGGCACCCTGCCGCTGATCTATTACGGCACCAAGGCGCAGAAGGAAAAATATCTCGGCAGGATCATCAGCGGCGAGTGGTGCGCCGCCTACTGCCTGACCGAGCCCGGTTCGGGCAGCGACGCTCTCGGCGCCCAGGCCACCGCGGTCCTGTCCCCGGACGGCAGGCACTACATCCTCAACGGCACCAAGCAGTTCATCACCAACGGCGGTTTTGCCAACCTGTTCACAATCTTCGCCAAGATCGACAAGGAGCACTTCACCGCCTTCCTGGTGGAGAAGGATTTCCCCGGCCTGATCGTCGGTGCCGAGGAAAAGAAGCTCGGCATCAAGGGCTCGTCGACCACCCAGATCATCCTCGACAACTGCCAGGTGCCGGTGGAGAACCTGCTCGGCGAGATCGGCAAGGGCCACAAGATCGCCTTCAACGTCCTCAACGTCGGCCGCTTCAAACTTGGCGCCGCGGTCACCGGCGCCGCCAAGATGGCGCTTTCAGTCGGCATCAAGTATGCCAACGAGCGGACCCAGTTCAAACGCAGGATCAGCAGCTTCGGCGCCATCGCCGAGAAGATCGCCGATCTCAACGTCGACATCTTCGCCGCCGAGTCGCTGGTCTACCGTCTGGCCGGCCTGCTCGACCGGAAACTCGAGACCATCGAGAAGGGGGGGGCGAACTATTACGACGAGTACCAGAAGGGCATCGAGGAGTACGCCTCCGAGTGCGGCATCGCCAAGGTCTTCTGCAGCGAAGTCCTGGCCAGGACCGTCGATGAGGTCGTCCAGATCCACGGCGGCTATGGTTTCGTCAGCGACTATCCGGCCGAGCGCTTTTACCGCGACGAGCGGATCAACCGGATCTTCGAGGGCACCAACGAGATCAACCGGTTGCTGATCCCCGGCATGATCCTGCGCAAGGCGATGAAGGGCGAGCTGCCGCTGCAGGCCCATGCGATGAAGGCCTTCGAATCGCTGATGACCCCGAGTTTCGAGGAGATCGATGAGGACCAGCTGTTCGCCCGGGAAAAGGCGCTGCTGAAGAATCTCAAGACCCTGTTCCTGATCCTGTCCGGCATCGGCGTCCAGAAGTATATGGACAAGATCGCCGACGAGCAGGAGATCCTGATCGCCGCCGCCGACATGGCGATCCAGATCTTCGCCCTCGAGAGCGCGGTCCTGCGGGCCGAGAAGATCTATGCCGCGTCGACTGGCCGCAAGCAGGAGCTGCTGCAGGCGGCGGTCAAGGTCTTCGCCTTCACCGCCACCGAGGCGGTCGGCACGGCGGCGAAGAAGGGCGCGTTCTACATCGAGGAGGGCGATACCCTGACCATGGTCCTCTCCGGCATCCGGCGGTTTGCCAAGTATGACGCCACCGGCCTGCTGGCCGCCAAGCGGACCCTGGCCAAGGCCGCCTGCGAGGACGAAAAGTACCTTTTCTAGTAGTCCCATGGAAATATGCTGGACCAATGGCATTGGTGAAGCATATTTCGTGAATGGGTCCCGCTTATCGGGGTTAGTCCCTGCAAGCAGCCCGGGCGCCGGTTACTCCTCCACGCGCCGGTCCCGGGCTGTCTTCAGGCATCCGCTCGTACCGCAGGTTCGGCAGCAGACACAGATGCAGATCATCCAGCACACCGTCAACACTCCCTATATGGTCGGGCCGGTCCACTGCTATACGGCGGTACTGGGCGGCGAGCTGGTCCTGTTCGACACCGGTCCCCCCACCGGGGAGGGCCGGCGCTATCTGCAGAAGCATATCGATCTCGATCGCCTGCGGCACGTCGTCGTCACCCACAGCCATATCGACCACTACGGCCAGTCGTTCTGGCTCTCGCAACAGACCGATGCGGCGATCTATCTGCCCTATCGCGACAGCCTGAAGGTCACCCGCGACGTTCAGCGGATGGAGCGGATGAACGTCCTTCTGGCGGAGCGAGGCTTCAGTGCCGAATATATCGAGTCGTTGCGGCAAATGTTGCAGCGCAACGTTCTTTTTCCACCGTTCCCGGAAAACTATCTCATCGCCGAGCGGGACCTGCCGGGGCATCTCGGCATCGAGGTCCTGAACTGCCCGGGTCATTCGCAGAGTGATCTGGTCTATGTCGGCGACGAGTGGGCGGTCACCGGCGATACTTTGCTGCGCGGGATCTTCCAGTCGCCGCTGCTCGATGTCGATCTCGAGGCCGGCGGTCGCTTCAAGAACTACGCGGCCTACTGTGCAACGCTGCGCCAACTGGCCGGCCTTCGCGACAAACGGATCCTGCCGGGGCATCGGCATACGGCCGAGAGCGTCGATGCCATCATCGGGTTCTATGTCGCCAAGATGCTGCAGCGGGTCGAGCAACTGCGACCCTACCGCCGTGAAGAGAACATTGCTGCGATCATCCATCGGCTTTTCGGGGGGACGATGACCGAGGTCTTCCATGTCTACCTCAAGGCCTCGGAGATCATTTTCATGAAGGATTTTCTCGACCAGCCGCAGCTGCTGAGGGATTCGCTCGAAGCGATCGGGCTGTTCGATGACGTGGCCGAGCACTTCTGCCGTGCCGTCGGCCTGTAAGGAGACAAAAATGTCCGATTCCCTGTTCACGCCGATCGCCATCGGCGGTCTTACCATCAAGAACCGCATCCTCATGCCGGCCATGCATATGAACATGTGCCGCGATTTCCAGGTCAGCGACCGGCTCATTCGATTCTACCGCGAACGGGCCGAGGGCGGCGCCGGGGCGATTATCGTCGGCTACGCCACCGTCGATGAATATTCGGGGGGACCGGGCAATATCGGCTGTCACCACGACGACCACCTCCCCGGCCTGATGCGGCTGGCGACGGCCATCAAGGGGGGCGGGGCCCGGGCGGGAATCCAGTTGAACCATGCCGGCCGCTACAACCCCTCGTTGTATCTCGGGGGCCGGCCGGCGGTGGCGCCGTCGGCCGTGCCCTCGCGCCTGACCCGGGAGA
>Ga0209066_10007934_pt1 | contig 10398 bp, 10 predicted proteins | sample All_14_2_FD_187198 | JGI IMG/M metagenome (GOLD analysis project Ga0209066, IMG submission 187198) | Freshwater microbial communities in response to fracking from Pennsylvania, USA - Allegheny Zone_MetaG_DW_15 (SPAdes) (version 2) ... | reverse complement strand
GGTGACACGATAGACGGGGAATCGATGCTCGGCAAGGAATCAGCACGTTCGGGCTTCATCGGAAAGCGCATAAAGGGCTGGCACGAGCTTGCGCTCTCTCGGTAAAACCACTCGGGTCAGGCGAAGCAGCCCGTCCTAAACTGACCCAAACCATCCCGTACGTCACCCCGTCATGGGCAAGCTGTGTGTCGCCCACGACACCATCGCCGACCGCAGGAGGTCGTGATGAACGCGCCGTTGCCACACTCGTCCCTGCAGGTCTTGTCCGACCTGTCACTGGACGACAAGTACACCCAGGAGCGAGGCCGCGTCTACATGAGCGGCATTCAGGCCCTGGTGCGCCTGCCCATGCTGCAGCACACCCGGGATGCGCTGGATGGCTTGCGCACGGCCGGCTTCATCAGTGGCTACCGGGGCTCGCCCCTGGGTGCCTACGACCAGGCCTTGTGGGCCGCGAAAGCCCACCTGGATCGCCACCACATCGTTTTCCAGCCCGGTGTCAACGAAGAGTTGGCGGCCACCGCCGTGTGGGGTAGCCAGCAGCTTGACCTGACACCGGGGCCACGTCGCTACGAGGGCGTGTTCGGCATCTGGTACGGCAAGGGGCCGGGCGTGGACCGCAGTGCCGACGCCTTCAAGCACGCCAACATGGCCGGCACGGCCCGGTATGGCGGGGTGCTGGCCGTGGCGGGCGATGACCATGTGGCCAAAAGCTCCTCGGTGGCGCACCAAAGCGACCACATTTTCAAAGCCTGCGGGCTGCCGGTGTTCTTTCCCAGTAATGTCCAGGAGATTCTGGACCTGGGCCTGCACGGGCTGGCCTTGAGCCGCTTCTCCGGCCTGTGGGCGGGGCTCAAGACCATCCAGGAAGTGGTGGAGTCGTCCAGCACGGTGTCGATCGACCCTGACCGTGTGCAAATCCACCTGTCCGAAGACTTCGACATGCCGCCGGGCGGCTTGCACATCCGCTGGCCGGACTCGCCGCTGGAGCAGGAAGCCCGCTTGATGGACCACAAGTGGTACGCCGCGCTGGCCTACATCCGTGCCAATCGCCTCAACCACACGGTGCTCGACAGCCACCACGCGCAACTGGGTTTGATCGCCAGCGGCAAGGCCTACAACGACCTGCGCCAGGCCTTGCATGACCTGGGCTTGGACGACGACGCCTGCCGCCGCATTGGCCTGCGCGTGCACAAGGTGGCGGTGGTGTGGCCGCTGGAGGCCAGCATCACCCGCGAATTTGCCACCGGACTGCGCGAGATCCTCGTCATCGAGGAAAAGCGCCAGATGATCGAGTACCAGTTGAAGGAGGAGCTCTACAACTGGCGCGAAGACGTGCGCCCCAATGTGCTGGGCAAGTTCAACGAGCCCGAAGGGGATGTGAGCGGCGGCGAGTGGTCGCACCCGCACCCGGCATCGCGTTGGCTGCTGCGCGCCAAAGCCGACCTGAACCCGGCCCTCATCGCCAAAGCCGTGGCCCAGCGCATCGACAAACTGGGCCTGTTGCGCGATGCGGACCCGACCCTGCGCGCGCGCGTGACTGAACGCCTGCGCACCATCGAAGCCAAGGAGCAGACCCTGGCCCATGCCCCCACGCAAGTCGACCGCCCGCCGTGGTTTTGCAGCGGCTGCCCGCACAACACCTCCACGCGCGTGCCCGAGGGCTCGCGTGCGCTGGCAGGCATCGGGTGCCACTACATGGCGATGTGGATGGACCGTGACACCCGCACCTTCACGCAAATGGGCGGCGAGGGTGTGAGCTGGGTGGGCCAGGCGCCGTTCACCGACGAGCCCCATGTGTTCGCCAACCTGGGCGATGGCACCTACTTTCACTCCGGCTTGCTCGCCATCCGGCAGGCGATTGCGGCCGGGGTCAACATCACCTACAAGATCCTCTACAACGACGCGGTGGCCATGACGGGCGGCCAGCCGGTCGATGGCAAGCTCAGCGTGGCCGCGATGACCCGCGAACTGGAGGCCGAAGGCGTACGCCAGATTGCGGTTGTCAGTGATGACCCCGACCAGTACCACGCCGATGCCGAGCTGGCGCCCGGCGTGCAGGTGTACCACCGCGACCGGCTGGACACCGGGCAGAAAGCTTTGCGCGAGGTGCCGGGCTGCACGGTGCTGATCTACGAGCAAACTTGCGCCACTGAACTGCGCCGACGTCGCAAGCGCGGGACCGAGCCCGCCCTGGCACGGCGCGCGGTGATCCACGAAGAGGTCTGCGAAGGTTGCGGCGACTGCGCCGTGCAGTCCAACTGCCTGAGCGTGGAGCCGGTCGAGACCGAGCTGGGCCGCAAGCGCCGCATCAACCAAAGTAGTTGCAACCAGGACTTTTCCTGCCTCAAGGGCTTTTGCCCCAGCCTAGTCACTATCGAGGGAGGCCAGTTGCGGCGCCAGCAGGCATCCGCTGAGCAACCCGATCCCGCCAGCCTGCCACCGCTGACCGAGCCCACACTGCCCAGTTGTACCCAGGCTTACGGCATCGTCGTGGCCGGCATCGGCGGCACGGGCGTCATCACCATCGGACAGTTGCTGGGCGTGGCCGCGCACCTGGAAGGCAAAGGCGTCGTCACCCAGGAGGCCGCCGGCCTGGCCCAGAAAGGCGGCGCCACCTGGAGCCATGTCCAGATCGCCGAACACCAGCGTGCCATCCACACCACCAAGGTCGGCATGGCCGAGGCCGATCTGGTGCTGGGGTGCGACCCCATCGTCTCGGCGCACGAGGCCACCTTGTCGGTCATGCAGCGCGGCCGAACCCGCCTGGCGCTCAACAGCCACGGCACCCCAACGGCCGCCGTGCTGCATGACCCGGCCTGGGCCTTCCCCTCGGGGCAGTGTGACCAGGTGCTGACCGAGGCCGTGGGGCCAGAGCACCTGCGCCGGCTCGACGCCGTGGCCCTGGCCGAACACCTGCTGGGCGATGCGCTCTACGCCAACCCCTTGCTGCTGGGCTTCGCCTGGCAGATGGGGTGGGTGCCGCCGCAGCGGGCCTCGATTGAGCGCGCCTTGACGCTCAATGCCACCCAGGTGGAACGCAACCTGCAAGCCTTCACCTGGGGGCGGCACGCGGCGCAAGACCCGGCCTTGCTGTCCCGCTGGGGAACGCCCGCGCAAGCCGTGCAATGGTTCGGTCGCGGCAAGCCGGGAGCGTCTGTACAGACCCTGGACGAGTTGGTGCAAGACCGCCATGCGCGCCTGGTGGACTACCAGGACCGGGCCTACGCCCAGCGCTATCTGGACGTGCTGGCGCGGGTGAGGGTAGCCGAGCAGCCCCTGGGGTCGGAGCGTTTGAGCCTGGCCGTGGCCCGCTACCTGTACAAACTCATGGCGTTCAAGGATGAGTACGAGGTGGCGCGCTTGCTCACGTCCGACGCCTTCCGCCAGTGCATCGCCAAGCAGTTCGAGGGCACCTGGACGATGGTGTACCACCTTGCCCCGCCCATGCTGAACCAGGATGTGGATGACGCGGGCCGCCCCGTCAAGCGCGCCTTCGGCCCGGGCTGGCGTTGGGCGCTGCGGGGGCTGGCGTGGGCACGCAGGCTGCGCGGCACCTGGCTGGACCCCTTGCGTCAGACTGCCGAGCACCGTCAAGCTCGCCAAGTGCTGGACGACTACCTGCACGCCCTCGACCAGATCCTGCCTGGCCTGACGCAAGCCAACCTGCCGCTGGCCTGCCAGATTGCCGAGTTACCCAAGACCATCAAGGGCTACGGCCCCATCCGCCAACCCCATGTGGCGGCGGCGAGGCAACAATGGCAGCAGTGGCTGGCACAAGGATTCAGCGCCCAGCCAGGGCCTTGAGGCGCGCAGCGGACGTGAGCAGGCCAGATGTACCCCCAAAAGTGCCTACACTGGCGCCTGATTTCGCCTCCCTGCCATGCGCATCCACACCCTCCGCCAGCGTCTTCGTGACCTGGGCGCCAAACCCATCCACGAACAGCGCGTGCTGCGTCTGTGGTCTCAGGCCTTGCCGCAAGACAGCGGCCGCCGCCACTTGCAAGACTTTCTACCTCAAGAAGTGCGCGCCGCCTTGCCCGACATCGTGGCCGAGCTGGAGGGCCTGGCCCGTCTGCGCTCGCAGCACCCAGGGGACGACGGCTCGGCCCGCCTGCTGGTCGAACTCGCCGATGGTCAGATGGCCGAGAGCGTGCTCTTGCCGCGCGATGGCCTGTGCGTCTCCACCCAGATCGGCTGCGCCGTGGGCTGCGTGTTCTGCATGACTGGCAAAGAAGGTCTGCTGCGCCAGATCGGCAGTGCCGAGATCGTGGCTCAGGTCGCTCTGGCCCGCACGCTGCGCCCAGTCAAGAAGGTGGTCTTCATGGGCATGGGCGAGCCCTCGCACAACCTCGACAACGTGCTGGAGGCCATCGACCTGCTGGGCACCGTCGGCAACATCGGCCACAAGAGCCTGGTGTTCTCCACCGTGGGCGACCCTCGCGCGTTCGAGCGCCTGCCGCTGGGCCGCGTCAAACCGGCGCTGGCCTTGTCGCTGCATTCCACCAAGGCCGATGTGCGAGCCCAACTGCTGCCCCGCGCGCCCCGTATCAGCCCCGAAGAACTGGTGGAGGAGGGCGAGCGCTACGCCCGCGCCACCGGCTACCCCATTCAGTACCAGTGGACCTTGCTGGACGGCATCAACGACACGGAAGAAGAACTCGACGGCATCGTGCGCCTGCTCAAGGGCAAGTACGCCCTGATGAACATGATCCCGTACAACGACGTGCCCGAATTGCCTTTCCGCCGGCCCTCGTGGGAGAAGGCCGCGGCCATTGCCCGCACCTTGCACCAGCGCGGCATTTTGACCAAGCTGCGCAACTCAGCCGGGCAGGACGTGGATGGGGGATGCGGTCAATTGCGCGCCCGCCACGCCGGGGCGACGGGCCGCAAGGTGGTGCCCATCCGGGCTGAGGCTCAGCGCGAGCAGTCCAGACCGTAACGGCGTTTCAGCACGGCGGCGTCTTGCGGCGCCTCTTTCTTGACCTGGGCGCAGGTGATGAACTGGCCGTGCATGGTTTTCTTGAGCTTGTCGGTGTACATCCAGTCCACGATGTCTTCGGGCTTGAACGTGTAGCTCATGCGAACCTGCATGCGCTGCAACACCACGGGAATCGTGGCCACATAGCCCACATAGCCCTTGTCGGTTTTCTCGATGGGCTGCAGCCAGATGAACTCTTGTAGCTTGCCCTCACGGACCAGCACGCGCACGGCGACGTTTTCATACCGCTTCTCGTCTCTGGTGGCGGCCACCTTCAGCACCTCGCTCGCGGTGGTGCGGCCTTTCTTCATCGCCGCCTGGATGTGCGGCTGGCTCGGGTCGATCTCCAGCTCGGTGCGGGACTCGGCCTTCGCGGCCGATGCGGGTGCAGAGCTTGCGTCCGGCGCAGCCGGCTTGCGCGCCTGGGCCCAGGATGCCGAAGCCGTGCACAACAGGGCCGATGCCAACAAGGTCAGGGAAAGATGGCGCATGAACACAGACTCAGGCAGTGAAACAATCAGGTCAGTGTAGGAGGGCGCCAGCCCCGCCTTGCTAGGGATCATCACCCGGGTGACCCGATCAAGTCCCCTCGGAGGCCCCTTCATTTGGGGGGCTGGGCGCTGACGCGCCACTCGACACCGGCTCACTGGCGGTGGGGCTGGCCGGTGCGGCGCCACTGGCAGCCGGTGTCGCGTCGCTGGCGACCACGTCGGCCGAGGTCACCGGCTCATCGCCCATCGTGACCTCCTCCTCTTCTGGCTCACTGGCAGCGCTGGCGGGCGCTGCCGGCTGCAAGACGCCTCCCAGCCAGTCGTTGACACGCTTGATCACATCGGGGTCGTGCTGACCCAGGCGCAGGCGGGCGTCGATCACCCGGTTGCGCAGCGCCTGCTGAAACACCTCACCCACGATGGGCAAGGCACTTTGCGAGCCCCGCCCCCAGTAGTCGCTGCGCAGGGTGATGCGGTTGTCGTTGAAGCCCACCCAGGCGCCGCCCACCAGTTGGCCGTGCATCATGATGAACCAGCCATCGGTGTTGTTCTGTGTGGTGCCTGTTTTGCCCGCCAGGTCGGCCCGCAAGCCGTAGCGGCTGCGAATGGCCGAGCCCGTGCCCTTGTCGATCACGCCGCGCATCACGTCCAGCAGCGTGGCGTCCACCTCGGGGGGCAGCACCACCTTGGGCTTAGGCATCGAAAACTCGCCCAGCACCTTGCCTTCGCGGTTCTCAATGCGGGTCACAAAGCGGGGCGCAATGTAGCGACCACCATTGGCCATGGTGCCGTAGCCCGTCACCATCTCATACAACGTGACCGGACTTGTGCCCAGCGAGAGCGACATCACCTCTTCCAGCGGGCTCTCGTTCACACCCATCTTGCGCGCCAGGTCGGCCACCTTCTCGGGGCCCACCTGCTGCATCAACTGCGCGGTGATGATGTTCTTGGAATAGACCAAGCCGCTGCGCAGCGTGATGTTGCGGCCACTGGGCGGGCGGCTGTCCGTGGGGCGCCACACGTCGCCGCCCTCGGTTTCGATCTCGATGGCCTTGTCAGGCAAGGTGTCTGTGGGCTTGGCGCCCTGCATGAACGCCGCCGCATACACAAAAGGCTTGAAGGTGGACCCGGGCTGGCGACGCGCCTGCTGCACGTGATCAAACTGGTCTTGCTCAAAATCGCGGCTGCCCACCCAGGCGCGAATCTCGCCCGTCTGCGGGTCCAACGCCATGAAGCCAGCCTGCACCTGGGTCTTTTCTTCCTTCAGCGCCTTCATGAAGGCGGCATCGCCCGTCAGCCTTGCCATGGCTTCCGATTCGGTCTGCCCGGCCTCGCGGGCCTTCTTGTACGCGCTCGACTCGCGCACAAAGGCCTGCACCATGTCCAGGTCAATGGACCAGACGGAGGAGGGCGCCCAGGCACTGTCGGCCACCGACTGCAACTGCCGCCCCTGACGTTGTACCGCCTGCGTGGCCCACGCCTGTAGGCGCGAGTCGATGGTGGTGTGCACCACCAGGCCGTCCGCGTAGATGTCGTAATCGTTCTGATCCGCCCATTCGATCAGCCACTTGCGCAGCTGCTGCATGAAGTGCTGAGCCTCACCGGGGGCCTCTGTCTGGCGCTCGAAGTCCAGGCGCATCGGGCGCTTCTTGAGGCGATTGAACTCGGCCTCGGTCAACTCACCGCGCTTGAACATCTGCGACAGCACGGTGTTGCGTCGCTGCTCGGCCCGCTCGGGGTTGAGCACCGGGTTGTAGTAACTGGTGCCCTTGAGCATGCCGATCAGCGTGGCGCTCTCCAGCACGTCCAGCCGGCGGGCGGGCTTGTCGAAGTAGGTGCGCGCCGCCATCTCGATGCCGAAGGCGTTGTACAAAAAGGGCACCGTGTTCAGATAGGTCTCCAGGATCTCGTCCTTGGAGTACAGGGCCTCGATCTTGAGCGCCGTGATGGCTTCCTTGAGCTTGCGGTTCAGTGTGGGCGCGCGGCCAATCTCCTCGGGGTAGAGGTTGCGTGCCAACTGCTGCGTGATGGTGGAACCGCCTTGGCGGTCACCCCCGAACGTGCTCAAAGCCGCCGAGGCGGTGCGCCGCCAATCCAGCCCGAAGTGCTCGTAAAAGCGGTGGTCCTCGGTGGCCACCAGGGCCTTGACCAGGTGCGGCGACATCTCGTCGAGCTTCACCCAGGCGCGGTTGGCACGTTTGAACACGGCCATCTCTTTGCCATCGGCCGACAGGATGCGAGCCGGTTCGGTGATGCGGGCCTTGCGGATGTCGCTGGTGCTGGGTGTGAACGGAATCAACACCAGCACATACAGCAGGCACAGCGCCGGGATGGCGGCGATGCCCCACAAGATGCCACGACGGGTCGGGTGCCGCAGATGGTGCAGCGCGCGGCGCAGCAGCGGAGTCGCTTGCGCCTGGATACGGGCCAGGTCCAGTTTCATCGGAACAGCGTGAATGCAGGATCAGGCCAGGGGCGTCGTCGGCACGCCGACGAGCGACATCGCACCAGCGGTGAGGATGGCGGCGCTCAACCAGGCGCCGATGCGCTTGAGCAGGCCCACATCCACCGAGCGCCCGTGTTGCGTCGGGCTGCCGCCAAAGCCGAAGACAAACGCGTGTGCGGGTAGGGCGACGAACACCAGCATGCCCAACACCATCCACATGCTGCCGGACGAGCCGGGATCTGTGAACAGCGGCCAAAGCCAGGGCCAGGAAAACGCAGAGAGGCAGCCGGCCAAGGCCGCGGTGAGAACAGTGGGCGTGATCTTCATGGGCGATTCAAAGGGGGGCGAGCGCACGGTGTGTGCCCCCCGGAAACTTACCACGAAGCCACGCCTGCCCGGCGTCACGCTTATCGAAAGATGCCCAGCTTTCGCAGGATGAAGATCAGCAGCACCGCGCCCACGATGGAGATCACAAAACGCATGATCCCGCCCGCAGGCGCCATGCCCAGCGCGCCGGCAATCCAGAAGCCCAACATCGAGCCCACCACGCCCACCAGCACGTTGGCGATCCAACCCATCTGGGCATCGGTCTTCATGACCATGCTTGCCAGCCAGCCGACGATGCCGCCAATGATCAAAGAAATGATCCAACCCATGTCTGTACCCCTTTCAGGTGTCAGAACTGCTCGGCAGCATGCCCCGGCGGGGCTGTCGCTGCCCTGTCACGCGCAGTGCCGAGCGTGCATCAGCGGGTGACTTTACCGATCATGCCCATGATGTCGTCCAACGGATTTCCGTCGCCGTTCAGGTCCAGCATGGAGGCGAGGCCGCCGGAAGCAGGGGCACCCTGACTGGCGCCACCACCGCCGCTCAGCAGGCCGCCCAGCAAACCACCCAGGCCACCTCCCAAACCACCCAGACCTCCCGCAGAAGCGTCTTGCTGAGCAGATGCTGCACCGCCACCAGCTTGCTTGGCCATGTACCCGGTGACCAGCATGGCCAGCATGGGCAGCATCTTCTTGAGCAGCGAGGGGTCGAGCCCTGACTGTGATGCCGCGTTCTGCGCCACCGCGCGGCTCACATCCTTGGACCCGAAGATCTGGCCAAGCACATCGTTGCCCCGGCTCACGTCTGTGGGCTGAGGACCCAGTACCTGCTCAAGCAGGCCGCCACCGCCGAGTTGCCCCAGCAAGCCGCCCAGGCCTTCGAGGCCCCCAGGCTGTGACTGTGCCTGCTTTTTGAAGCCGCCCAGAATGGCCGGGGCCAAGGCCTCGGCAGCACTGGTGGCCTGGGTTTCGCTGACGCCCAGTTCCTTGGCAATGGATTGAAGACCACCCATCTGGGCCAGAATATCCGTGATTTGCATGTGACTGCTCCTGTGCTGGGTGATGAGGTTGCTGGCTCAGTCCAGCAATTCTTGGGGCACGTTGCCACCGTTGGCGGCGATGCGCGCCAGCACTGCTTTGTGCAGCCAGATGTTCATCTTTGCTGAATCCCCCATGAGGTCGGCGGGGCAGTTCAGTTCTGTGGCCAGTTCCTTGCGCGCGGTCAGGCTGCTGTCAATGTCCAGCAGCTTGAGCAGATCGACAATCGAGGTTCGCCAGTTCAACTTTTGCGAATTGGCGGCTGCACGTTGCTCAAGTTGCGCCACCACATCGACGACTTCGACAGGTTTGGGCGCAGCCGGGGCGGTTGGTGCCGCTGGTGCCGTTGCGGCGGGGGCCGAGCTTGGTGTGGCCGTGGGGGCGGTGGTCGGTGCTGTGGCGGCAGGTGCTTCGTCCTTGCCGATGCCAAGCTTGGCCAGAATGTTGCTGAAAAATCCCATGATCTACTCTCCCTGGTTGGTTAACGTGCCAGCCTATGCCCGCTGAGTGACAAAGGCATGTCGTCTGGGTGACTTGAGTCGTCCAACTTTACCTTGCCGCGGTTGTCATCGCGACTTGCCGCCAATCACAAGGAGAAGGCCACCTGCGGCGATGGCGGCGATGCCGACCCACATGGGCACATTGACCGTCTCCTTCTCTTGAACCGACAACTCAAGCGGTCCCAGTTTCACGGCGGTCGTGTCTTTCGTGTAACTGAAACCACCGTAGGTCAGGCCGAGGACCCCACCGACGATGAGCAAGATGGCAACAAGTTTGAGGGCGTTCAATGTGCGGTCTCCTTGGACTGGATTCTTCATGCGCGGTCGCGCGTGAAGCTTTACTTGGACTTCCCTTTGGACGACGCTTTTAGCACGAACGTGAGCTTCAGCAAGACGTTGTAGGAGGTGATCTTGCCGTTGCTGATCTCCACGCTCTGATCCTTGACCCACGCGCCGGTCACCTCGTTGACCGTTTCGGATGCGCGGGAGACGCCTTGCTTGATGGCATCCTCGAAGCTGATCTTGCTTTTGGAAATGACTTCAATGACCTTGGCGACTGACATGCTGGGCTCCCCTGAACAGTTTTGGAAAGTCCATTCTGCGGCCCAGGGGGGCT
>Ga0209066_10007933_pt1 | contig 10398 bp, 11 predicted proteins | sample All_14_2_FD_187198 | JGI IMG/M metagenome (GOLD analysis project Ga0209066, IMG submission 187198) | Freshwater microbial communities in response to fracking from Pennsylvania, USA - Allegheny Zone_MetaG_DW_15 (SPAdes) (version 2) ... | reverse complement strand
AGAGGCTGTTTGGAAAATCGCCTTTGGGGGATTCCGGCGGGCGATTGGATGTGATTCAAGCTCGGGATGTGGACCGAGCAAAGCCGTGGCCGGATGGCCCAGATCGCCAGGAAGACCAAGCGTTATCCGTCTGATCTGACGGACGAGGAGTGGGCGGTGATCGCGCCCTTGATGCCCAGGCCTGGGCGGCGGGGGCGACCTCGGGAGGTGGAGTTCCGCGAGGTGATCAACGCGGTGCGTTATCTGGTGCGCTCGGGGTGCGGCTGGCGGATGCTGCCGGTGCATTTCGGACCGTGGCAGACGGTGTATGGCTGGTTCCGCGAACTGGCGCGGCGGTTCCTGTTCCAGACCATCCACGACGTGGCCCTGATGCTGGATCGCGAGATGGCGGGGCGCGAGGCCAGCCCCTCGGCGAGCGTGATCGACAGCCAGTCGATCAAGGCTCCGCATGGAAAAACAAGAGGTTATGACGCGGGCAAGAAGATCGTCGGTCGCAAACGCCACATCGCGGTGGACACCGACGGGCGGCTGCTGATGGTCCACCTGACCTCCGCCGACATCTCCGACAGCGCCGGGGGCCAGATGATCCTGGATGGCATCCGCAAGCGCTGGCCCTGGGTCAAGCATCTGTTCGCCGACGGAGCCTACGATCGGCTCAAGTTGATGGACAAGGCCGCCTATCTGGACTTCACCGTCGAGATCATCCGCCGATCCGATGACCAGCAAGGCTTCCAGGTCCTGCCTCGTCGCTGGGTCGTCGAACGCACCTTCGGCTGGATGATCCGATGGCGACGCCTGGTCCGGGACTACGAAGCCCGCATCGACGTCTCCGAAGCCATGATCCTCGTCGCCATGGGCGGCAATCTGCTACGAAGAACCACCCATCCATGATTTTCCAAACGGACTCTCAGAAGATCCTGGCGGCTGAGCGCGAGGCCAAGGCGCAGGCGCTGGCCGCCACCGCCGCGAAGTCAGCATTCGTCGCGATAGTTAGCCATGAACTCCGCACGCCGCTTAGCGCCATTCTGGCGGGCGCAGCCGCAGTCGAGGATCGATCTCGCGACACTTGCGATCGTTCCGGCGCGGGCCTCATCCTTGACTCCGCCCGCATGATGCAAAGCCTGCTCAACGACCTGCTGGACATGTCCAAGATCGAAGCGGGCCGCCTGACGACGGAAGATGTCCCCTACGACCTTCAAGCACTGGTGGAAGACACCGTGCGATTCTGGTCCGCCGAGGCGCACAAGAAGGGCATTTCACTCCGGCTGGAGGCCGGAGCCATACTTGGCTGGGCTCGGGGTGACCGCACCCGACTTCGACAGATCTTCAACAACCTGCTTTCGAATGCGATCAAGTTCACCGACGATGGCGGGGTTGTGGTGCTGGTCACAACGCGCGCAGACCCCCACGGGGAACTCCTGCAGGTCGAGGTGGCTGATACAGGACCCGGAATGACCCCCGATCAGCTCGAACGCCTCTTTGTCGCGTTCGAGCAACTGGACGCGAGCACGGCCCGTACTCATGGCGGCACCGGGCTTGGACTGTGCATCAGTCGGCAGTTGGCGGAGTTAATGGGTGGGGACTTGGCGGTGGTCAGCGACGCTGGCGGAGGCACTACCTTCACATTGAAGCTGCCGCTCGCAAGGCTCGACGGGAGCTTCGTGCCGGAGGGTTACGAGCAACCGGTGACGCCCAGCGTGGATCTCAGAGTCTTGATCGTCGACGATCATGAGATCAATCGTCGAGCGTTTGGCCTGATGTTGCAGCCCTTCTGCAGCCAGGTCGTCACCGCTCAGGACGGTCAGGCCGCGTTGGCGCTCTTGGCGACCAGCGAATTCGATGTCGTGCTGATGGATATGAACATGCCGGTAATGGGCGGCCTGGAAGCGGTGCGGCGGCTAAGAAACTCAAACGGGATGAATCGAAACACGCCCGTTATCGCGCTGACGGCGTCTTCGTCCGCAGACCACGTCGATCAATGCCGAGCTGCGGGAATGCAGGCCTTTGTCAACAAACCAGTCGAGGCACACAAGCTGTTTGCCGCTATCGAGGCGGTCCTGGATTCGACGAACGCTGAACTGGACATCGGCCGCCTGCCACTCCCGCTCGCGCCGACGGGTGCCGGAAACTTCACCGGCCTGTCGTCTTCGAGCGGTCCAAGCTTTAGAGCATTCGACTCTCAAGTTGACGCATAGCCGTCGTGTCGGAAGTCGTTTGCGCATTCTTGGGGTGTGAAGGCCTGGAGGATGTCGGCGATGCGGTTCCAGAGGCCACTGACGGTGGTTTCGGCGGCGCTTCGCAGCAGGGTCTTGAACTTGGCGAAGGCGAGCTCGATGGGGTTCAGGTCCGGCGAGTAAGGCGGCAGGAACATCAGCCGAGCGTCTCTGGCCTCGATCAGGGCCCGGACCTGATCGCCCTTGTGGGCCGGCAGATTGTCCATGACGACGATGTCGCCGGGCTTGAGGGTCGGCCCCAGCACCTTATCGACGTAGACGAGGAAGGCCTCGCGGTTCATCGGGCCGTCGAGCACGAAGGGCGCGGTCAGACCGTCGCAGCGAAGCCCGGCGGTGAAGGTCGTCGTCTTCCAGTGCCCGAACGGCTGGCGACCCAGCGCGCGGCGACCCCGGGGCGCGCGGCCATAACGCCGGACCATCTTGGTGTTGGTCCCGGTTTCGTCGATGAAGACCAGCCGCGTCGGATCAAGATACGGCTGGGCGGCCTTCCACAAGGCGCGCGCCTCGGCCACGTCGGGCCGCGTCTGCTCGCTGGCGTGCAGGTTTTTTTTTGAAGCTGATGCGCCGTCGCTTGAAGAACCGCCGGATAGAGGCCTCGGTGATCGTCAGCCCGCGCTCGTCGTGCAATCGCTGACCGATCTGGGCCAGGGTCAGGTCATTCTCGGCCTCGTTCAATGCCAGCAGCCAGGCCGCGTGCGGCTCCAGCGGCGAGCGGCTCCGACCGCCACGCGGCCGCTGGGCGATGCCGCCCGTCTCGGCCTTCAACGATACCCAGCGCACCGCCGAGGCCGCGCTCACCTGGAACCGGGCCGCCGCCTGACGACGCGACATCCCCGACGCCACCGCATCGACAACACGCTCCCGAAGATCATCCGACCGAGCCTTGCCCATCACCGCCTCCTCAAACAGACGATGATGGACTCACGGTTCGCGCGACTTAGGAATCCCAATCACGATCACAATCGATTCAACTCAGCAGACCGATGCTCTAGCTTGCCCATCGGCTAGCCTCCGTCGGGTTCGAGTGACGATGGAGGAGCGCAGCACGACGCGGGCCGCCCGCCGTTCCGGGGCTTCATGCTCTCCGGCAGGCTTCTGGTCCCGGTTCACAAGATTTCATCGGTCCGGAAATGGCTTCGGCTCCGGCATCTGGCTCCGGAGCCATTTTGGTAATCCCTCATTAACCCGAGTTCGGAGCCCTGGCCGAACGGATGAATGCCATGCGAAGCACGGCGGTTGATAATCCCCGTCATCGAAACCTGTAGGTCATCACCAGGCTGGCCGTGTCGACCCCCTGATCGCGCCCCTCGCCCAGGATATGTCCGTGGGACGGATGCACCCATTGCAGACCGATGCTGGCCTTTTCGGAAAGGTTCAGTCGAAGCCGACGGCTGTTCGGAAGAGATCGCGCGAGCCGAGCAGGGGCCGCGAGCGGGTTCGCCGGTCGGATGATCGGACAGGGATCGACGCAAAGCCAGGCCGATTGAGGCGAAGTTGGTGTCGTCGTCGCTATTCAGAGATCCATTCACATAGAACCGCCGTCGGCCGACATGGCCCAGACGGACGATCGGCCGTCAACAGCGCGACCTCCAGACTCGCCCCGCCTTCACGATCTCCGGCCGACGGATGGATGGAGCAGATCGTGTTGCATCACGGCGACGCGCAACTCTCGACCCGCTCTGCTGTGCGCTCGCAGGCGCCCCCGGCAAGGGTTAAGACGAACCCGCCCCCCTGCGGAAATTCCTGTAATCTGCGTCATGTGGTTACTGGTTTTCGGGCGCCGGATCGGCGGCGGGTGGAGCCGGATCGGCCGTCGAGGTTGGGCCTCGGGCGGGTGGCGGCTCGACCAGATCGACGTCCAGGGATTCCCACGCCCGGCCGCCGACCGCCCGGCTTCGGCCTTCCTGAAAGAGTGCGGCCATGGAATCCTGGTTGAAGTCCTGGGCTGAGGCTTCGATGTCGTGGGGGATCGCTGCAACACTCACCCGAACGCCGTTTCGTTTCGCGAACGCCCCTTGGGCGGCGAGGCTGGTGCGCAGCGACGCGCGGCTCATGCTGTTGTACGAACGAGCCAGCACCGCCGGCAGACTTCCCGGCGTCTGACGGTACTCTTGGGTGAGCTTGCCGTTGACGACAATGAAGAGCTCGCTCCCGCGCCACCCTGGAAGCGCTTCGGCGCTCAGGATCAGACCCTCGGGGACGCCCAGAAACGGCGTATTCACGCCGCCATCGACGTGCATCTCCTGGCGCACCATGCCGTCCCTGGTCACACCTGCGATCAGCACGGGAGGGAAAACGCCGGGAATGCTCGCCGAGGCCAGGAGGACCTGGCGAAACAGCCGAAGCGCGTTCTCGTCGCCCGCCACCGCCAGCAGGCCCATATCCCAGATCACCGTCTCTCCTGAATCGAGATTGGTTGTCGCGACGAACAGCCTGCGGCCTGCGCGATGCTCCTCTGCGATCTTCGCCAGCAAAGCGGGCGTGACGTTTTCCTCGACCAGAGCTTCAAGCGTTCGGGGACTGAACAGCCCCGGCGACAGGAAGGCCGCGAAGCTTCGCCAACTCAACAACCCCTCCGTCTGACCATCCGAATAGGCCAGGGCGAGCTCGTCATCCCAATCCGACCCCAGAAACGCGTATGGCGCGGCAAGCGCGCCCGTGCTCACCCCGGTAACGATGTCGAACTCCGGCCTGTCGCCCCGCTCGGTCCAGCCGACAAGCAGACCGGCGCCATAGGCGCCGTTGGCGCCGCCGCCTGAAAGCGCGAGAATGGCGCGCCGATGATCGCTCTGTCCCAGCCGGCTCCAGAAGTCTTCGGTGATCCGATCCAGCCGCAACGAATCGCTCGCCCGGATCCTGGGATCCTCTGTTGCGACCAAGCCGCGCTCCAGTTGCTGGAGGGTGACGTCCGGAGCCCGATCGACGGTCGCGCACGCACTGACGGCAAAGACGCACGCGGTGATCGCCCAGGCGGCGAACGGCTTGGACCGACTGAACATCATCAAAGAGTAATGCTCCGTGCCGTTACCCAGATGGAACTCGCTCTGCGGGGGCGGGTTCCCTAAAATATGACGATGAGGGGCGACGAACGCGCATTTCCTGAGGCCACCGAGCGCGAGCCGCGGATCGGCCGACCCAACCAGGACGCGGCGGAGCGTATCGAGCCGGATCTGCTGGCGACGACGTGGAGGATTTTCGTCGAGCAAGGCTACGCCCGGACCACGATCGAAGCCGTCGCCCGCGACGCGCGCATGAGCAAGCGGACGATCTATGACCGGTTTGATTCGAAAGAGAGCCTCATTGAGGCCTCGATTCGAGCCGCGCTTGATAGGTGGCACACCCATGTTCGGGCGTCACTGACCGACTCGGGCGCCGGATCGTCGGACTGGATGGAGGAGTTCGTCCGCCGGTGTCTGGAAATCCTGGTGGCGCCGGAAGGATCGGCCCTCATGGGTTTTCTGATCACCGAGGATGAGACCTTCCACGCCATTCGCGAAACGGTTTCGGCGTCCGTGAGGCAAAGCGTGGGCGTATTCTCGGATCTTCTGATGCAGCGGACGCCAGACTTGCCCGCCGAAATCGCCGAGGACATCTCGCTCGCCGTGCTCGATCTTCTGATCGGCCATGCGACCCGGCTCAACGCCTTGCACCCCCAAGTCGCGCTCGAGCAGGTCAGAGCGCGGGCTGGGAGCTTCGCCGAAGTCGTCCGGGCTCTGGTGGAGGTTCAGTCCGCATCATTCCGCCCGCAGGCCGATTGAGGGTCTTTGGCGATCATCAGATACCGCCGGCCTTTCGCTGAGGGCCGATATCGTCCACGAGAACCGGTTCGAGTGCGAAGCCGGCTTCGATGTCCCCTTCGGCTTCCAGCGCCGTCGGCGGCGCGGCGGAAACCTTGCGGTTCGATTGCTGGGCGCGATGAAGAATGAAGGTGGGCACGAGGGCGCCGATGAAGACGACCGCCGTGATCAGAAAGCCGTCGCGATAGGCGGCAGCGGCCGCCTGATAGACGACGGTCTGGCCGAGCAGCCAACCCGAGGCGGCGGCCTGGTCCAGCCCTCCGACACCGAGCTCGCTCATCGTCCGGGCGGCGCCCTGGACATAGGTTGCCGTCGCGACATTGTCCGGCGTCTGGGTCGCGGCGATCAGATCGCCATGGAAGGCGGTGCGCCGTTCGACAATGACCGCCAGCAGGCCCGTGCCCAGGGCGCCGCCGAGTTGCCGGGTGAAGTTCATGGCCCCCGACCCCTGGCTCAGAAGCTGGGGCGGCAGGACCGTCAGCGAGCCGGCGCTGAGCGACGGGAAGACGAACCCCATGCCGACGCGGCTGATCACCGTCCACCAGGCCAGCGTCCAGAACGCGGTATCGACATTGACGTGTGAGAGGAGCCAGGAGGCGTAGGCGAAAATGGCCATGCCGAGACCGATGAGCACGCCCGGCGGCGCCATGTCGCTGAGTTTGCCGGCGAGGGGAAACACGATGACGAGGGCGAACCCGGCCGGCATCAGCAGGAGTCCGGCCTGGGTCGGGGTCAGGTTCTGGATCTGCTGGACAAAGATGGGCAGCAGATAGGTCGATCCGAACAATCCAGCCCCCAGGACAAAGCTGACGACGCAGGCCGCGGCAAAGGGCGCATTGGCGAACAGCCTGAGATCCAGCATCGGATGGGGCGTGCGGTGTTCGTGCCAGAGGAAGGCGCCGCCGGCCGCGAGCGCCAGAGCGATCTCGCCGATCACGATGTTGGAATCCCAACCCAGCCGCTGACCACTCGAAATGGCCTGAAGGACCGACAGAAGGAAGACAGAGAGATAGACGATCGCCGGCCAGTCGAGACGTTGCGGCTCCAGGTCCGGATTCCGCCGCGGCAAGAACAGGTTGGCGAGAACGATGCCCACCACGCCAAAGGGGATGCCGAGGTAGAAGAGGAAGCGCCAGTTGAAATTGTCCATCAGCACCCCGCCGACCCAGGGGCCGAGGGCCGGCGCCAGCACGACGCCGATGCCGAAGATGCCCATCGCCGCGCCCCGCTGCTGCGGGGGGAAGACCTGGAACATCACCACCATGGCCAGCGGCTGGACGAAGCCGGCGGCCAGACCCTGGAGGATGCGTGAAACCACCAGGACCGTCTGATCCGGCGCGACGCCGCCGAGAACGGAGCCGAACAGGAACAGCGCCAGCGCCCCGATCATCGTCATGCGCTGACCGAACACCCGTTCGCACCAGGCCGTCATGAGCATGGTCACCGTCATGGCCGCAAGGAAGCCGGTCGACAGCCATTGGGCCTGGATCGAGTCGATCCCGAACTGCCCCATGATCGCGGGGATGGCGACATTGACGATCGTCGACGACAGCACGACCGCGACGGCGGCGACCATCGCGGTCAGGGTGGCCAGCCAGCGATAACCCGGGCCGAAGCGGATGAAGAAGGCGTCAGTCGACGACATCGATCGTCGCCTCGACCATCATGCCGGGCCTCAACCGACCCTGTTCCTGGGCGATCTCCAGACGAACCGGGATCCTCTGGGTGACCTTGGTGAAATTCCCGCTGGGATTGGGATTGGGGAGCAGCGCGAACTGACTGGTCGCGGCGCCGCCCACCTGGGACACGCGAGCCTCGAACACCTGGCCGGGATAGGCGTCGATCTTCACGCGCGCGGGCGCCCCGACCGTGATCTTGCGGACATCGGTCTCCTTGACGTTGACATCGATCCAGATCTCCGAGGGGTTGTGGTACATCAGCAACCGCGTGCCGGCCGCGACGAACTCTCCCGGATCGACGAAGGTTTGGTCGATCACCCCGTCGAACGCCGCGCGAATTTCCCGGCGGCCAAGATCGAGATCTTGCTGGCCACGTTGCGCGCGCAGGCCCTGCTTCTGCGCCTCGAGGGCGGCGATTTGCGCTTGCAGGACCTCGACCTCGTCGCCACCCGCGCGTGTCACGCCTACCTGGGCCCGCGCCCCGGTGATCTGCGCCTCGGCGCGCGCGGCGTTCTGCTCGGCCGCGCGCAGACGCGCCTGGTCTTCGTCAAAGCGGCTTTGGGCCACCAGTCCGCGCTCAAGCAGCGTCCTGGAGCGTTCGAAAGCGCTGCGGGCCGCCGCGACTTCCGCCTGCCGCCCGAGAGCATCCGCCTGAGCCTGGGAGACACCGGCCGAAGACACGCCGAGCTGTTCGCCGACCCGGCTCCGCACGGAGGCCTGCTGTGCCCGAAGCTGCGTCTGCTGCGCCTCGATTCGCGCAATCTCCGCGTCGATCCGCTCCAAGGCCAGACGGGAGTCGGCGGGATCGATCCTCGCCAGGAGTTGCCCCGCACGGACCCGTTGGCCCGGGCGGACCTGAAGATCGACGATACGACCGGACACCTCGCTACTGACCGCCACCACATGGGCCGCGATCCTCGCATCGTTGGTGAAGACCCGTCCCGCACGCAAGTGCAACCAGCCGAAGATGAGGGCGGCGACGATCAGCACAACGCCGGCGATCACCGTCAGCCTGCGCCGGCTGAATTTCTTCTTGGGAGTCTTGACGGGTTCGGAAGGCGAGATGTCGTCGCTCATTTGTCTTCGAGTCTTTCATTGATGTGCTGGATCACCCTGTAGGCCGTCGCGAGATCGGCATCGGAGAGGCCCGCGGTGATCTCGGTTCGGGTCTGTTCGGCGATCTTGCGAATTTCAGCCAGGACCGGTCCGGCGTCCGCCGTCAGGTGAACCGCGTTGACGCGGCGGTCTCCCTCGATCGGTTCCCGCCGGATAAGCCCGCGCCGCTCCAGATCGTCCAGCTGGCGCACAAGGGTCGGCGGTTCGATGCCGATGCGACCGGCCAGGTCTCTCTGACTCAGGGGGTGGCCCGCCTTCTCCAGCTCCACCAACGCATGCCAGCGAGCCTGGGTGAGATCGGCGTGCCGGAGCCGTTCATCGAGGCGGTTGCGCCATCGGCGGCTGGCAAGGGCGATGGCGCGACCGAGAGGAACTGTGAGGGACATGACCCCAGCTGGATAGCTTGCAAATGCTTAGCGTGCAAAGCATATTGCATGCATGCAGCCGAGCCCGGACGCCGCCGCGCTTCCCCAAAACATTGCAGAACTCGCCTTCGCCCAATGGTTCGGACTATCCAACGGTCGGGCCCGCGTTCTCGCCGCGCTCTGGCGTGCGCAGGGACAGGTCGTACCCGCCTGGTCGTTCGGACTCGATCGGCGCAGCGTCTATGTCTACGTCTGCGATCTGCGTACGGCGCTGAATCCGGGCGGGATTCATACCCGATCGAAGTCTGGCTACGCCTTGACCCCCTCCGGTTTGAGCGAATGCAGAGCCGCGCTGCTGGCGATGTCTGCCTGGTGGGCGTCCGAGGCTGCCGCACCGAGAAACATCGCCGCCTGAGGATCAGTCCCCGGCGACACAGCGAGCGTCGGGATCAGTCCAGCGTGGTCCTGTAGCGCAGGATGGCAAGGGCCGTGACCACGACCACAAAGGCGACCAGCGCCAGCACACTGGGCCAGGCGTCGGCCAGACCGACGCCTTTCAGCAGCGCACCGCGCACGATCCTCAGGAAGTGGGTCACGGGAATCACCGATCCCAGCGCCTGGGCCCAATCCGGCATGCCTCGGAACGGGAACAGAAAGCCCGAGAGCAGCATCGACGGCAGGATGTAGAATATGGACATCTGCATGGCCTGCATCTGCGTTTGAGCGAGGGTCGAGAGGAAAAATCCGAGAGCGAGCGAGCCGACGATGAAGAGCAGGACGCCGACGATCAGGGCGTCCCAACCCCCGACCATGGGCACTCCGAACAGAATCCGGGCCATGACCAGGAACAGGGACGCCTGAACGACGCCCACCACCACATAGGGCGCGAGCTTGCCGATCATGACCTCGAGCGGCCGAACCGGTGTCGCCAGCAGGCTCTCCAGCGTTCCACGCTCACGTTCGCGCGCCATGGCCAGAGAGGTCATCATGACCAGGGTCATGGACAGGATCACCCCGAGAAGGCCGGGGACGATGTTGAACGCCGTTATGCCTTCAGGGTTATAGCGCCGATGCACGATGACCTCGAAGGGCGCCGCGGGAGCTGATCGGGCCAAGGGGCCGGTCAGATCGCGGGCCAGCGCCTGGGCCGGAAGGCCCGCGAGCGCGGCCAGGGCGCCGCCCGTGGCCGAGGGATCCGCGGCGAGGT
>Ga0209066_10007932_pt1 | contig 10398 bp, 10 predicted proteins | sample All_14_2_FD_187198 | JGI IMG/M metagenome (GOLD analysis project Ga0209066, IMG submission 187198) | Freshwater microbial communities in response to fracking from Pennsylvania, USA - Allegheny Zone_MetaG_DW_15 (SPAdes) (version 2) ... | reverse complement strand
GATGGACCATGCCTCCTGGATCTGGCCTTCGTTGTCTTGGAGCAGGTAGGTCATGGCACCGTGCAGCGCGCCGGGTGAACCGCCGCTGATCGAGGCCGCGTGATGGGGGGTGTCGAGCCCCTCGCCTGCGGCTTCGGCGCCGAGCATGGCGCACGGGTCGTCGAGAAAAGGATAGAAGAGCCCCATCGCGTTGCTGCCGCCGCCCACACAGGCGACGAGCAGGTCGGGCAAGCGGCCGACCTGCTCGAGCATCTGTCGCCGAGCCTCATCGCCGATCACGCGCTGAAGGTCTCGCACCATGGCGGGATAGGGATGCGGGCCGGAGACGGTGCCGATGATGTAAAAGGTGTTCTCGACTTCGGCGACCCAGTAGCGGAGCGCCTCGTTCATGGCGTCCTTCAGCGTGCTGGTTCCCGACGTGACGGGAATGACCTCCGCGCCGAGCAACCGCATGCGCAGCACATTGGGAGCCTGTCGGCGCACGTCCTCGGCGCCCATGAAGACTTTGCAGCCCATGCCGAAGCGCGCCGCGATCGTGGCGGTGGCCACGCCGTGCTGACCTGCGCCGGTTTCGGCGATCACGCGGCGCTTGCCCATGCGGCGCGCGAGGAGGCCTTGGCCGATGACGTTATTGATCTTGTGCGCGCCAGTATGGGCGCAGTCCTCGCGCTTGAGGTAAATGCGCGCGCCGCCGATGTGGTCGGAGAGACGCTGGGCGAAGTCAAGCGGAGTGGGGCGGCCCGCATAATGGGTCAGCATGCCGCGGAACTCGCCCATGAAGACAGGGTCGGCCTTGGCGTCGTTCCAGGCCGCTTCGAGGTCTGTGAGCGCCGACATCAGCGTCTCGCCGACATAGCGTCCGCCATAGAAACCGAAGTGACCGTTTCTGTCGGGGTACTGGCCTTGGAGAGGTTGGTTGTTCATGGTAAAAGCTCTGGATTATGGGTTTGTGGTGGGGATGTCGCGGGGGCGTCCCGCATAGGAGGTGTAGCGTTCACCGAGCACGACCTTGTAGCGGTCATGAGCTTCGCGCAACAGTTTTTCTGTGGTGTCCCAATCGATGCACGAGTCCGTGACGGAGAGTCCCGGCCGGAGCTGTGCCGGATCTTTCGGCATCGGCTGGCAGCCCCATTCGAGGTGGCTCTCAAGCATGAAGCCGCGGATCGAGCGGTTCCCTTTCTCAATCTGCGAAAGGATGTCTTTCAGCACCATCCCTTGGCGTTCCGGTTGCTTGTCGGAGTTGCTGTGGCTGCAGTCGACGATGATCTGTACGGGGAGGCGTGCGGTCCGCAGCGCGTTCTCGCAGAAGGCGATGCTCTCGGCGTCATAATTGGGGCGCTTGCCGCCACGCAGGACAATGTGCGGATAGGGGTTCCCTGTGGTACTGAAGATCGCCGGCAGGCCGTCCTCGGTGACGCCGAGAAAGTGGTGGAAGCCCATGGCGGTCCGGATTCCGTTAATCGCCGCGGAGAGCGAGCCGTCGGTCGCGTTCTTGAAGCCGACGGGAGTGGAGATTCCGCTGGCGATTTCGCGGTGGGTCTGCGCTTCGGCGGTGCGCGCGCCGATCACCGACCACGAGATGAGGTCGCCGATGTATTGCGGCATGAGCGTGTCGAGCACTTCGGTGGCGGCGGGCAGGCCGATTTCGGCGACGCGCACAAGGAAGTGCCGTGCCATGCGGATTCCCTCTTCGATGTGGAACGTGTCGTTCATGTAGGGGTCGTTGATGAGTCCCTTCCAGCCGAGCACCGAACGCGGCTTTTCGAAGTACACGCGCATCACTACGCAAATGGTGTCAGAGATCTCGTCGCTGAGTTTTTTCAGCCTGAGCGCATATTCCTCTGCAGCTTCGAGGTTGTGGATCGAACAGGGGCCGACGATGGCGAGCAACCGGTGATCTTCATCGTCCAAAATATGCTCCATGGTTTCGCGCCCTTTGCTGACGGTTGCCAGCGATGTCGGGGTATGTGGAACAGCGCTCTTCATCTCGCGCGGCGTTGCGAGCAGGACGACCGATTCGATGTTGACGTTCTCAAGTCTGGGGTGACTCATAGGTTCCTTTCTGCGAAATGGGTTCTCTGGCGACAGTCGTTCGGGGCTGTCATCCTTTCCAAAATGGAGCGGAAGGTGGCACCGTCAATTGCTGCGCAAGGGCGAAAAGCGTTTTCAGCGCACAAGGGTCTTTAATGCCCGGCGCGGACTCGACCCCTGAACTGAGGTCCCATGCGGTCGCTTTTGATAGGTGTGCTGCCTCGTTAAAGTTTTTTGGAGTCAGTCCGCCCGCGATGGCGAACGGACGGACCATCGCGAGAGGAGCGGCCTCTTCCCAGCGCCATGCCGCGCCGTTGCCTCCCGGCAAGGATCCATGACCGCATTCTACCAGAATTCCGCAGGACGAGGGAATAGCGGCGGCGCTCTCGAGCAGATCCTGTCCCTTGGCCTTCACGACTTCGATGACGCGGAACCCCGCCTGCTGCACCAATGAGATCGCGTCGGGCGGTTCGTTGCCATGCATCTGCACGGTGTCGAGGGCAGCTTCGCGCGCGATGGCGATCATTTCTTCTGCTGGCATATCCACGAACACGCCGACCCGTGCCATGTGCGAAGGCAGCCCGTCAAACAAGGTGCGGGCCTGCTGTGGTGTCACATAGCGGGGGCTTTTGCGGAAAAAGACCGCGCCCAGCGCGCCCACGCCTGCTTCGGCGCAGAGGCAAGCCGCTTCGCGTGAGGTGATGCCGCAGATTTTAAGGTTGGTAAGAAGCATGTTTAAAGGTCCACTGTATGGGCTAAGAAATGGGCGGCATGGGGAGGGATAGCCACTCGCGAAGCGTTGCGGCGGGGTCGCGCTGACGCACGAGGGCTTCGCCGACGAGGAAGCGCCGGATGCCGCCCGCGAGGTTCTGGCGGAAATCGTCCGGCGTGTGCAGCCCGCTCAGTGCCACGACGGCCGTTCCTGGGAGCACTTGCGCGGCGAGGCGTGTGGCGTGCGTGACATCGGTCTTGAAGTGCGCGAGGTCGCGGTTGTTGATTCCGACCAGCGTTGCCCCAAGCGCGTTTGCGCGCGTGACGTCCTGGGCGTCGAATACTTCGGTGAGCACGTCGAGCCCAAGGCTTCGGGCCAAGGCATACAGTCGGTGCAGGAGCTCGTCGTCCAGGATGCGCACGATGAGGAGCATGGCATCCGCGCCCATGGCTGCGGTTTCGTAGACTTGGTAGGGGTCGACGATGAAGTCTTTGCGCAACACGGGAAGCCCTGTGGCGGCCTTTGCGCGCCGCAGGTCATCGGCGGAGCCTTTGAAGAAGGCCGGTTCTGTCAGCACGGAAAGTGCGGCGGCGCCGCCTTCGGCAAAGGCCTGCGCGGTTGCCGACGGGTCAAGGTCGGGGCGGATCGTTCCGAGCGAGGGCGATGCACGCTTGATTTCGGCGATGACCCGGATGCCGGGGCGGTCCAATGCGGCCGCAAAACCGCGCCTGTCGTTCCCGGCTGCAGCCAGCCGCTCGAGTTGGCTTTGTGGCACAGCGGTTTTTGCGCGGGCGATTTCTGCGGTTTTCGCTTCGAGTATCGTGTCGAGAAAGGACATACGCGTGTATCTGTGGGGACGCGGCCAGCCGCGTCCGGGCTCATTGTTTGGAGAAGGCGATCAACCGTTCGAGTTTGTCGAAAGCGGCTCCAGAGTCGATGGACTCGGCGGATTTCCGGAGCCCTTCCGCAAGATCCGAGGCTTGGTTGGCGGCCAGCAGGGAGGCTGCCGCGTTGATCAGCACGATGTCCCGTTTGGGTCCGTGAAGCCCGCCTTTGAGGATCTCGCGCGTGATGACGGCGTTATCGGCCGGCGTGCCGCCTTCGAGGTCTGCGCTTGTGCAGGGGTCGGAAAAATAGACGGCGGGGTCAATGTCGTATGTTCTGATGGCGCCGGCTTTGAGCTCCGAACAGCGCGTCGTCGTGGTGAGCGTGATCTCATCCATTCCGTCGTGGCCGTGGACCACCAGAACGCGGCGAGATCCCAGTTTCTTCAGCACCTCGGCAAACGTTTCGGTCAGTTCAGGCGCGAAGACCCCGATCAGTTGGCAGGGCGCGCCGGCCGGGTTAGTGAGGGGCCCGAGCAGGTTGAAGAGCGTGCGCACGCCGAGCTGCTTGCGCACCGGCCCGGCGAAGCGCATGGCTTTGTGGAAAGACGGGGCGAAGAGGAAAGTGATGCCGATCTCGTTCAAGGCCTGCTCCATCACTTCGGGTGCGGCGGCCAGATTGAGCCCCAGTTGTTCGAGGCAGTCTGCGCTGCCGCTCTTGCCGGAGCTGGCGCGGTTGCCGTGCTTGGCGACACGGGCTCCCGCTCCCGCCGCCACAAAGGCGACGGTTGTCGAGACGTTGAAGGTCATTCCGCCATCGCCTCCGGTGCCAACGGTGTCGAGCGTGTTGACGTTCAGCGATTGTATGCGGGTGGCGGCTGCGCGCATGGCCCGCGCGCCAGCGGCGATCTCATCGATGGTTTCGCCCTTGGCCGCGAGACCCGTAAGAAACGCGGCGATCTGGCCTTCGGTGAGTTCGCCTGCGAGAATCGCGGTAACGGCATCGAAAGCTTCGTTTTCGGTGAGGTCTTTCCGCGCGATCAGTTTTTTCAGGAGGGCTGTGAAGTTCATGACGACACCTAAGCGTTTGCGAGTTTGAGGAAGTTGCGCAGGATCCGTTTGCCGACGGGGGTCATGATTGACTCCGGGTGGAACTGGATGCCCGCCATCAGGTATTCCTTGTGGCGGATGCCCATGATTTCGCCGTCCTCCGACTCGGCCGTGATGGCGAGGCAATCGGGTAGGGAGGCACGGTCGATAACGAGCGAGTGATATCGCATGGCCTTGAAAGGACGGTCGCCGAGGCCTTTGAAGATCCCTTCTCCGTCGCTGGTGATTTCCGAGGTTTTGCCGTGCATCAGGCGCTTGGCATAGGTGATCGTCCCGCCGAAGGTGAGCCCCATCGCCTGGTGGCCGAGGCAAACGCCGAGCAACGGGATTTTTCCTGCGAAAGAGCGGATGGCGTCGCAGGACACGCCCGCATTTTCGGGACGCCCTGGGCCGGGGGAAATGACAATGGCGGCAGGGGCCAGGGACTCAATCTGGCCGACGGTGATGGCGTCGTTGCGGTAAACGACGACAGAGGCTGTCATTTCGCGCAGGTATTGCACAAGGTTGTAGGTGAAGGAGTCGTAGTTGTCGATCATTAAAATCATGGCGGTCTCCTTGCGTTAGGCGCGTTTGGCCTTGGCTTCTTTCTCTTGGACGACTTTGAGCAATTCGATGGAACGGGCCATGGCGCCCGCCTTGTTGACGGTCTCACGGTACTCGTATTCGGGGTCGGAGTCGGCGACGATTCCCGCGCCAGCGCGGATGGTAAGCCGTCCGTGTTCCACGATCGCCGTGCGGATGCAGATGCAGAAATCCATGTTGCCGTCGAAGGAGACATATCCGACAGCCCCGCCGTAGGGCCCACGCGGTTCATCTTCCAGATCGGCAATGATCTCCATGGCCCGGATTTTCGGCGCGCCGCTGAGCGTGCCGGCCGGGAAGGAGGACTTGAGCAGGTCGAATGCGTCATAGCCCGGCTCGATATCTGAGGTGATGTTCGACACAAGGTGCATGACATGCGAGTAGCGCTCGACAATCATCAGGTCGGTGACTTGCACGGTTCCGGGCAATGAAACGCGTCCGAGCTCATTGCGTCCGAGATCGACCAGCATGAGATGTTCGGCGCGCTCTTTTTCATCTTGCAACAGCGAGTCGGCATTCTTGCGGTCCTCCTGTTCGGTCGGGCCGCGGGGACGCGTCCCCGCGATCGGCCTCAGACAGGCGGTGCGGTTGTCGAGACGGATCATGGTTTCTGGCGATGAGCCGATGAGGGTGCACCCCTGTGACTTAAGGAAAAACAGGTAGGGGGAAGGATTGACGTAGCGTTGGGCACGATAAAGGCTGACCAAGTCGTCTGGCGCAGGGCCAACGAAACTTTGTGAAACAACACACTGGATCACATCACCCTCGTAAATGTGCTTTTTCACCTTTTCAACCATGCCCTTGAAGTAGTCGGGCGCGTGCACGGGTTCCGGCATTTTGACGGTCCGTTTGTTCAGGTGCATGGCAACGTCGGCAGGTTTCGTCAGGGTGATGAGCAGCTCTTGCACACGCTCAACGGCGGTGTCGTAGAGCTTGTCGTCTTCGTCATCGCCCTTGAAGGCAAGCGAGAGTACGGCCAGCGTGTGTGCGGTATTGTCGAAAATAAGCAGGGTGTCGGGGATGATGAATTCGGCCATGGGCCGTTCAGACGGCAGGTTGTTGGGAACACGCGGTTCGAAGAAGTGGATCATCTCGTAGGTGAAATAACCGACGAGACCGCCACAGAAACGCGGCAGGCCGGGAAGTTCGGCGAGCGTATAGGGTTTCATCAAGTCGCGCAGCACGGCGAGCGGGTCTTGGTTGTGCGGTATGCGCTGTTCGGTGATGCCGTGGCGGATCACCACGTCGTTTCGGTAGACGGAGATATTCGCACGCGCAGAGATTCCGATGAAACTATAGCGACCCCACCGTTCACCGCCTTCTGCGCTTTCGAGCAGAAAGACATTGGCATTGTCGTGCGCGAAACGGGAGAGCACAGAAACGGGGGTTTCGGCGTCAGCCAGAATTTTGGCCCCAACCGGTATGACCGTTGAGGTTTTCATCAGATTGCGGAAGTTATCTCGTGAGGGAAACGTGTCGAGTAACATGATTGTCTCCTACTTTATCTCAAAGTGATGGATGGGTAAAACAAAACGGAAACCGCGTTTAGGAGCCGCCGGTTTCCGTTTGCCTGATTTTCATCGTAGCGCACCACACCGTCAACGGCTTCGCGAACATCGCTTCCGCCAACACCAATAACCGTTTTTCCCGAACGTCGTTTTCATCTGTTGAACCCCTTCTGCGTCCTGTTTTTTGCCGTGCTGCGCTTTCAGGTGTTACTTTATATAGAAACGGTCAGGGGAAGTCAACTGGAAATTTCAAGCCTCAATCAGAATAATTCCAATAACGCAGAAAGAGTTCTTAAGTTCGTTGCCGCGTATCGCCAGTTTAACAACCAGAACACAGCTCCATTCGCCTATGCCAATTGGCGCGAGGGCTATCGATGGGAACCGCAAAAAACGCAGAGTGACGCTGGACGGGTCGCCTCGTCCGGAAACAAAAAGATTCTCGGCTACCGAAAGGAGCATGAGCGTTCAGCCGTAACCGCGCCCCTTTCGGCGGCGGTGATCGCCGCTTTGGGGTGCGAGTCTGGCAGGGAGTCGATCAGGCAGGCGATCCGTCATTATGATTACGCAAAAATCAATTTGTGCGAATTCTTTTTGGCGGAGTGTGCCTATTATGCCTTGCCGCCGCTGACCAGTCACCCTTGACCCCGAGGTGGCAAAGGGCGCGTCATTAGCAGGAGCGGTCCCGGCCGCCGCAGCGGAAATTAATCGCGCCTCCTCGGGGCTGACGGGCCGCGAGACCAATGATGGCCGCTCTTCCTCATCCGCTCACGTCTTGCTGCGGACTCACGGTCGGTGTTTGGCGAGCAGATCGTGGACCTGGATTTTGCGCGAGATCGGAATGATCCATTCGGCATAGAGGCGGGCAATCTTTTCAGGCAAGCCCGCAGACACGTGCTGTTCGCGAGTCATGTCGAGAATGCGAGCGATTACTTCGGCCTCGACCGCGTGGTTAGTGATGGCCTCTTCCAGTTTAAGGGGGTCGCGTTGCTCGAGCGGGATGCGGAGCGGTTCTGGGATTTCTTCCAGTTTCAACGCGGCGACATGGACAGACAGGTTGAGCCGCTGCACGAGGGCGTTCATGCAGTTGGCGTCGGCGGCAATGCACTTGCGCCTGTCAGCGTCGGCGCCGGGATCGCAGAGGATTAGCAACAGCGTGTTCACATAGAGGGGGCGCAAGATATGCGAGCGGCCTGCGATGGTGGATGCGGCCCCAAAGAGTGTCGCGGTCTCGCCGACCGGCAGCGGACGTTTCATTTCATTGTACATGTCGGCATTCACCCGGAAGGCGGAACGCCCGCAGAAGGCTTTGACGAGCGTTTCGTCCAGAGACGCGATGATCGTGCGGAGCTGGTGAAGCTTGTTCATGAGTGAGCTCCTCGTGTGACAGGATAGGTGCCGATCTTGCGGCCGGACTCGGACAGGGCAAGCACCAGCCTCCACGCGGCCTCAGCGACAGGGGACTTCCAGTCGGTGACGGCCTCGATAAAGAAGCCGTACTCCCAAGGCCGTCCCGGCAGCGGGCGGCTCTGGATGAACGTCAGGTTCACCCCGGCCGCATCGAAAGGCGCCAGCGCATGCAGCAGGGCGCCTGGCCGGTTTCCGATCACCAGATGAATCAGGGAACGGAACTCAAGGGCTTTCTTGACGGCACGGGGAGAATGCCTTCCGGTCGTTAGAACCAGAAAGCGCGTGGTGTTTTCATTGCTGTCCTGAAGGTTTTTCCGCAGGATCTTGAGCCCGTTGATTTGAGCGGCCGCCGCGGCGGAGAGCGCGGCACATCCTGGTTCGTGGGCGATACGTTGAGCTGCTGCGGCCGTGCTTGATTCGGGCATCAGCTCCGCTTCCGGCAACAACGCCCGCAGCGAGGCCCGGCATTGGCCTAGGGCCTGAGGATGGCTGTATACGCGGCGGACGTCCGACAGTTTCTTCGTTTGGGGACTGACCAGCAGATGGTGTCGGATCGCAATGGAAAAACTGTCGGTGATTGTCACGGACGGATAGTTCACGAGTTGGTCGAGGGTTTGAGTGACCGGGCCCTCGCTCGAGTTTTCCACAGGAACGATGGCCTGCGGGCGTGCTCGGGTGCGGGGTGCGCAGAGCCTCTCGAACACCTCATAGTGTGAGGCGCAGGGAGTGAGTTTGGCGCACTTGCCAACGTGCTGAAGGGCAGCCTCATGCGAATGAGTGCCTTCGGGGCCAAGATAGAGGATCTGGTTCATAGGCATTGAGATAAACGGTTGAATGTCCTGAGTGAAACGTGGCTGCACGCCGGTTCAGCGGTCAGTCGGCAGGGCTTTGCTTGCGCAGCTCACGGGCAAGGTTGATCCAAGGTTCGAGATCGGCGAGAAAATCGCTGAACTTGGACGATTCGAGCTGCTGAGTCGCGTCGCTGAAAGCGTTGACCGGATCAGGGTGGGCTTCGACGATCAGGCCGTCTGCGCCTGCGGCCAGTCCGGCGCGGGCCAGCGCGGGCACTAAGCTGCGCGTGCCTGCGGCGTGGCTGGGGTCGACCATCACAGGCAGGTGCGAAAGCTGGCGCGCCACCGCGACGGCACCGATGTCAAGTAAGTTGCGTGTGGCCTTGTCGAATGAGCGCAAACCGCGTTCGCAGAGCACGACTTGTGGGCAGCCGTTAACCACGAGGTACTCAGCGGCGGTCAGCCATTCCTCGATCGTGCTGGCCATGCCGCGTTTGAGGAGGACCGGTTTGCCCGCGTGGGCAAGATGTTCGAGCAAATCGTAGTTTTGGGCATTGCGCGCGCCGATCTGGAACATGTCGGTGACGTCGCGGAGGATTTCGATCTGCGCAGGTCCGGGCACCTCGGAGACCATGGCGACATCGAACTCGGTCTTGATGTCGCGTATGATCTTGACGCCGTCCAGCTTCAGGCCTTGGAAGTCGTAGGGCGATGTCCGCGGCTTGAACGGCATGGCACGGATGATCTTGATCCCACAGCGGACAAGGTCGGACACGGCCGTGCGGAACTGGTCGAAGCTCTCGATGGCGCAGGGTCCGGCGATGACCTGGATATTCCCTCCACCGATGAGCGTGCCCTTCACGTTCACGACCGAGTCGGAAGGATGGTATTCGCGCGAGACCAGTTTGAACTTCTTCTGAACCGGGAAGACAGACTCGACCGCGGGCAAGTTACGGAGCACTTCGAGCGAGCGGTTGCTCAGCTCATCGCCGATGCAGGCAATGACCGTTTGCTCAACGCCGCGGATGATGCGGGGCTGGTAGCGCAGGGAGCAGACCAGGTCGCTGACTGTGGCGATGTCGGTTTCCGATGCATGGCGTTTGAGTACGATGATCATTTCTTTCCTTTTGTTTGAATTTGCAGAAACAAAAAAACCGCGTGTCCTTCTCGGACACGCGGTTCATAAAAGTCGATTCCCGATTTACAGTAGCTTACCGGGCCGACCCGAACCGTGTGTCCGGTGACCTAAAAAAGCTAAAGTAAAAATATGCGTGTTTTCTATTCATGTGACAACGTGCGATATTTAACTGGTTTTCGGCGGGGCTGTCAAGCGTGACGTTCGGACCGCCGTGCAGAGGGTGTGTGTCAGGATAGTAACAGGATTCTCCGAAAGTACTTGCCGCACGACTGCCGCCCTGTTAGAGTTATATATA
>Ga0209066_10007930_pt1 | contig 10404 bp, 10 predicted proteins | sample All_14_2_FD_187198 | JGI IMG/M metagenome (GOLD analysis project Ga0209066, IMG submission 187198) | Freshwater microbial communities in response to fracking from Pennsylvania, USA - Allegheny Zone_MetaG_DW_15 (SPAdes) (version 2) ... | reverse complement strand
TGACGTCAGCTTAGCGGTCACGGTGCCGTCCTGGTGCTCACGAGCACCGGGACGACTGATCAGTACGAATCGGAACTGGTGATCACGTCGAACTGGACTGACCGGTCACGAACGATCGGAATACGCAATGCGCGACGTGGGGGTATCGGCGATCAGACGGGCGTGCTGCACTGCGCGCACCCATCCGTAGAGGCTGGTGACCAGCAGCACGATCAGGGCAGCGACGGTGCCCCAGCGTGTGTCGGCGCGCAGGGCCAGGGCGACGGTGCCGAGCTGAATGAAGGGCAGTGCCGTGTCTAACCGGGCCCGCTTCAGGCTGACCAGCATGGAGGACGAGGGTTTAGATGCGGCCGGGACTCAGGCCTTGAACAAGGTCTTGATGTCGACGTCGGCCTTTTCCGCGGTCGAGAACTGCAGCAAAGGTTGGCCGACGAACGCGAACAGACGGGCGACGAGCAGGTCGGGGAATTGTTCGATGCGCACGTTATGGACGTTGACCGCCTCGTTGTACCACTCACGTCGATCGGCAATGCCGTTCTCCAGCGCAGTGATGCGGGTCTGCAACTGCATGAAGTGCTCGTTGGCCTTCAGCTCGGGGTAGGCCTCGGCCACGGCGAAGATCTGTCCCAGTCCGGAACGCAGCAGGCCTTCGGCAGCCCCTAGCGCACCCACGTCATGGGCTTCGCGGGCGGCTGCCACGCGTGCGCGCGCTTCAGTGACTCGGGCCAGGGTGGTTTGTTCGAACTGCTTGTACTGGCGGCACACTTCGACCAGCTTGGGCAATTCGTCATGGCGCTGTTTGAGCAGTACGTCGATGTTGGCCCAGGCTTTGGCGACGTTGTGCTTCAGGTTGATCAGCCCGTTGTAGATCAGCACGCCATACACCAGCGTCAATACGATGAGGCCCAGGATGACGGCCGTCGAGATGCTCATGCGTTCAACTCCCTGAATAGGACGCCATCTTACTCCGTCCGGATGTGCAGGGTCAGTGCGTCGCTCATCCCTCGACGGCAGGCGGTATCAGGCGGTTGCGCGCTTCTTCGGGCATGCCAAGGCGGTTGAGCAGGGTTTCGCGCGGTATCCGCAGCAGGGCTTCCAGTTCGTCGATGTCGTCCGGCAGGCCGGGGTCGTCCCAGCCGCGGGCGATGTGGCGGGCAAGGCGTGCCGCCAGCGCCACGGTGCGTACCCGCGGGTCGTCTTGCTGGCTTTCGTCCAGCATCTGCACCAGCAATTCGGGCAAGCGCCATGCGCGGATCAGGCCGAGCTGGATTTCGCCCGCCGTCACGCCGAAAATCTGTCGCTGGGCGTCTTTGGTGCGCAAGTGCCGATCTGCGGTTTGCAGCGCATGCACCTTCTCGGTCAGGTCAGAGGCGTGAACCCAGCAGACGATGTCGGTTGCGTCATGCAGCAAGGCGGCGACGGTGATTTCCTGCACATTCAGGTCGTGACGCATTACAGCGAATTCGCGCGCCAGTTCGGCGACACGGCGTGCGCGCGAAATCAGCTTGAGTACGCCCACCAATGCGCGGGGATGGGCCTTCAGCGCGTCTTCGACCGTTGGCAGCGTGTCGAACAAGTGGAAGAAGGGTTCGACACCGATCATCATCACTGCACGTTCGATCGTGGTGATGTCGTGGTTCTGCGACTGGCGACGATGGGTCTCGAGATGGGTCAGCAGACGCATCGTCATCAGCGGGTCGCTCAGTACGATGGCTGCGATCTGGCGTGCCCCGATATGCTCCGAGTTGGCCCGTAGCGCGTCGAGCTCGCGTACGGTGTGGCGCAGCACGGGCAGCGGTTGCTGCGAGAAATGCGCGACGTAGGCATCGACCGACGGCAAGGGGGCAAGCAGCTGGCTCATGGGCATCGACCTGGGACTGAGTGTCGGGATTATCGACCGGCGGTGCCCGAACTGAAGCCGTTCGCCGGGACGACTCGTCTATGGAGCTATAATTATGGCGAATCGCGTCAACATTTTCGTCAATTTCCACCGCTAGGAGAACGCCCGGATGCGTCCTTTCAAGGCTTTTGTGATCGACCAGGGATCGGACAAGAACATCGTCGCCGGCCTGACAACGCTGGCCCCCGAGCAACTGGATGCGGGGGAGGTCACGATCCGCGTTCATTATTCGAGCATCAATTACAAGGATGCTCTTGCGGCGACGGGCGCAGGCAAGATCATCCGGCGTTTTCCCTGCGTGGGCGGCATCGATCTGGCCGGCGAAGTGGTCGAGAGCGCTGATGCCCGTTTCCAACCGGGCGACAAGGTCATCGCCACCAGCTTCGACATTGGCGTCGCCCACCATGGCGGCTATGCCGAATACGCGCGCGTGCCGGCTGGCTGGGTGGTACCGCTGCCCGCGGGCCTGGACCTGTTCGAGGCGATGGCGCTGGGAACCGCAGGCTTTACTGCGGCGCTGGGGATTGTGCGCATGGAAGACAACGGCCTGACGCCGGCCAACGGTCCGGTCATCGTTACCGGTGCCACCGGCGGGGTGGGGGGGCTGGCGATCGACATGCTGGCGCGACTGGGCTATCACGTCGTCGCGCTGACCGGCAAGGCGTCCGAGGGCGACTATCTGAAGATGCTGGGCGCGGCCGACATCAAGTTGCGCTCCGAGATCGACTTCGACAAGGTGCGTCCGCTCGAGGCCGCACAGTGGGCCGGTGCGGTCGATAACGTGGGTGGCCAGATCCTGCACTGGGTGCTGGCGACGATGAAGCAGGCGGGCACCGTGGCCAGCATCGGCAATGCGTCGAGCTTCAACATCAACACCACGGTGTTCCCTTTCATCCTGCGTGGTGTCAGTCTGCTGGGCATCGATTCTGGCTACATGGGTTTCCCGACCCGCCAGCGGGTGTGGGATCGCATGGCCACGGACCTCAAGCCGCGCCATCTGGCCGCCGTGACGCGTACGATCGATTTCGACGCCTTGCCCGGCGCGTTCGACGATTTCATCCAAGGGCGCGTCAAGGGGCGTACGGTCGTGCGCATCGGCGCCTGAGACCGGAGCGGCACGCCATGGAGCCCATCCTCACGGCGGACGACAAGTTGCCACGCATCCTCGTGGTCGACGATTCGCGCATGGTGCGGGCGTCCATCCTCAAGCATGTCCGTGGCCGTTTCGACGCACGCGAGGAAGGCGACGGCGAGGCGGGCTGGGAGGCCTTGCTGGTCGATCCGACCATCGATCTGGTACTGACCGACATCGGCATGCCGCGTCTGGATGGCTTCGGCCTGCTCGAGCGCATTCGTGCATCGAAGGTCGGTCGGGTGCGCGAATTGCCCGTGGTGATCATTTCGGGTGACGAGGACGAAAGTTCGCGCGAGCGCGCACTGGCGCTGGGGGCCAATGGCTTCGTCTCCAAAGGCGCGGGGAGTGTCGAACTGCTGGCGACCCTGACGTCCCTTGTCAGGCTCGCCAAAACCCAGGATGAACTGGAGCGCAGTCGCGCCGCGCTGGCCCAGCAAAGCCCGAAAGATCCGAGCAGTGGTTTGGTCACCAGTGCTTATCTCGAGTATCACGGTGAACAGGCATTGGCCGAAGCGCGGCGACGCCAGGCCGACATCGCGGCGATGGTCATCGAGATCGATGGCTACGACGTGCTGATCGAGCGCCACGGCCCACATGTCGTGCAGCTCATCATGCGCAAGCTGACCAAGATGGTGACCAGCCGGGTGCGGACCGAAGACAGCATCTCGCAGCACTCGCCCACTCAGTTTGCGCTGCTGTCGCCGGGCATCGACCTGGCGTCGACGTGTGCGTTTGCGCTGCGCTTGCGCAGCAGCTTCGAAAAGCTGGTGATGGCCTACCGCGAAGATCGTATTCGCGTCACCGTCACCATCGGGGTGGCCAACTCGGCCATCGATGGCAACGGCAAGGTCAGCGAGTTGTTGGCCATCGCGCGTCAGCGGGTACAGCAGGGCCGGGCGCTGGGTGGCAACTGTGTGGTGGCTGACCATGGCCGGGTCGATCCCGCGCTGGTCGAACGCCAGCCCAGCCGCCTGTGCAGCGTCGATGCCGCGCTGCGCCAGTTGCGTGCAGGCGCGCGCGACGAGGTCGAGGCCCGTCTGCCCGATATCGTCGGCGTGCTGATGCCGCTATTCGAATTGATAGAATCTCGACTCCACTGCGGGTTGCCGCTAGAGCAGCTAAAACGATACCCATACAAGCCGGACACCGGCAGTGGCCAATCAGATGGGGCGCATGCCCCTACCTGAGTCGACAACCGTCGCCCGTGGCGAGAGCGCTTTCCCGGCGCATCGGCATGGGTGACACGTCATTTGCAAGACAGGGAATCAACAAGGGAGAGGATGCAATGACCGATTACCAACAGTTCCACCGCCGTTCCATCGAAGATCGCGACGGGTTCTGGGCCGAACAGGCGCAGCTCGTGCACTGGAACAAGCCCGCCGAGCAGATCTGCGACTTTTCCAAGCCGCCGTTCGTCAAGTGGTTCAAGGGGGGCGAGACCAACCTGTGCTACAACGCCGTCGATCGCCATGCCGCAGCGCGCCCCAACGACCGCGCGCTGGTCTACATCTCCACCGAGACCAACGAAGAGAAGGTGTATTCCTTCGCCGAGTTGCAGCGCGAAGTCGAGCGCATGGCGGCGATTTACCGGGATCTGGGCGTCAAGCGCGGCGACCGTGTGCTGATCTACATGCCGATGATCGCCGAGGCGGCGTTCGCCATGCTGGCTTGCGCGCGCATCGGTGCCATCCACTCGGTGGTGTTCGGCGGCTTTGCGGCCGGCTCGCTTGCCACCCGCATCGACGATGCCAAGCCGGTGCTGATGGTCAGCTCGGACGCCGGCATGCGCAACGGCAAGCCGGTGCCCTACAAGCACCTGGTGGACGAAGCCTGCAAGCTGGCGGAGTTCCCGCCGGCCAAGGTGCTCATCATCGATCGTGGGTTGGACAAGGGTTTCCCGACGGTGGCCGGGCGTGATGTCGATTACGCCGAATTGCGTGCCAAGCACATGGACGCCCAGGTGCCGCCCGTGTGGCTGGAGTCCTCCGAGCCGAGCTACATCCTGTACACCTCCGGCACCACCGGCAAGCCCAAGGGCGTGCAGCGCGACACCGGCGGCTACACCGTGGCCCTGGCCGCCTCCATGCAGCACATCTTCACCGGTGGCGCAGGCGAGACCATGTTCTCGACTTCGGACATCGGCTGGGTGGTCGGTCACAGCTACATCATCTACGGCCCGCTCATCGCCGGCATGGCCACGATCATGTACGAAGGTACCCCGCTGCGCCCCGACGCCGGCATCTGGTGGCAGATCGTCGAGAAGTACAAGGTCAGCGTGATGTTCTCCGCGCCCACCGCCGTGCGCGTGCTGAAGAAGCAGGACCCGGCCTTCCTCAAGAAGTACGACCTGTCCTCGCTCAAGCACCTGTTCCTGGCCGGCGAGCCGCTGGATGAAACCAGCCACCAGTGGATCATGAGCGAACTGGGCATCCCGGTCATCGACAACTACTGGCAGACTGAAACCGGCTGGCCGATGCTCGCCATCTGCCGCGGCGTCGAAGACAGCCCGATCAAGCTGGGTTCGCCCGCCTTCCCGGTGTATGGCTACGACCTGCGCATCTTCCGCGAGGACGGCACCGAATGCGGCGCCAACGAGAAGGGCATCGTCGGCATCGTCCCGCCGCTGCCGCCGGGCTGCCTGTCGACCGTGTGGGGCCAGGACGAGCGCTTCGTCAGCACCTACTTCAGCCTGTTCACCGAGCCGGTGGTTTACTCCTCGTCCGACTGGGGTATCAAGGACGACAAGGGCTACCACACCATCCTCGGTCGCATGGACGACGTCATCAACGTCGCCGGCCATCGCCTGGGGACCCGTGAGATCGAGGAAGCGGTGCAGACCCATCCGGCGATTGCCGAAGTGGCTGTGGTGGGCGTGGCTGACGAGCTGAAGGGGCAGATGCCGATGGCCTTTGCAGTGGTGAAGGACGCCAGCACGGTCGACACTGCAGAGAAGCGTGCCGCGCTCGAGAAGGAAGTGATGAAGAAAGTCGACGAGAGCCTGGGTGCGATCGCACGTCCGGCGCGCGTGCACTTCATCGGCGGCCTGCCGAAGACCCGTTCGGGCAAGATGCTGCGTCGCTCGATCCAGGCCTTGGCCGAAGGGCGTGACGCAGGGGATCTGACGACGATCGACGATCCGAGCACGCTGGAGCAGATCAAGGTGGCGTTGAAAGGCTGACGCTTTTTCGGAGTGGATGAGTGCTACTCCGCGGCTTACGCCCTCCCCTGCAAGGGAGGGCGTAAGCCGTTAACAACCTTGCTGAGCGTTGGGTCGATCGCAATGGCCGGTATATTGATCAACTAGCAGTTTGGTGAGGTTTTGTGCGTGCATTGCTGCACGCAGTAGATCAAAATACCAATCAGATGACTGTATTCAATACCGCTGTCAAAAGGGGTGTGAATGCTTGAACTGGCGCTCGGGCACACCACTGTTCGGGCCGTTGAACAAACGGATCATTTCTGTTTCTAGCGTGTGCCGGATGTGGTGGATTCGAATCGACCAAAAATAGGGAAATTGAAACCATGGCAACCGGTTCTTATGACTTCGACCGTCTCAACGATACTTCGTATCAGACGGATCGCCTGCAGCAGCAAGCCAAAGCCATTCGCGGCATGGAAGCGTCCATTTTGCGTCAGGCAGGCATCCAGGCCGGACAGGATGTGCTCGAAATCGGCTGCGGTCCGGGCTACGTCACGGATCTGCTGTGTGAATTGGTGCCGCAGGGGTGCGTGCACGCGGTCGAGCCGAGTGCGACGCTCCTTGGTCAGGTCGAATCCAATGTCAAAAACAAGCCTGCACGCGGGCTGCATCTGCACCAGACTTTCGGTAATGCCTTGCCGCTTGCCGACGCTCAAATCGATTTCTCTTACGCCCGCTTCGTGCTGCAGCATGTACCGAATTCGCAGTCCGTGGTCGATGAAGTTTTCCGCGTGACGCGTACGGGTGGTCGCTTCTGTGCGGTCGATTCCGATGATGGACTGGTGATTGTTCATCCCGAGGAGTCACGTGTCAGTGACATCCTGCGAGAAGCGCAGTCCATCCAGGCGTCCCAGGGGGGCGATCGATTCATCGGACGAAAGTTGCAAGGAATGATGGTTGCAGCGGGTTTCTCGAATGTTAAAACCCACGTGCTGGCCATGACGAGCAGTGAGCTGCCGTTTGCTGTGCTGTTCAATATCCTGCTCGGTTACAAGGCTTCGCTGCTGGGTGAGGCCGTTGATAGCCGCAAACTCTACGAAGACCTTGCTGCGGATGTTGCCGCCGGGCGCCGTTTGGTGTCGGCAGGCGTGTTCATCGTTGTTGGCGAAAAAGCCTGATCGGCATGCTTGAAACTGAATCGCACCGGGATGCATCCATGGAAACCACTTATTTTCGATTCGACGAAGTCACTCCAGGTACGCCCGAATATGAGCGTTATCTTGAGGCCCGCCATGAGGTCTTTGTCGCAGAACTGAATCGTGTGGAAGAAACGGGTTTGACTTCCAGCAACGGCCAGCCCATTGAAACTGACCACTACGATGCGACCAGCCGTCATTTCCTTGCCATCCACAAGCCGAGTGGAAGTGTCGCGGGTTTTGTCAGGGTGATCCTGCCTAGCGATGTGGGGCTCAACGTAACCCCGCGTTACGTCATTGATCGTCCGCTTCCTTATCCGGACGCAACCGACGACCGAATCGGCGAAATTTCCCGCATGGCCATTGCGCCACATTATCGGCGTCGTCACGAGGATAAGGGCAAGCCTTATCAGGGCGATCCTGAAAGTGAAATGTCGGGCAAGGCCGAAGGGTTCCGCCGCCATCAACCGGAGTTGGTGCTCGGGCTGTACCGCGAGGTGTACACGCTGTGCCGCAAGGTCGGCCTCGACTACTGCGTCGCCGCAATGGACTGTCACTTCAGTCGTGTCCTGATGGGGCTCGGTTTTCCCTTCGTGGCGGTTGGTCCGGTGAATGAAAAGGTCCAGCCGCCAAGAAGGGTGTATCTGGTGAGCGCCGCAGAAATGGAGCGCAGCCTGACTTCTCGCGTGGCAGACGTGATGCGGTTTTTGCAAGCGGATGGATCCACGCAAGCGCGTGCGCAGCAAGCGTAATTTTTACCGGTCCGTGAAATTCGTCACAAAGACATTTACACTTGCGTCGAAACGAAACGATTCCGCCTGAGGTATGTTTGCAAGAAGCAATGCTGGGCCTCGGTCTGGCTGAACAATCAGGTGCGGTAGTGCGCGGCGGAGAGAATGTCGATGTTGTTGAAGGAATATGAGTATCTGGTCGTTTCGCCACGTACCGAGGCCTATCAGGACTACTTGGCGCTCAGGTACGAGGTCTTCTGCGAAGAGCTCAAGCGGATTCCTTCAAGGGGCCATGTGGCCGGTGGGCATCCGGTAGAGACGGACGAGTTCGATGTGCACAGTGTGCATGTCCTTTGTCGCTCGGTCCGCACGGGCGAAAGCATGGCGTGCTCACGCCTGATTCTGCCCGGGCCGAAGGGGCTCAATGTCAGCTCGCGTTACACGATCTCGTGCCTGGGGGATATTCCGCACGACAAAGTGGGCGAAATTGGGCGCCTGACCTTGTCGCCTCGTCTGCGTCGCTCGCGCTCCAGTACGTCGGTCGTTGGGGGCGAAGGCTTCGTCGAGGACACGGCGGACGGCGAGGTGCCGAAGGCCGCACGGCGCGACGGTTCGACGGTTGCATTCGGTCTCTATCGTGAGATTTTCCGGCAGATGGGGCAGTACGGCATCACGCACTGCTTCGCGGCGATGGAGCCCTCCCTGGCGCGTCTCCTGAAGCGCTTGGGCTTTCCCTTTGTCGAGGCGGGGCCGTTGAAGACGGATGTCCAGCCGGCTCGCCAGCCTTATTTGATTGGGGTTCAGACGGCGCGCGCGGTGATGGCGGGGCGCAATGCAAGTCTTTATGGTTTCATGACGGGTGCGGATGACGTGGTTCAGTCTGCAGTTGGAGTTCGCGCTCATGCTGATGCGGTGCATGCAGAGTCGGTTGCGGACGAGTTTCGGTTATCACGGCCTGAGCTGCGTTGACTGGGTTCTTATTGTTAAGATGGGGCGTCTCGCGTAGTCGCGAACTTTCGGTTTAGGGTGGGATATCGGGGTTGGCTATACGAATAGCGCTGTCGGAGATGATCAATACTTGAGCAAAGCGTCGATACTGATCAAAATTAAAAAAGCCGCCCTTTTAAAGGACGGCTTTTTTGTATCTAAATGCTTGCGCTATCGTGCGTCATGCACTCTTTTTATTACGGCGGGCAGCGCCCAGTCCGACAAGCCCGAGGCCAAGTAGAGCTAGTACGCCGGGTTCGGGGACCGCAGTGGTGTCTCCCGTAATTTCTGCAGTGCCAGCGTGAGTATATACGACCCCGCCGGAGACAATCGGGGTTGCCAGCGGAGTGAAGCTTGAGGTGTAGAGAATATCAGAGCCGCCAATTTGGCCGTTAGTGTCGAAATACGCGGCAGCTGCCCCACCAGTGACATTAAAGTAGCCCGAACCTTGGCCTGCAATCTGCGCCCCAATGGTACTGGCAGTGGTCAGGGTGCCTGTAAGAGTGTAAGTGTCCGCGTTGACGTCTATGCCTGCCAAGCTCAGGAACAGCGTTCCGTCGGTCGCCGTAGCAGGGTTGGTCGCCGAGAAATTCCGTGAGGAAACATAAACGTCGAGTTTGCCACCCGTGAAATTGAACGTTTCTCCAGCAGTTCCGGTAATGCTTGCGGCAAGGACGTAATCATAGAACTTAAACGTAAGTTCACACCCCGGGCAGAACGAGTCTTGGTCTTCAAGATTGAAGAGGTTAATTTTCCCGTAGCCGGTGATGGTTTGGCCTGCTGTGGTCGCGACACTTTCGAACAGTGCGGACTGTGCGACGAAGTCAAAGGGGGAGTTTGGATCCCAAGTGACGCCGGAAACAGTAATTGCGCTGGCAGAGCCAGACATAAGAGCCATTGCGGCTGAGATTGCCATCGATGCAGCGATGGGTTTGAGTTTCATGATTTTCTCCAAGCTGGTTTGATTCTGCGACGGCATCTAAGCCTAGGCAACGTTTAGCAGATATCGTGCCTGTAAAAAAAATACATAAAAATCAGATGGATGTGATGCTCTTCTGGATGTTTTTTGTTTGAGTGTAAAAAAATTCGACACATATTCTGCTGTTTCAAAAGAGGAGGTGGGTGTCCTTGTGCTGCGCGGGCTTGCGTATGGCGGCGGCGTGCGAAAAGATGCAGCTATCTAACCGATGCCGGAGCACACCTTGACCGCCTTTGACTACAACCAAGCCTTCAGCCGCAACCTCGGTGTCGTCAGTCCTGACGAGCATCAGCGGCTGCGCAACGCCACCGTCGCGATCGCCGGGATGGGGGGGGTG
>Ga0209066_10007929_pt1 | contig 10408 bp, 5 predicted proteins | sample All_14_2_FD_187198 | JGI IMG/M metagenome (GOLD analysis project Ga0209066, IMG submission 187198) | Freshwater microbial communities in response to fracking from Pennsylvania, USA - Allegheny Zone_MetaG_DW_15 (SPAdes) (version 2) ... | reverse complement strand
CTGTCGACCTTCGAACTCGACCGCGAGCTGTTCGGCAGGCTCGCCGACCGCATCCCGTCCGGCGTCGTCCGCGTCGCCGAGTCCGCGGTCAAGGACCCCACCGACGTCGCGCACTACCGGGCTGCCGGCGCCGACGTCGTACTCATCGGGGAGGCGCTCGTCACGGGCGACGACCCCGTCGCGACCCTCGAGAGCTTCCTGGAGGCTGGACGATGACCACCCCTGCGCCCGAGAGCCTGCGCGACCGGCCGGGCCCGTTCTTCGACGCCTACGGCGGGCGGTTCATGCCCGAATCGCTCATCGCGGCGATCGACGACCTCGCCGCGGCCTACGAGGAGATGAAGGCCGACCCGGCGTTCCACGCCGAGCTCGCCGAGCTGCATCGCACGTACACGGGCCGACCGTCGATCATCACGGAGGTGCCGCGGTTCGCCGAGCACGCCGGCGGGGCGCGCATCATCCTCAAGCGCGAAGACCTCAATCACACCGGTTCGCACAAGATCAACAACGTGCTCGGGCAAGCCCTGCTCACGCGCCGCATCGGCAAGAAGCGGGTCATCGCCGAGACGGGGGCCGGCCAGCACGGCGTCGCGACGGCGACGGCCGCCGCGCTCTTCGGACTCGAGTGCACGATCTTCATGGGTGAGGTCGACACGCAGCGGCAGGCGCTCAACGTCGCGCGCATGCGGCTCCTCGGTGCCGAGGTCGTCCCGGTCACGACGGGGTCGCGCACGCTCAAGGACGCGATCAACGAGGCCTACCGCGAGTGGGTCACGAGCGTCGAGACGACCAACTACATCTTCGGCACGGCGGCGGGACCGCACCCGTTCCCGGCGATGGTGCGCGACTTCCAGAAGATCATCGGCGAAGAAGCGCGCCAGCAGGTGCTCGACCTCACCGGTCGGCTGCCGGATGCCGTCATGGCGTGCGTCGGCGGCGGGTCGAACGCGATCGGCATCTTCCACGCGTTCCTCGACGACGCCGACGTGAAGCTGTACGGGATCGAGGCGGCGGGCGACGGGGTCGACACGCCGAAGCACGCCGCGACGATCGAGCGCGGTCGCCCCGGCGTGCTGCACGGCTCACGTTCCTACGTGCTGCAGGACGAAGACGGCCAGACGACGGAGTCGCACTCGATCTCCGCGGGGCTCGACTACCCCGGCGTCGGGCCCGAGCACGCCGCGCTCCACGACCGCGGCCGCGCGACCTATCTGCCGGCGACCGACACCGAGGCGATGGATGCGCTGCGGCTGCTCAGCATGACCGAGGGCATCATCCCCGCGATCGAATCGGCCCACGCCCTCGCCGGTGCGCTGCGGCTCGGGCGCGAACTGGGCCCAGACGCGATCATTCTCATCAACCTCTCGGGGCGCGGCGACAAGGACGTCGCGACCGCGGGAACGTGGTTCGATCTCTTCGACGAGGGAGCTCAGCAGTCGTGACCGTTCCGACCTCATCCGTCGCGACGACGATCGCGCAGAACCGCGACGACGGGCGCGGCAGCCTCATCGGCTACCTCCCCGTCGGGTTCCCCGATCTGGGCACGAGCATCGACGCCGCCGTCGCCCTCGCCGAGAACGGGGTCGACGCCCTCGAGCTCGGCCTGCCGTACAGCGACCCCGTCATGGACGGCCTCGCCATCCAGAAGGCGACCGAGACGGCGCTCCAGAACGGCTTCCGCGTGCGCGACGTCTTCACGGCGGTCGAAGCGGTGCGGGCCCGCATCGACATCCCGGTGCTCGTCATGACGTACTGGAACCCGGTCGTGCAGTACGGCGTCGACCGGTTCGCCGACGACCTCGTGAACGCCGGGGGAGCGGGGCTCATCACGCCCGACATCACCCCCGATTCGGCGGCCGACTGGATCGCGACGAGCGACCGCACCGGGCTCGATCGCGTCTTCCTCGCCGCGCCCTCCTCGACCGACGCTCGGGTTCGGTCGACCGTCGAGGCGAGCCGCGGATTCGTCTACGCGGTCTCGACGATGGGCATCACGGGGGCCCGCCACGACGTCGACGCGGCGGCGCGAGCCCTCGTCGGGCGACTGCGGGATGCGGGCGCCGAGAACGCGTGCGTCGGCATCGGCATCTCGACGGCCGACCAGGTCGCGGAGGTGCTGAGCTACGCCGACGGAGCGATCGTCGGTTCCGCGCTCGTCACGGCACTCGCCGACGGCGGGGTGTCGGGACTCGCAGCGAAGGCCGCCGAACTGGCGTCCGGCGCGAGCGCGGGCAGGAAGTAGACTCGCCGACGTGATCCCGTCGAGCCTGCCGAGCCCGCCGTCCGATTGGGCGACTTTCGAGTTCCCGCTGACCGGTCTGCGCGACCTCGTGCTCGGCATCCTGCCGGGAGCCACCTGGTTCCCCGAGCAGTTCGTCATCCACGTCTACGCGCTCGCGATCCTCGTCGGCATCTTCGTGGCGATCCTCGTGTCCAACTACCGGCTGACCGCGCGCGGCGCCGAGCCGTGGATCGTCATCGACATCGCCATCTGGGCCGTGGTGTTCGGCATCATCGGCTCGCGCGTCTGGCACGTCGCGACCCACCCCGACGACTACTTCGCCCCGGGCAAAGACCCGATGAGCGCGCTCTACGTGTGGGAGGGCGGCGTCGCGATCTTCGGCGCGGTGCTCTTCGGCGCTCTCGGCGTCTTCATCGCGTGCCGCCTCGCGGGTCTGCGCTTCACGGCGGCCGTCGATGCGATGGCGCCGACACTGCTGCTCGCGCAGGCATTCGGGCGGCTCGGCAACTACTTCAACCAGGAGCTGTTCGGGCTTCCGACGAACCTCCCGTGGGGCCTCGAGATCGACCGCCCGAACCCGGCGATCCCGGTCGGCATCGGTCCCGACGTGCTCTTCCACCCGACGTTCCTCTACGAGATCGTGTGGCTGCTCTCGGGCTTCGCGATCCTCATGCTCATCGAGAACCGGGTCTCGTTCGGCAAGGTTCAGACAGGCATCGGACGCTTCCTGCCGACCTGGCCCACCTTCACTCGCCGCGATGCCTGGCACTGGGGCAAGATGGTGGGGCTCTACGCGATCTGGTACGGACTGGGTCGCACCTGGTTCGAGTCCATCCGACTCGACCCCAGTGAGACGTTGTTCGGGATCCGATCGAACGTGTGGGGCGCGCTCCTGTTCATCGTCGTCGGCATCATCATCATCGTGGTGCAGACGAAGCGGCACCCGGGAATCGAGCCGAGCGTCTACCGACCCGGCCGGGAGTGGACTCCCGACTCTGCGGTAGACTCGGACGCGATCTACTCGGACGATGAGAGCGGCGACGGTGCCGAATCCTCGACTCCGGCGCCTGCCACAAGCGGAGCTTCCCGAAAATAGTCCCGCCGCCGTGCACCCCTCGCGGCCCCGGGACGCCACCACAGCATCCGTTGGGCCAGCGACGTCCCACCACAGCACTTCGTGAGGACGGTACCCATGGTTCAGAGCGCATTCGAGCGGTTCAGCGCCGTTCCCGCGGCTGCCGGGCTCTACAACCCGCGGTTCGAGAAAGACGCCTGCGGACTCGCGATGGTCGCGACGCTGCGCGGAACCGCGGGGCACGACATCGTCACGCAGGCCCTCGACGCGCTGCGCCACCTCGAGCACCGCGGCGCGATCGGATCCGACGCGGGAACCGGTGACGGGGCGGGCATCATCACCCAGATCCCCGACCTGTTCCTGCGCGCCGTCGCCGGATTCGAGCTCCCGCCGGTCGGACGCTACGCCGTCGGGATGGCGTTCCTGCCGACCGACGCGAGCGAGCGCGAGGCGCAGAAGGCGGCGATCGCCGTGATCGCCGAGCAGGAGTCGCTGCGGGTCCTCGGCTGGCGCGACGTGCCCACCGACCCGGCTCACCTCGGCGCTCTCGCGCGTGAGGCGGCGCCGGCCTTCGAGCAGCTCTTCGTCGAGGCGGCGCACGGCGACGGCGCGCAGCCGGTCTCCGGCATCCAGCTCGACCGGCTGACCTTCCGGCTGCGCAAGCGCGCCGAGCGCGAACTCGGCGCCTACTTCCCCTCGCTGTCGGCGCGCACCCTCGTCTACAAGGGCATGGTCACGACCCTGCAGCTCGAGCCGTTCTACCCGGACCTCTCCGACGAGCGGTTCGTCTCGAAGCTCGCGCTCGTGCACTCCCGGTACTCCACCAACACGTTCCCGTCGTGGCCGCTCGCGCAGCCGTTCCGATTGATCGCGCACAACGGCGAGATCAACACCGTGCAGGGCAACCGCAACTGGATGCGCGCGCGGCAGTCGCAGTTGGAGAGCGAGCTGCTCGGCGACCTCGCGCCCGTCTCGCCGATCGTGAGCCCCGGCGCGTCCGACTCGGCGTCGTTCGACGAGGTCGTGGAACTGCTCAACCTCGGCGGCCGTTCGCTTCCGCACGCGATGATGATGATGGTGCCGGAGGCGTGGGAGAACCAGGTCGACATCGACCCCACCCGCCGGGCCTTCTACGAGTTCCATTCGATGCTCATGGAGCCCTGGGACGGGCCGGCGGCGCTCGTCTTCACCGACGGCGAGTTCGTCGGCGCGACCCTCGACCGCAACGGGCTGCGTCCCGGTCGATTCCTCGTGACCGACGACGGGCTCGTCGTGCTCGCGAGTGAGATCGGCGTGCTCGACTTCCCGCCCGACCGCATCGTGCGGAAGGGGCGCCTGCGTCCCGGCAAGATGTTCCTCGTCGACACCGTCGCGGGGCGCATCGTCGAGGACGACGAGGTCAAGGCCGAGCTCGCGGCCTCGGAGCCCTGGCAGGAATGGCTCGACGCCGGGCGCATCCAGTTGAGCGACCTTCCCGACCGCGAGCACATCTCGCACACCCCGGCGTCGGTCGTGCGGCGGCAGCGCACCTTCGGCTACACCGAGGAGGAGGTGCGCATCCTCATCACGCCGATGGCGATCACGGGAACCGAACCGCTCGGCGCGATGGGATCCGACACGCCCATCGCGGTGCTCAGCGAGCGCCCGCGTCTGCTCTTCGACTACTTCACCCAGGCGTTCGCGCAGGTGACGAACCCGCCGCTCGACAGCATCCGCGAAGAGGTCGTGACGAGCATGAAGCTCGGGCTCGGACCCGAGCGCAACCTGCTCACCGCGACGCCCGAACACGCCCGCCAGGTGGTGCTCGACTTCCCGGTCATCGACAACGACGAGCTCGCGAAGATCCAGCACATCGAGGGTCCCGCGACGTCGGGCTCGCGCGGGCCGAAGCTCGCGCGGGTCATCAAGGGGCTCTACCGCATCGACGAGGGCACCGAGGCGATGGCGCAGCGGCTCGCCCGCATGTGCGAGGAGGCCGACGACGCGATCGCCGACGGCGCGCAGTTCCTCGTGCTCTCCGACCGCGACTCGAACGCCGACCTCGCGCCGATCCCGTCGCTGCTCATGCTCTCCGCCGTGCACCACCACCTCATCCGTCAGGAGACGCGCATGAAGGTCGGGCTCGTCGTCGAGGCCGGCGACGTGCGCGAAGTGCACCACGTAGCCCTGCTCATCGGATACGGCGCCTCGGCGATCAACCCGTATCTCGCGATGGAGACCGCCGAGCAGCTCGTCAACTCGGGCATGATCACCGGCATCACGCCCGAGAAGGCCGTCAAGAACCTCATCAAGGGGCTCGGCAAGGGCGTGCTCAAGATCATGTCGAAGATGGGCATCTCGGTCGTCGGCAGCTACGCGGGCGCCCAGGCGTTCGAAGCGGTCGGCCTGAGCCACGAGTTCGTCGACCAGTACTTCACCGGCACGACGACACTCCTCGGGGGCGTCGGCATCGACGTGATCGCCGCGGAGAACGCGGCGCGGCATGCCGCGGCCTACCCGGAGGACGGCGCGATCATCGCCCACGAGCGGTTCGCCGTCGGGGGCGAGTACCAGTGGCGTCGGGAGGGTCCTCCGCACCTGTTCAACCCCGACACGGTCTTCCGGTTGCAGCACTCGACGCGCGCGCGCCGGTACGACATCTTCCGCGACTACACGCGGCTCGTCGACGAGCAGGCCGAGAACCTGATGACGCTGCGCGGTCTGTTCCGGTTCAATACCGAGGGTCGCAAGCCGGTGCCGCTCGACGAGGTCGAGCCGATCGAGAGCATCATCGCGCGGTTCAACACGGGCGCGATGAGCTACGGGTCGATCTCGCAGGAGGCTCACGAGACGCTCGCGATCGCGATGAACCGCATCGGGGGGCGCTCCAACACGGGCGAGGGCGGCGAAGACGTCGACCGCCTCCTCGACCCCGAGCGGCGCAGCGCGATCAAGCAGGTCGCCTCGGGCCGGTTCGGCGTCACGAGCCTCTATCTCACGCACGCGACCGACATCCAGATCAAGATGGCGCAGGGTGCGAAGCCCGGCGAGGGCGGCCAGCTCGCCGCCGCGAAGGTGTACCCGTGGGTCGCGCGCACGCGGCATTCGACCGCCGGCGTCGGGCTCATCTCGCCGCCACCGCATCACGACATCTACTCGATCGAAGACCTCAAGCAGCTCATCTTCGACGTCAAGCGGGCCAACCCCGCCGCGCGCGTGCACGTGAAGCTCGTCTCCCAGTCGGGCATCGGCGCGGTCGCGGCGGGCGTCACGAAGGCGCTCGCGGATGTCGTGCTCGTCTCCGGCCACGACGGCGGCACGGGCGCGAGCCCGCTCAACTCGCTCAAGCACGCGGGCACCCCGTGGGAGATCGGTCTCGCCGAGACGCAGCAGACGCTCATGCTCAACGGCATGCGCGACCGCGTCGTCGTGCAGGTCGACGGACAGCTGAAGACGGGTCGGGATGTCATCATCGCGGCGTTGCTCGGAGCCGAGGAGTACGGGTTCGCGACCGCTCCGCTCGTCGTGTCCGGTTGCATCCTGATGCGGGTGTGCCACCTCGACACGTGTCCCGTGGGCGTCGCCACGCAGAACCCCGAACTCCGGGCGCGGTTCACCGGCAAGCCGGAGTTCGTGGAGACGTTCTTCCAGTACCTCGCACAAGAGGTGCGGGAGTACCTCGCCGAGCTCGGTTTCCGGTCGCTCGATGAGGCGATCGGTCGGGCCGAGGTGCTCGACGTCGACCGCGCCGTCGACCACTGGAAGGCCGACGGGCTCGACCTGAGCCCGATCCTCGTGGGTCCGACCTTCGCCGACGACGAGCCGCGACGCAATCGGGTCGCCCAGAAGCACGAACTCGACGAGCACTTCGACGTCGAACTCATCCGGCGGGCGGCCCCGGCGCTCGAACGCGGCGAACACGTCACGATCGAGCTTCCGGTGAAGAACACCGAGCGCGCCGTGGGGACGATGCTCGGCCACGAGGTCACGAAGCGCCACGGCGAGCACGGTCTCCCGGAGGGCACGATCGAGGTGTCGATGACCGGGTCCGCGGGTCAGTCGCTCGGCGCGTTCATGCCCAACGGCATCACGCTGCGGCTCGAGGGCGACTCCAACGACTACGTCGGCAAGGGGTTGTCGGGCGGGCAGATCATCCTGCGACCGCCGCGCAGTGCGGTGTTCGCCGCCGAACGCAACGTCATCGCCGGCAACGTGCTCGGCTATGGGGCGACCCAGGGCAGCATGTTCATCCGCGGCGTCGTGGGGGAGCGCTTCCTCGTGCGCAACTCCGGGGCGACCGCGGTCGTCGAGGGAGTCGGCGACCACGCCCTCGAGTACATGACCGGCGGCCTGGCCGTCATCCTCGGCACGACCGGCCGCAACCTCGGGGCCGGGATGTCCGGCGGCACCGCGTACGTGCACGATCTGCGCCCGGAGCGGGTGAACCGCGACGCTCTCGCCAACGGCGAGCTCGAGCTGCTGCCGCTGGAGAGTGCCGACGTCGAGATCCTCACCGATCTGCTGCGCACGCACGTCGCCGAAACCGACTCGGCGCTCGCGGCGCGGATGCTCGCCGACCTCGACGCGACGATCGCCGCGTTCGTGAAGGTCCTGCCGCGCGACTACGCGGCGGTCATCCGCACGCGCCAGGAGGCCGTCGACGAGGGGCTCGACCCCGACGGCGACGTCGTCTGGTCGCGCATCATGCAGGCGACGGGAGGCTGAGACATGGCTGATCCGAAGGGATTCCTCAAGGTTCAGGAGCGCGAGCTCCCGAAGCGACGCCCGGTGCCGGTGCGCATCATGGACTTCAAAGAGGTCTACGAGAACCAGGATCCGTCGCAGCTGCGTCGGCAGGCCGGGCGCTGCATGGACTGCGGCGTGCCGTTCTGCCACTCCGGATGCCCGCTCGGCAACCTCATCCCGGAGTGGAACGACCTCACCTGGCGCGGTGAGGGTCGGCAGGCCATCGAGCGGCTGCACGCGACGAACAACTTCCCCGAGTTCACCGGCACGCTGTGCCCCGCACCGTGCGAATCGTCGTGCGTGCTCGGCATCAACCAGCCGGCCGTGACGATCAAGCAGGTCGAGGTGTCGATCATCGACCAGGCCTGGGCGAACGGCTGGGTCACGCCGCACCCGCCGGAGCGTCTCACCGGAAAGACCGTCGCGGTCGTGGGCTCCGGGCCCGCCGGGCTTGCCGCGGCGCAACAGCTCACGCGCGCCGGCCACACGGTCGCCGTGTACGAGCGCGACGATCGCATCGGCGGTCTGCTGCGCTACGGCATCCCCGACTTCAAGATGGAGAAGAAGCGGCTGGATGCCCGTCTGCAGCAGATGCAGGCGGAGGGCACGCGGTTCCGCGCGGGCGTCACGATCGGCGTCGACATCACGTGGGACGACCTGCGTTCGCGCTACGACGCCGTCGTCATCGCGACGGGGGCGACGGTTCCGCGCGACCTCCCGATCCCCGGGCGCGACCTGCTCGGCGTGCACTTCGCGATGGACTACCTCGTGCAGCAGAACAAGGTCGTCGCGGGCGACCCGGTCGTTCCGCAGATCACCGCCGAGGGGCGGCACGTCGTCGTCATCGGCGGTGGCGACACGGGGGCCGACTGCATCGGCACCGCGCACCGTCAGGGCGCCCTGAGCGTCACGAACCTCGCGATCGGCCTCCAGCCGCCGGCTGAACGCCCCGAACACCAGCCGTGGCCGACGACCCCGACCCTCTTCGAGGTGTCGAGCGCGCACGAGGAGGGCGGCGAGCGCATGTTCCTCGCCTCGACGGTCGAGTTCCTCGCGAACGACGCCGGTGAGGTGCGTGCCCTCCGCGTCGCCGAGACCGAGTACGTCGACGGCCGCCGGGTGCCGAAGTCGGGCACCGAGCGCGAGATCCCCGCCGACCTCGTGCTCATCGCGATGGGGTTCACCGGACCCGAGACCGACACTCTCGAGCCGCAGCTGCGCGTGCCGTTCGAGAACGGCGCGGTGGAGCGTGACGCCGACTACGCGACGAGCGAGTCCGGTGTCTTCGTGGCCGGCGACGCCGGACGCGGGCAGTCCCTCATCGTCTGGGCGATCGCCGAAGGCCGCGCCGCGGCCGCCGCGGTCGACCGCTACCTCGAGGGCGAGACGCAGCTCCCGTTCCCCGTCCGCCCGACGGATCGGGCTCTCACCGTCTGACGCGCTTCGGCGCCCCCCATCCTTCGCTTCGCCACCGCCACCACGAGAAGGAACACCGCCACCCCATGAGAAGAGCCAAGATCGTCGCGACCCTCGGGCCCGCGACATCCAGCTACGAGTCCCTGCGCGCGATCATCGATGCCGGCGTCAACGTCGCGCGCATGAACCTGAGTCACGGCACGTACGACGTGCACAACGAGGTCTACGCCAACGTGCGCAAGGCCGCCGACGACCTCGGCGTGCCCGTCGCGGTGCTCGTCGACCTCCAGGGCCCGAAGATCCGTCTCGCGAAGTTCGCGGACGGTCCGCACCACCTCGAGGTCGGGGACATCTTCACGATCACGACCGAGGACGTGCCGGGCACGAAGGACATCTGCGGAACGACCTTCAAGGGATTGCCGCACGATGTCGCGCCGGGCGACTTCCTGCTCATCGACGACGGCAAGGTGAAGATCAAGGTGCTCGACACCGACGGCGTGCGCGTGCGCACCGAAGTCGTCGTCGCCGGCACCGTCTCGAACAACAAGGGCATCAACCTGCCCGGCGTCGCGGTCAACGTGCCGGCGCTCTCGGAGAAGGACGAGGACGACCTTCGCTGGGGCCTCAAGCTCGGTGCCGACTACATCGCGCTGTCGTTCGTGCGCAACGCGGCGGATGTCACGCGCGTGCACGAGATCATGGCCGAGGAGGGGCGCCGGATCCCCGTCATCGCGAAGATCGAGAAGCCGCAGGCCGTCGACAATCTCGAAGAGATCATCGACGCGTTCGACGGCATCATGGTCGCGCGCGGCGACCTCGCGGTCGAGCTGCCGCTCGAGGCCGTGCCCATCGTGCAGAAGCGCACGATCGAACTCAGCCGCCGGATGGCGAAGCCCGTCATCGTCGCGACGCAGATGCTCGAGTCGATGACCGACAACCCCGTGCCGACG
>Ga0209066_10007928_pt1 | contig 10411 bp, 12 predicted proteins | sample All_14_2_FD_187198 | JGI IMG/M metagenome (GOLD analysis project Ga0209066, IMG submission 187198) | Freshwater microbial communities in response to fracking from Pennsylvania, USA - Allegheny Zone_MetaG_DW_15 (SPAdes) (version 2) ... | reverse complement strand
GTCCGCGAGCATCCGCGAAAGCGCGGCGTATTCGTCCGCCTGGCCATGATCCACCAGGTCGCCCGTCAGCAACACCAGATCGGGCCGCGAATTGAGCGCATTGACCTGCGCGATCGCGGTCGCGAACTGCGCGTTGGAATCGACCACGCCCTGGTAGAGCACGCCCTCGGGCCGGACATGGGGATCGGACAAGTGGGCAATCAGCATCTAGCCGGCCTTTCGGTCGAACTGCACGAGCCCCTGCCGCCCTTTCGGCGTGATCGCATAGACACCGCGCTCGACCCGCTCGAACCATCCATAGACGTCGGCTTGCAGGATCTGGGCCGCCTTGGGCGCCCGACCGGCCTCGCGCAACGCCGCCACCTTCATCGGCCCGTTCGCCGCCAGAATCTCGGCACAGCGCAGCGCCTCCTGCCGGTACGCCGTCATCAATGGCGCCCGCATTGCCTGGCCGCCGAGATTGGGATCGCCGACCCGACGCGCGTGCTCGCCCAACAGGCGCCCCGCCTTCCGCTTGTTCGGGCGCGGCGTATATGGAACGGGATCGAGAACCACGTCGGCCTTGCCACTGGCCACGACGATGAATCCCAGCCCCAGCCGGCGGCAGAGCTTCTTCACATTCTTCATTTGCTTGGGCCACTGGCCGACGGCCAGATAGACAAGATCGCTGAGCGCCAGCCGGTCGACGCCTTGAAGGACCAGCCCCAGACCGAAGGTCCGCTTCAGTTCCACCACTACGGGCGGCTCCGCGCCACGGACTCCGACCACGTCACAGCCGCGCACCTCGCCCTTGACGACGTACCCCTGCCCTTCGAGGAGCACCTTCACGGGCGCATAGAGGTCGCTCTCCAACGTCATGGCGGCGCACGCTATCATGCGCGTCCGTCGGGTGAATGAGGAAAACATGACCGAGTTGCTGGATCAGGGCGCCGCCGCCATCGCCGCCGCCGTGCGGGCGGGCAAGACGAAGGCCCGGGACGTGGCCGAGATGGCGATCGCCCGCGTCGAGGCGCGAAACGGGCAGCTCACCGCCATCGTCGACTTCGATCCGGCCGAGGCCCGCGCCGCCGCAGACGCGGTCGACGCGCGACGCAAGCAGGGCTTCGATGGTCCGATCCTCGGTGTCCCCTACACCGTGAAGGACACGACCTGGGTGGCGGGCCGCACCGTTACCAACGGCTCGCTGCTCTACAAGGACTTCAAGCCGCCGCGCGATGCGCTCGCGGTCGAGCGGCTGAAGGCCGCGGGCGGCATCTTCCTCGGCATGACCAACACGCCGGAAATGGCCGCCAAGGGTCACACCGAGAACAAGGTCTACGGCCCGTCACGCCATCCGATGGATCCCGCCGTGACGCCGGGAGGTTCTTCGGGCGGTGCCGCGGCGGCGCTGGCGGCGGGCTTTTCGCCGATTGCGTTGGGGACCGATGGCGGCGGCTCCGGCCGTCGCCCCGCCTCGCATTGCGGCGTCGTCGGCCTCAAGACGTCGGCCGGCGCCATCCCGTCACCGTTCGGATTCGGCGGGGCCTATGGTCCGCTCTACGGCGTGACGGCGCCGATGGGCCGCACGGTCGCCGACGCCAAAGTCGGATTCGAGGTAATGGCCGGTCCCGACCGGCGCGACCCGCATTCCGTGGCGCTGCTCGACGTCCCGCCGCCCAGCGCCCCGCGCATCGCCGTGAGCCCGCGGCTCGGCCTTGGCGTCGCGGTCGATCCGGACGTCATGACGGCGTTCGAAACGGCGGTCGCGAAGCTGTGCGCTTCCGGCTGGCGCATCGAGGAGGCGGATGTGACCTGGCCCGACGAGACGAGCGAGACCGCGTTTTCGGCCGTGAACGGCGCGGCCTCTGCCCTTCTCTACGGCAAACGGCACGCCGCCGACCGGGAGCTGTTCGGCGACAACATTGCCGGCCTGATCGAGCGCGGCCGCTCCGTGCCAGGTACCGACGTCGTCGCGTCCTTTCGCTTCGCCGATGCCTGCGCGCGCGCCGTCGCGCAGTTCTTCACCGAGTACGACTATCTCCTCACGCCGACGACGGCGTGCGTCTCCTGGCCAGTCGAGCAGGTCTATCCCAGGATCATCGAGGGAAAGGAGGTCGGGCCGCGCGGTCACGCTGCCTTCACGCCCCTGTTCAATCTCGCCCTCGTGCCGGCGATCTCCGTGCCATGCGGCAGCGGCCGTGATGGGCTCCCCGTGGGCCTGCAGATCGTTGCCCCGCGCCTGCACGACCGGCCCCTGCTGGCGATGGCGCAACGGGCCGAAACGGCGCTGGCCCGCTAGCACCGCAAGCATCGCTCTCAGTCCCATGCAATTGACCGAAATCCTGATCGTCGTCGGCGTCGCGTTCGTCGTGGCGGTCGCCATCCGGGTGTTCCGCGCGCGCCAGGCGGCGCGCAATCGCGGCCCCGCCCACATCCACGAGGCATTGATGAAGCGGGCCGAGCGTCAGGCCGAGCACAGTCCGTTCCTGAGGAAGGTCGTGAACGAATTCAAGGTGAACGGGCACATCTCGAACCGGCAGGCCGAAGCCGTTGCCAAGGCATTGCAGCGGCTCGAACGCCCTTGAACACCGTTATCCCATGGCGGGCGTCGCGACGATCGGATTAGGGTGGCGCCGTGTCCCCGAAATTGAAACTGAGCGCCGCGTCCGCCCGGCGAATCGCGCTGGCGGCGCAAGGCTTCGGCATCGATCGCCCCGGAGGCACCGTCAACCGGGGCCATGTGAAGCGAATCATCGACCGGCTGGGCCTGCTGCAGATCGATTCGGTCAACGTGCTTGCACGGGCGCACTATCTGCCCCTGTTCTCGCGCCTGGGTCGCTATGACTGCGCGCTTCTCGACGGGATGGCCTGGGGCAGCAGCAGTCGCCGCGGCCTGTTCGAATTCTGGGCCCACGAGGCTTCGCTGCTGCCGCTGGCCTTGCACCCGCTGCTGCGCTGGCGCATGGCGCGCGCGCAGGAAGGCACCAGCAAGGGCACGCTGCAGCAGTTTCGTCGCGAGAAAGCCACCTACATCGAGGACGTCCGCCGGCAGGTCGAGGCGCGCGGCCCCATCGCCGCCTCGGATCTAGCCGATGGTGGAGCGAAGCGGGGCCCCTGGTGGGGATGGAACGACGGCAAGCTGGCGCTCGAATGGCTGTTCTTCGCCGGCATCGTCACCACGGCCACGCGACGCGGCACCTTCGAGCGCGTCTACGACCTTTCCGAGCGCGTCCTGCCGGCGGAGATTCAGTCATTGGCGACTCCCGCGTCCGAGGAAGCACAGCGCCAATTGCTGCGCCTCTCGGCCCGGGCACTTGGCATCGCCACCGAGTTCGACCTGCGCGACTATTTCCGCCTACCGGTCGCCGACACCAAGGCGCGCTTAGCCGAACTCGTCGAGGCCGGCGACCTCCTGCCGGTCGACGTCGAGGGCTGGGGCCGGCCAGCCTATCTCGACCCGGCCGCCCGTCAGCCACGTCGGATAGAAGCGCGCGCTCTGCTCGCGCCATTCGATCCGCTGATCTGGGAACGCGACCGCACGGAGCGGATCTTCGATTTCTTCTATCGCATCGAAATCTACACGCCGGTCGCCAAGCGCAAGCATGGCTATTACGTCCTGCCCTTCCTCCTGGGCGACCGCCTGGTCGGCCGGGTCGACCTCAAGGCGGATCGGCCGAACTCGAAGCTGCTGGTGCTGGCCGCGCATCTCGAACCCGGCGTCGCGGCACGCGATGTGGCCGCGCCGATGCGGGAGGAGCTGCGCCTGATGGCAGACTGGCTGGGCCTCGAAAACATGACCCTGCCTCGGGATGGGGATCTGGGACGCGAGTGGAGTAGGATGGGCAAGTGATATGCGTTGGAAGGACGAAGCGAGCATGAATGATCTGGTTCTCAAGGGCGGCCGCGTGATCGATCCGTCGCAAGGTATCGACCGTGTGACCGACATCGCCTTCAGCGGCGGCAAGGTCGCCGCCATCGGCGATGGCCTGTCGGGCCAGGATTCGCGCGACGTTGCAGGCAAGATCGTCTCGCCCGGGCTTATCGACCTGCACACGCACGTCTACTGGGGCGGCACCTCGCTCGGCGTCGAGGCCGAGCTGCTCGCGCGATCGGGCGGCGTGACGACCTTCATCGATGCCGGCAGCGCCGGGCCCGGCAACTTCCACGGCTTCCGCAGGCACGTGATCGAGACGTCCCCAGTCCGCATCCTGCCGTACCTCAACGTCTCCTTCCCCGGCATCTTCGCCTTCTCCAAATCGGTAATGGTCGGCGAGAGCGCCGACATGCGCCTGCTCGATGCGCGCGAGGCCGTACGGGTGGCGCGCGAGCACAAGGACCTGGTGCTGGGCGTGAAGGTTCGCGTCGGCAAATCGGCGAGCGGCGATTCGGGCATCATGCCGCTCGACATCGCGCTCGACGTCGCGGAGGAGACGGGCCTGCCGATGATGGCGCATCTCGATTCGCCGCCGCCCTCCCGTCACGAGGTGGTGAGCCGCCTGCGCCCGGGCGATATCCTAACTCATTGCTTCCGCCCCTTCCCGAACGCGCCGGTCCAGCCGGACGGCAAGGTGCGTGACGAAATCCTGGCGGCCCGCGAGCGCGGCGTGATCTTCGACATCGGCCATGGCGGCGGCTCGTTCGGCTTCGGCACGACGCGCAAGATGCTGGCCGCCGGCTTCCTTCCGGATGTGATCTCCTCAGACGTGCATGCGATTTCGATCGAAGGTCCAGCCTTCGACCTCCTCACCACCATGTCGAAGTTCCTCTGCCTCGGTCTCGACCTCGCGACGGTAATCAAGCTTGCCACCGTCAACGCCGCCGCAGCCATCAAGAGGCCGGACCTCGGCACCTTGAAAGTCGGCAGCGTGGGCGAGGCCACCGTAATCGACCAGGCGACCGGGACATTCGACTATGCCGATTCGATTGGCGAAAAACTCGTCGGCGACAGACGGCTCCTGTCGGCGGGGGTGGTCCTTGCCGGCCGCTGGTGGCACCCCCTGTAAGCCGATGACCGCCGAGTCCCCCTCCTCTCCTGCGTGCCTGGCCCATGAGGCCGATGACGCCTACATGGGCTTCGCGACCCGCAGAGAGATCGTCCGCTTCCTGACGGATCTCGACGCCGCCCCGGCGGCGGCAAAGGCGGAAATTATCCGCCAGATGCTTCCCAGAATCCGGGATGACGTGCTGCACACGGAGCTGCGTTCCCGTCTGGCGACCCTTGAGTCTGCCGTTACGAAGACTTAGCGTTCGGAGGATTTTTTTCGAAGGCGCGCAACCATTCGGGACGGGGGGCCGTTGGTCATGCAGGTTGGATAACTGGTGTTGCCTCTGCCCCCGCTCAGCGACACCTCTCTCCCCGTCCAACCGATTCAAGCCCGCTCCTGACTCATCATCGGGGGCGGGCTTTCTCGCTTTTTGGAGGCTATTTCAGGACGGCGACCGCGAACAGCTGCTGGGAGTCGGCCCAGCACGCGGCAAGGGAGAAGCCCCCCCGTCGCGCCAGCTCGGCGATTTCAGCCTGGTCGTACTTGTACGAATACTCCGTGTGAATGCGCTCGCTTTGGGCGAAGCGGAACCGGTGGCCTGCAACCGTGACGGTCTGCTCTTGGAGACTGCGGAAGTAGATTTCGATACGACCTGCCGCCTCGTTGTAGGAGGCGTCGTGCGAGAACCCAGACAAGTCGAAGTTCGCCTCCAACTCGCGGTTCATGCGGCGCAGGAGGTTCAGAGTGAACTGAGCCGTGACGCCCGCCCCATCGTTATATGCGTCGTGCAGTTGCTGCGGATTCTTCTTCAGGTCGACTCCCAGCACCAGCGCACCGTCCGCGCGCAGAAGGCGCCGCGCGCGTCGCAGGAACAGCACCGCCTCCTCCGGGGTCAGATTGCCGATCGTGGAGCCGGGAAAGAAGCCGATGCGGCGCGCAGCGCCAATCGTATCCGGAAGCGCATCGAGCGCCATGTAGTCGCCGGTCACCGGATCGACGCGCAGCCCGGGATAGTCCTCACGCAAACGCTGCGCTGTTGTCTCGAGGTGCCGGCGTGAAATGTCGATCGGGACATAGGCATACAGATCCGGCATCGCTTCGAGAAGCAACCGGGTCTTGACGCTCGATCCGCTGCCATACTCCACCAGCGCACACCCGGGGCCGGCAAGGCGCGCGATCTCGGTGGCATGCTGACGCAGGATCGCCGCCTCGGTCCGCGTCGGATAGTATTCCGGCTGGTCGCAGATCGCATCGAAGAGCGCAGAGCCCCGCGCGTCGTACAGATACTTGGCCGGGATCGCACGGGGCGACCCGGCAAGCCCCGCGAGGACGTCCCGACGGAATGCGTCGCGGTCGGCCCGCTCGCCCTCGTCAATCGTCAGAAGAGGCACGTTCATCGAAGATCCTCCGCGAGTCGAATCCCTCCGAACATCCATCGGGCGTCGGGCGGGAAAAAGTTGCGATAGGTCGGGCGGACGTGACCGGCAGGCGTCGCCGCACAGCCACCGCGCAGCACCATCTGGTTGGCCATGAACTTGCCGTTGTACTCGCCGACGGCACCGGCGGGTTCACGATAGCCGGGATAGGCAACATAGGGACTCCCCGTCCATTCCCAGACCTCGCCGGTGGCCTCGACGCTGCCGGCGGCAATCTCCCACTCTGCCTCGCGCGGCAGTCTCTTGCCGGCCCACTTGGCAAACGCCGCCGCTTCGAAGGCACTGACGTGACAGACCGGCCGGTTCGGGTCGACCCGCTCCAGCCCCGACAGGGTGAAGATGTGCCAGGCGTCGTCACGCCTTTCCCAGTAGAGAGGCGCCTCCCACTCGCGCTGCTTCACGCAGTCCCATCCGGCCGAAAGCCAGAATTCGGGCCGCCGGTAGCCGCCATCCTCAATGAATCCGATATACTCGCCGCAACTCACGGGACGCATCGCCAGAGCGAAGGCGTCGAGCCAGCAGCGATGGCGCGGTCCCTCGTTGTCGAACGCGAATCCCCGGCCATCGTGACCGGTCTCGACGAGACCGCCTTCGAATTCACGCCAGGATAGCGGGGGGTCGGTCCGCGCTGCATCTGCGCGCGCGCTCCGATAGGCCGGCCGCAGCGGATTCATCGACAAGGCGTGTTTGATATCCATCAGGATCAGCTCCTGATGCTGCTGCTCGTGATGGAGACCGAGTTCGACGAGGTCGTGGGCGGCATGATCCCCGCCCAAAAAGTCGAGCATCGCCTCCGTCACGTGACGCCGATACGCCAGCACTTCCCCAACGCCGGGGCGGGTGACCAGCCCCCGCTGGGGACGCGGATGGCGAGGCCCCACAGCCTCGTAATAGGAATTGAAGAGGTATTCGAAACTCGGGTCGAAGACTCGATAACCGGGTGCGTGCGGACGGAGTACGAAGGTCTCGAAGAACCATGTCGTGTGAGCGAGATGCCACTTGGTGGGACTGGCGTCTGGCATCGACTGTACGGTCTGGTCCTCCGGAGAAAGCGGGACTGCCAGTTCCTCGGTACGGGACCGGATACTCCTGAAGCACTGGAGATCGTGCGAATTCACGGCAAGAATCAGCGATTTTGGCACGGTACCTCCGGTCGCCTAACGTGGGGTCGCGTAGATCGGTTGCAAGGGCGTACCCGACGCTCACCCTCCAGCGTCCGCTCACGGCGATGAGAGAAGCAACTGTCGATTTGCGAGATCGACCGTGGGGCGCACAATATTTCGAAAAGGTGAACGTTCGGGCCGACGTCTTCATACCGACTGCGGATTCGGATGCCGGGCTCCGGAACCCGTAACTTCGCTGGGTCTACGACAAGCTCCGGATGACACACTGCCCTACAAGTTGCGGCGCACGAAGCCCGCGAACAGGCTGACGACGAAGAGTACCAGCGCGATCACGAACAAAATCTGCGCAATGCCCGTCGCCGTCGACGCAATACCGCCGAAGCCGAAGATGCCTGCCAGCAGCGCAATCACGAGAAACATCAGCGCCCAGTACAGCATTTCCTCACTCCTCGAGCATTGGCAGGGGTTGTGCCGGCAACGTTGGAGCGCGAGCGCTGGTTCCGCCGGGCAACCCTCCCTGTCAAGGCGGCGTTGAAATCTGCAACACCTACAAACACGGAGGTATTATGCAGCCCGATGTCACGCCTACCGACGCCCGCAGCGGCGTCGCAACCGGTCGCGTTCTGACCGTTCTCATCATCTCGTTTCTGGGCGCCGCAGGCGGCATGGGTCTGGCCTGGTACCTGCTTGGCTAGTAGGCTCAGCGCATGAGGACCCTGATGGCCAGTTACGCTGTAGCCTTGGGCGTACTGGCCGTCATCGACGCGCTGTGGCTCGGCGTCGTCGCGCGCGAGTTCTACAAGTCTCAGCTAGGGACCATGCTCCAGGACAAGCCGATCTGGAGCGTGGCCATCCTGTTCTATCTCGTGCATGCAGGCGGCATTGCAATCTTCGCCGTTCCCCCGTCGGTCGCGGCCGGGACTTGGCCGAGCGCCCTCCTCTACGGCGCGCTTTTTGGGTTCTGCGTCTACGGGGCCTACGATCTCACGAATCTCGCGACCTTGCGCGGCTGGCCATGGGCGGTCAGCGTCGTGGACTTGGCGTGGGGAACCGTGGCGACGGCAATCGCAACCGTGATCGCCTTTATGGTCGTGAAACCGTGATCAGCGACCGCCGTCATCATACTCGGGGTGGCGCCGAACATAAGCGACGACGAAGCTGCAGGCCGGCACGATCTTGAAGCCCTGCTTTCGCGTGTCGTCCAACGCCGCTTTGACGATGCGCGCCCCGATACCCTTACCCTCGTCCGCGGACGGCACTTCTGTGTGGGTGAAGATTCGCGCGTCCCCCTGCTGTCGATAGGCCGCGATCGCCAGCCCATGCTCCACCGGCAGCTCGTATCGTTGTTCGGCGGCGTTGTGTGTGACTTCCATGGATCACCTCTTCCCGATCCCCGACGGTGCGTCCATCAAGAAGGACAGCACCGTCCCGAACGGCCACTCGGCAGCGGCGGTTGCTTCTTAGCGGTCGACTTCCCAGAACATCGGATAGGAAGACTGGATCAGGCCCTTGAGATCGCTTCTGTACCCGGCCGGAATGGTGAACTGTCCCCACATCAGCGACGGTACGAGTTCATAGGCGATCACCTGAATCTCGGTGGCGATCTTCTTGCGCTCCTCTAGGGTCCCGGCCCGGGTAAAGGCCTTGAGCAGATCGGGGATACGATTGTCGCAGGACCAGCCCGGGAAGTCGTTGCAGGTCGCCGCGACATAGAAGTGCGTCAGCGGAGAGAACATATCCGTGCCGTTCGAATAGACCGGGAACATCGACCACCCGTCCTTCTTGGCGCGACGTGCCAGCACGGTGGGCCAGTCACGCGGTTGCTGCTCCACGTTGAAGCCGACATCCTTCATGTTCTGGACGAGCACGCGCGACGCGGTCTGGCTGATCGAACCGGCTACCTCCAGCACGATCACCGGTTCACCCTTGTAACCGGAGGCCTTTAGTTCGGCGCGCGCCGCCGCGAGATCGAGCTTGGCGACGCCGGCGCCCGCCTCGGTCGAGAACGGAGTGCCGCACATCCAGAAGGAGCCGCAGTCCTTCGTCTGGTATTTGTCGGGCACTCCGATCGCCGTCAGCGTCGCATTCTGGTCGACGAGCTTCCACATCACCTTGCGCACCGCCGGATTGTCGAACGGCGGGGACGCATGGTTGAGGCGGAAGTTGCCCTGGAACTGGTGGAGGCCACCCAGACCGAGCAGCTTGACGGACTTTTCCTTTTCGAGGACCGGCAGCATATCGAATGGAAGATACTGCATGTAATCGATTTCGCTGGCGATCAGCGCATTGGCGCCGGTCGACGAATCCGGCATCACGCGCAGGGTAAGCTGGTCGATCTTCACGTTCTTTCCGCCGGTCAGGAAGTCCGGTGCCTCCTTGCGCGGAACATAAGCGGCATTGCGCTCGAGGATCATCGCATTGCCGGGCCGCCACTGGTCCTTCAGAAAGCGGAACGGGCCGGAGCCGATCGGCTCGGCAATGCGCTGGTCCGCAGGAGTCGCGGCAAGCCGGGCGGGCATCATCACCGGCAGCGGCGCATTGGGCTTGCCCAGTACTTCGAGAAGCAGGGGGAATGGCTGCTTGAGTACGAACTTTATGGTCTTGGGGTTGGACGCTTCGAGCGAGGCGGTGTCCGCCATCAGCATCTTGCCCAAGGGGTCGCGAACCGACCACCGCCTGAGCGAGGCGACGCAATCCTCAGCCGTCACCGGCGTCCCGTCATGCCACTTGAGACCGTCGCGCAGCACAAAGGACCAGGTCAGCTTGTCGGGGCTGCTGTCGTAGCTCTCGACCATCTGCGGCTTGATCTCGCCCTTGTCGTTCATGGCGAAGAGCGTGTCGAAGACGTGCAGGCCGAACGTACGGGTGATGGCGGCCGTGGTCGCGT
>Ga0209066_10007927_pt1 | contig 10412 bp, 9 predicted proteins | sample All_14_2_FD_187198 | JGI IMG/M metagenome (GOLD analysis project Ga0209066, IMG submission 187198) | Freshwater microbial communities in response to fracking from Pennsylvania, USA - Allegheny Zone_MetaG_DW_15 (SPAdes) (version 2) ... | reverse complement strand
TCCTCGGGCTGCTCTTCACGATGCTGAGATCGTCCCCGACGCCCAGCCCTGTCTCACGGGCGAACATCTTGGTGATGATGCAGGAGCCGCCCTTTGCGAGCGCGTCGGCCGCCGCCTGCCGTTCGCCCGCCACAAAGCGCAACGGCGCCAGCGGACTGTTGCCTCCGAAGGCGACCTGCGGATCAGCGCCGAAGAGCAGCACGTTGGGACTCATCGGCGCCTTGCCCGAGACCCTTTCGACCCGCGCGGTGAGCGCGTCCGTCAGGAAGAACTGCGCGGCCTCGATTGATAGACAGCGCCCGCGGTCCACCCCTTCAAGCTTGGATACCTTCTGCGCCACATCGCCAGACACGCCGTTCGGCAACAGCGAAACAATCACATCGGGAAACTCGAGACTCGGGATGAACGGCGCTGTCATAGAAGCGCCCCAGATATGGATCGCCGAATAGGAGCCCAGACCGATGGCCAAGGTAATCACCATGCCCGCCGTCCGCGAGAAGTGCCGGCTGATCCGCCGGTGCAGCAGGCGAGGATCGAGACCCAGCACCGCACTGACCGCAGGGCAGGTCAGTCGCTCGACGAACCGCACAAAGAAAGGCAGGAACAGCAACAGGCCGATGATATGAAGCGGCATGCCGACCGTCAGCAGCAGCACGCTCCGCACCATGGCCGTCATGTGCATCGGCAGGACGAAGACCAGCATCGGGAAGAGCAGAATGAAACCCAGCAACGCCCGCTTCCACGAGAGCGGTTTATCCTCGTTCTGATCCTCCACCAAGACATCCAGCGGCCGGATGCGCATGGCGCGGCGGCAAGGCCAATGCAGGCTCACCGCTGTAATCAGCGCGACACCGGCGGCGGAACACACCGGCGGCGCCCAACCCAGAGACACGCCCTCGGGAAACACGTCAGCCGTCCGGCTCACAAAAACGGTCAGGATAGCCCAGCCGCCGAGCAGGCCGAACAGCCAGCCGCTGAAGGCGATCACCACCCCTTCCAGCGTCACCACATGAGCCACCTGCCGTGTGGTCATGCCCGCCGCACGCAGCAGCGCCAATACGCGCAGTTTCTGCTCCACGCCAACCGTCAGCGCGTTGATCAGCATGCAGAGTGCCGTGAGAACCGAGAGCGTCAGCAACAGCGGGGCCTGCCGCTTGAAGTTCTGCAGCTTGTCGCTGGAAAACTGAGATTCAACCTCTTTGCGATCCACGACGCTGAGCCCGCTGTCAGTGGTAGGGACGGTTCCCCGAACCGTCCGCAGGTCCCCGGCCTCGTTGCCCGGCGGACGCCTCGGGGAACCGTCATCCTCCGTCGCGGTAGGGCTCGTCCGCTGGTCGAGCCGAGTTTCCTTCGCGATTGCTTCCTTGACCATTTTCGCGCCTGCACCACTGCGCATCTGGCAGAGCAGAAGATTCGGCAGCGGATCAAAGGTGCCGCCCATCGCCTGTTTCATTGCGCCGATTGAGGCGAACGCGGTCGGGAAACCGGAGACGCCCTCGGGGAAATCGATGATCGCGCAGATTTTGACCGTTACCGTACCGGACGGAGTGAGCATCACCAGCGCTGAGCCTAGCGCAGGGGGCGTCAGTTTGCGCGGCGTGAAGACCGCGGAGCAGACGGCGGCGACGGACTCCTCACTCTCGGGATCAGGCCACGTGCCCGTGATCTTCGCTTCGGCGTAGGGGCAGCCTGACGCCGAGGCCAAGGTCATCGAAGCCATCAGCGGCGGCCCCTGCATGACTTTTCCATCCGGTCTGAAATCCAGCGTGGTGCGGAGTACTTTGCACGCCAGCGTGCTCTCGACCGCAGGCAGCGCCTGTACCGCCGCGACCACGTTCGAAGGGATTCCAGCCATCATCTGCTCGCGCGAGGGCCGCATCATGGCACCCATCGCCACCCGGTCCATCTTGACACCGACTTTGCCGGTCGAGACCCAGCAGAAGTAAGGAGCGGTCATATGCCGCACCTTCTCGCGGCTCTGCCCCATTGAGGTCAGGGTCAGTCCGAGCGACCAGACCACCAGCCCGGTCGCTGCGGCAACGCCGAGCGTGGCCGTAATGAACCGCACTTTTTCGTGCTGTAAACTTTTCAGAACCAATTTGACGATCATAGTATTCTCTGAGGAAATTAGCGGTTTCGGCTAACCGCTGTGAGACTTGGAAACGCCTGCATTTGTCTTCCTGTCAGGCTCGCAGCCTAAACACCTAACAGTCTATTTCTTCATCGTTTCCAGATAGCGGCTGGCCACGCGCGAAGCGTCATTCTGGGTGTCGAAACAGTCCACGAAACGACCGTCTTTCAGGAGATGAACCCGTTTCGCGGCTGCGGCCACGACGGGGTCATGACTCACCATCAGGATCGTGCAGCCGTCCTCCTCGTTCATCTTGCGCAGCAGGTCACAAAAGGCGCGTCCCGCAGGCGAGTCGAGGTTGCCGGTCGGTTCATCCGCCAGCACGATGTCGGGCTTGGTCACCAGCGCACGCGCGATCGCCACGCGCTGACGCTCGCCGCCGCTCAGTTTGAGCGGCACGTGGTAGCGTCGGCTGGTCAGACCCAGTTTCTCCAGCAACGCGCCGATCTCGCCAGCGTCAGGCGTCTTGAGGTCTAGCAGCAGAGGCAGGACTATATTCTCTTCTGCCGTCAGCGTCGGTATCAGGTTGAAGTCCTGAAAGATCAGGCCGATCCTGCGGCGGCGGAAACAGGTGACCTCGTTATCGCTCATCGCCGAGATCGAAACCCCGCCCACGCGGATCTCGCCACCGTCCGCCGTGATCAATCCCGCCAACAGATGCAGCAGCGTGCTTTTGCCGGAGCCGCTCGGCCCCATCACCGCGTCGAACACGCCGCGCTGCAATTCCAGGTCCACGCCGTCAAGCACCGTGATACGGTTCGCCTCATCGCCGAAACCCTTGCTCAGCCGCTTGACGTCCAAAGCCATCGTTTGTTCTGTCGTCATCTGATTTACCCGTCTTAGAGTCGTTGTGCAGGACAAGCCCGCCCCGTGTTATGCTTATTAAAACGACTGGATGAGTGATCAGGTTCAATCCATTTAAAAAAGCATGAACCCTTTCAGCACTCACCTCGTTTAATTGTGCGGAGGTTTATTATGAACAGACAGATCCTATTCGCAGGTGCAGTTGTTTTCGGTGGTATGGCGGCTCAGGCGGGAGAAGCGCTGTTGCCAGAGGCGTTACAGAAAGAGGCCCGGGCAGCCATCGCCAAAGGCCTTGTCTGGCTCACGGCCAACCAGAAGCAGGAAGGGTATTGGTCCGACGAGAAGAACCCGGCTATGACGGCGCTGCCGCTCTGGGCCTACGCGGGCGCGAGCTCAACGCAGTACTCTTCCCAGGTCGACAAGGCGGTTTCTTTCATCGTCTCGAAAGCGCAGCCGGACGGCGGCATCTACACGCCAAACCCGGAGCGGGGCGGGGCGGGGCTGGGCAACTACAACACCTCGCTCTGCATCATGGGGCTGCACGCAACGGGCCGCAGGGACTTGACGCGAGTCATCCAGAAGGGGCGCGACTACACCGCCTCCACCCAGCTCACCGGCGACGATGAACACGCGGGCGGGTTCGGCTACGATAAGGCCGGACGCCGTCACACCGACCTCACCAACACCGGCATGGCCATCGACGCCATGCGCCGCACTCAATCTGTCGAAGACCTGCGCCCGTCGGGCGAGAAGCGTTCGGATCTCAACTGGGACGCCGCCCTGAAGTATGTGGAGAATATGCAGCAGAAGGACGGCGAGGACAAGGGCGGATTCCTCTACGCGAAGTCATTTGGCCCTGCCCCCGCTATGGGCGGCAAAAGCGAAGGCAAGCCCCCAGCAGCCGTGGGGCAGGGCGGCCCCCGTCCCGAAGGCGCACAGGGCGGCGGCGAGCGAGGTCGCCCGCCGCTGCGTTCGTATGGCTCGATCACTTACGTAGGGTTGCTCTCCATGATGCACACCCAGCTCGCACGCAACGACCCGCGTGTGATCTCCGCGCTCGACTACTGCTCCAAACACTGGAACATCGACGAAAACCCTGGGCAGGGCATACAGGGGCTGTACTTCTACTACAACATTCTCACGCGGGCGCTGAGCGCCGCAGGTGTCGACGAGATCCCGCAGCAGGGCGGCGGCACACTTGCGTGGCGCGAAGCGCTCCTCCGCAAAGTGATGAGCCTCCAGAAGCCGGACGGCTCTTGGGTGAACGAAAACAACCGCTGGTGGGAGAACGACCCGGTGCTGGTGACCTCATACAGCCTGCTGGCGCTGGAATTCGCCAGCGGCATGACGCAGTAAGCGATATCGGTGGTTAAATCAGCATTTCTGCCTCTTCCCAACGTCAGCGACCTCCGGCCCCCTGAGCCGAAGGCGAATGGTGGGGCGGAGGGGCGCCGTGTTGGGGATCTTTGGATTGAACATCCTTCAACACATTGGGGCCGCAATGGACAGTACCCGTACCAATGCCTGGCATCGCCAACACATAGTCAATCTCGAAAGATCCATCGCTGAGTTCTCGAAACTCGAGAGTGTCGTAGCGCTCGCTTGTGAATTTCACACCTTCATTTCCACGCGCAAATGCCAGAAGTTCTTGGCGATTTATCGGCCATCTATGATTGGCAATACAAAAAGAGACAGACGCTTCAAACAGTTCATGAAGAGCCGTTCCTTGCAGCTCAAGCGCATCGCAAAACGGCTTTGTGGAAAAACAGCCTGCACAGGCACAACATAATGCAAGACACACGATTGAATTTGCCGTTCCAATTCTCATGAGTCGCTCTTTGGTTGCTCATTTATCATCTGTTAACACTCGGTTTGAATATTTTCTGGCATCTGTATTTCCACAAATTCTCCCATTTCCCGAACGTCAGGAGTCAGACGCGCGGGTACCGCGTCGCATGAACTCCTTGGTTCGACGATTCTTTATTATTCATCTTGAGGCTCTTCTGTCATCCACCAGGGTGTGTTGATGAACTTAGCTCCGTCATCCTTGGAGTAGAACGTGTGCATTGCGTCGTTTGTGAAGTACCGCCAGAAACCGGCTTCGTATTGCCTGTCGAGAATCTGGAATGCCCCCTTCTTCTCTTGTTCCTTCAGGAAATCCCGATATGCATCAAGTGGCTCAACGCCTGCCTGCTGGAAAATCACCCGTCCGCCGTACTTCTCGTAAAGCGCCTTGTTGATCTTCCAGGATTTCACGAACTGCTGCGCCATCTGGCGTTTCATGGGGCGCATCTGTTCTTCCATCCCCTTCGTCTTCTCTTTCATCTCGCCGGTTGTCTTCAGGATGCTTTCAATGGTCTTCAGATGGGATGCCTTCTGCTCACGCTCTCGATCCGACAGGGATGAGCTTTTGAGTTCCTCAATCAGCTTTTTCCTGTCCGCCAGCATCGTGATCTGGAGCTGCTTCAGCTGCTCCTCGGTCTTCAGGACAAGCAAGTCCAGTTCCTCCTCTGTCGGCTCGATCTTGTTCACCGTGGCGAACTGCTGCAAGAGTGCGCCGAAGATGAGTCCGTTGAGCTTGTCCTTTTCGCTGGCGGCGATTTTCTTCCCGAGAACAGTTGCGATGACGTTTGTGTCCGTCGCCTCCGCCTTGGGTGCGTCAGCTTGCGCGTAACAAGAAACCGTCAGCACCGCGATGACAACCGTCGCTATGGCACGTTTCATATCGTTTTCCTTTCTCTGTCGAACGGCATGTCTGCCGCACGTTCGGCAAGCAGACGCCGGGCCCACGTCACAACCCTGCGCGAGTTCAGCGTGGTCCGGGCCACCCTCACATCCGTGACCTCTTCCGTCCGGCCCCGGATCGCCAGCGCTTCCGCCAGCTTCTCCAGTCTCCGGTCGCAGCCTTTGGTGAGGTCGTCGATCTTGCGGGCGACGCCCCTGTCCCGCAGTCGCAGGGCCTCCTCATGCTTCGCCCGCGCCGCATTCAGATCTGGATGCTTTGGATGTTCCCCGCCGGAGACCGCCTCGCCCTTGCGGACGCGCTCCAACTCGCCGGACGCTTCCTGCTGCAGAGCGGAGGCCCCGTCCCTCTTCGCCTGTGCGGCGAGCGACTCCAGAGCATCCGCATACACCTCGGAAAGGCTCTTGCCCGTCGCCTGACGCTCCTCAGCCAGCGCCGCGAGATCCTTCTCGTACTGTACCAGGCAGGATTTCAGATCCTGCGCCAGACCGCTCGTCACCCCAAGCGCCGCCAACGCCATCACGACCACAATCCGCGCAATACGCATACTCTCATCCCCTCCCCTAAAAACCGTGTTTTACTGAAAGTTCTCAACCTTTCCTTCGGACTCCCGGATACTTTCAGCATCCAACTTCAGCACCCACCAACCACCGGAGCCTAAAGCGAGCGGTGGTTGGGAGTGTCGCTTGGTTCGTATGTTTCAATCTCAACTTTGAATTTGATGCCCCCACTCAACCACAAAACAAGGTTCGTGCATAGTGCGGTGAGAATGCCGGTAATGAATCCCAAAAGAGGTGCCACAACAATCAGGTAGGTGACCGCCAAGGATGAGGTCGGCTGAATCTTCATGAAAGGGCTGATAATTGTCACTTCGCAGCCTTTTCCAAAGAATTGATTGGTGCAAAGAGGGATCAAATAAATGCAGAACCAAAGGACCGCAAAAAGCCATCCTGTGGAAAGCACACCGATCTTTTTGATTTTTAGGTGATTCATTTTGTTGTTCCGAACGCCTACACCTTCTCGGGCAGCGCGTCAGCGACGCACCGAGCATGGCGTTGTTCAGCATCCCTAACCTTTCAATTCATTTCATAGGTAACTGCGACTGTGCGAGAGAGGGTGATTTCTGCCGGATTGGTTCCGATGTACTCGGTGGGGAAGTCCGTCTGCATTCCCATCACCCGCATTGGAATACTCCACTGCATGGAGCCGGCACATCCTATGGTCACAACACCTCCGACTTTTTTGCCGGCAAGTGCGGCAGCTTTGCCTGCTTCAGACTTGGCATCGTCCATGGCCGATTTCCGCACGCGTTCAACGCCCTCAGAACTCTGTTCAAGCCCGTAAACGACGACACTCCTGATGTCGTCGGAGTAACTGGTGCGGGATGGCATCTGCATGAGAGCGCCCGCCCGGAGGCCCTTGTCAATGGCTTCATATATCCCGGCAGGCTCAGGTTTGCACGTGATTCGTATTCTTCGGACGACCTCGGGGCGCGATGCCTCATCTTTCTGATCAGAGCGCCAAACCTCGGTTTTCTTCTCGCCAAGTGCCACATCAACCACGGCGACACCCTTCACTAGGTTCGTCTCTGTCTTGATCGCCGCCGTGATCTCGTCGACGAGTTTGTCCGCTTTCTTTACGGCATCAACCATGAGGATGCCATCGGCTCGCGCATAGAGCGTGATATAGGCGGCATCAGGTTTGACTTTCACTTCTGCCTTGCCCGTAACACTGACCGTGTGCTCTCTGTCGGCGGCCTGTGCCGAAAACGCCAGCACTGAGCTAAGAACTGCGATCATTACACCTGTCTTCATCTTCTCGTTCCTTTCTGTTGTTTCCGCATGTTGCCATCCATGCACCGTATTCCGTTACATGAGAGGGCTGGTTAGCGTGTTCTTTGTATCACGACATCAGTGATCTTGTCACACTTGGGACAGACAAAAGTGGATCTGCACGTCCACGGTACCTCTGGAAAACCGGTCCCAAATATCAGCGGCGACACAAATCCACAGAATTCGCACTTCTTCTGATAATAAATCGCATTCCCGTCGAATCGGATGATGACAGCTCCCTTTGTGGTCACATCCTTAATCGCGATTTTCACCTGTTTTGCAGGCAGCTTGGGGATGTCGGACGTGGTTTTACACCCACATGCAAGAAGGGATAGAACTATGGCTAAGTATACTGTGTGTACGTTCATATTTTTCCTTTCCCTAACGTCAGCGACCATCGGCCCCCTGAGCCGAAGGCGATTGGGGGTGGGCGCTTTGGCTATCCAAGTGGATCGTGTATGGGAGGAGAATGGTATCTGCAACGAAGCAAAAAGGAAGCTCTCCTAATGCCAGCGCACCCCAAACGAACTCATCTCCAAACAGGTAAAGAATTCCTGATAAATCGTTTCTCGTACCAGCATAAACCTTACTTTCATGGCCCGGATAGCTGCTTGAGTCTTCCAGTGAATTCATGGTTGAACAACCACATGTTAGAACTAAGATCAATAAACAGGGTACTTTCACTTTACAGCTCTCCCTAACGTCGTCCTCTAGAATCTGGTCAAAGTCTGTGCCGCAGAAAGGGCAGAAAGCCCAGTCTTTGCGTAGCGCCCTAAACCGCTTGTTGCATTTGGGACATTTCGCTGTCAGTCCCATCAATAGAGCAAAGGCAAAAGTTCCGAGGCCGCCGAACCCATACAGGACAACTACGACGCCAAGGAGTATCAACATCCAAGTCGGTTTTGTTGAGTCAATGCTCAAATGACTCTCGCTCTCAAGAAGGATAATCATTCCGACTGTCCCAAACAGAAACATGGCAGTCGTGATTTTTAAGTCCCGTCTGTAACGCCCCATCCGCTTCTCAATCTGCTTTCGAATTGTCATATCTTACTCTCGCTAACGTCGCAGCGCACCAACGGCGCGATCAGCGCCGCTCGGTGTCGCCGCTGGTTGGATTGGATCCAATTCCCTATACCTCTTGAGGGTGGCGATGTGCATCAGTTCGGCTCTGTTAACCAGTGCGTACAATCCACTACCCAGAATCAAGGGGAGCGAGATGTCCGCAATGAACGGAAACTGGGAGCACTTATCCACAACATAGGTGATCATTGCGCCTATCAAGACGATGAGGCTCATACCGAAGGCAAGTCTGATGCCCACTTCTTTCTTCAAAAACCGGTCTTCGTAGGCGACTATTTTGTCCTTATTCATCATTTTCGGTTCCCCCAATGTCAGTAACCATCGGCCCGATGAACCAATATCGAATGGGTGAGGCGATGTGCTGATTTGTTGGGATGGGATTGGATCCAATTCCCTACACCTCTTGATGGTGGCGATGTGCATCAGTTCGGCTCTGTTAACCAGGGCGTTCAATCCACTACCCAGAATCAAGGGGAGCAAGATGTCCGCAATGAACGGAAATGGGGAGCACTTATGCACAGCATAAGCAATCATTGCGCCTGCCAAAACGATGAGGCTCATACCGAAGGCAAGTCCAATGCCCCATTCTTTCTTCAGAAGATAGTCTTCGTAGGCGACTATGTTGTTCTTATTCATCATTCTTATTTGCCCCAATGTCAGCGCCCTCCAACCACCGGAGCCGAAGGCGAACGGTGGTTGGAAGAGTCGCTTTGTTCGACGATTCTTTATTATTCATCTTGAGGCTCTTCTGTCATCCACCAGGGTGTGTTGATGAACTTAGCTCCGTCATCCTTGGAGTAGAAAGTGTGCATTGCGTCGTTTGTGAAGTACCGCCAGAAACCGGCTTCGTATTGCCTGTCGAGAATCTGGAATGCCCCCTTCTTCTCTTGTTCCTTCAGGAAGTCCCGATATGCATCAAGTGGCTCAACGCCTGCCTGCTGGAAAATCACCCGTCCGCCGTACTTCTCGTAAAGCGCCTTGTTGATCTTCCAGGATTTCACGAACTGCTACGCCATCTGGCGTTTCATGGGGCGCATCTGTTCTTCCATCCCCTTCGTCTTCTCTTTCATCTCGCCGGTTGTCTTCAGGATGCTTTCAATGGTCTTCAGATGGGATGCCTTCTGCTCACGCTCTCGATCCGACAAGGATGAGTTTTTGAGTTCTTCAATCAACTTCTTCCTGTCCGCCAGCATCGTGATCTGGAGCTGCTTCAGCTGCTCCTCGGTCTTCAGGACAAGCAAGTCCAGTTCCTCCTCTGTCGGCTCGATCTTGTTCTCCGTGGCGAACTGCTGCAAGAGTGCCCCGAAGATGAGTCCGTTGAGCTTGTCCTTTTCGCTGGCGACGATCTTCTTCCCGAGAACAGTTGCGATGAAGTTTGTGTCCGTCGCCTCCGCCCTGGGTGCGTCAGCTTGCGCGAAACAAGAAACCGTCAGCACCGCGATGACAACCGTCGCTATGGCACTTCTCATATCGTTTTCCTTTCTCTGTCGAACGTCGGCACTAAGGCATGGGCTTTAGACCGTCGCCTTCAGTGCTTGGTTGAACTAAGCCGGCAAGCCGGCAGAGCCTCGCTTTCGATCTCCTGACGCGTAAAAATGCCCTTCCGGCGGGACCGGCGTGTATACCGCACGCTTGGTGACCCCGCCGGAAGGAGCATCAACAATGCAGGAAAAGAGTAGCAAAGAAGCTGTCGCCGTCCAACCCGTTTCGGAGCGTCCCGTCTCGCCGCTGAGGGAGCGGATGCTGGCGATGATGGAGGCGCGGGGTTTCGCGGAGCCGACGCGGGCCGCGTACGTGAGGGGCGTGCTGGGGCTCGTCGCCC
>Ga0209066_10007925_pt1 | contig 10413 bp, 10 predicted proteins | sample All_14_2_FD_187198 | JGI IMG/M metagenome (GOLD analysis project Ga0209066, IMG submission 187198) | Freshwater microbial communities in response to fracking from Pennsylvania, USA - Allegheny Zone_MetaG_DW_15 (SPAdes) (version 2) ... | reverse complement strand
CCGCACCACGGCAACCACCGGCTCAGACGCCGCCCCCACCGCCCACACCGCCGAAGGGAAGCTGACGGATGAGCGACGCCACCGCGAAGCCCTACGAGCTGCGCCCAGTGAAGTTCTCGCGTCTCGCGCGCCGCGGCGTGCTGATGGGCCTGACGACGCCGCAGCTCATCGCGCTCGGGATCGCGATCCTCACCGCCGTCGTCACCCTGTACAAATGGGGCTTCGACGCTTTGCCCTGGTCGGCGCCGATCTGGCTCCCCGCCGCGCTTGTCGGACTGCTGCGGTTCGCCGGCCGCTCGGCCGCGGAGTGGGTGCCGATCCTCGCGAACTGGGCGATCCGCCGTGCGACCGGGCAGACCGTCCACCGGGTGAAGCTCTCCAAGCCCCGCCCCGCGGGCACGCTCGCGCTCCCCGGGGATGCGGCGTCGCTTCGTCAGTACGAGGACCCGGAGACCGGGGCGTGTCTCATCCATGACCCGCATGAGCTGACCCTCACCGCGGTCCTGTCGGTCGGGCAGCCAGATCCCGCGTTCGTGCTCCTCGACCCGGTCGAGCAGGAGCGCCGCGTCGCCGCCTGGGGCCGCGCGCTCTCGACGGTCTGTCGCTCGGGGCGGATCAAGCACATCCAGGTCCTCGAGCGCACCCTCCCGGATGCGGGCACCGGGCTCGCGGACTGGTGGCAGCAGCGCGGGGTGCAGAACGACTCTTGGGTTTCGCGCACCTATGCCGACCTCGTCCACCGCGCCGGGCCGGCCGGAGAACGGCACGCGACGACGATCTCGATCTCGCTGGATATGAAGGCCGCCGCACGAGCGATCCGCACCTCCGGCGGCGGACTGAAGGGCACTGCCGCGGTGCTCCGGCAGGAGATGACCACGCTCGACGGCGCGCTCCGCACCGCGGAACTCCACCCGGAAGGATGGCTGAGTGCCGCCGAGGTCGCGGTGATGCTCCGAACGGCCTACGACCCGGCGGTCAGCGCCACACTGGAGCGGGCGAAGGTGCTTGGCCGGGATCTCTCGACGGCCGGCCCGGTGGCCGTCGAAGAGCGCTGGGCGACGATTCACACCGACTCTGCCTGGCACGCGGTGCTGTGGATCAGCCAGTGGCCGCAGTCGCTCGTCTACCCGGGTTTCCTGGCCCCGGTGCTGCTGACCGGCGGGATGCGCCGCGCGTTCACGATCCTCTACCGGCCCGTCCGTCACGACGAGGCCGCGAGGGACATCCGAAAGAAGAAGGTCGAGCACCTCTCCGACGCGGCCCAGCGGGCGAAGATCGGGCAGATCGACGACATCATCCACAAGGCCGAATACGACGACGTCCTGCAGCAGGAGTCCGAGCTCGCCTCCGGCCACGGGGTGTTGCGTGACATCGGCCTCATCGCGATCTCCGCCGCGACCGAGGACGAGCTCGAGGCGGCGCTCGCGAAGATCGAGCAGGCCGCCGTGCAGGCATCCCTGGAGACGAGGCGGCTCGTCGCGCAGCAGGCGCAGGCGTTCGCGGTCGCCGCCCTGCCGTTGGCGAGGCCGGCATGAGCGACAAGAAGCTGCACGCCGCCGCACTCGTCACCCCGGCGAAAGAAAAGCGCCGAGACCGGAAGGCCCGCGAGGCCGCCACTCGGCGCCGCTACGCCGACGAGGCCGCCGTGAGAAAGGCGGAAGTCCAGGCCCGCTATGACGCCGAGCGCGCTGAGGCCCGCGACGCGGGCTACCTGCCGCGCGGCGGCGAGCCCGGCCCCGCATCACTGCGGCAGTACCGGCGACTGCACATCCCCTCCCACCAGGACACCTCGGCGACGTTGCAGGGCGCCTACCCCTTCCTGTCCGGTGGTGGGCTCGGCGCCGAAGGCGTGTTCGTCGGGCAAGACCTCTACTCCGGCTCCTCGTTCGTCTACGACCCGTGGGAGCTGTACCGGCGCGGCGTCATCACTGCCCCGAATGTGGTGCTGGCGGGGATCGTCGGCTCCGGGAAGTCGTCGCTGGCGAAGTCGCTCTACTGCCGATCCATCGCCTTCGGTCGCCGCGTCTACATCCCCTGCGACCCGAAAGGCGAGCACGCGAAGATCGCCGAGCAGATCGGCGGCAAAGCCATCAGCCTCGGCCACGGCCTCTCCGCCCGCCTCAACCCACTCGACGAAGGCCACCGCCCCGGCGGGATCTCCGACATCGACTGGAAGGCCCAGGTCGCGTCCCGCCGCCGCGACCTGATCGGCGCGCTAGCCGAGACGATGCTCACCCGGCCGCTGTCCCCGGTCGAGCACACCGCCGTCGACGTCGCCCTCCGCGCGGTGGTGTCCGAAGCCGAGGTGCCGGTCCTCCCGCTCGTCGTCGACCGGCTCCTCTCCCCAGGCCCGGATGCGGACGAGCGGCTCGAGGAGGACGGTCGCCACGTCGGCCACGCCCTCCGGCGCCTCGTCGCCGGTGACCTCGCGGGCCTCTTCGACGGGCCGAGCACGGTCCGCTTCGACCCGTCCCTGCCGATGCTCGCCCTCGACCTCTCCCGCGTCGCCGAGAACAACGCGCTCATGTCGGTGCTCATGACCTGCGCCTCGGCGTGGATGGAGTCCGCGCTCCTCGACCCTGCCGGCGGACAACGCTGGGTCGTCTACGACGAAGCCTGGCGCCTCATGTCCCACCCCGCACTCCTCAAGCGCATGGACGCGCACTGGCGCCTCGCACGCCACCTCGGCATCGCGAACCTGCTGATCTTCCACAAGCTCACCGACCTCGACAACGTCGGCGACCAGGGCACCCAGCAGCGTGCCCTCGCCTCCTCCCTCCTGGCGAATGCCGAGACGCGGATCATCTACCGGCAGGAATCCGACCAGCTCGGCATCACCGCGCAGATGCTCGGACTCACCGGCACTGAGCGGAAACTGCTCCCCAGCCTCGGCACCGGCCAGGGCCTCTGGAAGGTGAAGGAGATGTCCTTCCTCGTGCAGGCCCAGCTGCACCCCGACGAACTCACCGCATTCGACACGACCTCGCGGATGGTCACACCGGGGTGAGCGCTCCGGGGTCTTCATCGTCAGGACGAACGTGACCATCTGTCAGGTGAAAAGCGTCTTTGATTCGTTCGCTGCGGATCGGCACGTACACGCCATCGACGACTGCGCCGCCGCCGAACATCTGCATGAACTGCGCTGAAGCACGCTCGTCCAGGAGCGAGGGATTCGCTTCGAGCATCCGGTTGATTCGGTCTGTCACGTCGGGAGACGCGAGCTGCTCCATCGCCCGTTGAAGCTCGGGAAGTTCTCCTTGATCTTCCAGTCGCGCGTTCGACAGGATCTGGCGCTGCTCGGCAATGAACGCCGAGGCCGCGAGCATTGCCAAGAGGCGCCGCTGCGCCTCGTCGGTGCTCATTCTGGTTCGGCTGTCGTCGATCGCTGACTCGATTGCCTTCGACACATCTGCTGGCTCAGCTTCTGCGAGTTCGGTGAGCGCGAGAGCAGGCGAGAGCGTCGCCGAAGACACGAGGGTGGACTCCTTATTGAAGAGCCGCTTGATACCTGGCCAAGCCGTGTCGAGCCACCATGCCTTGACGTGAGGTGCGGCTGCGATTGCGATGGCAACCAGTGCCGCAGCGATCAGTTCCCCGAGCTCCTCGGCGCGGCGGCGATCCTCATCACTCAGGCCCGACGGCTCGTAGTCCTGTTCATCGCTGTAGTCCGATTCGTCGTCCGGAATGAAGGTTGCGTGCCCCTTCACATGGCCGCCCGCGGGGTCATACAGGTTCTGGCTGAGTCCGCCGTCAGCCCGCTGCCCAGGGGTGAAGTCGTCGTCGTAGACGTACTTGCCCCGAATCTCCGCCATGCCCAACAACAGTACAGAGAGGCGCCGACGCGCACGGGCGCGGAACCACACCTGACTGCCATGAACCGTCACGTGCGCCCATCCGGCAGTCCGATCAAGGCATTTGTCACGGTCATGTTCCGCGGCGAAGCCGATGTGGAGATTCGCGTCGATGGACGCCTCTACATCGCCGGCCCGATCAGCCGCAGCGCCGTACCAGGGATGCTGAAGGCGATCTGCGAGGAACTTCAGACGCACCTCGACGTCGTCGTCACCGAGACCGACGGCTCGCAGGCCAGCTTCGAGGTGTTCTATCGGGGCGAGTCGCGGTTCGCTCCACCAGCGGAAGAAGTGCCGACTCCGCCACCACCGCGGGCGATCTCACCATTCGTGATCACGGCGGATGGGTTCATCCCTGGTGAAGACGTGGACGTCGCGGTCGTCTTGAGGAGCGGCTCTGTCGACGGTGACGGCGTGGCTCGCGGGCTCGTCGATCCAGGCCAGCTTGGGGACGGAGTCCGAGCGGTGATCCTCTTCGGGAACGTCTCCGGCACCGTGCACCGGGAGTCGATCGAATGAGTTCCCCGTATCCTCGCGGCACCAACGACCAGGTCACCAACATCGCGCTGCTCGCTCTGGCTGGCGGTGTCGTGCTCTTCGCCGCACTTCGTGCGGCAGGCTCGATCACCGCCTGGCTGAGCGGAATGCCAGAGCCGTCGGGCGGCCTCGCCGCGGGACTGAACGTCATCACCGATCCCCTGAATCCAGGTGCCGCGCTCGGCGCGCCCGGGCTCAGCCCGGTCTTGTACTGGGTCGTCGCGTCGGTGCTCTTGATTGTCCCGACCGTCCTCGCGGCCTGGCTCTGGATGAGGTGGCGCTCCAGGAGGAAGAAGCCGAAGGACGTGCACCTCATCGAGGGCGTCGCGACGGGGACCGAGGTGTCGGCCGCGGCGGGACGAAAGGCCCTGCTCTCCCGGGCACAACGACTGCGGCCGTCGCTGACTCGGGCCGATGCGAGACCCGAGCACGTCGGGTACCTGATCGGACGCGCCGCAGGCCAGCAGGTCTGGGCGACCGTCGAGGACTCCTTCCTGCTCATCGGCCCGCCCCGCCAGGGCAAGGGCCTCCACATCGTCATCAACGCGATTCTCGACTCGCCCGGCCCAGTCATCACCACGTCGACTCGTCCCGACAACCTCGCCGTGACCTTCCGGGCCCGGGAGCGGCGCGGGCCGGTCGCGGTCTTCGACCCGCAGCACCTCGCGCCCGGTGTCCCGTCCGGATTGCGGTGGTCGCCCGTGCGCGGCTGCGAGGACGCGTTCACGGCCATGGTCCGCGCCGAGGGGCTGGCGTCATCGGCCGGCTTCGGCAGTGTCGAATCGGGCGGCTTCTGGCAGGGGAAGACCGCGGAAGTCCTCCACTGCCTGCTGCACGCCGCAGCAATCGACGGTCGAGACGCCCGAACCCTCTTCCAATGGGCGCACTCACCGACCGCGGCGCGAGACGCCGTGCGGATTCTGTCGAACTCGCCGTACGCAGTCGAAGGCTGGGCTGACGAGCTCGAGCAGTCGATCAACTCGGACCCGAAGTCACGGGACTCGATCTGGCTCGGCGTCGGCCTCGCCTTCAAGGGTCTTGCAGACCCCCGGGTGATGGACGCTGTCACCCCAAGAGAAGACGAGCTCTTCGATCCGGAGCCGTTCCTCCGCGAGAACGGCACGCTCTACCTGCTCGGGACAGCGGAAGGCGCCGGTGCGTCCGGCGCGCTCGTCGCTGCGTTCATCGAAGATGTCGTGCGGGTGGCCAAGATGCTGGCGAACGACAGCGCCAAGTTCCGCCTCGACCCACCGCTGCTCCTCGCGCTCGACGAGGTCGGGAACCTCGCGCCGCTGCCGAGCCTCCCGTTGCTCATGGCGGAGGGCGGCGGGTCCGGCATCACCGCGATGCCGGTGCTCCAGTCGCTCGCCCAAGCACGAACCCAGTGGGGTCAGGACAAGGCCGGCATCATCTGGGGTGCGTCGATCGTGAAGATCGTCCTCGGAGGGCTCGCGGAGGCCAAAGACCTCACTGACCTGCGGATCATGTTCGGGGAGCGGGATGAGGAGACGGAGAACATCTCCATGGACCACTACGGCAACAAGTCGTATCAGCGCTCCATGCGGAAGGTGCCGATCCTCCCCGAGGACACGATCCGCACGATGCCGTTCGGCACGGGCATCGTCATGCTGCGCTCGACGCGGCCGATGATCACGGATCTGCACAAGTGGACTGAGCGGCCCGATGCGGCTCGGCTCGAGGCGGACGCGAACGATGTCGAGTCGCTGATCCGCAATGCGTCGAAGCGGCCAGTGGTGCCACCGCGCACCTGACCTGTGGGGAGCGGGTGAGTGTCCGCAGCAGATCCCCGCAAGTCAGGAATGGGGTCCGCACATGGACATCAAGACGCAGCAGTCGACGTCCGGCTTCATCGTCGGCGATCTCCGCATGCAGCAGACGAAGACGGGCGAGCCGATGCTCACCGTCCGGGTCGGCCAGGAGCGGTTCGAGGCAGCGGAGGGCGGCGGGTTCAAGCAGCTCGAGAGCCACTTCTTCAACATCGTCCAGTACGGCAAGGCCGCCGAGCGCACCTTCGCACAGTTCAAGCCCGGAGACCGGTTCGTCGCCGAGGGCTACGCGCGCGACTTCGAGTTCACCGGGCGCGAGGGCGACCAGATCACCGGCCAGGAGTTCGTCGTCAAGAAGATCGGGCACGACACCGCCTGGACGCGGTACGTCGTCGATCGGGAGCCGCGCACTCCCTCCGCCGAGCGTGAGGCGCCGGCGGTGGAGCGTCAGGGACCGTCGCGGGAAGAGCCGTCCGCACCCGATCCGGAGCCTGCTCTGTCGGCATCCGAGAAGTCCCGCTCCCCGCGCTCGAAGAAGGCCGCTGAGGTCGAGTCGGTCGACGTCGATCCCGGCTCCATCGAGTCGCCGGCCCTGCAGTCGGTCGGTGCCGACATCCCCTTCTGAGGCGCAGGGATGAGCGACGAAACGCGCGAACCGGACAATCCGAACGTCGTCGAACCCGGCCCCGACGACATCGCCGAGCTGAATCCGGAACTCGACACGCAGGACGACGACTGGACCCCGGGTGAGCCGCTGTACTACCACTCGGTACTCGCGGAGCCGGAGCCGGAACAGCCACCGACGAAGGCGAATGCCTTCCAGTGGGGCCTGCTCACCGCGGCCGAGCTCGAGCACGAGCTGCTCCTGCTCAACGCGTGGGTGAACTGGCTCCGGATCGAGTTCGCACTGCCCGCTGCAGTGGTACCGCCCCTGTGGCATCGGCACCGACCCCTCCTGCAGGAGCTGTCGGCGCTGCACCTGTACCACCGGCACAGCTACGCGACGACGGCGCAGCTCACCCAGCCGCTCGCGTGGATGAAGGAGTTCGCCGCAGCGCAAGGTCGTCTGCGCGAGTGGGTCAACATCATCGGCACCAAGCTCGATCGCGACCGGCCAATGCGGCAGACCACCTGGCCAGGTGAGGAGCCATGGGACGACCCGCAGGAGTACAAGGTCACGGACCGCGAGGCCGACTTCAAGGCGTTCGTCACCGAGGCCGTGCTTCGGCGGGAGGCGCTGGACCGCGCAGACGAGGAGATCCGTCGTGGGCCCGGCGGATGACCGGGAGCGCGAGCTGCAGCAGAAGCGCGATGCCGAGCGCGCACGCAGGGAACGCCTGAGGCGTCAGGAAGCGGCCCGCGCCAAGAACCGCGAGCGGGTCAAGGAGTGGGCCGCCGCCAACCCCGAGAAGGTGAAAGCGCGCCGCGAAGCATGGAAGGCGAAGAACGCTGACCGCCAGCGGGAGCACGCCCGGAACTACTACCACCGGCACCTCGACGAGCGGCGCGCGGCAGCCAGAGCGCAGAACGCGAAGCGCCGTGCGGACCCCGAGGTTCGCGAGGCGGAACGCGAGTACCGGGCCAGCCGGCGGGACGTGCTGAACGAGCAGCAGAACGCTCGCCGCTCCGAGTCGGAAGCCCGCCAACGACACAACGAGGAGCAGAACATCCGGCGGAAGGTGGATCGCCGGCTGCACAAGCTCGGCCTGCCACCGCGACCAAAGCATCGCTGGACCATCGACGAGCGACTGCAGATGGAGCGTGAGCAAGCCGCGGCCGCGAAGCGGCGCTGGACGAAACCCGACATCGCGAAACTGCAGGAGGAGGCAGCGGCCATCCGAGGCGAGGCGTACTGGGCCTCCCCCGATCGCTTCCAAGAGAAGCTCGAAGCGCGGATCCAAGCCGACCTTGATCGCCCGAAGCGACTCGCTGCCGCCGTCGACGCACTGCTCGATGGCCGTGAAGGTCGCCGGCTTCGCGAGGAGGTCCGGATGGACTCGATCGCCCGCCAGCTCCGCGGGGCCGACCCCTACCCGGATCCGGCGTCGGAGGCGCGCCGCCGGGCGGCGGAGCTCATCATCGAGCGGGCGCAGCTGGTCCAGGCACCGGAGACCATCGAGCCTCCCGACGAGCGAGGGCTACGGATCGCATGACTGGAAAGCCCGAGCGGGCGTACCGGTTACGCGCCGTCGAGCGCGACAATCCCGACGTGCAGCGACTCCTCGAGGTGATGATCCGGCTAGCGATTCAGCGGCGAGAACTCGCCCGCGTGAAGCAGCAGGCGGATCTCCTGGCGCCATCCGGACGCCGAAGTTAGAATCTCCATACCGCCGGGCAACCGCGCGGGGACATCAGAGGGCGCTCTCAAGTCACTGAGCGCATCAAGTCGGTCTCGACGCTAACCACTGTCGGTCGACGCCCAATCGGGTATTCACAGTTCATCGTCCCCGCTGCGCCGCGGTTCGAACTGTGAAAGGACAACCCGTGTTCAACGACGCTGACACGCTCGTCAACCCGGCACCCGCCGTAACCTCGATCGCGGTCTCATACCTTCGGGTATCGACCAAAGACCAAGCGCAGCGGGGCGGCCGCGACGAGGGCTTTTCGATCCCCGCTCAGCGGGAGGCGAACCAGCGCAAGGCCGACGCCATCGGAGCGCAGATCGTGGAGGAGTTCGTCGATGCAGGCGAGTCCGCGAAAAGCGCCGACCGCCCAGAACTCATGAGGATGATCCAATACGTCAAGCAGCACCGCGTGAGCTACTGCATCGTCCACAAGGTCGACCGGCTCGCCAGGAACCGAGCGGACGACGTGGCGATCCATCTCGCTCTGCGGGAGGCCGGCGTAATGCTGGTGTCAGCGACGGAGAACATCGACGAGACTCCGTCGGGCATGCTCCTTCACGGCATCATGTCGTCGATCGCCGAGTTCTACTCTCGGAACCTCGCCACCGAGGTGGTCAAGGGACTCACCCAGAAGGCGCAGTCCGGTGGAACCCCGGGCAAGGCGCCCATCGGTTATCTGAACAACCGGAAGCTGGATGAGAATCGGCGCGAGATCAGGTTCGTCGAAGTCGACCCGGATCGCGCGCCGCTCGTCAGGTGGGCGTTCTATGCCTACGCGACTGGCGAGTGGTCCCTCAGCTCCCTGCAGCGCGAGTTGACCATGCGCGGGCTGACGACAGTGCCGACGCCCAAGTTCCCGTCGACGCCGCTCTCCACGAGTGCTGTGCACAAGATGCTGACCCGTCCGTACTACAAGGGCATGATCATCTACCGCGGGACGAGCTATCAGGGGACGCACGAACCACTGGTGCCGCCCGAGGTCTGGTACCAGGTGCAATCAGTGCTTCGGAGCCATGACAGCGCCGGGGAACGAACACAGAAGCACGAGCACTATTTGAAAGGAACCCTCTTCTGCGGGCAGTGCGGCTCGCGGCTCCTCGTCGCCCACGCGAAGAGCAAGAGCGGCATGATCTACCCGTACTTCGTGTGCGCAGGTCGACAGACCGGTCGAACGAGCTGCGATCGGTCTGCGATCCCTATCCCGACAGCAGAGCGCATGGTCGAGGACTACTACCAGCGCATCGCCCTGGCACCCGAGACACAGCTCGCGGTGCGAGACGCGATCGCGGCTGAGTTCGACCACCGGGTAGCGAGCGGGAAGGTGGAGCTCGATCAGCTCGTGGGTCATCAGTCCGACATCGAAGATCAGCAGAAGCGGCTACTCGACGCGCACCTCGCCGGCGCCGTCCCGCTGCGGCTCCTGCAGGAGAAGCAGACCGCCCTGGAACTCGAGCTGGAGGGCCTCAAGGACCGCATCCAGGCCCACATGGGCGACTACGCCGAGGCGAAAGCGTATCTCGGCGACTGCCTCACGCTCCTGGGCGACTGCGCCGCGATGTACACGGTGAGCGACGCCGAGAACCGGCGTCTGCTCAACCTCGCCCTGTTCGACAGGGTCTACGTCGATGCCGACGGCGAGCCGCAGTTCGACCTGCGCCCCGAGGTCGGATTCCTGACGGATACCGAGACGCTCACCAAAGCCCGGGAGTGGGATGGCTCAGGCGTGCCGGGTTTGAACATGCCCAGTGTTCAAACATTGCTTAGTGGGTGGACCCTAGGAGATTCGAACTCCTGACCTCCTCGATGCGAACGAGGCGCGCTACCAACTGCGCCAAGGGCCCGTATTGCGTCGTCTAGCCTAGCATCCCCCGCGAGCGCCTCGCACGCCGCACG
>Ga0209066_10007924_pt1 | contig 10413 bp, 8 predicted proteins | sample All_14_2_FD_187198 | JGI IMG/M metagenome (GOLD analysis project Ga0209066, IMG submission 187198) | Freshwater microbial communities in response to fracking from Pennsylvania, USA - Allegheny Zone_MetaG_DW_15 (SPAdes) (version 2) ... | reverse complement strand
GCTGATGCCCGTGGTGAAGGCGTATCTCGACCGGCTGGAAGCACGGCTCGGGGAGGGCGGATTCCATCCGCTGGTTTTCCTGGTGCAGTCGAATGGCGGGGTGTGCAGCCTGCGCATGGCGGCGGAACAGCCGGCGCGGCTGTTGCTGTCGGGGCCATCCGGCGGGACGCTGGCGGCAGGGAGGCTCTCGGCGCTGCTCGCGCGGCCGAACCTGGTCGCGGTGGATATGGGCGGGACGTCGTATGACGTGTCGGTCGTGCAGGGCGGCCGCGTATCGGTCGTCACACAGGGCGAGATCGACCGGCTGCCGGTGCGCCTGCCGATGGTCGAGATGCGCACCATCGGCGCCGGCGGCGGGTCCATCGCGACCGTGGATGCCGGCGGGCGCCTCACGGTCGGTCCACGCAGCGCAGGGGCACGGCCGGGGCCTGTCTCCTATGGGCGCGGCGGGACGGAGCCGACGGTCACCGATGCCAATCTCGCGCTGGGGAGGCTCGATCCGGAGTTCTTCCTGGGCGGGATGATGAAGCTCGACATGGATGGCACCCGCGCGGCGCTGGCGGCGAAGGTGGGCACGCCGCTCGGCCTCGGCGTCGAGCAGGCGGCCGAGGGTATCCTGACGGTGACCAACGCCAATCTGGGTGCCGCGATCCGGCTGTCGCTGTTCGAGAAGGGGCTCGACCCCCGTGATTTCTGCCTGCTGTCCTTCGGCGGTGCAGGCGGGCTGCATGCGACGGATGTGGCAGGGGAACTCGGCATGACCGAGGTCGCCTTCCCGCGGGAACCAGGCACGCTGTCGGCCTATGGCATCCTGTTCAGCGACCTGACGCAGGACATCGCGCGCACGCGGCTGCTGCGCGCGATCCCGGCGAACCTGCCGGCGATCGGGGAGGGCATCGCCGCGCTGCGCGCGGAGGCCGATGCGCGGCTCGCCGCGGACGGCATCGCGCCGGAGCGGCGGCGCATCGTGATCGCGGCCGACATGCGCTACCACGGCCAGGCCTTCGAGCTGCTGATCCCCTGGGGCGAGGTTGCCGCGCCGGATGAGGCGGCGCTGGCCGAGTTGATCGCCGCCTTCCACGCGATGCACCGGCAGCGCTTCTCCTACGCGAACCTCGACGAGCCGGTGGAGATCGTCACGCTGCGCGCCATCGCGACCGGCCTGTTGGACAAGCCCGAACCGGGCGATCCGCCGCCTGCGGGGCGCCCGGCGCGCAAGGGCGCGCGCCAGGTCTTCGCCGAAGGGGCCTGGGTCGAGGCCGCGGTCTGGGACCGCGAGGCGATGACAGCGCTCGACGTCATCGAAGGCCCAGCCGTGGTCGAGGAAGCCTTCGCCACGCACTGGATCGGGCGCGGCTGGACGGCGCGGCTCGGCGCCGCCGGCACGCTGATCGCGCAGAAGGAGGCGGCGTGATGCTCGGCCCCATCGAGATCGAGGTCATCCGCAACGCGCTGACCGCGGCGGCGGCCGAGATGGACATCACTATCTGGCGGACCAGCCGATCGACAACCGTGCGGGAATTGCTGGACTACTCGACGGCGGTATTCGATGCGGAGGGCAACAACGTCGCGCAATCCGCCCGCATCCCGCAGCATCTGAATTCCATGGGCGCGGCGCTGCGCACGCTGCTCGACCGCTTCGTCGATGCGATGGATTGGGATGAGGGCGATGTCGTCATCACCAACGATCCGTATTGCGGCGGGCAGCATCTGAACGATGTGCTGGCCTTCAAGCCGATCGAACATGACGGCCGCCGCATCGCCTATGTCGGCACGCTGTGCCACCACATCGACATGGGCGGCATGGCGCCCGGCTCCTATGCCGCCACGGCAACCGAGGTGTTCCAGGAAGGCATCCGCATCCCGCCGCTGAAGCTCATCGAGAAGGGCGTGCTCAACAAGGCGCTCTGGGCGATGATCGGGCAGAATGTGCGCAAGCCGGCGCTGATGCTGGGGGACCTGCAGTCGCAGCTCGCGAGCCTCGAGGTCGGCGCGGCGTCGATCCGGCGGCTAGCGGCACGGTATGGTGCGGCGCAACTGATCGAGGCGACGGGGCGCATCCTCGACATGAGCGAGGCGGCGATGCGCGCCGCGATCCGCGCCATGCCGGATGGCATCTACGAATTCGAGGATTTCCTCGACGATGACGGCGTGACCGGGGAGCCGGTGCGCCTGCACGCCGTGCTGGCCGTCGCCGGCGACGAAATCACCGTCGACCTGCGGGGCTGCGCCGACCAGCAGCGCGGGCCGATCAACTGCACGCCGGCCATGTCGAATTGCGCGGTGTATTACTCGATCATCGCCGCGACAGATGGCGCGATGCCGGCCAATGCCGGCTGCTATCGGCCGGTGAAGATCATCCACCGCGAAGGCAGCGTGACATCCTGCCGCGCGCCGGCCTCGGTCGCGCATCGCGTCGCCGTGTCGCATCGCCTGGCGAATGTGATGTTCGGCTGCCTGCACCAGGCGCTGCCGGATCGCATGCCCGCGGCCTATTACGGCGGGTCCTATGTCGCGACCTTCCAGACTGAGGGCGAAGACGGGTCGCGCGAGGTACTGGTGGAGATCGAGATCGGCGGCACGGGTGCGAACCCCGTGAAGGACGGCGTCAACGCTTGGTCCTTCGGCATGCACAACAACTCGAACATCCCGGTCGAGATGATCGAGAGCCAGATGCCGCTGACCATCACCCATTACGGGCTGATCCCGGGCTCCGGCGGCGCGGGGCGGCATCGCGGCGGGCTGGGGCTGGTGCGCGAATGGCGGCCGGGCGCGACGCGGCCGATGTCGCGCGCGACAGGGAACTCGGCTACGCATGACCGCATTCAACCCTGCGGCACACCGCCTGGTGCCGCAGCAACGCTGGTTCGAGGATTTCACACTCGGCGAACGCTTCGTGCTGCCGAGCCGGACGATGACGGAGGCGATCTTCCTCGCCTTCCAGGCCGCATCCGGCGACAACCACCCGGTCCACTACGATGTCGAATACTGCCGGGCGCGCAGTATGCCGCACATGCTGGCGCACGGCTTCCAGGTGCTGATCCAGACGGCGGCGGGGGCCGGGCTGTTCCCGCACATGGTCGAGGAATCGCTCAAGGGCTTCCTGGAGCAGTCCTCGCGCTTCCTGCATCCGGTCTTCGTGGGCGATACGCTCTACCCGGCGCTGGAGGTGGATGAGATCACGCCCCAGCGCACGACGGGCGTCGTCGGCTTGTGCAGCACCGTCCACAACCAGGCTGGCGCAGTCGTGATGGACGGACGGCAGCGATATCTGCTGAAACGCCGCCCCGGCTGACTTCACGGGCGTTCCTCCGCACGCCACACTCGGCGCAACGAGGAGGAAACAAATGGCCCGTATCGCCTATGCCGACCCGGTGCATCCCGATCTCCGTGCCGCGGCGGAGACGATCCGGAATTCCCGGAAGAAGATCGGGCATCTGCACCGCATGCTGCTGCACGCGCCGCCCATCGCCGAAGGCTGGATCGCGCTGTTCGACGCCGTGCGGTGGAAGTCCACGCTGCCGGGGAATATCCGTGAACTGATGATGTGCCGCGTCGCCGCCATCAATGACGCGACCTATGAGTGGGAGGCGCACGCGCCGATCGCCTTGCAGGAGGGAGCCACGCAGGCGCAGCTCGATGCACTGCATGACTGGCAGGCGAGCGATGCCTTCGATGCCACGGAGCGCGCGGCGCTGGCCTATTGCGACGCCATGACCCTGTCCGTGCATGTGCCGGAGAGCGTCGCGGCCGAGGTCCGCGCGCTGTTCCCCGAACGGCAACTCGTGGAACTGACCGTCACCATCGCGGGATACAATTGCGTCTCCCGCGTGCTGGAGGCTTTGGCGATCAAGGGGACCGACGCGCTGCCGGACGCGTGAAAGGTTGGTGAGGGGCTTTGCCCCTCCCGGTTCCGCCCTACGCTGCCCGCTGCAGCAGCTTCCCCGCGCGCGCGCCTGTCACGCCCTGGCCATGCACATAGGTGGACTGCCCGTTCACCCAGGTCTCGAGGATGCCGTCCGCCGGCTGGATGGGATCCTCCCAGGTGGAGCGGTCCTGCACCGTCGCGGCGTCCAGCAGCACGAGATCGGCGAAGGCCCCTTCCGCGATGATGCCGCGATCCTCGATCCCGAAGACCATCGCGGTACGTCCGGTCATCTTGTGGATGGCGGTTTCCAGATCCATCAGCTTCAGCTCGCGGACATAGTGCCCCAGCACGCGCGGGAAGGTCCCCCACAGCCGCGGATGTGGCTTCTTCGCGAGCGGCCCGCCATCGCTGCCGATCATCGACAGCGGGTGGGCCATGATGCGGCGGACGTCCTCCTCCGACATGTTGTGGAAGACGCCGGTTGCGGGCAGCAAACGGTCGCGCGCCTCGATCAGCGACACACCCCATTCGGCGGCGATGTCCGACAGGACGCGGCCAGCGACCTCGGGATGGGGGAGGGAGTTCGTCACCGTCACCGGCACATCGGGGCGCGGATCACGCGCGGCGAGCGAGGTGGACGACGCCGTGTAGGGATAGACATCGAAGGCGACCGGCCAGCGCGCGGCACGGCGCTCGATCAGCGGCAGGGTCTCGCGTGACCGGCCGTGATTCTCGGGCTGGGCACATTTGTGGTGGCTGATAATGACCGGGGCGCCGACGCTCTCGCCGATGCGCAGCGTCTCCTCGATGCTGTCGAGGACGTGGTTTGCCTCGTCGCGCATATGGGTGACGTAGAGGCCGCGATGGGCGCGCAGCGCCTCGGCGACGGCGATGACCTCCTCCGTCGGCGCGTGCTTCGAGGGCGGGTAGAAGAGGCCGGTCGAGAAGCCAGCGGCACCTTCGGCCAGGCTCTCGGCAAGCCAGGCGCGCATGCGTTCCGCCTCGCCGTCCGTCGCGGCGCGCTGGGTGTCGCCGTCCATGGCCCCGATGCGCAGCGACATGTGGCCGATCAGCGCCAGGGCGTTCACCGCCGGTGGCTCACGGCGCAGATGGTGGGCGTATTCGCCGAAGGAGCCGAAATGCCACCATTCCGGCGCACAGATCTGGTCGAGCGGCGCCGGCGGGCGCGTCGCCATGCGCACGGGCGCGAGGCTGATGCCGCAATTGCCGATGACGACGCTGGTGACGCCCTGGGAGAGCTTGCACCGCATGCACTCCGCACCCTGCAGGACGATCTGGTCATCATGGGTGTGGGCATCGATGAAGCCGGGGGCGAGAACGCGGCCGCCCGCCGTCACCTCCCGTGCGCCGCTCGCCGCGCCGAGGTCGCCGACGGCGGCGATGCGGTCGCCCTCCACCGCGACGTCGCCGCGGAAGCCGGGCCGGCCGGACCCGTCGATGATCGTCGCGTCGCGGATGATGAGGTCGCAGCGGAGCGCCATGCGCTGATCTCCTGATCGGGGCGCACAGCATGCGGCAGGCTGTCCGGGCGGGGAAGCCGCGCCCGGATCAGCGCGGGTCGCGAAGGATCACGCCGTCTTGCCGGTCATCCCGCCGAGCACGCTGGCCATCATCGCCAGGGCCGCCAGACCCTTGATGTGGTCGGCATCGGCCAGCGGCAGCCGCATCAGGGCGCCGGAGGTACTGCGCAGATGCAGCTCCGCGCCCTTGGCGGTTTCGAGCAGGGCCACGGAATCCACGGCCTCGGGCTGACGAGGGGGGTTCGTCAGAGGGATCATTTTCGGTCTCCGACAGGCATGCCGCGGTTTGCGGCGTCCCTACGAAAGCGCATCGACCTTGACGGCGGGTTAATCGCGATCTTGCCCCAAGTAATTTAGCGCCGCAGCATGGAGTGGACGAGAAGGACCCTGCCATGCCGCGGATCGATACCGAGCGCTTCCTGCGCGATCTCAACGAGCTCCGGAAGATCGGCGCCTACAAGACCGGCGTGCACCGTCCGACCTATTCGCCGCAGGACATGGAATCCCGCCGCTGGCTGATGGAACGCCTGACCGAATGCGGGCTCGAGGCGTCCATCGACGGCATCGGCAATGTCTATGGCCGCCACAAGGGCAACGGCCCGCATCTGCTGGTCGGCAGCCATATCGAAAGCCAGAACCAGGCGGGGTGGCTGGATGGCGCGCTCGGCGTCGTCGCCGGCGTGGCGCTGGCCCGTGCGGGCCTGCCCGTCGATGTCTGCGCCTTCGCCGATGAGGAAGGGCATTTCGAAGGCGGCTTCCTCGGTTCGCGGTCCCTGATCGGGGAGCTGTCGGAGGAGGAGATGGACCGCTCTCGCAGCCGCAACGACGGTCAACCGCTGCGTGAGGCGCTGGCGGCGGCGGGCCTCGCCGGCAAGCCGCGCCTGCAGCTCGAACCCGGTCGCCACAAGGGATTCTTCGAGATGCATATCGAGCAGGGCACGCAGCTTGAATCGAAGGGTCTGCGCGTCGGCGTGGTGACCGGCATCGTCGCCATCTGGCAGTGGCTGCTGCGCTTCGAAGGCCAGCAGGACCATGCCGGCGGCACCACCATGGCGGAGCGCAAGGATGCCGGGCTTTCGGCGATCCGGCTGCTCGCCGCGATCGATCAGGAATTTCCGCGCATCTGCGGGGAGCGCTCGGTCTGGACCACGGGGCGGATCACGCTCGATCCGGGCGCGCCGTCCATCATCCCGGGCGTCGCCGAGGTGCTCTTCCAGTTCCGCGATGTTTCGATCCCGGTGCTGGAACGCATGGAGGAGGCGCTGCGCCGCCTGGTGCTGGAGAGCAACCGGCGCGAGAAATGCCCCGCGACGCTGCGCCAGGTGTCGCGGGCCACGCCCGCCATCTGCGATCCGGCGATGATGGAGGCGTTGAAGGCCGCGGCGGAGGAGGAAGCGCCGGGCGCCTGGACCACCATGCCCTCGGGTGCCGGGCACGATGCGCAGTACATCGCGAAGCGCATGCCGGCGGCGATGCTGTTCACGCCCTCGATCGGCGGCATCAGCCACCATTGGGCCGAGGACACCAAGGAGGAAGACCTGGCGCTGTGCTGCCAGGTGCTGGGCAGCGCGGCGGAGAAGTTCCTGGCCGGCTGACGCGCCGCGAGGCGCCGACCGCACGGTCGGTTGCCACGCCCCACACCCGTCTGTAGGCATGGCCTGTCCAAGAATGGAGAAGGCGCGTGCTTGATCTGACAGGCAAGGCCGCGATCGTGACCGGGGCCGGATCGGTCGGTCCGGGCTGGGGGAACGGCAAGGCGACGGCGGTGCTCCTCGCGCGGCAGGGTGCCGCGGTCTTCTGCATCGACAACAACCCCGAGGCTGTTGCCGAGACGGTCGGGATCATTGCGCAGGAAGGTGGCCGCGCCGTCGCGCATACCGCCGACGTGACGGACTCCGACGCGGTGAAGGCGGCGGTGGATGCCGCGGTCGCGGCCTTCGGGCGGCTCGACATCCTGGTGAACAATGTCGGCGGGTCGGCGCCGGGCAGTGCGGAATCCATGACCGAGGACGTCTGGGACCGCCAGTTCGACATCAACCTGCGCAGCGTCTTTCTCGGCTGTAAGCATGCGTTGCCTTACCTGCGGCAGCAGGAGACGGCGGCAATCGTGAACCTCGCCTCCATCGCCGCGCTGCGCATGTCGGGCGACCGGCCGCACATCGCTTATTCGGCGTCGAAGATGGGCGTGATCGGGCTGACGAAATCCGTCGCGATGGACCAGGCGCGCAAGGGCGTGCGCTGCAACGCCGTGATCCCCGGACTGATGCACACGCCGCTGGTTGAGAACCGGCTGCTGCGGCAGCTCGGGTCCAACGATGCGGCGACCCTGATCGCGAAGCGCGACGCACAGGTGCCGACTGGCAAGATGGGCACCGGCTGGGACGTGGCGCATGCGGTGCTGTTCCTCGTCGCCGATGAGTCCCGCTACATCACCGGCACGGAGATCATCGTCGATGGAGGCATGTCCGCCATGATGCCGGGGGCAGGCGCATGAACGGCCATGGGGCCGGGCGGGCATGACGGAAAACTGGCGGTCCGGCGTGCGAAGGGCCGTGATCACGGCGGGGTGATGGCGCTCACTCCGGTGTGATCCGCCGCACCGCGACGGGTCGCATGGCTGCGTATGACGCCGCCCCGCCGGCAAGGGAGCCGGCAGGCGGCCGCCATGCCGGCGGCGCCCGTGCCCCTCGGGGCCGGAACCCGGAGATGGCGACATGCATGACGACCAGACGCGGCCGGCGGTCACGTGGCCCCGCAAGACGCGGGAACTGCACAACCACCATTTCGATTCCATGGTCTGGAACGACTTCGTCTTCCGCGACGACGACATCATCGTCGGCACCTATGCCAAGTCAGGCACCACCTGGACGCAGCAGATCGTCGGGCAGATCCTGTCGGACGGCTCGCCGGAGGTGGATGTCGCCTCCACCTCGCCCTGGGTCGATCTGCGCGTGCCGCCGAAGCCCGAGAAGCTCGCGGCCATCGAGGCGCAGCCGCATCGCCGCTTCCTCAAGACGCATCTGCCGGTGGATGCGCTCGTCTATTCGCCGCGCGCGAAGTACATCTATGTCGCGCGGGACGGCCGCGACGTGGTGTGGAGCATGCACAACCACCACGCCAATGCGAATGCCCTGTGGTACGCGGCGCTGAACGATACGCCGGGCCGCGTCGGCCCCGCGATCGAACCGCCGCAGGGGACGGTGCGCGACTACTTCCTCGACTGGATGGCGCGCGACGGGCATCCCTTCTGGCCCTTCTGGGACAATGTGCGGAGCTGGTGGGCGATCCGCGACCTGCCGAACCTGCTGCTGCTGCATTTCGAGGACCTGAAGGCCGACCTGCCCGGCGAGGCCCGCCGCATCGCCGCCTTCCTGGGCGTGGAGGTGGCCGAGGATCGCTGGCCGGCCATCCTGGAACACAGCAGCTTCGCCTGGATGAAGGCGCATGCGGCCCAGGCGGCGCCGCTCGGCGGCGTCTTCTGGGATGGCGGCGCGGAGACCTTCATCAACAAGGGCACCAACGGTCGCTGGCGCGACACGCTGACGGCGGAGGATTGCGCGGCGTATGAGGCGACGGCGCGGCGTGAACTCGGCGAGGAGTGCGCGGCGTGGCTGGCGCATGGGTCGAGGGCGCGGCCGATGGCCGCAGCCTGAGAATCGGAAGGGCTCTGACCTTTAGGCGCGGGATTGGAGAGGGGCTCTGCCCCTCTCCAAACCTCACCACGCCAGGCCATGGCATGGCCTGGACCGTCGGTTTTGGCGTCGGGCGCGGCGGCCGTGAGGAACCCCACCAGGCGCGCTTGGCGCGCAAGTGCGCGTCTCGGCGCTGTTCCGTCAGTGGCGCACGGTGCCAAGTGACGGTTTCCAAAGGCCTCGGGCCTTTGGTGGGGTGGCTTGGAGGGGCAAAGCCCCTCCAACTCCACAGCAACAGCACCGCGATGACCGGCCCGGCGGAAAGCCCGGGAACCGCGGCGCGTCCCGTCGTACGAAGGAACCCTACCGGCTCGCCCCGTCGTAATGCTGGATCTCCAGTGCCGCGAGATCGACCGCCGGCACGCAGCGCAGATTGACTGCGCAGCCTTCGCCGCCATCGGGCGTCTGGGCGAAGGCGAAGGTTTCGCTGCCGCAGGTCGTGCAGAACCGGTGGCTGATCTTGTGCGTGTTGAAGAGGTATTCGCGCAGCGCCTCCTCGCCACGGACCGTCACGGCGGACCGCGGAACGAAGGTCAGCAGCAGCCCCTTCCGGCGGCAGATGGAGCAATTGCAGGACAGCGCCTGGGTCGGGGTATCCGCGTCCACCGTGAAGGTGACCGCGCCGCAGTGGCAGCTTCCGTCATAGGGCATGGTCCGCGTCCTCTTGTGTCGTTTGCTCTTCAACCGTTCCGCAGCCTGGACGTCACATGGAACGGCAATTCGGCCTGACCATCGCCGAAGCTGACGAGATCCACCGCCACGCTGCTGCGCCGCGGCGCCAGCGGGAAGGAGTAGAGCCTTTCCGCCCCTAGCAGGAAGGCGCGGCCGCCGCGTGGGAACAGCCCGGCGATGGCCGGGTCGGCGGCGTCGAGCCCGCCGGTATAGGCGCCGAAGGCGGGCATCAGCACGCGCCGGCCGTCGCTGATGAAGCAGGGCCGGGCGACGCCGCCGGCGCGCGTCGGCGCAACGGCGCGCGGGTGCAGATGACCGGCAACCTCGCCCATCGCGCGCGGCGTCGGGATGTGGCGGAAGGTGAGGGGGCCGTCGCGCAGTTCCTCGACCGCCGTGCCCGGGAGGCCGACCGGCGGGGCGGGGTCGTGGTTGCCGGCGACCCAGGTGATGTCGATGCCCTCCAGCGTGGCGATCAGCGCGGCGCGGTCGTGCTCCGCGATTCGCGTGCAGCCTTCGTCGTCATGGAAGGAATCGCCCAGGAAGACGATGCGCTTCGGGCCGTAGCGGCGAAGCAGGGGGATCAGTCGGGACAGCGTCTCCCGCGTGTCGAAGGGCGGCACCAGGCGGCCGCGGGCAGCGA
>Ga0209066_10007922_pt1 | contig 10415 bp, 8 predicted proteins | sample All_14_2_FD_187198 | JGI IMG/M metagenome (GOLD analysis project Ga0209066, IMG submission 187198) | Freshwater microbial communities in response to fracking from Pennsylvania, USA - Allegheny Zone_MetaG_DW_15 (SPAdes) (version 2) ... | reverse complement strand
CCGAGGAGACGTAACGTTGCCATCGTTTCGCTTGCACCGACAAAGAATTTCACTTCGTCGCCATGTTTCATGGGAATCTCAATATCATTTAGCAGACGAAACCGCGCGTCAATTCTGCGGGTGGATTGATATTGATTCGGATGAACGACAACTTCGCCGCGCCGCACCAGTTCTGTATCCACACCTGAGATGTTGACCGCTGTACGGGAACCGGGGATGGCAGTCTCTTCTTTTTTCTTGTGCGTCTGCAAACCGCGCACCCGTCCCTTTTGGCCTGAGGGCAAGATCTCCACTTCATCGCCGATGGACAGATGACCGTCACTGAGCGTGCCGGTCACCACGGTGCCGAATCCGCTCATGCTAAAGACCCGGTCAATGGGCAGGCGTGGACGATTCAGGTCGAGCCGCGCAGGTTTATTTTCGAGGAGTGTTTGGAGATTGGTAATGAGTTCTTTGAGTCCCATGTTCGTGCGGGCAGAGACTCGGACGATGGGTGCATCTTTGAAGACGGTATCGCTCACAGAGGAGCGAATGTCTGCTTCGAGCAGATCAAGCCACCCTGAGTCTGAGGCGAGGTCTGTTTTTGTCACCACGATCAATCCAGCGGGAATCTGCAATAGATCCAAGATCGCCAGATGTTCTTTTGTTTGGGGCATAACGCCTTCATCCGCGGCGATGACGAGCAGCGCTGCATCAATTCCGCTGATGCCTGAAAGCATATTCTCGATAAAGTCACGATGACCGGGCACATCCACGATGCCGACCTCTTCACCGTTGGGTAGGGTAAGCCAGCCAAAACCGAGTTCGATGGTCATCTCGCGGGCTTGTTCTTCTTTTAGGCGATCTGGATGTGTACCAGTGAGCGCTTCAATTAATGTGGACTTGCCATGATCTACGTGACCTGCTGTTCCAATGACTCTCATGTCTTAATTTAACCACACTTTGAAAATAAAACAGTGGAAACCTTTCGATCTCCACTGTCCCTGAAAACTACTCACTAATTACTTTTTTGTTGGCTTTTTTCCATGCCCCATGATGCGTTGATACGATGTCATCCATTCATGTACTACATTCATCAATTCCTGTAGTTGCTTTTCGGTTGTGTCGGTCGTCTGATGCATTTGGTCTTGCAAGACTTGGGTGATGTCATTCAAGGGTGTAATGCGCGCATCATATTTTTGAACTTCCTTGCGAATGTCGCGGAAAGATTCTTCAGACGAAAGGCTGTACCCTGTCCATCGTTTTTGGTCATCCGCTTTGAAGCTGATCCATTCCTGTCTTAACCGGTCTTCAGCGAGGCGTTGCATTTCGGTCACTTCACTGATGCGGCGTTCGAGCTTGGTGTTGAGTTCAAGATAGGTTTCCTGCGCTTTCTTTGCACCACGCAGGGCCTCATCCAATTTTTGGATATGGGTATCCAACCCATCTGATTCCTTGAGGAAGGCTTCGTATTTTTCCTTCCATTCTTTCCAGGCACGGTCTCGGTCAATTTGTGCGATGGCTTGTTGTTCAATGAAGGCGGTTTGTGCCTGTTTGCGTTCCAGCTCGGACGCAATTAGATCTGTAAAGCGGTTCTCGACATTGCGCACGCTGTCTGAGGTGATAGTCGTCTTTTCGCGGTTTTCATCTATACGTTTGCGGATGGAGGTTAACTCGCCCTGAACATCTGCTACTCGTTTCAGGTCATTTTTGCGGGCTTCTTCCGAGGCGCGCAGGGCATGTTCAACATCTTCGTTTGCGCGTTTGGCTTCATCAATGCGCACTTTGATATCGGCAAAATTATTCGCCACACGTTGAATTTCGGCTTCGCGTTGCTTGAGTTGTTTTTTGATTTCGGTTAAATCGGTGGCTGTTTTTAATTGGGCTATAGCCTTGTTGATCTCAGTAAATTCTGCTTGATACCTTTTCGGCGCTTCACGCTCGGTCCGTGCCTGAACTTTCTCGATCTCCTCGATCATTTTGAGAAATTCGTTACGCTGTTTGGTGACCATTGATTCGAATTGTTCGACGCGTTTGGTGGCAGGAGTGATATCTGTTACCTGTTTACTAATCGTCTTAATCTGCTTGGAGACAACACTAACTGAGGACTCAAAGGAGGTCATACGCTCACTTAAGATACCAAGGGTTTCCTTGTTTTCGCGCTGTTGTTTTTCCAGCCAATCGAGACGTTTGACGATTTGTTCAAATTCCATATAGATCTCCGCTGTTTATGAGAAAATTCCAGTGATTAAAATTATAGCACGCACAAAGATGCCTATTGGCCAATACGATTGAATAGTAAGGGTAGGTCTGCTAGAAATGGTTGTAATATCTGTGGGAACATTCCGAGGATGAAAAGCCCAATCATTCCCAGCCCAAGCATGGACATTTGTACCCATGATTCATTCAACCCCCATTTTTTTTCCTTTTCCACCATTACAAAGACCGCTAATGTACGGGTGGCTGCAACTAGCAATCCCGACATTCCAATAAACACCCAGATGCTTGTGCTTAGGGATTGTCCCGCCAGTTCCTGCCAAATTGCTAACCGTGCAGGGAAACCGGCCAGCAAGGGAAAGCCCGTCATGGACAAGTGAGAAAGGATAATTGCCCCAACAGCAATTGGGTAACTTCGTGCCATCCCCTGTACTTCGCTGAAGCGAAGGGAATAGGCACTGCGTTTAATGATGGATAATGCCAGTGCCCAAACGGCCAGCGCCAATCCACGAGGGATGAGGATGAGGAATGTAAGATTGACAATCTCTGACGAACGGACTCCCATTATGAGAATTAACAACCCCGTTTCAGCGATTGTTGCGTATCCCAGCATTCGCCCAATGTGCCGTTGTAGAGATGCAAAAATTCCGCCACTTGCCACCATGAACACCCCCGCAAATTGGATGGCGCTCGCAAGCTGTGGTGTTGTACGTAGCCAGGCATAACGGTCTAAAAAGCCGAGCGCGAAAATGACTGTGAAGGTTGGTAATACCCAAAGGAGAAATCCCGATGCATATGGTGAGGCTTCTTCCATCAACATGGGAATCCAGTTATAAAGAGGAAAGACAGCTAGTAAAAATGCAAAACCAAGCCCAAGCATTGCACCTGCTTGCGTAGTTGTGCCCAAGTCACCAGGGCTCGCTTCTACGCCAGCCAACATCCATCCTGAAAAGAGGATGAAAGGCATAGCCAGAGTTTGGTAGATCAAGAAACGGACAACTCCACGACCAGGTTTTTGGTAGGGAGGTACCAGCAGAGGAATGACAAGCATTGCCGCAATTTCAAGCAGAAGCGCAGCGAATAGGAATGGCTCCACAGCGATGGAAGCGGTTAAGAGGGAGACAATCATCAAGCCAAGTGACACAAAGCGATTTGCTGTTCCAGAAGCCTCTGTGCCAAAGAACCATAGGGCTGCCAAACCATAGATGATGGCAAGTAATGGTCCATCAGCAATGCTGAATTCGAAACTGCGCCCAAAGAACTGAATGGAGGGGGATATCTTTATTGAAATGGAGCCAAGCAGCATAGCTGTATCGATCGGGAAGATCAAAGCGATCAACGCAAGAATGGCAGATAATGTGCCGCCTGCCCAGGCGGAATATTTTTCACGTAAGAGAAATAGGATTAATACGCCAGCAGCAAAGGGAGTCACGATCCATAGAATTGGGGCGCTCATAGTTCCTCCTCACTTTCCAGAGGCGTGGAACCTGCAATTAGAAGATAGGACCCAACAATTCCAAGCCCTAGGTTGGTGACAGCTAAAAAGCCAGTCACGAGGATGGAGCTTTCCACAGCGGCATAGATGATTTCAAATCCTGCCAGCATTGTGAGAAGACCAAGCGCCACCCGTAGAAGCTCGGATGTTACGCCTAGATGGACAACGCCAGCACCAACCAACAACAGGCCACCTGCGATTACTGGAAAACCTAACCCTGGAATGGCAGCCTCAACTCGTGGGGTAGCTCCCACTGTAACAAGCGTAACGATTAGCATTAAGATAATTCGAAACCATTGACCACGCGGCCAGAAGGTGTCTTCCTCTTCTTTATCCATGCTGGTTAATCCCAGACGGGTCATACCAAGCGCAGCTACCACCATCCAGCCTGCAATCAATTTAACAGAGCCCATTACAAAGGGCAGGTGACGTGATGTCAGCCAGAAGACTGCAATATATTGCACCGCCAATGAGCCTAGACTTATTCGCCAATCACGAGTAATTAAAATAGTTGTGGATGTTGCAAGGATCAACCCTACAGCCAGCCATGAAACAATATCGAGAGCCATGTTATGGGGAACCTTGAGATAGTAATGAAACAAACAGAACCAGGAAAAGGAGTGTCCACATGATGCCGCCTTCTCCTTCAAGGGTTAAGATGATGGACTGACTGATATTTGCCAGCCCGCGATATATGGACCAGAGTCCCTGATACGCCCCATTCAAACGAGATGCCGTGGAGGTGACCCAGTGAGCACGGATAGGGTTAAGGATGCGAAAACGCGGCGTTGCCCAAACCAACCCAAAGGTCAACGCAGAAGCGATAATGGCTTGCAGCCATGCGCCGATCTGGAGAGCCCCATTCCAACCGACCAATCCCAATAAAACTTGAACAATAATTAGTAACAGAATTCCGACAGGATAAACAACACGTGCCCAGCCGGGCTGTGAATCAAGCGAATCGCGTCCCGCAGGCCGTAGTGCATGGCGAATAAAACCAGCAATCGTTAATGCCTGTGCGGCAACAACAAATGGAAGGAAAAATCCCAAATTGCCGAGCCATGCGCTTGCTGTTAATGAAAAAGGTAGTGAGGAAAGACTCCACACACCGACCAACATGGCACGGTTGAGCCAATTGATCTGTACCGAAGAAAGGAAAAGTGCACCACCCACAAGGATCAACGCGCATCCCCAGGCAATAGCACCTGTTGGATTACCACTTAATGCCGCAATGACTGACAACGATACGATACTTATGACCCAATATGGACGGCCATTCAGCTCATCGGGCGCACGTAGCCACATCCAACCACCGTAAAGCGCTGCAACCAAAGCGGATGCTATTAAAAATGGTGTGGCAATTGAATTCAAACTTGCTGAAGGAATATGGGCCAGTACCACCATGCTAGATGCGGCAGATATCAAACGCAGGGCCGTACCGAAGCCGCGCCGCAACGTGGATTCAGATGAATATGGCAGATGAAGGGGGAAAACTCCCAAACGCAGACCCGCCGCTACTACAAGAAATAAACCAGACCCAGCGGATATGGATGGAAAGTCAACAGCGCTACCTTGCCCAACACTGACAATATTTGCCCAGAGCAGTAATCCAAGCCCAAAAGCGCGAGTTGAAAACGATATCACCACTTTCTCATTATTGGATTCACCTTCCACGGAACGGAGTTGTGTCAGTAATTCAGTCAGATCAAGAGATGCCCAAACCAATAGCAAAGTGAGCGGATTGTTGGCTGTCACCGCTAAAATTCCAACACCGCCCAGCGCAAGTGTTCCCATCCATGCAAATGAATTCACAAAGACAGGTTGTGTAACAGCTGTAAATAATGTAGCCAGGGTTAATACCGCAATGCTGATCGAAAATGGCCACGAAATTTCATCGGCGCGAAACTGAATTGGAGTTACAAATAATGAACTCGGCTGCCAGGCAGGTAGCACAAGATCAAAGGGTAATTCGAACAGCCAGAGAAAAATACTGATCAATGCAAGTATGCCGCCACTGGCAGCCACAAGCCATGTATAGCGTGCGTCGGGTTGTATCACGCGCAAAACAATCAATGTCAGCGCTGTGACAAATAATAAAAGGCAGGAAATCAATATCAACATGGGAGTGCACAATTGTATCAGTTTTATTGCTGACATACTTTCCCCAATTGCTTTTGGTACAATCAAATGCATGATTTATCGATATCGCATGTCTGTTGGACAAAAAAATCTACTTTCGATTTTAACAGTTCTCCTGATCGCCTCTTGCGCCGCTCCGGCTATATCCCCCTCACAAGACGTAGCGCTTCCACTTTCTCCGCAACCTGTTTCTGTTTCTTCTGACATTCAACCCACGCTGACTCCATTTCAACCGCTGTCCGGCGCATCTCCAGATCCCTACCTTTCTGTAACAACTCCGCAGCCTCTACCCACTTATACACCCTACCCAACGAAGTATGTTTTAGGGGATGGATTGCCTACACCAGTGAATGCCATCCCCTCTGTGGATGTGTCTGCCCCTATTATTAATAACCCATTGACAGGCTTGCCTGTTACCGACCCGTCTATGCTGCAGCGCAGGCCGCTTGCCATAAAGATTGGTAACTCACCCGATTACGTCCGTCCACAATCGGGGTTGACACTGGCAGATGTTGTTTACGAATATTACATCGAGTGGGGCGATACGCGTTTCATCGCTGTCTTTTACAGCAATGACTCTCCCATGGTTGGACCTGTACGCTCAGGCAGGTATATGGATGAACATGTTGCTCGCATGTATCATTCCTTTCTTATGTTCAAAGGCGCCGACCCACGTGAATTAAACTATTTGCATAGCACAGATATCAATGATTTGCTTGTTATCGTTGGAATCGGGAATTGCCCACCTTATTTTATTGGTCCATATAAACGTGATTCCTACAACAACGTATTTTTCAATATGGACAAATGGGATGCTTGCGTCGAGAAAAAAGGATTGGATAATTCTCCACAGATGATAAATGGCGGCTTCTTCACGAAAGATGTCCCAACAAGCCCATTGCAAGGAAGTCGTATCTATTCACACTACTCGGAATATAGTTATAACTATTGGGAGTATGACCCTTCCACAAATAATTATTTCCGCTATCAGGAAGCAAATGACATGGTCCAGGGGAAGCCAGAAGCGTACACTCCTCTCTCGGATGCACAAACAGGCTTACATGTTACGGCTGCAAATGTGGTTGTCTTGTTCGTGCCGCACATCTTTGCAAACTCATATAATGCTCATGATGAAGTTTACAATATTGACCTGATAGATTTTGGAAATGCGATTGTGTTCCGTGATGGATTGGCGATACCAGCGCGTTGGAACCGTACCGAAATGGATCAACCCATTGTATTGACCAACTTGGATGGAACCCCGATCTATATGCGTCCAGGCAGAACCTTTTATCAGGTAATGGGTACAACATCCACTTACACTCAGGATGGCACAGATTGGCGATTCAAGTTTCAAACTCCTTAATTCCTGTGTGTGCAGCGCACTATCTCTATTAATGGATTAAAATGTTTCCATCCCGGTTGGACCGGAGTTCCTATGACCTTTGACCCCGTTTTTCTCAGCAGTTTAACTCTCGTACTAACCGCATTTGGCGGGGCATTTATCGCCGCCTTGTGGATCAGCCTTGTGGTGTGGACGTATCGTGACATTCGCGCCCGCGCCCGTGACCCATTGGTACAGACCTTGGCAGCCTTGCTCGTTGCGGTCTTGAATCTGCCTGGCGTACTGGTGTACCTGATCCTTCGTCCGCCGCGAACATTGGAAGAAGAATATCAACGCACGCTGGAAGAGGAAGCTCTGCTTCAAGCGCTCGAAGATCTTCCACTTTGCCCGGGTTGTGAACGCCGTGTAAAGGAAGATTGGCAGATCTGCCCCAACTGCCACACCAAGTTAAAGAAGACATGCCATAACTGTTCAAAGTTCATGGAACTCTCGTGGAATTTATGCCCGTATTGTGGAACACCCGCGCCCGGTATGCGGTTGGAATCCACCAGTATGGACGATGCATTACGCAGCATGAAAATGAATGAAGATCAGGGCGATGTTAAAGTCGAATAGTGGATAAATCTACTCAATGACGGAAAACGAGAATCAACTTAAAGGGTATTTTGCATTTACTGATAGCGATCTAAGTGCCAACCGAAATGGAAAACTTTCGGAAAAGCAGATCAAACGCTTTGTAGAAGTTGACCAATTTGCGAATCGCTTTGTATTGGGTCTCTTCATTGTATTTTTGGTGGGCACTTTATTCCTGGGGTATCGCGCCATCTCTGAAATGACCAGTATCGCCTTGTGGATATGGACGCTTGTCCTGCTCGTCGTTACGGCTTGGGCATTTCGCGGCGTTCGTACGAAAGTGGATAATTCGGTTGAAAAGACCGAGGGCGAAGTTCAGTTCGTGAAAGTGGAAAAACAAACTGGCTCTGCAACAGACCCTTCGTCCAAACGTACGATGGTCTCCAGCTATGAGATGCGGGTGGGGGGAGTGGCGTTCGGAAATGCCAACCCGGCCTTGATCGACATCATGCAGGGCGATGTATATGCAGTGTATTTCACAAGAACAACCCGTCAGATCCTTTCGGTTGAATTTGTGTCTAAAGCAAAATAAAGAAATAATAGATCGTCATCCCACTTCTGGACAAAAAACATGAAAATAGAATCGGTCACCCTGTACCACGTATCCATGCCATTGATCATGCCGTTCGAGACTTCATTTGGCCGCGAAACAGATCGCCAATGTGTCATCATCGAGATCCACTCCGAAGGACTAGTCGGTTACGGCGAATGTGTTGCAACCTATGATCCTGGCTATAACTACGAGACCACTGGCACGTCCATGCACATTCTCAAAGATTTCATTGTCCCTGCGATCCTTGGCAAAGATGTGAAGGATGCGGCTGATTTTCAGGAAAAAATTGTCAGCATTCGTGGGCATCACCTTGCCAAAGCGGGTGTGGAAATGGCTATTTGGGATTTGCTCGGCAAGCGTGCAGGCAAGTCCTTACGTGAGTTGTTCGGCGGCGTGCGTGATAAAGTTGAAGTGGGTGTGTCCATCGGCATTCAATCCACTCCGGCGAAAATGGTTGAAACCGTAACGGATTTCGTCAAGCAGGGCTATGGACGTGCAAAACTTAAGATCAAGCCTGGCAAGGATGTGGAAGTTGCCGCCGCAGTCCGCAAGGAATTCCCCAACCTGCGCCTGCAAGTGGACGCAAACTCTGCCTTCACCATGGATGACGTGCCCAGCCTCAAGCCTTTGGACAAGTTGAATCTTCTGCTCATCGAACAACCACTGTTTGAAGACGATATCTGGGATCATCATAAATTCCAGGCACAGTTTGAAACGCCTGTCTGTTTGGATGAGAGTATCATCACTCCGCGCCACGCGCGCTACGCCATTGAAATGAAGGCCTGCAAGATCATCAACATCAAAGCCGGAAGATTGGGCGGCTTAAGTCAGGGTGTGATGGTGAATGACATGTGCAAGGAAATTAACATGCCCGTTTGGTGTGGCGGCATGTTGGAGACTGGCATCGGCCGCGCCTCCAACCTTGCGCTGGCTTCGCTTCCCAATTTTATTTTGCCCGGCGATGTTTCCGCTTCTGACAGATATTACACTCAAGATATCACCAACGAACGCTTTGTCCTGAACTCTGACTCGACCATCGATGTTCCGAACGGCGTTGGGTTGGGTGTTACTGTCAATGCAGATGCGTTGAAATCATTTACTCTGGCTCAGGTAAAATTAGATAAAATTTAGCACATCGTTTTTTTGTAGCATTGCAAGCACGAGGCGCGTCACTTGCTTCGTGCTTTTATTTTGAAACAGTATCGAGACATGCATGAAAAAAATAAGTAGTTTGTTGATTTGTATTTTCATTCTCGCAGCTTGCGCTCCTGCAACGGAAGTGTTCGTTGTCCCCACCAAAGCACCGCCGCAGCCGAGTTCAACCGCGACGTTTGTCCCTGCGAATCCCGGGTTGTGGGTGAGCCACGCTGTACCCGATGATCTTCGCGACATCACACAAGCATGGGATATCCCGCTTGTCGATGAAACTGCACTTGCCACACAAAAGCTGGATGTCTCGGACTCAGGCGCTTTGTGGATGTATGCTCTCGTGGCTCCATTCCCCACTGTGACAGATGGCGTGACCTATGCAGATCTATCCTCCGCCTGGAAAGGCGCCTCATCTTCTGGACCTTTAGCTGGGCACGGTTTACTAATGGCAGAATCCACTCTGGAGGCGTTCACTGCCCTTTGGGGTGAGCCAGCTTCAGGCGCGGTCAGAAGCGTTCCGTCAGATGAGATGTTGGATATCGCATGGGAAGATCTATCCAGTTGGGCGATCATCCCGTTTGAAGAGATCCAACCAAAGTGGAAAGTGCTGAGTGTGGACGGGCAATCTCCCATTCACAAAGATTTCGCTGCGGATGCGTATCCGCTGAAAATATATTTTGGCTTGACCGACCCCGAAGAGTTTGACCTGCCTGAGTCGAATCGTGATGCATCCAAATTGACAACCGTGGTTTTGACGGGTGTGACCGCGTTGGTGCGTGCCACCGCATTCACGATGGAGACGAAAGGCATAACCCGCCCCGGTGAATTGATCTATGATTGGCTATACAACGCAGATGTGGCACATATCAGCAACGAAGTGCCGTTCGACCCGAATTGTCCCTTCC
>Ga0209066_10007920_pt1 | contig 10415 bp, 14 predicted proteins | sample All_14_2_FD_187198 | JGI IMG/M metagenome (GOLD analysis project Ga0209066, IMG submission 187198) | Freshwater microbial communities in response to fracking from Pennsylvania, USA - Allegheny Zone_MetaG_DW_15 (SPAdes) (version 2) ... | reverse complement strand
TGAATCCATGGTGATCTCCAGTTGTGAGATCACCAGTCTTGTGTCGGCCCCTGGCTTATGTCCAGATCACGAAGACCACCGCTGTCAGTGGCATAGACGAATCCATGTACTCAGCTCGATCGACTTCTGCAACTGTTCATAACTGGGACCTCCGCATAACAGCCTAAAGCAGGCCGTAAAGGCGGGCGATGCGTACAGCTGTTCGCCTGTCCGGCGCCCCCAGCTTTGCGTTGACGCGCTGAAACCGGCTGTCGATGGTTTTGGCCTCAAGATTCATGGCCGCACCGATCACCTTGCTGCTGTGTCCTGCAGCCTCACATCGCAAGAGGTGCAGTTCGGATTCTGTAAGGCTCGCACCCCGGAGCAGTTCCTCTCGCATGGATTTTGCAATCGAGTGATGTAGCTCCATGGCGAGCGCGCGCGCCAACACCCTGACCCTGGGGTAGCTTTCGCCCTCGAACCTTTCGGGGTCAGCTGATCCCAGGCACAGGACACCGACCCTTGAGAGACCAACCGAGCTGGGGGCAGGTGCGATCAAAGCAGATGCGAAGCCATGCTCTGCAGCTGCGCGGATGAAGGCGTTTTCTTCGGGGGATGTGCAGGGGAGGTAGCTGGCACGGGTGGGTTCCGCGTCGCACGATGCATAGCGCAACCATGGATCATGTTCGAACCATCGTTGAGCAGCGTACTCCGCGGGCCATGCTGGATCACATGCCCAAAACGATCGAAATGAGGTTCGGGTTGCATCGTCTCGAAGGCAACTCAGGAAGTAGCCTGCATCAGCTCCCAGACCCACAACTGCCTCGCGAAACAATGAGATCACTTCGCCCGGGGACCTCGCATCTGTGATTAATGGGAGGATCTGAAGAACGCGCGCGTTGTCCCCTCTCGCAGGGCTGCCTGAAGCAGGCTCGATGCGGTCAGGGGTGTATTGAAAATGCAGCATGACCCTGGCGTCCCAGTTTGCTGAACAGCAGGCCATCATCAAAACGCAACGGCTCGACCGCACACCAGCGGTCGAAGCTCTTCACGTCATGAAAGACCATCGTCTGTACCAGCCGCATGCCCGAAGCTTGGCGTTGGGTGCGCTCCATCAGCAGCCCGTAGCGGGTGGCGCGCAGGAGGAAGGTCACGGTGCCATCGTGGTTTGTCAGCAAGGTATCGCCCTCAGCGATGCGCTCCGCATGGCGGTCAGACGTCGATGCGGCAGCGTTGGAGCGCTTTGCGATCAGCGCCAAACGTTTGGTGCCCAGGGGGCGGGCGGGTGCGTCGATAGGATCGATACGGCGTTTGACCGAATGGCGTGGCGCAACCGCAGATGCTGACGGCATCACATCGGGAAGTTGAAGGTTGTTCATGCCCACTCCTGTTGGTCTGGTTGACCGACAGGCCACGCAGCGCTCACACCGCGTAACCCACCCCCAAGTCTCAACAGACTGGATAGAAGGTAGGGTAGACAAGCGCGTCGCGCGATGTCAAAGGAAATCCGGGCAGGGCGACCAAATCTGCAGCGGGTTCAGTCGCGCTAAACGACGAAGATCCAGGATGCGCAGTACATCAAATCACTGCCGGTGCGCTGCTGTGGCTCAAAGCTTTGAGCAAAGAGAACGCGTCATCGGCGCGCTCAACCGGAATGAACAGGTGATCGTGGTGGAAGGCTGCGACCGCGTTACACGGTATGCCTGCTTTGGCCAGGGCCGAGGAGATCATGGCCAGAAAGCCGATGGCTTCCAGCGACGAGTGCACGGTGAGCGTGATGAGTTTGGCCTCAAAGATGTAGGGCACCTTGGCCTGAATGGCTTGAGCGCGCTCAACGATGGCCGTCAATCCTTCGGCCTCCCTGAACGTGCAGATGGGGGAGAGGTCCGCAGGGAGGCGATGGTCCTGGAAGGTGCAGTAGACGTAGGTTTCTGGCCGAAGGTCAGGGGCCATCATTTGCTGCAGCCGAACTTGGTCTTTTTCTCCGCTCACTCCGATGTCCTCCTGCACAGGGAAATGGTGTTGGCTTTCGGCGTTGATTATGGGCGGCTGGCATTGACCCGGGGTGTGCACAAGTGCGCAGGTCCACCGCAGAAGGGACTGGTTTAGCTGAATTGACGCGAGGCCAAAGTTCCTAAACCACCGCGCGCTGCTGGCATCTCCTGCTACCGTTTGGCGCGGCCTGGGCCTTGTGCTCCGACATACGCTACCGTGCGCTGCGAGGCCGTCCGCAGCCGCACGCCGTGAAGAAGGAGTGTCCATCATGACAACGACTTCGCATGTCCTTTCGGACATGGCCGCGCTTCGATCAGAGCTGCGCCAACAGGGCGATCCGCACTGTGAACTGTTTCGGCTGGCGCCCTGGCGCGCCGTGCTGGACATTGCCTTCGACTGGCTCATCGTTCTCAGCTCGGTGGCGCTGGTTGTGTGGTGGAGCGAGCTGTTCGCGCCGCTGGCTGTTGTGCTGATCGCCAACCGTCAACGCGCACTCGGCAACCTCCTCCACGATGCGGGGCATCGGAATCTGTGGCGGGACCGACGGCGAAACGACCTGGTGGCACGTCTGTTCATTGCGCCCTTGCTATTCGCGAGCCTGGCTCGCTACCGCGAAACGCACTTCAAACACCACATGGAACTTGGGAAAGATGGGGGTGACCCCGACCTCCTGTTTTTCGCTCGAAGGGGGCCAACGACATGGTTCTCGAACTATCTGGACCAGGTCTTCTCTTTGAGCGCTTGGCTGTCGTCGATGGGTGGACACCTGTTTTCGCGCCAGCTCCGGGCGGCCAGCCTGCTCTACATCGTCGGTTGGTGGCTAGGGTCGGTGGGGTTGATGTGCGTTTTGGCCGGCCCTGACTTCACGGTCATCTTTCTGGTGCTGTGGCTACTGGCCAGGGCAACAGCATTCCATCTGATCACCACCTTCCGCGAAATGTGTGATCACTTCGGCCTTCGGCCGGGTGGCGTGTTCACCTTTACGCGTGACATGACTTGCCACGGTTTCTGGCGCTGGCTGATTCACCCGCGCAACAACGGGTACCACCTCACGCATCACCTCTTGCCAGCGGTGCCCTACTACCGACTGCCCGAGGCGCATCAATTGCTGAGAAGGCAGAGAGTTTTCCAGGACCGCAGCAAGGTTTGTTCAACCTACTTCACTGGCACTGATCCAGTCGCTGGCGCTTGGCAGACGCAAGGGCAGGTTCCATGAACAGGGCGCTGGGGAGCTTGCAGGTTGCGGCACTTCTGGTATCGGCCAGCTATGGGATTGGTTTCCTTTTCGGGTCGGGCGAACTGGCACTTTTCCACGGCATGGCAGGCAGCATCTATGGGGTGGTCACCGGCTTTGGCATGCTGGTGTTGGCCGTGTTCGCACGACAGCTATGGGCAAATGGGCTTCCGGTCTGGGATCTGTTTGGCCGTGCCTATGGCAAGGAGCTTCAAGGCGTAGTGGCGTTGCTGTCATTGATCTGGATGTCGGGCGTGCTGGCTGCCCAGATTCAAGGTGGCGTTGCGGTGCTGGAGTTGCTGGGCCTTGAACAGGCACACAGCTACCTGACGATCTTGCTGTTGATCTACGGAGCATCGCGATTGGACCTGAGGTTCGCATCGGCTCTGTTCGCCATGTGTCTTCTTGCGAGCGCCGCTGTCCTGGTCTACGCGCTGGTCGTTGCCAAAGGCATGGGCGTCTACCTGCAGGCGATTCCCGCCTTTACCGAAGATCTGTCCACGTTCAGTCCATCCCGCGTGGTGGCCATTTCTTTGGCCGTCGGCTTGCTGGTGTGTACCGGTGCCGACTACCAGCAATTTGTACTGGCCGCGCGCTCACCTTTGGCCGCCGTGGGCGGCTGCGTTCTGGCGGGGCTGCTGCTCTTTGTGATCGCTTTCTTACCGTCGGCCGTGGTGGTCGCCATGCAGGGTGGTGGCATGTTGGGCGACTTGGTGGACACCAAGCAGGTGGTTCCCTGGGTGCTGGGTCAGGTCGCTGGATCGGTGGGGCAGGGCGCTGACAAGTTGATGCTCATCGCCCTGTCCGTGGCAGCGTTGGGTGCAGGCGCAGCGATCTTGCGCGCCATGACGGAAGCGTTGGCGTGCGCCGCTTCTGGCAGTCGTTCGGCGGGTCACCCGATGTTTGCGCTCATTGCCTTGGGTTTGAGCGCGTTGCTGGCCTCACGTGACCAGGGGATTGTGGACACCATGGTGTCGGTCAACGTGGTCTACATCGCCAGCATCAGCGTTTGCTTTGCCACTATGGTCTCGGACATCGTAGTGCCACCGCAGCACGCACGGTGGATCGTGGCGGTTGGCTTTGCTGCGTCAGTCGCTGTGCATCTGGCGGGCTGGCTGGGACAGTATGGTGAAGACACCGACGTGGTGTCACTGCTGCTCGGATGCTTCTTGTCCGCTGGCACCGCCCTGCGGCTCCGCTTTGTGGCCGGAGGGTGGGCTCGGCGATTGTCCAGTCTGCGCCGTTGATGGCTCGAACCCGACCGAAGGCTCCAGACTGTTTCTGGCCACCTTGACGATCAGGGCAGTGATGTCACTGGCCATTGGTGGTTCGAGGTCCCAGTGGTGCCAGAACAGGTCCACCATCTCTCGCTCATCGGGGCAGACGTCCACGAGCTGTCCCGCTTCCACCAAGGGAGCTGCCTGCCAGCTGGGAATCAGGCCATAGCCAGCGCCCATGGCAACCCCTTCGAGCAAGGCGACGGGCGAGGGCAGGTAGTGTCTGGCATACCGCTCAACGGCAAACCCAAAATGCCTTTTCAGGAAGTCGTCGTGCAGTGAGTCCTTGCGGTTGAACAACACCGCCGGCGTTGAGAGCACAGCGGGCACTGTGAGCCCGCTCGGAAAGTGCGTGGAGGCGAAGGCTGGCGTTGCATAGCAACGGTATTCCATAGCGCCCAGGCATTCGGCCAAGAAGCCATCGGCGGGTTTGGCAGATGTCGAGATGCACCCGATCACATCGCCACGAGCCAGCAGGGCGGAGGTGTGATCCTGATCGTCTGCGATCACCTCCAGGGCCACCAGCTGACCCATCAGCAGCTCCTTGAGCACTTCAGGAAACCAGGTGGCCAGGGAATCGGCATTCACCGCAATGGCCAGGGACACGGGGGCGTGCGGTTTGGCGGTGGGCGTCAACTCTTGAAGCGCAGAACCTTCAAGAATGCGCAATGCCTTCACATGACGCAGCAACACCTCGCCTGCGTGCGTGGCCGCCACTGGCCGCTCGCGCTTGACCAGCACGGTGGACAGCGATTCCTCCAAGGCCTTGATCCGCTGAGAGACGGCGCCGCGCGTGATGCTGAGCACGGTTGCCGCGCGGTCAAAGCTCTGCTGCTCGACCACGGTGGCAAACGTTTCCAACTGATCACGATCCAGCATGTGCATGTGCTCCAGGAGGCTCAGCTACGACAGCTTGCTGACTGCATCCATTTAGCGGGGTGTAGGGAAAACCTGTCTAGATGGTGCGAGTATCGTGGGCGTCTCAATGGTTTCCAGTCGTTTCCGTCCGTCGGAGCCTCTTGGTACGAATTGATGGCACTCGGCGTTTCACGAACCGAGACTTATGGAGTTGCGTTCCCTATTTGTGGATGGTCCTTTCAATAAACTCCACAAGGTGCCGCCCCTGAAAATTCGCCGCTCGCCGACTTGCGAACCATAGCGCTGCCGGCGCAGACGCCAAGGCCTTTCGCGGCATAAACGGCCGCCTTCCCACCGCCGTTTCACTCTGGTGGGCTCCGTCCATTTATTCCACGGTGCCCAGGCACTTGCGCCTTGACGCAGCGCATTGGGTGTCGCACGGCGACCGACGAATGCGGGGCAGGGTGCACACCTGAACAGACTCGATGATCGAGGGACGGATTCCCAATCCAGCTCCCTCGGAAATTGGGGCAGTGTTCCTTGGGGATCAGACGACACGATTTGGTGGATCACAGGGCGGGCCATGAACCCGCGAGCGATGAAACATCTTTTACGGTTGTTTGCCGTGTGGGTTCAATCACCGGGCGCGATCTGTCAATCTTTGAATGTTTGTCGATTGCCGTTCGATTCTGGGCAGTGCCGGGGCCGAATGGGTGAGAAGAACAGTGGATTGGCTCTGTGAAGCATGAAGTGACTGGAGGTTGGTATGTGGCTGCTCGTTGCGCGTGAACCTCGGGCCAATGCACCGCACTGGACCGGTCGACGATGGCTCGCGGCCATTGATGCGGTGGCGTGGCCGCTGTTCTGGGTATTCCTCTTGAGCCAGATCGATGCGCCCGTTGGAATCGTCGGACCCATGGTCGTTGCGATTGCGCTCCTGGTTTCAGCAGAGCGAATCCATCGCGCGGTGTGGGTAAACCATCGCTACTGGTTCACCACCTGGTGCTGGGGTCGGATCGCCGTCTCGCTGTTCGTGATCGGGATGGTGCTGAAGCTCGCGACGGGACAGGGAGCTTGACACTGTTCTAGGCAGGTCAACTGTGTCGCTGGCGCACCCGAGGAGCACAAAACTTGATTGCCGGCATGAACTTACACCCCATACCGCACACTTGCCGGCAGCGGAAGTCTGACCGGATACGTTTGGACCAGGGACCAGACGACGACCCTGGGGAACACCGGCCGTTGTATGTCGGCGATCCTCAGAAACCGTTCTGAACATAACCGGTCACGAATCCATCGGATGGCTAAATAACCGAAAGCATGGTTAGCACCGAACCTTCAGGAACCTTGATCGACTGCGACCAGACTTCCATTCGATAGGCGCCTGGGCCGCTGATCCACCGCGAGGCACTTTCTCGCTTCGGACGGCTCAGCCCTTTGGCTGCCCCAAAGGCCATTTCGAACGCAACGGTGTCCTGGTGCAATTCGTTGAGGATGTAGAAATCGGTTGAGAAATCCCGACTGCGCCTGGACCACTTCAATTTCCGCTGATCGTGGCAGGTGATTGCGGTAGGCACCTTGGCTCGTTGGAGCAACTTCAGGGCGGAGGCAGTCAGACTGGCTTGAAAATCGCTGCCCATTGCGTTCGCAAGATCAAGGCTGGGCTTGCGATCAGCTAGCCACGGCCAGACCAGATAGTCGGGAAGGACCAGCTGACTGGCGAAGCTGTTGGCGTCGGCCTCGACAGACTTGGCTTCAGCATTCTGCGGCCCGATGTCTGCGCTGGTGCACTTGAAAGATGTCCGCTGGGCGTCCTGAACCCAGTGGGCTAACTCATGCCCCAATGAAAAGCGCCTTCGACCGAGGGTGTCATCTACGGCGACACTGATAACGGCACGATCACCGGCTGCCACCAAGCGCGCTGCGCAACCGTCGAGTTTTCTGTAAACGACGTGAGCGCCTGTGACACCGGCAATGGCTTCCAAATCAATGTGCTCGGGCTTCCTGACACCATGCACCCAAAGCAGGCGCTCTGGGCGGGTGAGCCTATCGACATCAACGACCATCATCGGCGTCGGGGATCTTGCCCATCAGCACAAGATCGTCATATAGCGTTTCCAGGTCGGCATCACTTTGGCGACTTCCTTCGCGGAAGGCGGTTGCAAGCTGAGGTTCCGCCGCAAAGGCTTGTGCGATGCGCTCCTTTATTTGATCCAGCGTGAGCCGCAGCGACTTCTTGGAAGCTGTACGGACCTGCATGATCACTTTTGCGGCCGTAGCTTGTTGACGAAGGCTGGCAGCCAGAACTTCATCGAGACTCACTGCAATGCTGGCAGCCAGCTTATCGGGATCGATGCCTTCAGAGGCAAACTCTGCCCTGATCTCTTCGTCAGACGTGGTTTCAAGGTCCTTGAGTGCCAGAGCTCGAACTGCGTTAAGCGTTTTCCGTGATTCGTTGTTCATCGCTGTCTCCTTCCTGGCATCAATTTGTCCACCTGCCTCCTCAGCCTCCGTCGTGCGGTGTCGTAGGTCTTTTGGTCGAGTTCGAACAAGGCAAGAACCTCCGCTACCGGCATGTCCGCCTTCTCCCCCTCGATGACAGCAAGCACTTCTTGGTCGTCCTTGAAGTGCGTCTCTATGAGGTGCGCGTCGGCCCGAGCTCGTTGCTGCCGGTCAATCGTGTTCTCTACCTCGATGGCTTGTTCCACTACATCCCTGTGTATGTGACCTGACCGTTGGATTGCGGTGTCCACGTCCCCGTTCTCGCCCACCAAGGCCTCCAGTCGGTCAGTCTGAGTTTGGTCAAGCGACTCGCGGGAAACATCCGCAATGCTATCCATGCAGCCGGACATGAAGGCCGGAAACTGTACCCGCTCAATGGGCCATGGACGGCCGCGTTCACCCTCCAGCTTGGACCCGCTTGCGGCGACGAGGGCTCGCTTGACCGCCTCATTGAACAACTCTTGGGGATCTGTGTACTCGGTACCCCATACAAGCTGGCGAGCTCTTGCGAAAAGGCGCAGCCGCTCGGCGGCGGTTAGCAACATCAGCGCACGAGATAGCTCCTCGACACTGGCATAGCGTTCTGAAGACGGTTTTGACGGCACGGATCCTCCCTGGCTTTTATGTGTGCGGTTGTCATTTTCCATGCGGACAGTGATCGGGCAGTTGTCCGCGCCGGAATTTGGAACCGCACACTCATTTAGCGGCAATCACGCTGCGAAAGAGGAGCCTCGATATGAGTAAACGCAATCAGCATGTCGTCCCCCGTGAGGATGGCTGGGCTGTCCGGGGTGCCGGCGCCCAACGCGACACCCGGGTGTTTGACCGCAAACAGGATGCGGTGGATCGCGCCCGCGAGATCTCACACAACCAAAAGTCTGAGCTGGTAGTCCATGGCCAAACCGGCCGGATTCAATACAAGGACAGCCACGGCAACGACACTTTTCCGCCGAAGGGGTAGTCATGGCTAGATGTACAGCTCCAGTCGAAGGCCATCGCTCATCTAGCGCTGCAGCCGCATGCCCCGCATGCCGTGGCCGTTATGGTCGGTACGGTGGTTACAGCAGCTATGGCAGCGGCTACAGCTCTTCCTACTCGTCGGGCGGTAGCAACAGCTATAGCATCGGAAGCAGGTCCAGCGGAGGCGGTAGCTCACGGCCGCGTTGGTCTCGCGCTAGTTCGTCTGTCTCATATACACCTGCTCAGGTGGTGTCCCTCACGCCGGTGCGGGAGGCTGTTGAAAGAGCGGCAGCGGCGAGGCCTGATCTCCGGGATTGCTTTCTCTGCCACGCCTGGGATGACCGGCAAGGATCCGCCAAACAACTGCACGATTTGCTCGAGGCAGCGGGTGTCAAGGTATGGTTCAGCGAAAAGGATCTTGGCCTTGGCGTACCGATGATGCGCGCTATCGACAAGGGTTTGGCCGCTTCGAAAATCGGCCTCGTCTTGGTGACCCCTGCATTGCTTGCACGCCTCCCAAAAGAGGGGGTCGCAGACAAGGAGCTTTCGACCCTGCTTCAGGGCAACCGGCTCGTGCCTATCGTCCACGGCACGTCATACACGGCGCTCCGCGATATCAGCCCTATGTTGGCTTCGAGAAGCGGCCTTGACACATCAGAAGACACCATGGCGGTAGTCGCAACCAAGATTGCCGAGCTGGTTTCCATCTGGAGCTGACGGGGCTGCCTGCTTCACGGGTCGGTCATGAGTGTCTGCGCTCTGTCATCCAGCGACCGGTAGATGGCCAGTTGCGGTAGTTCGCCCGTCGAAATTGACAGACCACAATCTCTGACCACTGGTCCCATCGACGGTCGGACGGCAAGAATCTGCCTTTCGGATTCAAAGGGTCGTCGCTACGTTGACCCCACCATTCACTGGTAGCTATGACAGTTGGCTGGGCACGAATCAGCCACTTAGTGAGAGGCTGCTGGGCGTGTCTGACTCCACACATCCAGTTCGCTACGGCGCCAGGCCACGGCACGGACACCGAGCCGAACCGGGCAGGGGAACTGTCGTTGCGCCATGAGCCTGTAGATCGTGGATCGTCCCAAGCCCGTCATCTGCATAACGGATGGCATGCGCAGAAACACGGTCGGTACCTGATCGTGTGTGTCGGATGCTGGGGCGGAGGACTGTTGCACGGCATTCTCCCGGTGGAGGCATGACGGCAACTGTAGAGCTAGGTGCGCCCCTTGGTCATGCTGGATTCGCCGTCAAATCTTGTGCACGGAGCTTTCACAGTTCAGTGCCGCACGATTGCCAACGAGGTTTCGATGGTTGGGGTCTTGCGATGGTGCCTGCCAAAGGCTTGATGCAGCTCGCACGCAACACATCGGGCGCGATTCTCTGGGCTATGTTCATCAAACCAGAAACTGGCACCAGACTGGCACCAGCTCAACTCAGAAAGCAAAAAAGTCAGCAGGCGCTAACCTGCTGACTCTCGTGTTTCTTGGCTCCCCGACCTGGACTCGAACCAGGGACCTGCGGATTAACAGTCCGTCGCTCTACCGACTGAGCTATCAGGGAACAGCCTCAAATTATAGTGTGATTTTTACCATTTTTGGAGGTTG
>Ga0209066_10007918_pt1 | contig 10417 bp, 10 predicted proteins | sample All_14_2_FD_187198 | JGI IMG/M metagenome (GOLD analysis project Ga0209066, IMG submission 187198) | Freshwater microbial communities in response to fracking from Pennsylvania, USA - Allegheny Zone_MetaG_DW_15 (SPAdes) (version 2) ... | reverse complement strand
CCCTGCAGGGTCTCAAGGCCCTGGGGGTCAAGCTCTCGATCGACGATTTCGGCACGGGCTACTCCAGCCTGTCCTACCTGAAGCGGCTGGCGGTGGACAAGCTGAAAATCGACCAGTCCTTCGTGCGCGACATGCTCACCGATGCCGATGGCGCCTCCATCGTCAAGGCCATCGTGCAACTGGGTCACAACCTGCAGCTGACCGTGATCGCCGAAGGCGTGGAAACCGAGTCGCAGCGCCTGGCCCTGACCGAGATGGGCTGCGACGAGGCGCAGGGCTACCTGATCAGCCGCCCCGCACCGGCCGAGGCCTGCCTGGCCCTGCTGACGCAGGCCTGAGCGCCGGCCCCGCTAGGGCGCAGACACCACCCGGTTGCGCCCCTGCGACTTGGCCATGTAGAGGGCCTGGTCGGCGCGGTGTTGCAGGCTGTCAGGCTGCTCTTGGGCCTGCAAGGTGGCCACGCCAATGCTCACCGTGACCGCGGCCACGGGCATCGCCTCGGCCTGGGCAATCTGGCTGCGGATGCGCTCGGCCACCCCGGCGGCAGACGTGGCATCGGTATCGGCCAAGAGCACGGCGAATTCCTCGCCCCCCACGCGCGCCGCCACATCGATGTCCCGGGCGCCCTCCTGCAGCACGCTGGCCAGCACCTGCAAGACCTGATCGCCCATCGCATGGCCGTGCTGATCGTTGACGGCCTTGAAGTGATCGGCATCGACCAGCAACACACTCAGGGGCGCGCCATTGCGCTGCACGCGCCGCCACTCGCGGGCCAGGTGCTGGTCGTAAGCCCGCCGGTTGTACAAGCCGGTGAGCGCATCGGTGTGCGCCAGCTCCGACAGGCGCTCGTTGAGCACGCCGACCTTGTGCATCTCCTCGGCCAGCAGCCGGTTGGCATCGGCCAGCCGGGTCAGGGCCTGGCGCAAGGTGATCTCACGCAAGGTGGCGTGCGCCAGCTCGGTCAGCACCTCCACATCGCGCGTCGTCCAGTGCCGAGGTTGCATGTCCACCGCGCAAAAACTGCCCAGCACCAAGCCCTCCGGGGTCACCAGCGGCACCCCGGCATAGGCCCGCACGCCCAGGGTCTGCGCCGTGGGCACGTCGGCAAAGCCGGGCAGCGCGCGGACATCGTCCAGCAGCAAAGGCTCCGGCGAGAGCAAGGCGTAATGACAGAAGGTGCGCCCCTGGAGCTGACGTTCGCTGGCCAAGGGCTCGCCAAAACCGATGGCGCTCTTGTAGAAGTCCCGCCCGGCGTCCACCAGGGAGACAAAGGCGGCCGGCACCTCCAGCAAGCGGGCGGCCAAGCGAGTGAGGCGGTCGAAGCTCTCTTCGGCAGGGGTGTCCAGCAAGCCGGTGTCGCACACCGCCTGCAGCCGCGCCGGGTCGAGGCGGGCGGCGTTCACTTCGTCATCCGACGGCGCGGCAGCGGAAAAACTCATGGCGTATGTGAAACGGACAAAGACGCAGTGTGCCGCAAGATGGCGCCACCGCAACACAAATTTGCCCCCACAACGGTTGAGGTTGCAGGTCGACTTATTGCCCTGAAACAAGCAATTTGCCTCAAGTAGCGATATCGTTACGCCTTTGCCAAAACCCTGGCACTGTGATGCCCGCCGTTGCTGCGATCCAGCCGGCGGCATTTTCGTCATCCTTATCCGGAAAGCCCGTTATGAGCACCCAGCAGCCCACCATCATCTACACATTGACTGACGAGGCGCCGCTGCTGGCGACCAGCTCTTTTCTGCCGATCGTGCGCACCTTTGCCGCCCCGGCCGGCATCCACGTCACCACCAGCGACATCTCGGTGGCCGCCCGCGTCCTGGGCGAGTTCCCCGAGTGCCTGAGCGAAGCGCAGCGCGTGCCCGACAACCTGGCCGAACTGGGCCGCCTGACCCTGCAGCCCGACACCAACATCATCAAGCTGCCCAACATCAGCGCCTCGGTGCACCAGCTGGTCAGCGCCATCAAGGAACTGCAGGGCAAGGGCTACGCCATCCCCGACTTTCCGGAAGACCCCAAGACCGACGAAGAAAAGGCCATCCGCGCCCGCTACGCCAAGTGCCTGGGCAGCGCCGTGAACCCCGTGCTGCGTGAAGGCAACTCCGACCGCCGCGCCCCTGCCGCCGTCAAGAACTACGCCCGCAAGAACCCGCACAGCATGGGTGAGTGGAGCCAGGCCTCGCGCACGCACGTGGCCACCATGAAGCACGGCGATTTCTACCACGGCGAAAAGTCCATGACGCTGGACAAGGCCCGTGACGTGAAGATGGAACTGGTGACAGCCAGCGGTAAGACCATCGTGCTGAAACCGAAGGTGTCGCTACTCGAAGGCGAGATCATCGACAGCATGTTCATGAGCAAGAAGGCGCTGTGCGAGTTCTACGAAACGCAGTTTGAAGATGCCCGCAAGACCGGCGTGATGCTGTCGCTGCACGTCAAGGCCACGATGATGAAGGTCTCGCACCCCATCGTGTTCGGTCACGCCGTGCGCATCTTCTACAAGGAAGCCTTCGAGAAACACGGCAAGCTGTTCGACGAGCTGGGCGTCAACGTCAACAACGGCCTGGTCAACCTGTACGACAAGATCGAGCAGCTGCCCAGCTCGCAGCGCGACGAGATCATCCAGGACATGCACGCCTGCCACGAGCACCGTCCCGAGCTGGCCATGGTGGACTCGGCCAAGGGCATCTCCAACCTGCACGCCCCCAACGACGTGATCGTGGACGCCTCGATGCCCGCCATGATCCGCATCGGCGGCAAGATGTGGGGTGCCGACGGCCGCCCGAAAGACACCAAGGCCGTGATCCCCGAGTCGACCTTTGCCCGCATCTACCAGGAGATGATCAACTTCTGCAAGACCAACGGCAACTTTGACCCGCGCACCATGGGCACCGTGCCCAACGTCGGCCTGATGGCCCAGCAAGCCGAAGAGTACGGCTCGCACGACAAGACCTTCGAGATTGCCGAGGCCGGTGTGGTCAACATCGTGGACCTGGCCACCGGCGAGATCCTGCTGTCGCAGAACGTGGAAGAAGGCGACATCTGGCGCATGTGCCAGGTCAAGGACGCGCCGATCCGCGACTGGGTCAAGCTGGCCGTCAACCGCGCCCGCCACTCCGGCATGACCGCCGTCTTCTGGCTGGACTCCTACCGTCCGCATGAAGCCGAACTGCGCAAGAAGGTCGAGCGCTACCTGAAGGACCACGACACGACGGGCCTGAACATCAAGGTCATGTCGCAGGTGCGCGCGATGCGCTACACGCTGGAGCGCGTGATCCGCGGCAAGGACACCATCTCGGTGACCGGCAACATCCTGCGCGACTACCTGACCGACCTGTTCCCCATCATGGAACTGGGCACCAGCGCCAAGATGCTGTCCATCGTCCCGCTGATGGCCGGTGGCGGCATGTACGAAACCGGTGCGGGCGGCTCGGCTCCCAAGCACGTCAAGCAGCTGGTGGAAGAAAACCACCTGCGCTGGGACTCGCTGGGTGAGTTCCTCGCGCTGGCCGTGTCGCTGGAAGACCTGGGCCTCAAGACTGGCAACACGCAAGCCAAGATCCTGGCCAAATCCCTGGACGCGGCCACCGGCACCCTGCTGGAGAACAACAAGAACCCGTCGCCCAAGACCGGTCAGCTCGACAACCGTGGCAGCCAGTTCTACCTGGCGATGTACTGGGCCCAGGCCCTGGCCGCCCAGACCGACGACGCGGCCCTGGCCGCCAAGTTCGCCCCGCTGGCCCAGGCCCTGAGCGCCCAGGAAGCCACCATCGTGGCCGAGCTGGCGGCGGTGCAAGGCAAGCCGGCCGACATCGGTGGCTACTACATGCCCGACGCGGCCAAGCTGGAAGCGGTCATGCGCCCCAGCGCCACGCTGAACGCCACGCTGGCGAGCGTGGTCGCCGCCTGATCCGCGCGTGATCCCTGAGTGACCCGACGGCCTCGCAAGAGGCCGTTTTTCATGGGGGGCCCGAACGGCTCACCAGGCGGCCGGGTCCACGTGATAGAAGCCCGCCAGCTCGGCATAGACGGCCGGCTGGGTCTGCCGCAGATCCTGGCCGCGCTCGAAAAACGCTTCGGTGGCCACGGCAAAGAACTCGGCGGGCTCGCTGGCCCCGTACGGGTCCAGCACCGTCTCCTCGCCACGCGCCACCTGGGCCTGCAGTTCGACAAAGGCCTGGCGCATCACCTCGGCCCAGCGGGCGTGGCGCTGCGCGCTGCCCAGCTCGGGCGCACCGTTGGTCAGGCCGTTCTCAGCGTCAAGCTGGTGGGCGAACTCGTGCAGCACCACGTTGAAGGCATCGTCCGGGATGCGGGCGCTGTCGCGTGTCTCGTCCCAGGCCAGGATGACCTGCCCTTCGTCCCACGACTCCCCCACGCGCGCCTCGCGGCCCCCATGCACCAGCCCATGCTCGTCGGGATGGGTGTGCAGCACCCAGAAGGCGCGGGGGTAGACCAGCACCTGACGCAGACGGGGGTAGTAGCCCGTGGGCCGGTTGAGCAGCAGCAGGCAGGCCTGGGCCGCCACCGTCACACGCACCTCGTCGGTGATGGCCTGGCCTTCGCAGCCGATGAAGGCCTTTTCCGCCACAAAGACCTGCATGTGCCCCTTGAGTTGCGCCAGCAGCTCGGCCGGCATGCTGCGCGTCAGCGGCACCCGTCGGCGCAGGATGCGCTCCCAGTCTTCAGGAAAGGGCGCTGCCTGCAGGCGCCGCCGGCGCAAGGCCAGACGCCGAGGCTGCGTCCACAGCCAGACGATCCAGGCCAAGGCCAGGACGACCAGCAACAACAAGGGCAAAGGGTTGGGGGCAGACAAGGTCGTCACAGCGACATGGACGGTCGCTCGGCCATCGCCGCGCGCCAACGCATCAGGTGCGGGTGCGCCTCGGTGACACGCACCTTGACCACGCGCGCAAAGTCCACCGCCACCACCGCCGTGATGTCGGCGATGCTGAACCGCTCGGTGGCGATGAAGTCACGGCCGGCCAGGCGTTCGTTGAGCATGTCAAAGAACTGCTGCACGCGCACCAGGCCCCGTTCGGCCAGCGCCGGGATCTGCGGGTGGTCCTGCGGGCCCGGCAAGGCGCGGTTGGCCATCGCCGGGCTGCCGTTGCGAAAGGCCTCGGCCACCGCCAGCAGGCCCTCGAACTCCATGCGCCAGTTCCAGCTGGCCACCTCGGCCTTCTCGGCCGGCGAGACACCCAGCAGGCGATGCTGGGGGTACTGCGCCTCGATGTAGGCGGCGATCGCGGCGTTGTCGGTCAGCAGCAGGCCGTTCTCGGTGCGCAAGACCGGCACCGTGCACAGCGGGTTCACCTCGCGGAAGGCCTCACTGAGTTGCTCGCCGGTGCGCAGGTCCACCTGCACGGTCTCATGTGCCAGGCCTTTTTCGGCCAGCAAGATGCGGGCGCGGCGGGGGCTGGGGGCCGTGGCGCAGTCGTAAAGGGTCAGGGGCATGCCAACTTGTCCTGGGTGTTCGTCTCGAAATCGCTGGCGTCATGACGCTCGTGCAGCTGGCTGGCCGGGTCGCCCATCACACGGTTGACCATGCGCCCACGCCGGGCCCCCGGACGCTGTGCGATCTCTTCAGCCCAGCGTACGACATGGGTGTACTCGTGGACCTGCAGGAATTCCCCAGCTTCGTACAACTGCCCCTTCGACAAGGCGCCGTACCAGGGCCAGATGGCCATGTCGGCGATGGTGTAGGTGTCGCCCACCATGTAGCGGTGCGTGGCCAGGTGGCGGTTGAGCACGTCCATCTGGCGCTTGACCTCCATGGCGTAGCGGTCAATGGCGTATTCGAGCTTGACCGGGGCATAGGCATAGAAGTGCCCGAAGCCGCCGCCCAGGAAGGGCGCGCTGCCCACCTGCCAGAACAGCCACGACAGGCACTCGGCCCGCTGGGCCGGCTCGGTAGGCAGGAAGGCGCCGAACTTCTCGGCCAGGTAGACCAGGATGGCACCCGACTCGAACACGCGGATGGGCTCGGGGCCGCTGCGGTCCATCAGCGCCGGGATCTTGGAGTTGGGGTTGACCTCGACAAAACCCGAGCCGAACTGCGCGCCCTCATGGATGCGGATCAGCCAGGCGTCGTACTCGGCGCCGGTGTGGCCAGCTTGCAGCAGCTCTTCGAGCATCACCGTCACCTTCACGCCATTGGGCGTGCCCAGCGAGTACAGCTGCAGCGGGTGCTTGCCCACGGGCAGGGCCTGCTCATGGGTGGCACCGGCGATGGGGCGGTTGATGTTGGCGAAACGGCCGCCATGGCCTGGGGTCCAGGTCCAGATGGCGGGTGGGGTATAGCCGGGTGCATCGTCGTGGGTGTCGCTCATGTCGGGCGCTCCTGAGGTCGGGTTCAGCGGCGCACGGGGTGCGCAGACTGCGCAGATTAGCAAAGCTGCGACCGCCCGGTGTGGCACAGGGGCATCGCACCCCAGCAGCTCGCGGCGCGCCCCAGCTGGCACGCACGGCCATGCGCATGGCAGACAATGCACACCTGCCTCATCTCCCCTGCTGTCCCGTGACCCCACAAGCCCTGCTCGACGCCATCGCCACGATGACGCTGCCCGCTGATGCCCAACGCCTCTTCCACGGTCGCGGCGGCATGTACCCCGGCTGCGAGCCCTGGGCGCTGGACTGGTATCCCCCGGTCTTGCTGCTGACCAGCTACCAGCCGGTGAGCGACGATGAGCTGGCGCCCATTCAAACCGCGCTCGCAGCCCGCTGGGCGGAACTGCTGCCCGATCAACCTTTGAACCTGGTGTTCCAGCACCGCGACGAGGTGCGTGCCGACACCCGCCTGCTGAGCGGCAGTGTGCCCGACCCGCATGTGGCCAGCGAACAAGGCGCGCAGTTCAAGGTGCACCTGCTGCGCGGCTTCAACCACGGCCTGTTTCTGGACATGGCCGAGGGGCGCCGCTGGGTGCGTGAGCACGTGGCCCAGGCCAGCGCCACCAATCCGCGCTTCAAGGTGCTCAACCTGTTTGCCTACACCTGCGCCTTCTCGGTGGTGGCCATGCAGGCCGGTGCGCGCCAGGTCATCAATGTGGACATGGCCGGCGGTGCGCTGTCGATTGGCAAGCAGAACCACCACCTCAACGGCATCACTTCGGACGTGAGCTTCCTGCCACACGACATCTTCAGCTCCTGGGGCAAGATCACCCGCAGCGGCCCGTACGACCTCATCATCCTCGACCCGCCCACCTACCAAAAGGGCAGCTTCGTGGCCGAGAAGGACTACGCGCGCCTGATGCGACGCTTGCCCGACCTGCTGATGCCCGGCGGGCACGCACTGCTGTGCCTGAACTCGCCCAAACTGGGGCCGGGCTTTTTGCAGAACTTGATGGCCGTGGAGGCGCCGGAGTTGCGCTTTGTGGAGCGTGTGGCGAATCCGGCGGCGTTTGCGGATGTGGCGGAAGACCGCGCGTTGAAGGTGCTGGTGTACCGGGCGCCGGATTGAGGGGCTGAGGCAGGTCATCGCCCTGCCTGGCCTGCGACTCGCCCAGTACGATGAGCACGGGTTTCAATGCAAATCAGCAAAACTGCGATTTACATTGAAAGCCCTTTCACATCAACGCCTTACCTCGCATGGCTGAGGCCGTTTTGGCCTTGGCGTGCGCACGTCAACCGTGCGTCGTCTGCACTGACAGCTTGAAGCCCAGGCTCTTCATGACCTTGAACAGCGTCTCTGAACTGGGCGCACGCTCGCCCGACAAACTCTTGTAAAGGCTTTCTCTCGACAACCCGGTGTCGGCGGCCAGTTGCGCCATGCCGCGGGCCTTGGCGATGTCACCCAGCGCCGCCGCCAGAAGCTTGGGATCCCCATCTTCCAGCGCCACCTGAAGATAAGCCTGCATGTCTTCTTCGCTGCTGAGGTAATCGGCGGCGTCAAACGCCTTCAGCTTGATCTTGCTCATGGCAACTCCTTGGCCATGTCTATGGCCATTTCAATGTCGCGCTGCTGACTGGCTTTGTCTCCGCCGCCCAGCATGATCACGATGGCTCCCGATCGCTCCACGTAGTACATGCGCCAGCCCGGGCCGAAAAACTCCCTCATTTCGTAAACACCACCGCCCACCGGCTTGACGTCACCCAGGTTGCCCAAAGACGCCTTCCGAAGTCGCGCCAACAGGCGAGCCTTGGTTGTTTTGTCTTTGAGGCCCGACAGCCAGTCGGCAAAACCTTCTGTCTGAATGACGGTGTACATCCCTCATTGTAGCCACACGGATACAAATCAGCAAGTCAACGCATCAAGGTACAGAATCCCTTGTCCCCTCACCCTTCAGCTTGACCATCCGGTAATTGAACTGCCGCAAGGTCAGCCCCAGTGCCTGCGCGGCACGGGAGCGGTTGCCGCCGTGTTGGCGCAAGGCCTCCGTCAAATCGGCCAGTGCATGGGAGGCGGCGGGCAGGTAGGGTCGTACCAGGGTCACGTCCATTGCCGCGGAACGTGGGGCGCGGTCGTCCGACATGAAGCGCGCGCGCAGCGCATCCGCCGGCGAGGTACGCGGCAAAAAGCGCTCGATGTCGACCGCCTCCAGCACGCTCTTGTCACCCAGCAGCACCATGCGCTCGATCAGGTTGGCCAGCTCGCGGATGTTGCCGGGCCAGGCGTGCGCCTGCAGGCGCTGCAGGGCGCCCGGACTGAGGTTGACGTTACGCTGGTTGGCCTGGTTGAAGCGGTTGAGAAAGTGAATCGCCAGCTCATGCACGTCGCTGCTGCGCTCACGCAAGGCGGGCAGCCGGATGGGGATCACATTGAGCCGGTAGAACAGGTCTTCGCGGAAGGCACCCAGGGTCACTTCGTGAGCCAGATCGCGGTTGGTGGCGGCCACCAGCCGGGCATCGATGTGCACCTCGCGCTTGCCGCCCAGGCGCACGATGGTGCCCTCCTGCAAGGTGCGCAAGAGCTTGGTCTGCATGGATAAGGGCAGCTCGCCGATCTCGTCCAGAAAGATGGTGCCGCTGTGCGCCTGCTCGAACAGGCCGGCGCGCGAACCCACGGCCCCGGTGAAGGCGCCCTTCTCGTAGCCGAACAGCTCCGACTCGAACAGGGTTTCGGGAATGGCCGCGCAGTTGACCTTGATGAAGGGGTGATCCCGGCGCGGGCTGGCCAGGTGCAGCGCGCGCGCGAACATCTCCTTGCCGGTGCCCGACTCGCCCAGCAGCAGCACACTGGCCTTGGTGGCGGCCACCTGCTCCAGCTCGGCGATCGAGCGCAGCAACACCGGTGAGGTGCCCACGATGCCGTAGCGCGCGGGCGAGGCCTCCAGCGCCTGCGTGAGCGCCATGTTGTGCGCCTCCAGCGTGCGGGTGCGCTGCTCCACCGTGAAGCGCAGCTCCAGCAACTGCCCGATCAGCGTGGCGAGGATGCCCAGGATGGTCAGGTCATCGGCCAGCGAGCGATAGCGATGGCGGATGCGATGGCAGGCCAGCACCCCGACGGTGGACAGCCCCACCCGCACCGGCATCGCGATGAAGGACACCGGCCCCGGCGGCAGGTCGTCCCGCTGCACCGTGCGGCACAGGAAGGTCGGCTCGCGGTCGATGTCCTGCACGATGATGAGCTGCCCCGTGGCCAGCACGCGGCCCGTGATGCCCTCGCCGCGCCGAAAGTGCCCCCGCTCACGCTCGTCCCGCGTCAGCCCGTAGGCATAGCGGATGCTGGCCGACGCCACCTTCAGGCTGCTGCCGGGCGGCAGGTCCATGAGGGCTTCCAGGTTGTCGGCCAGCACGATCCGCCCGCGGTTCAGGCCCAGCAGCTCGGAGCACAGGTGCAGCATCTCGTGCAGCACCACGTCCGGTGCCAGGCTCTTGCCGATGTGCTTCATCACCTCCCGCATCAGGAGCATTTCCTGCGCGTGCCAGTTGCCGGCGCCCGGGGCGGCGTCGGCCCCGGGCGCACCCGGCAGATCAGGGGTCGCGGGAGGGTTGTGCATGCGCGCCTGTGCCGATCAATACTGCTTGTAGGGCAGGAACTTGCCGGACAGCACCACATTGACGCGATCGCCCTTGGGGTCGGCCTGACGCTGGATATCCATGCTGAAGTCGATGGCGCTCATGATGCCGTCACCGAACTCCTCGTGGATCAGCTCCTTGATCGTGCTGCCGTAGACACTCACCACCTCGTACCAACGGTAGATCAGCGGATCGGTGGGCACCGGCGTGGGCAGCGAGCCCTTGTAAGGCACCACTTGCAGCCATTTGCGTTCCTCGTCGCTGAGGTCGAAGATGTCGCCCACGATGGCGGCCTGGGCGGCATCAAAGGTCATCTGGCCCAGGCAGCCGGCTGTCGTCCACTCCTTGGAGAGGCCGAGCTTGTGGGCGACCTCTTCCCACTTGATGCCTTTGGACACCTTGGTGCTGATGATTTTTTCGGTGACGTCCATGCGGTTCATGAGAACTCCAATCTTGATGT
>Ga0209066_10007917_pt1 | contig 10417 bp, 9 predicted proteins | sample All_14_2_FD_187198 | JGI IMG/M metagenome (GOLD analysis project Ga0209066, IMG submission 187198) | Freshwater microbial communities in response to fracking from Pennsylvania, USA - Allegheny Zone_MetaG_DW_15 (SPAdes) (version 2) ... | reverse complement strand
TCCGCTGGATCACGAACATCACGTCGGGGCGGCCAGCGTCGTACTCGTCAAAAATCAGCGCCATCGGGCGCTGCAGCGACCAGGGCACGATGCCCTCCTGGAACTCGGTCACTTGCTGGCCCTCGCGGAGCACCACCGCGTCCTTGCCCACCAGGTCGAGCCGGCTGACGTGTCCGTCCAGGTTGACGCGCACGCAAGGCCAATTCAGCCGGGCCGCGACCTGTTCGATGTGTGTCGACTTGCCCGTACCGTGCAGACCTTGCACCATCACCCGCCGGTCGCGGCTGAACCCCGCCAGCAGCGCCAATGTCACTGCCGGGTTGAAGCGATAAGTGCTGTCGATGTCGGGCACGTGCTCATCGCGCACGGAAAAGGCCTGCACCCTCAGATCGGTGTCGATCCCGAAGACATCCCGTACGGACACGGTCGAGGTGGGGTGCAGAGAGGTCAGCTCGGACATGGTGGCAGGTGTTTCCGGTAGGGAGCTAGACGATGTGCGCTCAGGCGCTCGCACCGTCATCGAGTGGATCGGATGCGTCGTTTTCGATGCGGCTGAATGCGTCGGCTGCGCGCTGCAGCGCGGGCAGCAGTCCCAGCGCCTTGTCGGGGGTCAGCCGCATGATGGGGGCCTGAACGGCCACGCAGAGGTTGGAGCGGCCGCTGGGACTGGGCACCAGAACAGCCACGCACATCAGACCCGGTAGAAACTCTTCGTTGTCCAAAGCAAAACCCTGGCGCCTGACCTGTTTGATTTCTTCTTCCAGCGCATCCAGGTCGGTGAGTGTCTTGGGCGTGAACGCCTCCAGCGGCGCGTGGGCCAGCAGACGCTGGCGCTGCGAGGGCGTCATGCCCGCGAGAAACAGCTTGCCGCTGGCCGAGCAATGAACCGGCACACGCGAGCCCGAATGCAGATAAAAGCGCAGTGGAGCGGGGGTCTCCACACGGTCAAGGTACATCACCTCGCTGCCGCTGAGCGCTGTCAAGTTGCAGCTTTCCCCAACCTCGTTGACCAGGGCCCGCAACACGCCGTGGCGGGCGCCGTGGAAGGTGTCATTGAGCAAAAGGCTCTCAGCCAACCTGCGCAGGCGCACACCGGTGCCGTATTGACGGCCGTCACCACTGCGCTCCAATAGGCCCGCGCTCTCCAGCTGCTGAAGCATGCGGTGCAGCGTGGGCTTGGGAATGTCTGTCTCCTCAGCCAAGTTTTGCAGCGAGAAGAACTGGTCCTTGGACGCGACCACCTCCAACAACGCAAACAGGCGCAGCGTAGGGGTATCGCCGTTGATTTCCACCGGCACTTGAACAGGAGCGGGCACGCTTTTCATGGGATCGATCATATTTCAGTTCCATTTATTTGTCAAAAACGTTCCGATAAATGATATTTATATTGACAAGGAGAAAACTTCGCTCTAAAGTCGACGCACATTCCGTTATTTGGAATGCTATGTTCCATTTTATACATCAAACCATCGGCCAGCGCCGCAGGAGACCTCGATGAGCAAGACCCCAACCGACACCCGCACCGTCGTCAGCGGCGTGCAAAAGATGACGCCCTCAGAGGCATTTGTGGAGACCCTGGTCGCCAACGGCGTGACCGACATGTTCGGCATCATGGGCTCGGCATTCATGGACGCCATGGACATTTTCGCCCCCGCCGGCATTCGCTTGATCCCTGTGGTGCACGAGCAGGGCGCTGCGCACATGGCCGACGGTTACGCCCGGGTGTCGGGTCGCCACGGCGTGACCATCGGCCAGAACGGCCCTGGCATCAGCAACTGCGTGACCGCCATCGCTGCCGCTTACTGGGCGCACAGCCCGGTGGTGATCATCACCCCCGAGACCGGTACCACCGGCATTGGCCTGGGCGGCTTCCAGGAAGCCAACCAGCTGCCGATGTTCGAAGAGTTCACCAAGTACCAAGGCCACGTGACCCACCCCAAGCGCATGGCCGAGTACACGGCCCGCTGCTTCGACCGCGCCATGAGCGACAACGGCCCGACCCAGCTCAACATCCCGCGCGACTACTTCTACGGCGAAATCGAGTGCGAGATCCCCAAGCCCCAGCGGGTTGACCGCGGTCCTGGTGGCGAAGCCAGCCTGACGGCTGCCGCCGAGCTGCTGGCCACCGCAAAGTTCCCGGTCATCCTGGCCGGTGGTGGTGTGGTCATGGGCGACGCAGTGGAAGAATGCAAGGCCCTGGCCGAGCGCCTGGGTGCACCGGTTGTCACCGGCTACCTGCGCAACGACGCGTTCCCCGCCAGCCACCCCCTTTGGGCCGGCCCGCTGGGCTACCAGGGCTCCAAGGCAGGCATGAAGCTGATCGCCCAGGCCGACGTGGTGATTGCCCTCGGCTCGCGCATGGGTCCGTTCGGTACGTTGCCGCAGCACGGCATCGACTACTGGCCCAAGACGGCCAAGATCATCCAGGTCGAAGCCGACCACACCAACCTGGGCCTGGTCAAGAAGATCTCGGTGGGCATCTGCGGCGACGCCAAAGCCACAGCGGCCGAACTCACCAAGCGTCTGGCCGGCAAGACACTCGCCTGCGACGCCTCCAAGGCCGACCGCGCCAAGACCATCGCCAGCGAAAAAACCGCCTGGGAAAAAGAGCTCGACGAGTGGACCCACGAGAAGGACGCCTTCAGCCTCGACATGATCGAGGAGAACAAAAAAGAGAAAACATTCAACGGCGGCGACTACCTCCACCCGCGCCAAGTCTTGCGCGAGCTGGAGAAGGCCATGCCGCCGCGCGTCATGGTCTCCACGGACATCGGCAACATCAACTCGGTGGCCAACAGTTACTTGCGTTTTGAAGAGCCGCGCAGCTTCTTCGCCCCGATGAGCTTCGGCAACTGCGGCTACGCGCTGCCGACCATGATTGGAGCCAAACTGGCCGCGCCGGACCGCCCCGCCATTGCCTACGCTGGCGACGGCGCCTGGGCCATGAGCATGGTCGAGATCCTGACCGCTGTGCGTCACGACATCCCTGTGACCGCCGTCGTCTTCCACAACCGCCAGTGGGGCGCGGAAAAGAAGAATCAGGTCGATTTCTACAACCGCCGATTCGTGGCTGCCGAGCTGGAAAACGAAAGCTGGTCAGAAATGGCTCGTGCCATGGGTGCCGAAGCCATCGTGGTCGACAGGCTGGAAGACGTGGGCCCGGCGCTCAAGAAGGCCGTGGACATGCAGATGAACGAAGGCAAGACCTGCGTTATCGAGATCATGTGCACCCGGGAGCTGGGCGACCCGTTCCGCCGCGATGCGCTGGCCAAGCCGGTGCGCTTCCTTGAGAAGTACAAAGACTACGTCTAACCGCCAGAGTCCTTGCCCCCGGTACCGCGCAGCCCGCGCTGCGGGGTACCCCTGTCTTCCTTTGAAAGCGGAGGCCTCATGGCTGATCCCGTAATTTCGCCGGTGTCCGACACCGCTCCGGCGCAGGACGTGCACGCGCCTGCCCACCCCCATTTGAAGTCGTTGGTCGACGCAGCCAAGGCCTGTGGCCCATTGCGCGTGGCCATCGCCTACCCCTGTGATGCATCTTCCCTCGGCGCAGCCATCGAAGCGGCCCGCGCGGGCCTGATCACACCGCTGCTGGTGGGCCCAACTGCCCGCATGCAGGCAGTGGCCAACCAGAGTGGCCTGGACCTCACAGGTGTGGAGATCGTGGACACCTCCGACAACCCGCGCGCCGCCGCCGCCCACGCCGCCAGCCTGTGCCGCGACGGCACAGCCGCAGCCCTGATGAAAGGCAGTCTGCACACCGACGAACTGTTGGGTGCCGCCGTTTCGCGCGAGGCTGGTTTGCGCGGAAGTTCGCGCGCCAGCCATGCTTTTGTGCTGGATGTGCCCGGCGTGAAACGCCCCCTGGTACTAACCGACTGCGTGGTCAATATCGAGCCCAACCTGATGGAGAAGCGCGACATCGCCCAGAACGCGATCCACTTTGCGCACGCCATCGGTATTGAAAAACCCCGCCTAGCGATTCTGTCTGCGGTAGAGAACATCAACCCCGCGATCGCCAGCACGCTGGACGCAGCGGCCCTGTGCAAGATGGCCGACCGCGGCCAGATCACAGGCGCCTTGCTCGACGGCCCGCTGGCCTACGACAACGCGATCTCCAGCGTCTCTGCGATCAACAAAGGCATCGTCTCAGAGGTCGCAGGCCGGCCTGACATTCTGTTGTTGCCCAACCTTGAGGCCGGCAACATGATCTACAAACAACTGGTCTACATGGCAGGCGCCGAGTGCGCAGGTCTGGTACTGGGCATGAAGGTGCCCATCATCTTGACCAGCCGCTCCGACTCCATCACCGCGCGCATTACCTCGTGCGCGCTCGCTGTGCTGGTGGCCAGCCGAGGAGTACAAGCATGAACTCGATCGCAATCGGCGGGCTGCAGCCGGCGAAGTTCGTCATGCACGTGCTGCCTGGCACGCTGCTGGCCAGTGTTGTTGCCATGGCCGCCACTTTGGTTTCTACACTGCACGGTGGCCCGCAGTTGCTCTACGCGCTGTTTTTCGGTGTTGCGTTCCACTATCTCAGCGCGGACCCCAAGGCCAGACCCGGTATCGAGTTCTGCTCCCGCAACGTGTTGCGCTTGGGTGTGGGTCTACTCGGGGCGCGCATCACGGCCTCGCAGATTGCTGGTCTGGGCTGGTCGACCGCAGCGATCGTGGTGGTCGCCGTCGTTACGACCTTGTTGGCAGGTTACTTCCTGGGCAAACGTCTGGGACTCAACCGTGCCCAGGGCACGCTCTCCGGCGGTTCTGTGGCGATCTGCGGAGCCTCGGCGGCGCTGGCGATTTCCTCGGTGTTGCCGCGCACCAAGGAAAGTGAACGATTCACACTGATGGTGGTGGTCACGGTTACGGTCCTATCCACGGTGGCCATGGTGGCCTACCCCCTGATAGCGCGTGCCTTGAACCTGCCGCCAGAACTGGCGGGTCTGTTTCTAGGCGGCACCATCCACGACGTGGCCCAGGTGGTCGGAGCGGGTTACATGATCGACCACCCCACAGGTGATTACGCAACTATCGTCAAACTGTTTCGCGTCTCCATGCTGGCGGTGGTGGTGGTGGCTGTCTCCGCCATGTTCAAGACCGAGCGCGAACAGGCCGAGCGCGAGATTGCCATCAACGGTGGTCTAGCCACGACCAAAAAGCAAGCCTTGGTGCCCTGGTTCCTATGGGTGTTCGTGATCCTGGTGGCCATCAACTCGCTGGGCCTTTTGCCTGCTGAGGTGAACAAGGGCTTGAGCGACTTTTCGCGTCTGTGTCTGGTGGTGGCAATCGCGGCGTTGGGCATCAAGACATCGTTCCAGCAACTGGCCGAAGCCGGGTGGCGGCCCTTTACCCTGCTGTTAATCGAGACATTGTGGATGGCAGGATTCGTGTTGATCGCAATTTTCGCGCGGCAGCACGGCCATCTCTGATGTCGCACCAGACCATGCGGGTCGGGTGCAGGGATGAATCAGGCTTTGGTACCTTTTGAGAGGCTCGCTCACCGATGATGTCGCTGATTTCTCTGCCATCTCTAGGCACAGTCGGCGTGTTGCTGTGCATCACGTTGGCCTCCTATGTGCAGAGCCAGACCGGTTTTGCGTTTGGCCTGATCTTCCTGGCGCTGGTCGGAGTGTTCGATTTGATCCCGGTGGAGGTCGCTGCAAACGCCGTGACTCTCATCACCCTTAGCCAAACCTTCATCTATTTTCGGGAATACCCGCTCACCGACGATTGGCGGGTGATCCGGCCCGCGATTTGGCCCAGTTTGGGGGGCGTGGTGGCAGGCCTGGCGTTGTTGTTCTGGCTCAGTGACAGCGCGTTGTACCTACTCAAGATTGCGCTAGGCATATCGGTGGTGGGTTCGGCTGCTTTGCTGGTGATGCGGTTTAAGCCCAAAACCGAGATCGATCCGCCCGGTTCCTTCGCGCTCACCGGTCTACTCGCCGGCTTGATGGGGGGCATGTTTTCCACCGCAGGCCCGCCACTGGTCTACAAGCTCTATCGCCAGCCCCTCAGCCTGCCGGTGATCCGTCAGGCGCTGCTGGTGATGTTTGGCCTGAGCCAGCTGGTGCGGCTGGGAATAGTGTTGATCACGGGACAATTCACGGTAGCCTCGATCGCCTATGCTGTCTTAGCCGTGCCTCTGCTCTTTGTGGTCACACACTACAACCGGCATTACCCTCTGAAGCTCTCTCCTGTGGCGGTGTCGCGCGTGGCTGCTGGCCTGTTGCTAATGGCCGGCACGAGCTTGATTGCCACTTCCTGGTAGTTGTTCTGGCTTGAAGATGCTCTGAAAATCAAGTTCGACTTGTTCTTCGGCAGGTCTTCCCCGGATGCAGTTTTTGGGCGGTTTGGCATAAGCCTCCAACCTTGGGCTGGGAGGTGCATGAGTAGGATGACCCCAGACATCCTGTTCAGTTGCCCATTGAGCATTCCCCTGAGTGTTGTCCGTTGATGTTCCCAGGCGAAATCGCATTCGCTTTGGACAGCATATGGTGGAGCGCTTCTACAACCCGGTGCGCAAACACTCAAAGCTCTCAAGTTACCAGGTCGCTGCCATTCGTCAAGCACCAGCATGCCACCAAGCTGCGCTGATAGGTCTCTTTGGAACGCGCAGGCGGACCCATGGTAACGACCAACAACAGCCTGTCGATGGCTGGCCGTGTGCCTGCAGTAGGCTGCGTGTCGGCGCCGATCCAAATTTGAGCCCCAGTGGCTCAGTTTTCGGTCGGCGCCAACACTCCTCTTCTTCCTGCACGGTGCGAAGCTTTCGCCTGCAGCGATCAAGACGGGCGCGAGCCACTGGAGCCTTCATCTGCTCGTCTTTCTCTGCACTTTTGCATTCTTCCCTTTGGTTGGACTTGTCATCGGTCCGTTGGCTGTCCCCTTCGTTGGGCAAGAGCTCTACGTCGGAATCTTGTATCTGTGTGCACTGCCAGCAACCATCCAATCTGCCATCGCCTTCACCTCATTGGCACGTGGAAACGTTTCTGCCGCATTCTGCAGCGCAGCAGCGTCCAGCCTCCTGGGGGTTTTTCTGACGCCGCTCTTGGTCGTAAGCCTCATTGGCCTCCAGGGAGATCATTCCAGCTTCGACGCCATCGGGAAAATCGTTCTTCAGCTCTTTGTTCCGTTCCTTGCAGGCCAGGTGGCCCGCCGCTGGATCGGTGAGTGGGTAGAGCGCAACCGGAGCTGGCTGCGATGGGTCGACCAAACTTCGATCCTGCTGGTCGTGTACACCGCATTCAGCGACGCGGTGGTGGGCGGAATTTGGCGATCCGTACCGCACTCCAACCTCCTGGCGCTCGCGATGGTTTGTTGCCTGCTCCTTGCCACCGTGTTGTGGACGATCGCGCAACTTGGACGTCGACTCGGTTTCAACCTGGAAGACCGCATCACGATTCTTTTCGCAGGATCAAAGAAGAGCATGGCAACGGGTGTGCCCATGGCCCAAGTGCTTTTCTCGGGGGGCGCTCTTGGCACAGTCATTCTGCTGCTCATGGTGTTCCACCAACTGCAGCTGATGGTTTGTGCTGTGTTCGCACAGCGCTACGCCAACCGTGAAGAATCATCCGTCAAGGGTGGACCTGGCGAGTCGGACACGAGTTCAAGCGCTTGAACGCCCTCTGAAGAAGCAGGCTAGCTGTTCAACTGACCGCTGACCTCGATACCCAAACGCTTACTGCCAGTCAACGTCCGGGTCACCAAGCCAGCGCTTCCGCCTAACCCGCTGCCTTGACTTTGCCAACAGCATCCCTGCCGAAGCCACCGTAAACAACGCGGCCGTCACGCAGCACAGCGGTGCGTGCCGGCAGGCGGGCCACAGCTTCGGCCGAGCAACTGGCTGCTACCAGCACACCTGAAGCGCTGTCACCCGGTAGCGGCCAGGCGCGCTGCCCCTGGGCATTGAGCGGGAGTACATTACCGGTGGCAATCGCTAGCGAACGCGACAGCTGGAATTCATCGAGCTGGCGGTACAGCTGAGCATAGAGGTTGGCCTTTTCCAGCATGTCTCCGGTGCCGAAAGGCAGCCAGTGATCGGTGAGGCTGTCAGTGCCCGTCATCAAAAAGACACCTTTTTCGGCCATTTGCGGCAGCGGCATCACACCCTTACCCAGCGGCAAAGTTGATGCGAGGGAGATTTGCTGCGCAGCCATGCGCCCACCCAACTCGGCCAACAGATCATCGTCCAGCGTCGCTAGCACGAAGGCGTGGCTGATGGTGACCTTGCCGCGCAGCTTCGGATTCTCTTCGGTCTGTTTGATGATGTACTTGACCGCAGCCAGCCCAGTCGGTGCGGCTTCATGCAGATGGAAATCAATGCCGGCCCCAGTATCCAGCGCAAGGCGAAACGTGGTGTCTAGCGATTTTTCCATGATCGTGTCGACGTTGGTCGGGTCCAACCCGCCGATGTATTGCACGCCCATCTGCACGGCCTCGCGCATCAGAGGCTCGATGCCAGAGCGCAGCAAGCCGTGCTGCGGGAAAGCAACGATCTCGCAGCTAAGGCTGTTGCGGTGCTTGGCCAGCGCCAGCTGCAGATGCTCCAAACTTTTTAGGCCGCTGACCGGATCGATATTGCAGTGACTACGGGCGATCGTCGTCCCCTTGCTGTGCATCAGAGCAATCATCTTTTCGGCTCGCGCCTGAGACGCTGGCAACAATCTGGGAATCAGCTTTTCTTCGATCGCGATCATCTCGACGATGTTCTTGCCGCGCCGGGGCGCTTGCCACGGTTCGCCGTAAAACGTTTTGTCTAGATGGGTGTGCATGTCGCGCAGCGCCGGCAGGAGTAACAGACCCTGCGCGTCATAACTTGGAATACCGGCTGGCATCGACGTGCCTTGTGGCAGGATGCGGTCAATTTTCCCGTTGCGGATCTCCAGCGTGTAAAGGGCGGTTCGCGTGTCGATTACTTTGCCTGCCTCGTACTCGAAGCCGTCCTCTAATCGTACGTGGGTCAGCGCGTAATGTCGCTCTCCGGGCACAGCCAGTGTGCCGAAAGCAGGGGAGCAGAGGACCGGAGCGGCGGCCGTAGCGGGAACGCTAGCCAGCCCAGTCAGTGCAGTGGCGGCGGTGAGCTTACCCGCAGCAGAGAAGAAAGCACGGCGACTGTTCGGTGTGGGCATGGTCATTAAAATATCGTGGTGTCAAGAGGAAATCTCTTGGTGCGTAAGTTAGTGTCCTTCGCAAGATCACTACTTGGTAGGCCCAGTCGCACTCAATGAATGGAACCACCATCTAGGGTTTCTGCTAGGGCCACGACAGTTCCTGTGACTTGGAAGTGCCAGTTCGCCTTAAACCCATCCGGTCGTTCGCTGCCGGTCTGAAGTGAATGGTGGCCGAGGACCCAGCCTTGAGCGCGAACGGTCATATGCAAGACCGATTTTTGACTGACCGTTGACGGCCGCTGCCGTCGCCCAAAGTAAAGGCCGCGAGCGACTCAGTTCAGCCTTGAAGAGGCCTTCAGTTTTTCAACTTCGGCTTTGCAGCGGTGGACTTAACCGCTCGCGCGGTAGTCGCTCCGACGGCATCGTGGCTATTCGTTCCGGTGCTGGTTCTGCCATGTTGACGGGTGAGGCAATCCGCCTCGCTCTTCGACAGGAGTTGAACCATGAACTCATTGACGCACTCCGTCTCCCCGCTGCGCCAGCACATGATCAACGACATGCGGATGCGCAAGTTCAACGGCAAGGCCCAGATCCACTACAGCCGCGCCGTGCGAAGGCTCGCCGCTCTCCTCAAGCGATCACCGGACTCCGCCACCGCCGAGTACCTTCGAGCCTTTCAGCTGCACATGGTCGAGACCGGCAAGCGATTAGGTGGACACCATGAACGAAGCCAAGAAGAAGACCCGCCAGCGGCACAGCGCCGAGCTCAAGCAGCAGATCCTTGCCTAGTGCGCCGAGCCAGGCGCTTCGTGGGCAGGCGTTGCCATGTCGCACTGCATCAACGCCAACGTCGTTCACAAGTGGCGCCGCGAAGCGGGTGGCGCGCTGCCTGCGCTCCGGGTAGCTGGCTCAAGACTCCTGCGCGGACGCTTGTGGAGTCCGTTTCACCTGAATGTCCGTGAGCAGAAACAAGCACCCGTGTCAAACATTTCGCGTTAAGTCTTATAATGCTCCGCATGGCCCCCTACCCAACCATCTCTGCTCTCACGGCAGCTCGCTTGCCCCTCGCGGCAGGTGGCGCTGTGGCCGGTCGCAAGCTGATGGGTTCGGCGGGACTGCGCCAGCCGGCCGCACATTCTTAAGCCCGGCGATACCCCTTCCTCCTTTCTGCGCAATCCACCTATCGCCGGGCCCCAGCCCAGCGCGATAGCGGGCGTCGCCTTTTTGCGGCGCGCCTGTTCCAGTTGGAGTGCAACATGCACAAGCCCCAGGATGGTGAGCGGCTGCTCACCGAGATCGATTTCGCA
>Ga0209066_10007915_pt1 | contig 10418 bp, 16 predicted proteins | sample All_14_2_FD_187198 | JGI IMG/M metagenome (GOLD analysis project Ga0209066, IMG submission 187198) | Freshwater microbial communities in response to fracking from Pennsylvania, USA - Allegheny Zone_MetaG_DW_15 (SPAdes) (version 2) ... | reverse complement strand
GCCGCTTCATGTCGGCATATTCGGGCGACGGTCCATCGTTGAGCGTCGGCGTCATCGGTTCCAAGGCCATGCCGCAGATCGGGCAGCTTCCCGGCCCGGACTGCTGGACCTCCGGATGCATCGGACAGGTCCAGATCGCGCCGTGTGGCACCGGCTCTGCCGGTCGCGGCGCATCGCTCATATAGAGTGATGGGTCGGCCTTGAACTTGGCAAGGCAGGCAGCGCTGCAAAAATAGTGATGGACGCCGTCATGGGTCGCGACATGCGTGGTCGTCGCAGAATCGACGCTCATTCCGCAGACAGGGTCAATCACCGTTCCTGGAGCCTTCGATCCGGAATGGGCGCATTTCGCATGGTCATGATGCGACTCGGTCATACTTCGTACTCCTCTGGTCGCAACACTCATCAACCTTGACATCATGTCAGGGTCAAGTGGTAATTCACCCGTACGCCATGATCGGCTCCAGTGTACCCAGCCAGGCCACCACGGCGAGGATCGTAAGCACTGTGGACGTTTCCAGAACCAGGCTTTGCCGAAGACCACGTAACGCGGGGGCCGGATTGCCGTTGGCGATGGCTGCACCAAGAGCGGGTGTCAGCCGCCAGCGGTTGGCACCCGCCAACACCAGCATTGCAGCAAACAGGGCGAGCTTGATAAGCAGGAGTTGGCCGTAGCGCGAAGCGAACAAGGCGTAGGGGTGCGGCAAGCCCATCAGGCTCAGGCTGTTGATGATGCCCGTGAGAACGATCAACCCGACCGCAAGCGTCCCAACCCGCGAGAATTGTTCAAGCGCCCGATGCGCGATCCTGATCTGCGCATCGGATTGGTGCGCCAATGGCTGAAAAAGCAGCCAGGAGAACGCGGCAATTCCGCCGATCCATACAGCCGCCGCCAGCATGTGGACGATGTCGCTCAGCCGGTGGAGCGATCCAGTCCGCCCTTCGGTTGCACCGGCATGGCCAGTCCAGACCAGCGTGGCGATGGCAAGCACAGCCGAGGCAAGCAGACAGTATCTTGCAAGGTGTGGGCTTCGGCCAAGCGCCAGGGCGGCAAGCAGGGCAATTGCAACTGCCGCCATGCGCACAACCCAGGCGCTGCCGATGGCGCTCTGTGTAACGATTTCCCTGAAGGCCGAGCCATCGACTGCCCAGAGGCTTGTCCCGGTCATGGCTGCGACAAGTGCGATCATGCCGCCGCCGGACAGCAGCAGTCCAAGCAGCGAAAGGAGGAGGGCAGGTTTGGCCAGCGGCAGCAAGGCAGTGCCTCGCTCCTCGGGTTTCAGCGCGTAAAGCGAGAAGGCCGTCACACCTGCCAGCACCATCAGGTCGGCGTAAAGCGCGAACCGGATGGCGATGACAGGCAGGTTGTCCATGTCTTCAGCGTACGGTGAAGCTGAAGTTGCCGCCCATGCGATGCGTGTCGGCTCCGGCCGCGCTCCAGGTCACGCGGTAAGTCCCGCTGGCAAGCGGCCGACGGAGCAGCAAAGTCATCGATTTCCTGTCATTGCCAAGCCGGGCGGTGAAACCCGTGATCGGCATCGGCGCATGGTTTGCCATACCCGGCATTCCGGTCATTGCGATCTCGGCCCTTGCCGTTGCGCCGATCACGGCCTCATTGAAGCGCAGTTCGACCTTTGTCGGCGCTGCGACCGTGGCATTGGCTGTCGGGGTCGAAGACACGAGCTGCGTATGCGCGCTGGCTACCTGCGGCACGATGAGCCCCAGAGTCGCAACGGCATAGGCAAGGCTGGGCAAACGCATCAGTTATCTCCTTGGAAATGGCTATCAGGTTGAGATACGCGGCCGGGAACAGCATCCCTCAAATTGGGCGGGCTCAGTTTTCCTGAGGGATTGGGAATATGGCCGCGTATAGGATCACAAGACCTCGGGAGACCCACCATGTCCGACCTTGATCAGGCGCTCCGCCGCCTGGGCACATTTCCGGCCCCTTCGGGGCTGGCGACTATCGACGTTGCTGTGCTTGCCGGACTGGCTGCGAGCCGCCGTGAGGCCGCGGCCGGGTCGCGGCTGATGGGTTTTGCCGCAGCCCTGGCGCTGGTGGTCGGCGTAGCGGGTGGCGGACTGGCGGGCGGCGAACCCGCCACAGCTCAGCCCATCTCTCCCTTTGCGCCCGACAATCCCCTCGCACCTTCGACCTTGCTGGCTGTCCACCCGTGAATTGGACCACGCGGCTGATCCTGATCGCGCTTGTCGCATTTGCGGCGGCGCTGGGCGGCACTTATGCCGGCCGCGTCCTGTTCGCACCGGAAAGGCAGAGCGAGACCGAACTCCATGCGCTGCTGCACAGCGAGCTCGAACTCGATGCCGCACAGGAAGCAAAGATCGAGGCAATCGAGCAGCGTTTTGCCACACGCCGCAAGGCGCTTGAGCTCGAGATGCGGGCGGCCAATGCCCATCTGGCCGAAGCGATGGAAGTGGAACATGGCTATGGTCAGCAAGTCACCGCCGCCATCGACCACACCCACAAGGTCATGGGTGAAATGCAGAAGGAAACGCTTGAGCATCTCTTTGCCATGCGCGCCGTCCTGAGGCCTGATCAGGCGGCCAAATTCGACAGGTCGGTTACCAGAGCCCTTACCCCAGAAGTGCGGTGAGCCTTCCGCTGTCCGAGGGGAGCGACGGCGAGCTCGCGGCACTGGCGCTCGCGGGCCGGCAGGACGCTTATCGCGAATTGCTGGCTCGCCACCGTGACGCTGTGTTTCGCTTGGTGCGAGCATCAGTCGGCGATCCGCACGAGGCCCTCGACGTCACCCAGGAAACCTTCATTGCCGCTTTCTCGGCTCTTGGGCGTTACGACCATGGGCGACCTTTTGTGGCATGGCTCAAGCACATCGCGCTCAACAAGTGCAGGGACTGGGGACGAAGGCGCAAGGTGCGCGCCTTCTTAACGCGCGCAGTGCCGCTCGAGATGGCTTTCGATGTTTCAGACGATGCTATTCCCGCCGATGTGCAAGCGGCAGACCGGGCCGAGCTGGCGCGCGTGACCGCTGGCATATCCCGCTTGCCATCCCGTCTGCGCGAGGCCCTGGTCCTCCGCACGATCGATGGCCTCGGCCAGGCCGAAGCTGCCGACGTGCTCGGTGTCAGCGAGAAGACGGTCGAGACCCGCCTCTACCGGGCCAGGGGGAAATTAAAGGCGATGCTTGGCGACCAGATCTGAGGGCTAGGGAAAGCGGCTGCGTAGAGGACGATGAAGCCGTCAATCTTACCGGATACCACTCATGCATTCTTTTGCGCTCGATCGCCGTACCCTCATTCGTTCGGCTGCCTTGGGGGGCGGGGGCCTCGCGCTTTCGGCAGCGCTCCCGGCGTGGGCGCGCAGTGGAACTCCTGGCCTCGCAGGCTCGATGTCCGTGGTGTCCGGGGAGCAAATCGCACTATCCATCGGTCATGCCTCGCTCCGCGTCGGCGGACGTGACGGGCACGCCATCGGCATCAACGGTGCGACACCTGGCCCGGTCATCCGGTTAAAGGAGGGCCAGAACGTTCGCCTCGCGGTGAACAACACGCTGAACGAGGAAACCTCGATCCATTGGCACGGGCTGCTCGTGCCCTTCCAGATGGACGGCGTGCCGGGGGTGAGCTTTCCGGGGATCAAGGCCGGCCAGACCTTCGTGTACGAGTTCCCCGTCAAGCAGTCTGGCACCTATTGGTATCACAGCCACTCCGGCATGCAGGAAGCGATGGGAATGTATGGCGCGATCGTCATCGATCCCGCCGCGCCCGATCCGGTCGCCTATGACCGTGAACATGTAATCATGCTTGCCGACTGGAGCTTCATGCATCCGCATACCCAGTTGCGGAAGTTGAAGGCCCAGCCTGGCTACTTCAACATGCAAAAGCAGACCCTCTCCGGCCTGCTTGCGGGCAAGGACCAGTCGGCCTCCGAACGCCGCATGTGGGCCGGGATGCGGATGGACCCGACCGACATTTCCGACGTCACCGGCGCAACCTATCATTTCATGGTCAACGGTCATGACAGTACCGCGAACTGGACCGGACTGATCGCACCCGGCGAGCGGGTGCGCCTGCGCATCATCAATGCAGCCGCCATGACGAATTTCAATGTCCGGATTCCGGGTCTCGCGATGACGGTGGTCGCCGCGGATGGGCAAAACGTGCAGCCGGCCGAGACCGACGAATTCCAGATCGGCATCGCGGAGACCTATGACGTGATCGTCGAACCCAGGGCCGACGAGGCCTATGGCTTCATTGCCGAGGCCATCGATCGCTCCGGTCAGGTGCGCGCGACGCTTGCTCCGCGCCTCGGCATGGCCGCGCCGATTCCGCCAATCCGCGAACGTCCGCTGCTCACCATGAAGGACATGGGCATGGGCGATATGGCTGCGTCCGACGGCGATACAAGCGGAGCAGACCACGCAGCCATGGGCCACGACATGCCCGGGGCGGATCATGGTTCGATGAAGATGCGCGATCCCTCGGTCGCGCCGCAGGTCAAGCTGGGGCCTGGCGTCGCAACGCTCTCGCCGATGCCCATGGACCGCACGGGAGAACGTCCGACCGGTCTTGAGAAGGTCGGGCACCGGGTGCTGACCTACCGCGACCTCAAATCGCTCGCGCCCAATCCAGACAAGCGCACGCCGTCGCGCGAGATCGATCTGCACCTGACCGCCAACATGGAGCGCTACATGTGGTCCTTTGACGGCGAGAAGTTCAGCGAAAATACTGAGCCAATCCCGTTCCGCCACATGGAGCGGGTGCGCATCAATCTCATTAACGACACCATGATGCCCCATCCGATCCACTTGCACGGACACTTCTTCGAACTGGTTACTGGCAGTCCTGGCCATCATCCGCTGAAACACACGGTCAATGTCCTGCCCGGCGGCAAGGTCTCGTTCGATCTGACTGCCGATGAGCTCGGCGACTGGGCATTCCACTGTCACATGCTGCTGCATATGATGTCGGGGATGTTCCGGGTCGTGACCGTGCGCCATGAGGAGGACGCGGCATGAAGACGACCCTTCTCATCAGTGCTGCGGTCCTGCTGGCAGCGCCTGGCATCGCGGCGGCCCAGTCATCCATGTCAGATATGGTAATGAAGGATGCGCTGGCGCCAATTCCCCAAGGCGCAGCCCCGCAGCCTGCTGCAGATCATTCCGGCCATGATCAGCCAAAGTCCGCAGTTTCCGAGCCCGCCGCGGCCGATCCCCATGCCGGACACGCTGCCGAGCCGAAGGCGGCCAGTGCGCCACAGGTCGAAGCCGTGGATCATTCCGGCCACGACATGAATGCTATGGCAGGCATGTCTGAGGGCGGTCCGGTGATCGGGACTGCGCCCGCCCCGGCGCCGCCAAGTGATCATGCCGCCGATGCTGTGTTCGAACCTGCCGAAATGGCGCGGGCGAGAGAGGCGCTGCGGCGAGAAAACGGGGCGTTCTCGGGGTCGATGGTGCTTTTCGATCTCGCGGAATTTCAGGCCCGAGAGGGCCGGGACGGATATCGCTGGGCGGGCGAGGCCTGGTTTGGCGGCGACATCGATCGCCTCCTGATCAAGACGGAAGGCGAGGGCACTTTCGGCGAGCCAGTCGAGGACCTGGAGATTCAGGCGCTCTATTCGCGCGCGATCTCGCCATTCTGGAATGCCCATGTCGGCGTGCGGCACGATATAGTCCCCAATCCCTCGCGGACTTATGCCGTTGTCGGCGTCGAAGGGATCGCGCCGTACTGGTTCCATCTGACCGGACAGATGTTTCTTTCGGACAAGGGCGACCTGCGCGCGCGCCTCGAGGGAAGCTACGACGAGCGGATTACCCAGCGTCTGATCCTACAACCAAGGGTGGAGTTTAATCTTTCCGCCCAGGACATGCCGGCGATCGGGGTGGGGTCGGGTCTCACGGACTTCGAACTGGGCGCGCGCCTGCGCTATGAGATACGGCGGGAATTCGCGCCCTACCTTGGCGTGGAATGGAGCAAAAAGACTGGCGAGACTGCGCGATTGGCGCGGCTTGCCGGGGAAGATCCCGAAGCAGTCAGTTTCGTGGCCGGGCTAAGGGTTTGGTTCTGATGGCAATGGGCAAAGACTTGGTCTGGACCTATAGGCCGCGCCAGAGAAAGACTTGATGTATGAAAACGGCCGTCGCTCTCATGGTTGCGCTTGCATTGGTGTTCGGCTCAGGCCCGCTTTGCGCCGCGACGGCACAGGCTCCGGTGCAGACGGTTAGTATGGAATGCGGTGACATGCCGGGAAGCGGCGACCGCTCACATCATCATGACGCACCAGACGGGGCGCGGGCCTGCCATTCGTGCATCTTTCCGGCACCCGCCATCGGCACCAATCTGAATGCCACTGGATGGCATTGGATCAGTCCTGAGGTCCGGGCTCCGCAAAGCCTGTCCGGGTTGACGCTTGAACCGCCGACACCGCCCCCGCGCCAAGTGGTTCCTCGATCCGTTTCAATCTTATCTGGAGAATACACATGAAATCCAAGTATCTGCTGGGCGCCCTCGCGCTCTCGCTTTCTACCGCCGCGTTTGCAGCGGAGCCTGCACCGACGCCAGAAAAGCCGTGCTGTTGCTGTAAGAAGGACGCGCAAGGCCAGACGGCCTGCTGCAAGGAGCATGGCGAGCAGGCTGGTGAGCATGCTGGTCACGACATGAGCGGCATGGACCACAAGTAAGTTAAGGTGCGCGGAGGGTGGTCCGCCACCCTCCGCGCATTGCCATGTGACTACTGGCAAATGCGGACTGGACCTTAGGTTGGACCGGGGCGGTTCAGCGGCCACCCGCGGATAAGGAGATCACACATGCGAAAGCTCGTTTTGGCACTGGCATTGTTTTCGACGCCCGCGCTAGCGGCAGGCGACATCCTGATGCATCGCGATCCGGGGTGTGGGTGCTGCGAACAATGGGCTGCGCGGGTTCGGCAGACCTTCGGCAGAAATGTGCGAATAGTCGATGACGCGAATCGTACCGCGTTCCAGCGGCAGGTGGGTCTTCCCGCAAACCTGGTGTCATGCCACACCGCGATCATGGACGGGATCGCCTTCGAGGGACACGTTCCTATTGCGGACATGCGCCGCGTACTGGCGAGCCGCCCGAAAGGTGTTCGTGGGCTTGCAGTTGCGGGAATGCCCATCGGATCGCCCGGCATGGAGCTGCCGGGTGTTCGCGCGCAGCGGTATAACGTCATTGCCTTCGGGGCCGCGCGCACCAGCGTATACGCACAGCATTAGTCGTCGCATTAGATGCGAGCATCTTCATCTCTGCTCCTGCGAAACCCGGAGCACATCCGGGCAAATCGAATGAGAGCGGGGCAAGATGCTTCCGCGAGTTGTGTTACATTTGGAGCGGGGGCCTTTTCGCCTTGATCGCGATGAAGGCCGCGCCTGCAGTTGTCCTTCGCCCAAGCAAGCCCGCTTCACGACGTTCTGTGATCTGACCGAGGAGGCTGCAGCGCCAGCGCCTGTATCCCTCATTCCACACCGCCCCCTTATCCTCGACGTCAGGCTGCGCGACGAATTCGACGCAGGGCATCTGCTGGGTGCCCTCAACATTTCCCTGTCGGAACTCGCTGACCGGCTTGCCGAATTGCCTCACGCGCGCGAAGTCGTGGCCTATTGCCGCGGACCCTGATGTGTACTCTCCTTCGAGGCAGTGGCGGCGCTGCGCGAGCGGGGAGTGCAGTCCCGCCGCCTGGAAGATGGCTTTCCGGAATGGAAGGCGGCAGGCATGCCAGTCGGAGCCGTTCAACCGGGCGCGGCGCACTGATAGGATGCAGCGCTAACGTCACCTGCGGCTTGGTCCCCACAAGATTAGTCCAGCGCCGGTGAGGCAGATCAGCCCCCCCCCCAGAATCTCCCAGCGATCGGGCGCAACACCCTCGACAACCTTGAGCCAGACCAGCGAGGCGACGATGTAGATGCCGCCATAGGCCGCAAAGCCTCGCCCGGCCGCATCCGCTTCTACCCTGGTCAACGCATAGGCAAAGACGATCAGTGACAGGACTCCGGGACCAGCCATGACGGCGATCGCTCGAGCCGAAGCACTGCCCAGAACGCAAAGCACCCGGCGATTTCCGCGAGGGCCGCGAGCACGTACCACGCGATGGTCGTCTGCGGTAGGGTCACTGCCGGAGATCAGGCGAGTAGGGCCGCCATGCCCATGCACAGTACAATGGTGAGAACACAGCTTGCTGCGAGTGCAGGCCAGAACGCGAAGTCGCGCTTGAGAAGTGCCGGGATTAGCAGGAACATCGGCAGCGAGGGCAGTACACACCAGAAGATCCCCTGGGCATATTGCGCCATGCGATCGGCATCGCCGGTATCGCGCCCAGCCAGATCATGCTGAGCACCGCAATGAGGGGGAGCGCTGAGATCAGCGCCCCGATGCCGGGACTGCCCCGTGCAACTTCCGAGACTGCGACGATGGATCGCTTTCAGGATCAGATAAGTCATACCCGGGCGTCCTTCGGTCCCAGCGATTCAATGATCTTGCAATCCCCCACCGTTCCCTTGCGGCAACTGCCGATTACGCGGTCGAGTTCGGTACGCAGGGCTGCCAGATCGCTGATCTTGCGCTCAATATCTGCGAGATGAACCCGTGCGATACTGTCGACTGCCTCGCAGGACCGCGCCTTGTCGTCGGACAGAGTGAGCAATTCTCGGACCGCTTCGAGCGTGAAACCTAGGTCTCGGGCACGGCGAATGAATGAAAGGCGGGCGAGATGCTCGTTGCCATAGGCACGATAGTTAGCCGATGTCCGCGCGGGCAGTGCGAGCAGCCCGATTTTCTCGTAATAGCGCACCGTCTCAACTTTGGTCGCGGTTGCGCTCGCCAGCTCGCCGATCTTCATCGCTTGACCCTGTAGTTGCTACAGGGTGTAGTTAGATGTCCGACTCGGGATTTGTCGAGGAGGATATTCGATGGCTGACAGTTGTTGCGAGCAGCCTTCACAGAGCAAGATGGCCGCTAACCCTGCCTATCGCAGGGCGCTTTGGCTTGTCGTAATTCTGAACCTCGGTTTTGGTCTGATTGAAGCCAGCGCCGGCTTTGTCGCCAATAGCCAGGCCCTGAAGGCGGACTCGCTCGACTTTATCGGTGATGGTTCGATCACGCTTGTCGGTCTCATCGCGTTGGGCTGGACAGCAACCGCGCGTGCGCGAGTCGCCCTTACCCAAGGTTTGTTTCTGGGCGCGCTCGGTTTGAGCGTCCTTGGCCTCGCGCTTTGGAGAGTGCTCAATGCCGTGCCGCCCGATGCGGATGTGATGGGCATCGTTGGATTTGCAGCGCTTTGTGTCAACGTTGCCGCCGCGCTCATCCTTTCGCGATTTCGCGAGGGCGGTGACGCGCAGGCTCGCGCAATTTGGTTGTTCTCGCGCAACGATGCGCTTGCCAACGTCGCCATCATTGTCGCGGCCGCAATGGTGTTTTGGCTCGACAGTGCATGGCCTGACGTCATCGTTGCGATCGCGATTGCGGTGCTATTCCTCAATTCGGCGCGCGAGATCATTGGCGATGCCCGCTCCGAACTTGCTCGCTCGCGGGAGCGGAGATGAACGCGCAGGAGTTCACACCTGCGGCGAGCCGCTTCGCACCGACGGGATTTTATGATCGAGGCATATCGCTTCTGACCTGCGAGGCGGTCTGGCGACGCGAGCTTATCCAAGTGTTCGAGCCTGCCAACGGTGAAACACGTCTTGATGTCGGCTGCGGCACCAGAAGTCTGGCTCTATTGATCAAACGCGCGGCACCCGGCGCGCATGTCGTCGGGCTCGACAAGGATCCCCAGGCACTTTCAATCGCGAGGCGCAAGATCAATGCGGCGGGAATCCGGATCGAGTGGCGACAGGGCTTCGCCCGAGAAGCGGCCAACGGCGGCGCGTTCGACAAAGGTCGTGTCGAGCCTCGTGTTCCATCAGGTTCAGGTCGATGAAAAGAAGGCCGGAATCGCGACCATGTCTGCCGCAGCCAATGCTGGGGGAACAATCTGCATCGCCGATTATGCACAATAGGGCGCTTGGCCGATGCGGCAGCTCTTCCGCGTCATTCAGGTGCTCGACGGCAGGGCAAATACGGAACCGAACGCCAACGGCTTCCTCGAAAGTGCATTGTCCCTGCTGTGCGGCCGGGTTGTGGTCGCGCGGTCGGCGATCAGCACGCCGACCGGAACCATCTCGATCTTTCTCGAAAAGAAATAGCTGAATGACCCCAAAATCTCCCATCGCCATCGAAGTGCCTAAAGATCGCGTCCTCCGCGCAGGCGTCGTCATGATCTTGCTGGCGATACTTGCGATGATCACCGGATTGTCTCCGCCCGCTCGTGCCGCCACCGGCGACGAGGACGTCCAGACGGCTTGGCGGCTGCTCGACTATGTTGCCGTCGATTACCGAGGCGCGGTTGCCGATGGGCGCATCACGAGCGCTCAGGAATATGC
>Ga0209066_10007914_pt1 | contig 10419 bp, 7 predicted proteins | sample All_14_2_FD_187198 | JGI IMG/M metagenome (GOLD analysis project Ga0209066, IMG submission 187198) | Freshwater microbial communities in response to fracking from Pennsylvania, USA - Allegheny Zone_MetaG_DW_15 (SPAdes) (version 2) ... | reverse complement strand
GAGCAGGATGGTGGCTTCGACGATGGGCCAGGTGAAGGCGCTGTTGGGCGAGTCGTCTCGGAGCTGGACTTTGACGGCGGCGTACTGGGCGTCGGGCCAGGCGATGCGCTCGGCCCGGATGATGATGCGCACGGCGCCGCGCTCGAACCCGACCCAGCGCGTCGCGCGGAGGTTATCGATTTGTGCGACGCGGCGGCGCGGCACGAGCTTGCGCGCGGCCTCGGACATCATTTCCAGGCCCGAAATCAGCGAGAGGAGGGTCAGCCCTTTGAGGTTTGGATTCGCATAGGACAGCTGCGACGTGCCGAGGGCGTAATCGCGCAGGAAGGGGTAGTCCTCGAGCGTGACGACTTTGGCGATCTCGAGGACGCCGGGTTGCTCGTCGAGGATGTCGGCGTTGGCCAGCATGGGGAAGTCCGCGCCGAAATCGATCCGGTGGTTGTCGCCGCTGGCCGGGAGCGCTTTGCGGGATGTGCTGCCGACGGGGCGTGTGGCGGTGAGAAACTCGCCGGAGGGCGAGAAGACGGTGAGCCTGGGGAGCTGTGCCGAGAGGCGCAGCTCGTTCTCATTGGCGGGTGTGACCGAGAGGGGCTTGTCGAGGTCGAGCACGTGCTGGCGGCGGTGTCGGTGGAGCATCGTGAGGTCGAGCTGGACGCCTTGGGCCGCCAGCACGCCCAGGGCATGGTGGAGCTGGACGAGCCCGGAGCGGTGAATGCGGTTGACGGCGACCGCCTGATGCGCCTGGTTTTTGAGCGTTTCGTCGATGGCGTTGGTCATGTTGCCGCGCGCGCCCAGTTCGATAAAGATGCGGAACCCGTCCTCGTACATTTGGCGGATGGTGTCGTCGAAGCGGATCGGCGAGGTCCACTGGTCTGCCGTGAGGTGCAGGATCTCGCGCGGCTGCGACGGCAGGCGTTCGGCGGTGGCGCAGGAGTAGACGGGGATTTTGGGAACGTGGCGGACCCAGTGGGAGAGGAACTGCTTGATGGGAGGCAGCACCTTGGAGCACCACGGGGTGTTGAAGGGGCGGTTCATGGGCACGACCATGGTTTTCGCTCCGGCGGTGTGCAGGGCGGCTGTCACCTCTTTGAGGATCTCCGGAGAGAGCGCCACCGACTGTTGGCGCGGGCTGTGGAAGAAGGCGAGCGCCATGCGTCCGGGATGGGCGGCGATCAGCGAATCGATCTGCTCGCGTGAGGCGTCGAGCACGGAAAGCATGGTGCAGGCGGGCAGGTCGTCGCGGTCGACGAGCCGGTTGAGCATCTGGTAGCCTTCGCGCATAAAGACGACGCGCTTATTGCGCGAGAGGTTTCCGTAGACGCCCGCCACGTCGAGCGCCGCGAAATCGCCGCCGCTGAATCCGGCGAGGCCGTCGGGGGAGACGCCCATGCGGTCGAAGAGGCGGAAGAGCGCAGTGTTGGCGGCATGGACGGCGATGAACGACTCTGAGAACGCGTGCGCGCTGAAGGCTTCGGCGTCGTTGCGGTAACACGCCGCGGGGGGAAAGACGTAGTCGGCCGGCGAGAAGCGGTCGGTGTCGTCGGTCTGGAGCGCCTCTTCGAGCTCGTCGAAGGCGCTGCGGCATTCCTCGAAGACGAGGGAGAGGTCACGCAGCATGTCCGGGTAGAACGAGACGGCGCCGGGGAAGAGAAAGGCGATGCGTCCGCGCGGGCGCAGGCGGTCGCGGAAGAAGTAGGTGCCGCTTTTGTCGCGGATGCGGCTGGCGTTCTCGGCGAGCTTCTTGTGGGCGAGCGAGAGGCGGTCGCGCAGGTCGGATACGGAGGTGGCGACGACGGCGATGACCGAAGGCATCTGACGGGCGGAGCGCGCGCAGGTGAAGGCGACATCCTGCAGCAGAACGTCCGGCGCGTGCTCGAGGAAGCGGGTCACGCGCGCGACCTCGTCGGCGAGCGCGGCATCGTTGGGCGCGCCGATGAGGATCAGCTCGCTGTCGAACGGATCGTAGAGGTGGAGGGCGCGGCTCATGGTTCCTCCGGGTATTCTTCGAGGATGGCAGCCGCGCAGGTTCCGGTGAAGTCGATGGCGGTGACACACGCCCGGCGCGGCGATTTCTTGCTGCCCCGGATCCAGGGGCGGGCGTCGGCCAGCAGGTAGAGGGGCGACTTCGCCGACATGACCCGCAGGTGCGGCTTTTCGACCGCCACATGCGGCGCGAGCGTGCGGTGGAAAATGGCGAGCGCGGTTTTGAGGATGCCTGCCGCGCCTGCGGCCCAGAGGGTGTGGCCGATGTTGCCTTTGACCGAGCCGAGGCCGATGACCGGCTGCCCGGGCTTGCGCTCGCCGTAAATCTCGTGCATGACCTGCAACTCGGTCTGGTCGGAGTGCGGGATGCCCGAGCCGTGCGTCTCGAGGAGCTGGATCGAATCGGGCGTGACGTCGGCGGCGTGCATGGCGCGGCTGACTGCGCGCGTGAGCCGCTCCGGGGTCGGGACGCGCTGGTGCTGATCGATGGATGCGGCCGCGATGCCCGTGGAGCGGATGATGGCGTAGATGCGGTCACCCTGGCGCAGGGCGTCTTTGAGGCGCTTGAGCACAAAGACCGCGCCCCCTTCGCCGGGCAGGGTGCCGTCCGCGTCGCGGCTGAACGGCTGGAGCAATTTGTTGCGCGAGAAGAGGAGCGATCCGGCGAGGCCCTGAAGCGCCGCACGGCTGAGCGGCGGCTGGATGGCGCCTGCGAGCGCGATGTCGGAGCGCCGCGAGAGCAGGTCGTCCATCGCGCCTTGGAGCGCCTGATGTCCGGAGACCGCGCCGGCGTCCACGACGAAAGCCGGCCCGGCGAAGCCGAGCTGGTGCGCCGTCCATGAGGCGATGACGCAGCCGAGTGCGGAGAGGAACGCGTAGGGGTTGGGCTCCGGCAGGGAGGCGGTCAGCTGTTTGCGGATTTCCTCGATCTGGTCCGCCCCTGCGCCCGGGAAGAACTTTTGGACGATGCCGAGGGTCTGGTCGATGAAAAAGGTGTGCTGAAGCCAGTTGACCGAGGCGGTGTTGAAGGGCGGGGCGTACCCGAGCCGCAGCGAGACGCGGTCGGTGGGCAGGCTGTTGATGGTGCTGCCGCTGTCGCGCAGGGCGTCGATGGCGAGTTGGACGGTGAAGAAGACGTCCTGATTTTCGCCGGCGTTCATTTTGCGCGGGAAGTATTGGTCCGTGGGGGTGCAGGCGTAGAGGTCACCCAACTGGCCGCCCACGACGGGATAGGGCCGGTCGAAAATGTTTTTATGGGGGGCCGCGGCCTCGCTTGGCGAGAGGCCGTTCAGCGGTGTAAAGAGCGCTTGGCGCCGCATGATGTTGCGCCAGAAGGCGGCGAGGTTGGGCGACTCCGCAAAGCGGCAGGCCATGCCGGTGATGACGATGTCTTCGCGTGATGTGCGGGAGAGTGACATGCGATCGTTTTTTGCTGCGGGTTACAACGGGGGGAGACCGGAGAGGGGGTAGCAGTGTTCGGGGCCGGGGAAGGTGCCGCCTTGGACCTCCGTCGCATAGGCGTGGAAAGCGGCGCGCAGGGTCTCCGCCAGTGCGGCATAAGGCTTGACGAACTTGGGCGGCTTGTTGTCCGAAAGGCCGAGCAGGTCGTGCATCACCAGCACCTGGCCGTCGCAGACGGGGCCTGCCCCGATGCCGATGACGGGCACGGCGGCGGCTGCGGTGACGGCGGCGGCGATGTCGGGCGGCGTGCATTCGAGCACGATCGCGAAGGCGCCTGCGTCAGCCAACGCCTGCGCGTCGGACACGAGTTGTTCGGCGGCCTCGCGCGTCTTGCCCTGCACTTTGTAGCCGCCGAGCACGTTGACGGACTGGGGCGTGAGGCCGATGTGGCCGAGGACCGGGATGCCGTTTTGCGTGAGCAGGCGCACGAGTCCGGCACGGAAGGCGCCGCCTTCGATCTTCACCGCATCGGCGCCGGCCTCTTGCAGGAAGCGGCCCGCGTTGCGCAGGGCCTCGGCGTCGGAAATCTGATAGGAGAGAAACGGCATGTCCGCGACCACCAGCGCTTCGCGCGTGCCGCGCGCGACGGCGGCGGTGTGGTGGAGCATTTCGTCCATCGTGACCGGGAGGGTCGAGGCATACCCGAGAACGGCCATGCCGAGTGAATCGCCGACCAGCAGCAGCGGCAAGCCGGCCTCGTCGGCGAGGCGGGCGCAGGCGTAATCATATGCGGTGACGCAGGGGAGTTTGCATACGCCCTTCGAGGCCTTGATCTTGGCCACATTCCATGTTTTCATGGCCCCTATTTTAACACAATCCGCGTCGGGGGCAACACCCGTATTTGCACGATGCGGGTGTGCCCTAGGCACGCACGCGGTCGGCGTACTCGCCGGTGCGGGTGTCGATGCGGATGATGTCGCCTTCGTTCACGAAGAGCGGCACGGCCAGCTCATAGCCGCCCTCGACGGTGCACGGCTTCGTGACTTTGCCGGCCGCCGTATTCCCTTTGGCGCCGACATCGCAGGCGATCACTTTGCGTTCCACGAGGTTGGGAAGCTCGACTTCGATCACCGCGTTGTTGAAAAAGAGCGCGTCGATCGGCATGTCGTCCAGCAGGAAAAACTTGTTCTGGCCGAGGACGCTCTCGTCGATCATGACCTCTTCGAAATTCTCGTCTTGGAACACGTAGTGTCCGGCGTTCTCGTAGGAGAAACGCAGCGGCTTCTGGAGCAACTCGGGCTTCTCGAAGCGGTCGTTGGAGCGGAAACTGCGGCTCATGGTTGACCCGGAGAGCATGTTCTTGAGTTTGCAGTTGTAGATGGCCTGCCCCTTGCCGGGCTTGCTGAAGTCAAAGTCGGTGATCAGGTAGGGCTGTCCCTCAATCTCGATTTTCAGGCCTTTGCGAAGATCGGAAGCGTCAAGCATGGTGTTCCTCTTTGGTGTTCAAAAGACAGGGCTTACCTTACAAACAGACGGCCGGGTCTGTCAAGCCGGCGGATGGGCGGTGTGGCGCCGGGTCACGGTATGGCGTCGAGCAACCTTTGCAGGTGGTAGCGGATCATGCGGTTCTCTTCGGTGGTGTCGGAGGCAAGTTGGCGGAGTGCCTCGCGGCAGGTTTGGCGGGCCTTCTGACCCTGGCGGGAAAGAAGCTGATAGCGGGCCAGCAGCAGCGGGTTTACGCGTGGCGCGCGCCCGTCCCAGTCGGGGTGGCGGCAGGACTCCTCCAACAGGGCTGCGGCATAGGGCCACGCCTGGTTGGCGGCAAGCCATTCGGCGCGCAAGGCGAGGCGTGCGGAGTCGGAGGGCGTGTAAGCGTCCGCCGCGACGCCGTTGGTGTGCGTGTTTTCCGCGGGGGCGGCAAGTGGCGGCAACGGTTCCGGCGGAGCCTCCGCGCTGGCGTTCAGGCGTGCCCGCAGATCCGCATAGGTGCGGGCAAGGGTGAAATCCAGCAGCCAGACATTGCTGTCGTGGCGCAAAACCGCGTGGCGCCCCTCCTCGAGGAAGGCGATCTGGTCGAAGGGCTTCTGCAGCCCGAGGAGGGGTGCGAGGCCACAGCGGGCGAGCACGCGTTTTTGCGCGCACCCTGTGACGCGGAGTTCGTTCGTCGCGGACAGGGAGAGCTCCCACTGTCCGTCAGGGGAACGGGTTTCCAGGCGAGAATCGGCCGCTTGGGGCTTTGCGAAGAGCGCGTCCGCATTGAAACTTTGCAGGACAGTTCCGGTGTGGAGGGCGAGCGCCACACTCCATTCGCGCGTGACCTGCGGGACCCCCGCGAAGCTGGTTTTGAGGAAGACGGTGATGCTGGAGCCGTCGAGCGTGGTCAGCGCGCCGGTGACCACGGTGTTGGTCGTATGTTTCCAGACGGAGAACTGCTGCAGGCGGGTCTGGGTCAGACTGTCCGAGACGGTGACCGTCCCGTCACGGATGGTGAACTTCAGGCGCCCGTTCCCGGAAAAAAGGGTGTTTGCGTCGGCCCTGCCAGCATACCGCAAGCCGGGTAGGCGCTCGAACGCATAGCCGACAAGGTTTTCGCGTTGCGTGTCCGTGACGAAAAAGACATTGTTCCTGAAGGCCACGGGCTCTCCGGGAAACATGGGCTGCGGCGGCGGTGTCGGGGAGATCAGGAGCGCGCCCGCGCCGAGGGAATCGATCTGGATGATGTCGCCGGACGGGGAGATTTCAAGGGCGAAACGTTTGCCGTGCGTCGAATAACGCAGGATCGTGTGGCGCCCAAAGACGTAAGGCTGCTCATGCGAGTCGGGCCAGAGCATCACTCGTTTCCAGATCCACTGCGCCGCGGTCAGGTCGTAGAGCCCGACGCTCCGCCGTTCGAACGCGTCGATCTGAAGGGAAGCGGCGATCGCGTAGCGGCCGTCCTGCGAAAGGTACCAGTTCCATTTTTTGCCGCTCTCCGGCGGTGACACGCGGAAAAGGATTTCAGGCGCGTCGGCCTGCGCGGCCCAGATGCGGAGGTTGGCTTCCTCGGTGGGCAGGCCTTCGTTGCGCAGGTCGCGGCGACAGGCCATCAGGTGGGCCACATCGTTGGAGGCGTCCATGGCGAGCGGGGCCTGTATGGCGAGCGTGGCGCCGTCGTTCGGGCGTGCGGCAACGGGCGCGAGTTTCTGGAACGTGAGTACGAAGAGCACGCCGAGCAGCACGGGGACCAGCAGGACTGCGCAGGCGAGCAGGGAGGTATGCCAGAGGTGATGCGGGGGGGAGGACGCTCTGGACGTGTTGGAATCAGAGGAGGGGGTGTTTTGCATGTGCATGGGTTATTATTCTACTGTGCCTGTGGCGTAAAAATCAATGAGCGAGTTGAGCTCCACCGGCGCGGCGTTCGTCCCGTGAAGGACGGAGGCAGGGCTGGACGCGGCATAGGTGAGGGCGGTGGCGACGGCCGGCAGGAGAGGGGGTGGATTTGTGGAGGACGTTCGAGGCGCGGTCTGCAAGGCGGCCAGATGGAGGCTCCAGCGCTCGTTCGCCTCGGCATCGCGCGCGCGTTTTTCGGCGACTGCGCGGTCAAGCGCCGCAACCCGCTTGGCGTATACGACGACGCCCTCGGTGACCGCATCGGCGCACTGCTTCTGCCAGGCGGGCGTCAACATTTTTAGGGTTTCGTCGCGATTGGAGAGGAAGCCGAATTCGAGCAGGACAGCGGGGCAGCTGGTCTCTCTCAGGACGAAAAAGGATTGGCGCTTGAGGCCGCGGTCCACCGTGTTGGTCTGCGCCACCAGCTTGCTGTGAATCGAAAAGCCCAGAAGAGTGTTGTGGTAGTCGTTGCGGTTTCCGATCTGCCAGCCGCGCGCTCGGCTGCCGTCCGCTGTGCCCGGATAGCCGCTGGCAGGCAGGACGTATGTTTCTGTGCCGGTCGCCTCGGCGTTTTCGGCATGGTTGGCGTGGATGCAGAGAAAGAGGTCGGCCTTCTTCTTGCGTGCGAGTCGCACGCGCTCGTCGAGGGAGAGCAGGGTGTCTTGCGTGCGTGTGAGATCGACCCGCATGCCGGCTTTTTCGAGACGCCGGGCGATCTCCTTGGCAAGGCAGAGCGTCAGGGTTTTCTCTTTCAGGGCCGGATCACGGCTTGCCGCGCCGTCGTCTTCTCCACCGTGGCCGGGGTCGATCAAGACATGTAACCGTTTCGGCTCGTCATCCGTCACGGTCAGGACGGCGAGTTGGAGCAAGTCGAGGTCCACGGCGGCCAAGCGCCAGTCGCCGCCGGGGACCGATCCGGCGGGCTGGGCGTTGAGCCAGACCGTCGTTCCGTCGACCGCCAATCTGCGGCGGCCCTGGAAAAAGCGGAGGCTGCGCTGGCCGTTCGAAAAACAGAGAGAATCGCCGTCCCATGCGTAATGGGATGCGCCGACGGCGTGTTGCACATGCGTCAGGGTCCGCCAGACAGTCCGCTCTGCGGGGTCGCAGCGTGCGGAAGGGGGCCAGACGCAGAGCGCCATGAAGAAAAGCAAACAGGAATGCGAACGGAGAACGGTCATAAGTGAGCGTTAAAGTATACCGGACGGGCCTTTGCAGTTGAAGGAAGAAATGGCACGGAGTTCACCCTGATTTTTGGGCAAAGAGGGCTTGACCCCTAACCTGAAGTGCGATAAACTAAAAATGGCGGTAATGATGGTCCTTCCGCCCGGCCTTTGTTTGTGATGAATTTGGGGCGTTTTTGCGCCCATCATGCCGTTTTCAGCCGGGCGTGTGCGAGAACGTTCCCGGATGTTTTTTACATCCGTAAACACGGCACCATGGAGGAATGTGAAGTGAACACACCGGTCAACCAGCTTCTCATGCAGAAAGGGCGCGAAATCATCTCGATCCCGCCCACGTTATCGGTCTTTGAAGCCGTCCAGTTGATGGATGCGAAGAATGTCGGGTCCCTCCTTGTGCTGAATGCGCGTGGCAAGATTGCGGGTATTTTTGCCGAGCGCGACTGTTTCCGTAAAGTCATTTTAGCCGACAAGTCGCCGCGCGACGTCCAAGTGAAGGCGGTCATGACGAAAAAGGTCGTCTATGCGTCGCCGGAAGATACGGTGGACGAGTGCATGGCGCTGATGACGCAGAAGCGCATCCGCCATTTGCCCGTGCTCGACAGCCAGGAGAAGGTCGTCGGCATTATTTCGATCGGCGACCTGGTGAAATTTGTGGCCTCCGAGCAGGACGCGATGATCCGCAACCTTGAGAAGTACATCGAGGGTTCCCTTTAAACGCCTGACCCGGAATGACCGCCCTGCCTGATGCGCCTGTTTGATCAGTCGCGGGCGGCCTTTATCTAACCGTTCCCGGTCATCGGGAACCGTACGGAGGCCTTCATGACAGCTCTTTCCGCAACCGCCACGCCCTGCACCTGTGCGTGTTCCGGTGAAGCCTCGGAAGCCGATTTGTATGCCCGGCTCGATGAGGTGATCGGTGAATACCGTGACAAGCCCGGCGGCTTGATCCCTGCCCTGCAGACGGCGCAGTCCATCTTCGGGTATCTGCCCGAAGCCGTGATACGCAAGATTGCCGACGGGTTCGGCAAGACCGTGAGCGAGGTGGCCGGGGTCGTGACATTCTACTCGTTCTTCACCTTGAATCCGCGCGGCAAATACCTCGTGCGTGTCTGCCTCGGCACCGCGTGTTATGTGCGAGGCGGCAAAGAGGTGCTCGACGCCTTCAAGAAGAAACTCGAGATCGACGTGGGCGAAACCACGCCTGACCGCCAGTTCTCGCTGGAGGTCGGACGGTGTTTCGGCGCGTGCGGCATGGCCCCCGTGGTGATGGTCAACGAGACCGTCTACCAGCGCGTCAAGCCGGCGCGCGTCGGCGAGATGGTCAATCAGATTCTGTCCGGCGCCGCCGTGGCCGGGGAAAAGGAGCGCACATGAACGCCCCTGTTTTACCGAAAGTGAAGAGCGTTGCGGAACTCACCGCCTTACGCGAGCGGCTGCGTGCCGAAAAGCCGTCCTGCACGAGCGGCAAGCCCAGCCAGATCCTTGTCTGCTTCGGCGGCAGCTGTTTGGCGTCCGGCGCGAAAGAGGTGCGTGACGCGCTGCGCGCGGCGCTGGAGAAAGAGGGCCTCGGCGAAAAGGTCGCGCTGGTCGAGACCGGCTGCATGGGTCCGTGCGTCATCGGCCCGGTGGTGCTGATCGGGGATGACCGGACATTTTATCAGGGTGTCAAGCCGGAGGATGCGCCGGAAATCGTCGCATCGCACATCGTCGGCGGCAAACGGGTCGAGCGGCTGCTCGTCACGGACGCGTCGGGCAAGACGCCTGCGCCGTGCCGTCAGGACATCGATTTCTTCAAGCGGCAGACGCAGATCGTGCTGCGCAACTGCGGCTGGATCGACCCCGAGCGGATCGGCGACGCGATCGCGCGGGACGGGTATGCGGCCTTGGCCAAGGTGCTGACGGAGTTGAAGCCCGCCGCCGTGGTCGAGGAGATGAAAACGTCGGGGCTCCGCGGCCGTGGCGGCGCAGGGTTCCCGACGTGGCTCAAATGGCATCTGGCCAGCCAGTCGCCCGCGCCGGACTCGGTGAGGTACGTGCTGTGCAACGCCGATGAGGGCGACCCCGGCGCCTACATGGACCGCAGCGTGCTGGAGGGCGATCCTCACAGCGTCATTGAGGGCATGGCCATCGCGGCGTTCGCCGTGGGCGCGCAGCAAGGCTACGTCTATGTGCGGGCCGAGTATCCTCTGGCGGTCGAGCGGCTGTCCGCCGCGATCACCCAGGCCCGGGCGTGCGGGCTGCTGGGGCAGGGAATATTGGGCACGACGTTCTGCTTTGACCTGGAGATCCGCATGGGCTCGGGCGCGTTCGTGTGCGGCGAGGAGACCGCGCTGATCGCCTCGATCGAGGGCAAGCGCGGCGAGCCGCGTCCGCGTCCGCCGTTCCCCGCCCAGAAGGGGCTGTGGGGCCGCCCGACCGTCCTCAACAATGTGGAGACCTATGCCAACGTTCCCGCGATCCTGCTGAACGGCGGGGCGTGGTATGC
>Ga0209066_10007913_pt1 | contig 10422 bp, 9 predicted proteins | sample All_14_2_FD_187198 | JGI IMG/M metagenome (GOLD analysis project Ga0209066, IMG submission 187198) | Freshwater microbial communities in response to fracking from Pennsylvania, USA - Allegheny Zone_MetaG_DW_15 (SPAdes) (version 2) ... | reverse complement strand
CAAATAAAGCGCATGATTCCAATCCACGATATTGCTGAAAGCAAAAAACGAGATATTCAAATTAATCAATTGGAGACCTTGACACATTATGATTCAAGTGAACCTCATCGTCACAATTATTTTGAGTTCTTTTACTTTCAGAAAGGTGGTGGCACGCATATAATTGATTTTGTAGAATTTCCAATTAAATCGCATGCAATTCATATTGTAGCGCCCGGACAAGTGCATCAAGTGAAAAGAGAATTAGATTCGAATGGTTTCGTGTTTTTATTTGATATCAATTCATTTGATCACCATAAAACAATAGAAAATTTCTTATTAGACCATATTTGCTTAGACGTTACAGAATTCAACCCTTGTTATCATTTTCCTGCTAGCTTGAACGAAGAAATCAATTTTGTGGTTAACAAGGCTTGGCGTGAATTCAATTCTGACGAAGCGCTAAAAAATCAATTCGTTTTAAATCAACTAAGTGAATTAATGCTCTATTGCATGAGGTTAAAAACGACAGATGTATCACAGCTAGATCCCAAACAAAACTTAGTTTATGTTGCCTTTCGTCGATTATTGAACAAGGAATTTAAAACATTGAAAAAAGTGATGGATTATGCATCCATGCTTTCAATAACTGAAAAACACTTGAATGAGATTGTTTACTCAAAGACAGGAGAAACCGTAAGTTCACTCATTTACAAACAACAAATTCTGGAAGCAAAACGCTTGTTAAATACAGGATTGACTGCCAAAGAAGTAAGTTACGAATTGAATTTCGCTGATCCTGGTCATTTTAGCAAGTTTTTCAAAAGTCAAACAGGCCTTTCTCCCTCCGAATTTAGAAATGTACATGAATAAGGAAGAATTGTACATTGTGCAAGCTTCCAACACGACCTACATTTGTTATAACTAAAAATTGAAAGACCATGAAAAGAAAAATAATTTTAGCAGGAATTGCACTGTTCTTAATCACAGCTAGCAGCCAAGCTCAACAATGGTTTCAAGTGAATTCTGGAACTACCAAAAAATTAAATACGATTGATTTCCCATCAGCAACTGTAGGTTACATTGGAGGAAATGATAGTTTACTTTTAAAAACAACTGATGGTGGACTAAACTGGTCGCAGGTTAATTATTCTGGCATCACATACTATCCCGGAGGAGAACATATCGTGAATCTGCAATTCATTACTGAGAATATCGGATTCATAACTGTTGGACCTTACTCAGGAAGCTATAAAACAATCGATGGAGGAACCACTTGGACAGCAATAACAGGATTAAACACATGTTTCAATCAAGGATTGTTTTTCTTTGACGAACAAAATGGTTTCATTGGTGGGGCTGGATGTTTTCAAGGAGAACTGGTAGATCAACTTAATTCTGGTGTTTGGACAGCTTCAACAGTAAATACTTCAACTTGGGATGCTCAAAATATGATTGTAGACATCGATTTTTTAGATGCTAATAATGGACTTGCGGCAAGCAGAAGTGGTTACATTTTGAGAACAATTGATGGTGGTACCAATTGGGACACCATTCCAACACCAGGTTTAATTATGAATCCACTGACATCGGTGAAGATTATCAATTCAACTTTAGCCTATGCTGGATATGAATCTTTAAACGCAGGATTTGGATTGTATATCTCAACAGACAATGGATTAACCTGGCAAGAGGACATGAATTCCGCTACGTTCTTGTATCCAGATTTTATGTGTTTGCATGAATCAGGAAATGGAACCGTTTTTTCTGGTGGAAATTCTTCTTCAATGTCAAGCGGAGCCATTTTTGATAGTCCTGGTGATGGTACAACGTGGAATTACTCCATTGTCGATGAGCAGATAAATGACATTTCTTCTTACAATGACACGATTGTTTTTGCGGTAGGAGATAGTGGCTATATTGTTGTGAACCAAGATTGGGGAACGGCTTCAGTAAATAATCTTGAATTGAACTCAGTGTCAATAGAAGCTTATCCAAATCCAATTGAAGATGAGTTGAATTTAATTCTTGACGATGACTTAATAGCTGCTAATTCTCGTATCAAGGTGTTTTCAATATCGGGTGAATTATTGCATTCAGAGGGATTTAGCAAACAAATAAATTTAGATAAACTGAAGAGTGGAATATATTTGGTCAATATTGAAACACTCCATGGAGTAATTACAAAACGGATAATAAAACAATAAAATCGATTTTATCGAAGCGACTGATTCATTGAACTCAGTCGCTTTTTTGTTTCTAAATCGGTTTAACAAACGATCAATTCATTGTATAACATTGTTAATAAGTTAAAGCGTTTTCAAAAAAGCCACGAGGCAAATTTCTTAGCTTTAACGCTTCATATTAAAGCAGCTAAAATGAAAAAAGATACTGTGATAACTGATTTTGTTCCATTAATTGAAGATACCCTTGTTGATCCTCGAATAAAAAAAGCCGAATTGGTTTCCGATCCAAATTCACGTTTAGATACGCAGATTATGAAGTTTACTCCTATGAATGATGCGAGTATTCCCTTCAGAGATGTGACAAATGCCGCTACGAAAAAGGAAAGTTTAGCCCGTATCATCGATAAATTAGATGTTGAAACAAGCCTAAGGTATGAACGAACAATAGAAGATACCTATTGCAATGTTTACAGTTTTGATTATTGTTATTTTGCTAAAGTTTATTTACCAACCGTTTGGTGGACAGATGAAGCGCTGCAAAGAGTACTCGACGGTGAAACTATTGAACCCATCTTTGAAGAAACGGTTGATCATATCTATTCAAGTGCTATACACGATTGGTTTCTGAAATGGGGTGCTAGCTTTGGATGGAAACGCATGGCAACAGTGAATGATGTTCAAGAGGCTGTGAATGAAAATGGTGGTATTGGAATCATTTGCGCGAAGCGAAAAATAAGGGGGCTTTCCGGACATATTGTTCCCGTTGTTCCAGAAACTGATGAATTTAAAGCCATTCGAGAAAATGGTACAGTTGTCTATCCGTTGCAATCTCAAGCAGGAAAATTAAATCACAAGTATTTTACCGATGAGAAAAATGATTGGTGGAATGATGATTTGTACTCTTCGTATGTCATTTATTATCACGATTAAAAACTCATCATTTTGTCGTTCAAAAACCCGCTTGTTTTTTCAATTTGTATGACTGATTTTTCAAGTAAATTAAACAGCAAATTACCCCCATTTTATTTTCTTTGAAATTAGATTTCAAAGCACCTTTTTATATTGTAAAATACTGTACTTTTGAGGCTTGAAAAAAGCAAAAATTGCTTAAGACGAAAAAATCTAATTTTTCTACTTAAGTCATTGGTTTAAAAACAATTATTAGCAATACACGCCTTGATTGTTTTAAAAAATTCTTTCTTCTTACTATACTATTCGTTCAAATACTTTCTAAATTTTTAAAACGGTGCTTCAATCGTCTAAAATTTAAAGTTCGTTGAACAACAAATTACAAGCTAAAAAGTAAACGTATAAATGACAGAGAACCAGACAAAGAATATTTATTGGGGAATTGGATTAGAGAATGAAACATACCTTCAATTCGAAAACTCATTAATTGTTAATGGTGAATTTATACAAGAAAAAATTGGTTGTGATCGCTATAGCATCGATTATCGTAAATGCTATAAACAAGGAGTTTTAGAACCCATTTTGACCGCAGGGTTTGAAAAAAATGAAAATTACAGAGTAAGTAGAATGATCAACAGTCATTCATTGGGAAAGCTCGATATCAACTTTCAGCACAAAACATTACCTGTTGGTGAATCAACCGACACAACTTCATTTACGAATTCTTCCTTAATTGAAAACCCTGAATTTACAGGAGAAACAATTTTAGAATTGATTTTGAAAGATCAACCATATAACATTCAAAGTCTTGTAACCAAAAAAAACAGTCCAATGGGTCCTGTAAATTTTGACGGCGATTCAATTGAGTTTGTAACCATGTACTTTCAAAACAGAACCATCAAAGATTCGTGCGATGAGTTAAAGGCTTCGAAGCAATTGTTTTTGGATGTTATAAACGAGACAGGTGTTTTTGATGAAAAGCTAAAGTTTCCAGATTATAACTTCGGATTAAACATGTTTATGTCCAACCAAGAAAATCTTGTCTTGTTCAACAATGGTACTTATCATTTTCACATTACACTTCCAACCAAAACGGAGAACAGCAGAATCATCGACTATGTAGCCTTTGAAAAAACGCATTCAAACGCGATTTATTTATTGCAATGGTTCGAGCCATTTTTTATTGCAACCTTAGGTAATCCAGACATAATGGGCGTAATTAGTTCGAAGTGTGAATTAGATAATAAATTCACTTTAGGATCTATGCGAAGTGCAATCTCACGTTATATTGGTATTGGTACTTTTCATAATTCAATGCCGAAGGGAAAAATTCTTACCTACAATGTAGAGGATTTTAGAAAACTCTTAAAATTTAAAAAAGAAGAGAACATTTGGTGGAGAGATCAAATTGAAAATGAGACGGAATATGAATTTCTTTCAGATTTAGGTTTGGACTTTAATCAAGAAAAAATGCATCAAAGTGGGTTTGAAATGCGCAGTTTCGATGAGTTCCCAGTTTCTTATTTGAATGATGTGCTTGTTTCAATTCTGTTGATTTGTGAGCATTCTTTGAATTTAACAAATGTTGGTTGGGCACATGATAGCGTTGTTTGGAATAACCTCGTATTTAAAACATTGAAATATGGTTATGCAACAGAGATGACGGCAGAAGAGAAAGATGCTATTCTAGACATGCTTAATTTGTTGGACGCCAATGCTGCAAACTTTATGGAGTTGAAATCAGCTTTTGATGACATTTTGCTATTAGATGAATTTTTCTTTAAAATTCTAGCTGTTTTGCACAACAAATACAAAGAAAAAAATGTTTGTTTGGATTTGATGCTTGGTGAAAAAATTGCACATACTCCAAAATGGGATAACTTTAATAAATTTCAAACAGAGCAGCATTTACAGCAGCTAGTGCCTGTTAATGTTAAAGAGAAAATTTGAGTCAGGGCAAAAGGAGGTTTATTCACCCAAAAATAACTTCTTTAATTCTGTCGCCTCTTTCGGGTCCATTTTACCAGCAAGAATCAAACTTAATTGCTTTCTTCTCAAAGCTCCTTCAAAACGAGACTTTTCTTCATCAGTTTCGGGCACAAGAACTGGAACTTGAATAGGTCCACCATTTTGATCAACCGCAACAAACGTGTAAATCGCTTCATTACATTTTTCTCTTTTACCGGTTACTGCATCTTCAACAAAAACATCAACAAAAACCTCCATTGATGAGCTGAATGCTCTTGAAACCTTGGCCTCTAATGTTACAATGGATGCGTGATTGATAGGTTTTTGGAAAGAAACATTGTTCACAGCTGCTGTTACAACAACACGTTTTGAATGTCTGTGAGCGGAAACACTCGCAATAACATCCATCCATGCCAGTAATTGTCCACCAAATAAATTTCCTAAAGTATTGGTATCATTTGGTAATACAACCTTCGTAGTGATTGATAATGTTTCAGATGCCTTGCGCGTTTTCATTTTCAAGTTTTTTGTAAAATTACGATTCTTAAGACAATACAAAGCTTGCATTAACGTTTTTTGGAAGTTGTACGAAAAAATTGCAAATGTTTAGCTATTGACTATCTTTACAACCGATTGAATCGAATATGGACAAACTGATTACAGCATTTACGGCAAACATACTAGAAGCATTAGAAATTGCTTCGAGAGCAACAATTAATCAACCAAAAAACGAAATACACAACGTTCTCATCTGCGGAATGGGTGGTTCAGGAATTGGAGGTAAAATAGTTTCACAATGGGTACAAGATGATTCTAAGGTTCCTGTACTCTTGTTAAACGACTACACGTTGCCTAATTATGTTGACAAGCATAGTGTCGTAATTGGCTCTTCTTACTCTGGAAATACTGAAGAAACATTAATAGCTCTCAAAAAAGCAAAAGATCAGGGCGCGCATATCATTGGGATTTGTTCGGGTGGTGAAGTGAAAGATTTTTGTATCGAAAATGGATACGATTTTATCCTTGTTCCAGGAGGAAATCCGCCAAGAACTGCTGTTGCCTTTTCAATCGTTCAACTCTTGAATATTTTCATTCAATTAGGGATGACTGACGCTTCCCGCTTAGACGAAGTGAAATCAGCGCATGATTTATTGATTACTGAACAACAACAAATTCACACCAAAGCCAAAGAATTAGCTGCCTTTTTACAAGGAAAAGTTGGGGTTTTCTATTCTGGACCAAGATATGAAGGTGTTGCCGTTCGAGCACGTCAACAATTCAATGAAAATTCAAAATTACTTTGTTGGCATCATGTCATTCCAGAAATGAACCACAACGAACTTGTTGGTTGGGGCGGTGGTGATGATCGTTTTGCAGCAGTATTTTTTCAAACAAATGATTTGATTCCACGCAATCAGCGTAGGTACGAAATTACATTTGAACAGGTAAAAAAACACACGCCTTCAGTCCTAGAAGTATCTGCTGTTGGTTCTTCACAAATTGAGCGTTCATTTTATTTGATTAACCTCGTTGATTGGTCATCATATTACCTAGCATTGAATAAAAATGTCGATGCCATGGACATTCATGTAATTGACTATTTGAAAGACGAACTAGCGAAATTGCATTGATGACCCCACTTGTTCATATACAATCTCTTGGACTAATTGATTACAAAGAAGCCTGGGATTATCAAGAACAGTTATTCAAAGGGACTATTGACGAAAAGATTCGGATTCGAAACGGCGAAACTGATCTAAAAACAAAGAATTACCTACTTTTCTGCGAGCACCCACACGTGTATACACTTGGAAAAAGCGGCAGTGAAGATAATTTACTCCTATCCAACGAAGGATTAGAAGAAAAAGACGCCCAGTTCTATAAAATCAATCGAGGTGGTGATATTACTTATCACGGACCAGGGCAACTTGTTGTTTACCCTATTTTTGATCTCGATCAGTTTTTTACTGACATTCACAAATACATGCGATTCTTAGAGGAAGCAGTAATAAAAACTTTGGAGGTCTTTGGAATTAGAGGCGGTCGCGTAGATGGTTTAACGGGTGTGTGGATTGATTACGATACCAATCACCCACGAAAAATATGTGCAATGGGTGTAAAAAGCTCAAGATGGGTCACAATGCATGGTATAGGATTCAATGTAAATTCAGACCTTTCCTATTTTTCTAATATTATTCCTTGCGGAATTGATGACAAAACAGTAACTTCAATGCAACATGAATTGGGACAGAAGGTTTCCATGGAGGATGTTGCTACTGTTTTAAAAGACAAACTTGCCGATCAATTTCACTACGAATATGCCGAAACAACCATCTAAAATAGGAAGATTAACAAGAAAAATTCTTCGATTTTCATTTTTCACTTTCCTAGCTATTTTCATTCTTATCAACTTATTCATTGTCCTTTCTGGTCGCTTCTATTTATACAAAGGGATTGCCAATACTTATTTAGTCGGACAAGCTGGACCAAGTATTTATGAACGAGATATTTTCGCTTATACAACTATAAAAAACGGCGAGATAGATCAATGGAAAATACATTCTTCATTTAATGAATACGAGATCTCGAAAAAAGACCTACAACTAATGGAGTCATTAGGTACAAAAGCTTTTTTAGTATTTCGTGGTGATACCCTGCTCTTTGAAAAGTACTGGGATTCACACAAAAAATCTACTTTTTCAAATTCATTTTCTGCTGCTAAAACCGTCGTTGCATTACTCATTGGTATTGCTATTGAAGATGGTTCCATTAAAAGTTTGGACGAACCAGTCGGGAATTATTTAAAAGCGTATAAAAGCAATGGAAAGGAAAAAATTACCATTCGTCATTTATTGATGATGGCTTCTGGTTTGGATTGGCAAGAAAGTGCTAAGAATCCTCTTTCTGAAAATGCGGAATCTTATTATGGCAACGATTTATGGGGGCTAGTAAATCGCCAAAAGGCAATTGAAGAACCTGGAAAAACATTCAAGTATCAAAGTGGTAATTCACAATTGTTGGGTTTCATAATTGAAAAGGCAACAGGTAAAACCGTGAGTGAATATACAGAAGAAAAACTTTGGAAAAAGATTGGTGCAGAACAAGAAGCCTATTGGAGCTTGGATAAAGAGAATGGTGATGAAAAATCATTTTGTTGCCTATATGCTTCAGCGCGTGATTTTGGACGCCTAGGTAAATTAATTTTGAACAAGGGAAAAGTAGGCAATGAAACTGTGGTACCCGAATGGTACATGAATGAAATGACCAAATTAGTTGAAATGGGCACAGAAGAAGGGATTCCCAATCAACGTTATGGACTTCATATTTGGCTCTACAATAATAATAACAACCCAATTATGTATTGCCGTGGTATAAAAGGTCAATATATCGCTAATATTCCAAGTGAAAAATTGACCATTGTACGCATTGGTTTGGAACGAAAAGATAATTTTGTACTTCCGAAAGACTTCAAAGGAGTTAATAGAAAATTATTGGAGGACAAAGTAGGTCACCCAAAAGACTTTTTTGAATACATGCGGGTTGGTCAAGAAATATCGAAAGCAATAAAATAAGGAAAACGAATGCGTGAAGGAATACTGGGCCCTAAAGTTGACAATGTGGCCGTTGCAATAGTTGAAGAAAAAAATGAAGCAAATGTCAGTGAATACTATGTCTATCTGTTGAATCTTCGTGAAGATATCATGGAAGGTATTATTGTAACAAGCACTGGTTATGGTGAAAATGCAACGACTGGTGAAAGAGTAAAAACTTCCACTTTGCGTCATTCCTTAGAAATACTTTTACCCAATGAAGCGGCCAAAATTGAACCTATAATGGAAGATGTTTTTGGATTAGCTAATGAATTCTGGGTAAGTTTCTGGATAAATGATGGTAAATACGATGGAATGTACGACAAGAAATTCGTTTTTCTTCCCGAAACAATTACTACCAATAAAATGAAGGTGATTCCTATTTTAGGTAAAAAAGGAATTATTATTAAATAGTAAATAATTTCGTCAAGACTTTAACATCATTTACTTGGTGCACCAAATCTTTTAAAGATTCACTGTGTTTTCCAATTTGATATCCTCCAGCGTATATTTTTACTGACTTTGCTTCCTTACCCAAGTTTTTGAAGTAATTAATCAAAAATTTCTCATCTACAGATGTAAGCCATGAAGTCAACAAGGCTTTTGGTTTTAAGCGATCGATACATTCAATTAGCGAATCAAACGGTAAACTTTGTCCAAGATAAACCGTGTTTATACCATTAGATCGTAAGATATATTGATAAAACAGCAGACTTATTTCATGCCACTCATGTTCGGGTAAAAACAACATTACCGGCGCTTTTTCTTTTGACGGAATGGGCAATTTATCAATTTCACCAATGACGCGTTGACGAATCAAATTTGAAATGAAATGCTCTTGAGCAGGATTGATGGATCCAACCAACCACATTACTCCAATTCGATCTAAAAAAGGAATTAAATGATTTAAAAAAGTGTCAACTAATCCAACAGATGCAACCAGTTCGTTCAAGGTTTGATGAAAAAGCACCTCATCCATTTCAACCAATGCAAGTATTAACTTTTCAGTTCCGACCTGATCATTTGGTTTAGATTTGATTTCCCAAACTTTATTCGCTATTTCTTCTGGGTTCAATTGAGCGATATGGGAGATCTTCATCCCATTTTTATTCAACAAAGCCACATTAAGTAACATGGACAACTCTTGATCTGAATAGGTACGAATTTGAGTATCTGTTCGATCAGGATTTACAAAACCATAGCGTTTTTCCCAAATACGAATTGTATGGGCCTTAACTCCAGTTAATGTTTCTAAATCCTTTATTTTATAATCAGCCATAGTATTATATCGCTCTGCACATCGTCAATAAACTCAATAACAAAGTTAGTCCTATTTTGTTTTGAACTCAATCGTATTTTTCCATTATATTTGCGAAGTAAAGATAAAGATGCATAATTTCAACAAAATGAAGAAGTTATTACTAACAACCCGCTCACTTTTTATTTATTCATTGATGATTTCAATGGCTTTGGTTACACTTTCTTGCGGAGGGAACGAAGACGGAAAGAAAAATGAAGATGGTATTAACCTAGATGAAGACTATTATACCTTCAAAGGAATTAATTTAAAGGAACATGGGATCAACGCCATGATAATGTTACCTGACGAAACAGCAAACATTGGTGCTTCTACTAAACCAGAGGTAATTCATAGTGAAGGTGATTTCAAATGGGATATTATTGTTGGACCAAATTTCAATTTACATATTGAAGATTATGGAGACTACACTGATTTAGTTCAGAATCAAAAGAAAATTTTAAAAGAAAACGATGTTTTTTCAATCAATTAC
>Ga0209066_10007909_pt1 | contig 10428 bp, 6 predicted proteins | sample All_14_2_FD_187198 | JGI IMG/M metagenome (GOLD analysis project Ga0209066, IMG submission 187198) | Freshwater microbial communities in response to fracking from Pennsylvania, USA - Allegheny Zone_MetaG_DW_15 (SPAdes) (version 2) ... | reverse complement strand
CGCGGGGGGATCTGCGTTGGCGCCCGTTCTATGGACCACTGGCCCCGGCGAGCCAACGGCAAGCGATGGTGATCCTCAACGTCATGTTCGCGTGGCTCGTCCAGGCAGGCTATCTGGCCGGCAATCCGCTGTCCTTGTCGCGACATCGTACCCGTCGGCCGAAACCTCGCATCACGCGCTACCTCGACGCCGATCTCTGGCAGGAGGTGAAGGCCTACATCGAGGGACTACCTTGCGAGACGGATCGGGAACGTGCGCACTATTATAGAATCCGGTGGCTCTTCACCCTCCTCTACCTGGGCGGTTTGCGGATTTCCGAAGTCGGCTATAACACGATGGGCGCCTTCTTTTGCCGGCGCGATCGGGACGGTGAGGAGCGTTGGTGGCTGGAAGTGCTCGGCAAAGGCGACAAGGAACGGTTAGTGCCGGCAACGACTGAGATGATCGTGGAACTCGCCCGGTATCGGCGTGAATGCGGGTTGGCCCCCTACCCCACGCCCGCCGAATACACACCACTGGTGCTTCCCATTGGTAAATCACGGGCGCCGCTCACCCGAGCCGCGTTGCACGCGGTAGTGAAGAAGGTTTTCGACGGCGCAGCGTCGCGGCTAAGGCAACGTGGTGAGGGATACGCTGCTCGAGCGGATCAGCTTGAACGGGCGTCCGCGCATTGGTTAAGGCACACCGCAGGTTCCCATATGGCTGACCAACAGATTGATTTGCGCTCCATCCGCGACAACTTGGGTCATGAGTCGCTGAAGACCACCAGCCAGTACTTGCATACGGATGACGATGCTCGTCACAGGGAAACTGAGCAAAAGCATCGGATTGGTTGGTAGTCGTTGACCGACGCAGGAGCTCCCCACGGTCCCGGGGACTCCTGATCCGCCGCTTCTCGGTCAATGCCGACCTCGACTCTCAGGTTCGCCTCCGGCAACAATACGGCGGTGACCTGCGGTTCGCCCGCTTGAGGCCATCCCCCGAGTCCGACAGTAAGCACCTGCGTCGCCTCGAAGGTATTTCAGTAACTGGTGCGGCAAGCTCAGGACGGGTTGGCGCTACGGTTGCGACGTACCTAGTCTGGTAAGGTGCCCTATTTTTTGAGACTGCGATGAAAACCCTCGATATGGTAGCCACTCTGCGGAAGTACGCTGAACAGCATATTGGGAAAGGTCAGGTTGGGACCGTGGTCGAGCAACTTGATGGCGACCATGTTCTCGTCGAATTCGCCAACTTGGACGGCATCGCTTACGCGATCTTGCCTATCTCGGCGGAACACCTGATCCAGCTGAAACACACACCCACTATTCCGTCGGCCTGATCCGGCGCGTGCCGTAACAAGCTGGCGCCGAGAAAGGTCATCGTCTCCCACTCGGCCGGAGCTGCCGCTCAGCATTGTTCGATCGAATGACTGAAGAAGGATTGGAGGCTGTCGTTGAATGATCGGGTTCCAACGCGGCATGCTACGACGTTCGGGGGCAGCTGAGGAACGCAGAAGGTATGAATACGACATTAACCTGGCAGAGTCTGGCAAAATGCTCGCCAAATGGCGGGGGTGCCGCATCGAGGCTTCCAAGTGATAAGTACACCTTCTCATACAGTGGAGTGGGCCGGATCTAGATGGGCTGTTGCTCAAGATCTCGCCATAACAAATGCAAGAATGGGAGACGTCTTGCTCTATAGCGGCATGTTGATGCGGCGTTCAGCCGCGCAAGGTATTCAGGGGTCGCATCGTGCGCGAACGAACGTGTCCTCGGGTTGCCTCCGCTCCGTGTCCATTCTTGGGGGAGGCCGATGATCAGCTTCCCCGTTTTGAAGCGCGTGCGAGTCAGAAACTATGCCTTGTACGTTGGGACTGAAGCGCAACCCGGTCTGGATCATCATTTTGTCGATGGGGTCAACGTCATTGTTGGCATTAACGGCCTCGGCAAGACTACGCTTTTGAACATGCTACTGCGGTCTCTGGTTGGAGCCGCAGACGTCCCTGGCGATGATGAACTCGGCGACAAGAAGCGGAGGCTAATTCCTGCAGACCGCTCGTGGTTTCGGCGCAGGGTTCCCGACGATGCGGTCGATGCGCGGGTCACCATTTGGTACCAACTTGGCGAGCACTTCTTCGAGGTCACCCGTTCCCTCGCCAATCTTGACATCGTCGAGATGTTCATCGATCAGAGGGAAGTCCCGCCGACACGAGGCCCACAGATGGAGGGCACGTACCGAGAACAAGTGGTCGCTGCATCGGGGCTGGCCTCGTTCGAGGACTTCGTCTTCTTGCTTAGGTATGTTGTTTTCTATTTGGAAGATCGGCGCAGCCTTGTGTGGGATGCCGCAGCGCAGGGAGAGGTCCTTGGCATCCTCTTTGGTGAGCAGGGCGGCCATCGCAGCCGCTATGTCGAGCTGTTCAATGAGTTGCTAAGCAAAGACAGCGAGTACCGCAACGTGCATGCTGTGGTCTCCAAACGACGACGGCAGATCGAGCAGCAGACCAGCACCATCGAAGGTGGGCAGATCGAGATGCTCATCCAGACGCTGGAAACACGGCGCGAAGAACTCAAGGCGCTGTCGCGCCGCAAGAACGATTTGGCCAGCACTCGTGACAGCCTCCGACAGCAGATAGAGAACAGGCGCCAAGAGATTCATGAGCGGCGCAGCGCGGTGGCGGCTCAACTCAATGCGTTCTATGAGTCATTCTTCCCCAGCTTAGACGGCCCCGCGCGATACCTCCTCGCGCACTTTGAGGCGGATACTGGCTGTCTTGTTTGTGGAAACACAAGCAAGACGGCCTCGGAGCGAGTTGGCGCCAAGGTGTATATGAATATATGCCCAGTATGCGAGAGTCCCATCGACGTTGGGCATGGCCCGGCCCACGATCCGCATGCTGGCGAAGCTGTCGAAGAAGAGCGCCTGCTGATTGCTGCAGCCGAAAGGGATCTTGCAGCAATGCTAACGCCCTTGCAGTCAGCAGACGACGAATATTCCTTGGTGGCGGCCGAATTTGTTGGCGTGTCATCAGCCCTGGGGGCACTCGAGCAGCAGCTCAAAGCGCTTGGTGAGAGCGTGCCCCATGCCATGGAACGTCGCGACGAGTTGAGCCGGTACCTTCTAACCTTTGAGGCTGCCCTCAATCAACTGGAGGTGGAGCGCCGCGAGTTGGCTGCGCAGTTCAGTAAACTCGCCAACGCGATCAACGAGGAAGTACGTGCGGTTTCAGCCCAGGTTGAGCAGACGTTTACTAAATACATCAGCGGCTTCCTCGCCGAGCAATGCGAGATCAAATACACACCCCGAGTTCGCTCGCTCGGACAGCGCTCGGGGACGGAGCAGTTCCCGTTTCCTCACTTTGTGCCTGCACTGACCTCTGGAGTCCATCGGAGCAGCACGACGGTGCGCGAAGCCGGCCAGTCCGTATCGGAGTCACAGAAAGAGTTCATCGATCTGGCATTTCGCATGACGCTTCTGGAGTTGGCAGCGCCCGCAGCACCGAGCATGCTCGTTCTTGAAACGCCCGAGGCCAGCTTGGACTCTGTTTTTGTTCCGCGTGCCGCGGACCTGTTGCGGCGCTTTGCGGCGGGGATGGATGGTTCTCGGGGCACTCGTCTGATCGCCTCGTCCAACGTGAATCGCGAGCAAATGATCCCGGCTCTATTTGGTGCGTATCCGGACCAGCGCTTTTATGGGCAGGTGATCGATGAGACACCAAGCCCGATGCCGTCAACGGTTCCCATCGAGGACCGCGCCGCCCATGTCTTGGACTTACTTAAGATTGCGGCGCCCACACGAGCACTCGAACGCTTCCGAGCCGCGTACGAGGAAGAGCGCGACCAAGCAATCTATCCTGACGGGCGCCCCGCCGCGATGAGCTCATGAGCGGCGCGACTGAATCCCCTCCGCTCGCCAGCGCCGGCATGTGGAAGGCCTGGGTCTTATTGTGCATCTCCGAGGCGCATCGGATGGGAATGGCGCCGGTTGCAACCTCGCAACTGCACGTCATCCTCTACCTAGCCAACACCTTGGCGGATCTGTTTGGGGTCACGCGTGTACGCGGCCGAGTGCTCAAACGTGGTGCGTATCCGTTTTTCCCAGACGTACAGCGCGAGATCGACCGCTTGGCGTTCTCCGGTGTGCTAAAGATCGAGCATGTCGACTTCGGCGCTAAGAATCACTTGGCAGCGCATTATGCAGTCGGCCCCTACGGCGCTCAGATCTTCGAGCAATTGCTTGATCGCTCTCCCGAGGCGCAGCGCACAGCTCGGCTGCTGCGAGAGCTGGTTTGTGCGTGCTTCGGCCGCTTTCTTGCGGCTCGTGCCGACATCGGATCCATCGACGCGAACTACGGTGACGCGAATGTGTTGGAAGGCGAGGTTGTGGACTTCTCGGAATGGAGCACCGAAAACAACAACATGAAGTTGGCCCGGCATCTCATCGACCGTCTTCGTGCCTTGCGGCCTGACGCGCAGCGCGACGGCGTTCGTCTGTACTGCGATTACCTTGACAAGGCGATGGCGCTGATATGAGTACCGCTAACTCCCAAGTGACGTCTATGGGCGGGGCGCGGCTGGCTGCCGTTGATGACGTAATTGCGATGGGCGCATCAGCCCTCTCCGTGGCGGACGCGGGTACCAAAGAGGCGTTCCTTGACGCCTGGACGCGCAACCTGACTGAACACGCCCGGCATCTTCGTGCAAAAAGCGAGGAGCTAGCGGCCCCCGTAGTGCTAGTGCACGTTGATAACTGCGCTGACATAGGATCAAACCTGAGTTGGGTGCGCCGCCCGATGCTGGGTGGCGCGCCGACCGACTCGCTGGCCGGGATCCTTGCTATTGGTACCGCAGAAGTTGGGGCTTTCATAAAGCCGGATCGTCTTCAAGATACCGAGTCCATAACCCAAGCGATTGAGCAGGCCGGTCTAGGCGGCAGACTCACTCTCGCCTTGATGAGTACGTCGCAACTCATCATCTGGCCGCATGGGCTGGATGGCGACATGGAACCCTCCCAACGAGATCTCAGCGATGCTCCCGTGGTGATGGATCTGGACGCACTCGACAGGAATCTGTTGCAGTTCTACGAAAAGGTAGCTCGTCAATCACGCACCTGGTGGAAGGACCGCGACCAACGTATTACGGTGGAAAATCCCGAGGCCACGGTTCAGGAGGATCTTTGGTTATTTTTGCTCGGTGCATATTCAGGCAGGGCCTTGGTAAAGTGTGAAACCGTTATCGGGCACGGGCGAGCAGACATCACTGTCAGGCCAATCAGCCAACCGATGGATGCCAGCGCCGTGCTTGAACTCAAAACCACTCGCGACGTCCGGACCCCAAAGCAGGGGACGGTCACCCCCAGCGCCATTAGCCTCAAAGAAAACATCGAGTGGGCCCGGTCCGGCGTTCAGCAGACCGCTGCCTATCGCGACGACGAAAGCTTTGATGGCGCCTATCTCTGTGTCTACGACTTCTGTGCCGGGAACCGTCAGGAGATCGAGGACGGAATTCAAGAGGCGGCCAAGGCGCACAATGTGCGCGCGCGACGGTATTGGATAACCGCGTCGCACAAGGAGCATCGTGAAGATCGCTATCCGTTTCCTTCCCCCAACACGGAAGGAAGCGCCCCAGAGGCCGCTGAGTAGGAAACGCGTCTGACTGTCAAAGACTAAGCTCGACGATGCTCTCGGCCAGTTGAAAACTTCCGCCTTGCTGAGCGCTTGCGCGCATCTGGCGCACCTCTCGGGCGGTTACTTTGCCGAAGCCCATGTGCTGTGCTAACTCAGCCAGGATCGCAGCAACCTCGATGCGGACATTGGCGTAGCGCGAGTCTCCAACGACCATCATCACCTTTCCGGTGCTCACCAATAGGCGCTGACACTGCTCCAGCACGCGTTCGAGATCGCGGAAATATGCGCCCACCATCTCCGGTATATCGGCCGCCCAAAGTGCCGCGCGGCGATCGGCGAGCGCCTCCAGCGTGCGATCAAGGACGGGCGACTTGCCCATGGGCCCCTCGTAGCTGCGTCGAATCTGCACGTGTGAGCGAAGCGTCTGGTTGCGGAGCAGATGGTTGTCAGCGGATGAGCCAATGTAATTCAGCACCCAAAGCTCGACGTTGTAGATATCCGTATAGTCGAAGGAATTGGGGTACGGGGGCGAGAACACGATCAAGTCCGCCGGCTCCTGGACCTCCTGAAGCGCGGTTCGGGAGTCCCCGTTGATCACTGTAACGCGAGAGCGAGGTCGCTTCTCGAAGCGCAAGACGTCCTCGAACGACGTGTTGAACTGATGGGCAAATCGCTCATCCAGCTTTTCTGCCGTCGGCTGATTCGTGCGCCAGGCGCCCCGGTACCTGCGTCCCTTGCCATTGACGTACACGTTGCTGCAGTCCACCAGCACGGCGCCGAGTACCACGCGGAAGAAGCGCTGTACATCGAGATCGTCAATGAACTCGATGCAGTTCAGATACTGCGATAGCCTGAGCGCGACGTCACGGGGAAAAATCCACCTCTGCTTGTCATCAGCCTCGATGAAGGTAGCAGGCCAGTGTGAGAGCCGTGACACATCGCGCGGTGTGTCCTGCAGCATGGCCCTAAAGTCGGCGGAGGCGGACCGCAGTTTGTCCGCAGTGAGCGGGCTGACTTTAGCCTTGATAACATCAGCCAGAAACGGGTTGACCTCTATGGTTGTCGCATCGATCGACAACAGCTGAGAGGTGATCGCGCTCGTTCCCGATCCCCCAAACGGGTCAATGACGTGCCGAGGGCGGTAGCCCAGCGACGCTGCGGCCGCACTCACGAACTCCGGGGAGAACGCCTCCTTGAAGTGAAACCAACGCTGAAATGCGGTTTCCTTACCGTCGTGGTACGTGGTGAGTGCTGCCCCAGTTGCCGGGATAAAGGTGGTTTGTGCCGTACCTGAACTGAACCACTGTGGAGCTTGTGCGAAGTGCTCTCGCAGGATCTGAAGGTAACGCTCAGGAGGGTTTCGCATTGGATTGCGGCGTTTGTGGGAGCGCAGCGATCTTACTGACAATACCGATTCATGTACATGATAGAAGGATGGAAGCGACTGGAACTGTGGGCAACACAAGCAGGGGTGAATGACAGCTAACCGATGCGTTGCCGACAGATTTAACTCAATTGCTCAAGATCGGCTCCGGCCGACAAGCAGGCAACTGGGGCTGCTTTGGTGCCCTACTTCGACTCTCCCTGCGCTCCGATTGACGCTTGACACTACCCACTCGTGGCGGCGCCCCTACATCGTCATTGAGTGACCGCACATTGCATCGCCTTCTCCAAGCGGGCGCGACTTGGCGCCCTGAGCGCGTGCAAGCCTGCCCGGCGGGCCATGGCGACGATGCGGTCATCTTCCGATCCGCTGTCGGCCAAGACCAAGACTTCGTGCGCCAGCGCGACAAGCTCCTCCAAGCAGATTTCATCGACCGCCCGCGCAGCATCGGTCGATCGCCGGAACACGACGGGTGTCATGGGATCGACGCCATTTGGCCAGTAGAACGTCCCGACGTCCTCCTTGGTGGTCGAGTAGGCCTGCGAAGCCAGGCCTTCGATCCGCTCCCGAATGCGCGTACCGGTCCGCAACCAACCGTGGGTGCGGGCGATGCGGCGGGCGAGCACGGCGTCCAACACGGGTCCCTCGACACTCACGACGTGGGCAATCTGCGCGCTCAGCGTAGCGTCATAGGCCGCCTCAAAAAACGCGTCCGGATTGACGATCGGAACCACCGACGCCGGGTCTGCTTCGACAAAGACGGTGGGTGCCCCAGGTGGCGATGCCGCGGCGTTCCTCGCATATGTCGCGGAGGCGATCTCCGCATCGCGATGACCATTCCAGGTGTCAGCATCCGATGTGGCGCCGGCGGCTGCTGTCCCCGCCGAGCCGGCCCCCTCGGGAGAGGCCGGCGTCGCCTCCGTCTCCGCCTGCTCCTTGACCCGGGCGATCAACGCTTCGGCTACGAGCCGTGATGCCTCCGCCCTCTCCGCCTCCGCGGCGCGCTTCGCGCTGCTCGCCTCGAGGAGTGCACGCAGACTGGCATCAAGCGTGTTCAGAGTGCCTTCGGCATCGATCCACCAGTCGGTGGACCAGACCCGCAGGATTTCCCAGCCCAAGCCGCGCAGGACCTGCTCGCGGAGCTTGTCCCGGTCGCGGGCCGTGGCTGACCGGTGGTAGGTGGCTCCGTCGCATTCAATCCCGGCGAGGTAGGAGCCCGCTGCTTCGGGATGTACGACCGCGAGATCGATGCGGAAGGCGGAAACCCCGACTTGTGTGTGCAGTTGCCAGCCCTTGTGGGCGAGCGCGGCGGCCACTCCCGCCTCGAACGGGCTTTCGAAGCCGCCCAAGCTGCCGCTGGAGGCTTCCACTAGAGCGCGCGGACCTCGCTCGGCAAACTCCAGGAAGTGCTTGAGATCACGCACGCCGGCAGCCTGGGTGCGAGCAAGATCCATCTGCTCGGCCTTGAGGCTGGAGAAGACCCGCAACTCGTGGCGGGCGCGGGTGATGGCCACGTTCAGGCGCCGCTCACCGCCGTCGCGATTCATTGGGCCGAAGTTCATCGAGACCGCGCCGGCGTGGTCGGGGCCGTAGGTGATCGAGAAGTACATGATGTCGCGCTCGTCACCCTGGACGCTTTCCAGATTCTTCACGAACACGGGCTCCAGCGCCGTCTCGGCGAAATGGGGTTCGATGGAAGGATCCTTGCGGCGCTCCTCGTCGAGCAGGTCCTCGATCAACGCCTGCTGCTCCGAATTGAAGGTGACCACCCCGATCGTGAGGCCCGACGCGCTGAATCCCGGCGATTTCAGCCGCGCGATCAGGTCTGCGACCAGCGCCTTCCCCTCCGGCTTGTTGATGCGGGCGCCGCCTTTCTCATACACACCGCTGACGTGGTGAAAGCTCACCGCTCGGTCCTCGGTGACTGGCGACGGGAAGGTGACGAGCGAACCGTCGTAATACCGATGATTGGAGAAGGCGATCAGGCTCTCATTGCGGCTACGGTAGTGCCACGCGAGATTCATGGTTGGCAGATTGGCCCCCAGGCACTCGTCGAGGATACTCTCCAGGTCCCCTTCCACGTCCTCGTCGTCCAGATCCGACTCGGCACGGTCGAAGAAACTGGTCGGCGGCAACTGCTTCGGGTCGCCGACCATGACGACCTGCTTGCCGCGGGCGATCGCACCCACCGCATCCCATACCGGGATCTGCGATGCCTCGTCGAAGACCACGACATCGAAGGCGCAGGCATCGGTGGCAAGGTACTGCGCGATCGACAGTGGGCTCATGAGCAGGCACGGCGTGAGTTTGGGCAGCGCGGCTGGAATTCGTGACAGCAGCTCGCGAAGCGGCAAGTGCCGTTTCTTCTTGCTCATCTCGTGGCGCAGGGTGCCCCACTCCGAATTGCGGGTGACACTCTCCTGGGTGGGAAGCTCCGCACACAGCGCGGCGCGGATGCTGGCCCGCGTCAGCGCGGTGAAACGGTCGTCCAGCGCCCGGAAGTCGTCGATGCGCTTCTCGTGCTCGGCCGAAACAAAACTGCGGATCACGGGCTCTTCGTCGACCACCGCGTTCAGCCACCAGCGGCTGTAGTTGGTTTCGAAGGCGCGACGCACGCTCCCTTCTGCGACGGTGCCCTGCTCGATGCCTGCCACGAGCGACGTCAGGCCCTGCGCCACGGCCTGGTCGCGCGTCTTGCGCCATGCGCACCAGGCGTGAAGACGGTGCTCTGCGTGGATGATGGCGGTGCAGCGCGTCACGAGCTCGTCGAGTGCTCGCTCGCCGAGCTCGTTCTTGGTGCTGTCGGAGAAGTACCCGGCGCCCGCGAGGTGGTCGATAGCCGGTTGTAAGCAGCCCCATGCCTCGAGATAGGTATTGCCGGATTCGGTGATCGCGCCCCCGGCATCCAGCAGGGCATTGCCCTCCCCGATGAGGCGCTCGAGCGGTGCCTTGACGGCGCTGATCTCCTCCGGTGTGTTCGCTAGGCTCGCCACCGCGGCCGAAATCGCGCTCTGGAACTTCATGGCCTGTTCGACCTCGTCGATGCGGGTTCTAAGGCCATTCCACAGGCAGGCCGTGCGCTCTCGCAGGTCATCGTAGTCGGCAAGCTGCCGTTCGAGCTCGGCGCGCTCAAGCAATTGCCGAAGATTGCTCGCCAAGACGGCGCCGCACGCGCCCTGGGCCACCGCCTCGTGATCGCCGGACAGCCGCCCCGATTCCCGCACCTCCTGCACGGCGGCAAGGAAACGGAGTGCGGCAGCGAGATGATCGGTGTGGGTTTGCAGGCCACCCCATAGGCCGCTGGTGGCGGCGCCGAGGTGATCCAGCGCTTTCAGCTCGCCATCGAGCGCCCGCAGCTCCCGCAGCTGGGCGAGCGCCGTGGCCATGCGCTCACCACAGCGCCCTTCGGCGATGGGGTCGAAGCCACTATCGTCCC
>Ga0209066_10007908_pt1 | contig 10429 bp, 9 predicted proteins | sample All_14_2_FD_187198 | JGI IMG/M metagenome (GOLD analysis project Ga0209066, IMG submission 187198) | Freshwater microbial communities in response to fracking from Pennsylvania, USA - Allegheny Zone_MetaG_DW_15 (SPAdes) (version 2) ... | reverse complement strand
GGCCTGCTGCTGCAGAACCTGGTCCAGGCCACGGTGGTAGTGGAGCGCGGCCCAGAGCACGAACTCGGCCATGCCGCGCGCCTGCTCTGCATCGACGATGCGGGTCAGCGGCAGGTCCGGCGGCAGCGCCGGGTCGCGCAGCAGGTGCTCGACGCCAGCCCCGATCGAGGCCAGCAGCCGAAGGCCCGGCAGGCGTGCCGGCAGGCCCGGTGGAACAAACCAGCCCGCGATGGCGATCACGTCGCGGTCGGCGACACCCGGATCGGGCCAGAGCGCCACCCGCAGATCGGGGCAGAGCCCGGCCGCGGCCGCCTCGAAGGCGCCGAGCAGGCCGGAGAGATCGTCGGTTTCGCTGCACAGCAGCAGCGTCGGCCGGGTGCTCAAAGCGGGTAGCCCGGATCGGTCCGTTCGAGCTGGCGCAGCCAGGCGGCCCAGACCAGCTGGCGCTCGTGCTCCACACCCCGAAACTGCTGGCGCACATGGGCGCTGACGGCCGGTGGAATGCGCGTCACCGGCCCGGCCAGATTGGCCAGCTGCGCCGCCGCCAACTGGATCTCGCAGGCTTTGTTGAGGTAGTACATGATGCAGAAGGCATCCGCCACGGTGGGGCCGACGCTCAGCAGCCCGTGGTGGCGCAGGATCAGCGCCATGTTCTCGCCCAGCGCGGCCTGGATGCGGGCGCGCTCCTCGTGGTTGAAGGCCACGCCTTCATAGGGGTGGTAGCCGACCGACTGGTAGAACTCGGCCGAAATCTGGTTGAGCTGCAGCAGCCCCTGCTCGCAGGCGGCCACCGCCATGCCCGCCAGCGTGTGGGTGTGGATGACGCAGTGCGCATCCTCGCGGGCGGTGTGGACGGCGCTGTGGATCGTGAAGCCGGCCGGGTTCATCGGGGCCGTGCCTTGGACGATGCGGCCCTCCAGGTCGACCACGATGAGGTCGCTTGCGCGGACCTCGCTGAACATCAGCCCGAAGGGGTTGAGCAGGAAGCGCTCCTGCCCGCGCTTGCCGCCGGGCAAGCGCACCGAGAAGTGGGTGTAGAGCGTGTCGTCCCAGCCGAATCGCGCCGCCAGGCGGTAGGCGGCCGCGAGGTCGCGGCGCAGGGTCTTTTCGTCAGCCAGGTTCATTCGGGAGGGCCTCATGTGGATACGCCGGTCGGGGCCGGGCCGGATCAGGCCTGCAGGCCCATGAAGCGGCGCACACGAAGCACCGCCTCGCCCGCATCCGGCCCCGGCTGAAGCAGGCGAGCGGGGGTCACGTCCAGCTGCAGCAGGCCGTTTTCCATGAACACGATGCGGTGCGAGATCTGCAGCGCGAACTCCATCTCGTGCGTGACGATCAGCATGGTCATGCCTTCGGCCGCCAGGTCGCGGATGACCTTGAGCACCTCGCCCACCAGTTCCGGGTCGAGCGCGGAGGTGGGCTCGTCGAACAGCATCACGTCGGGGCGCAGCGCCAGCGCGCGCGCGATGGCCACGCGCTGCTGCTGCCCGCCCGAGAGCTGGTGAGGGTACTTGTGGGCGTGCGCCAGCAGGCCCACCTTGTCGAGCAGGCGCAGCGCGGTGGCGTTCTGCTCGGCGGCGCTGCCCTGCCCGTGCAGGCCGGGCGCCAGCACGATGTTCTGCAGCACCGTCAGGTGCGGAAACAGGTTGAAGCCCTGGAACACCATGCCGATGCGGCGAATGCCCTGGCGCACCTGGGCCGAGTCCAGCGGCGCGGCCCCCTTGAGGTAGCTCTCGCCGAACAGCACGATCTCGCCCTGGTCCAGCCGCTCCAGCGCGTTGACGGTACGGATCAGCGAGGTCTTGCCCGAGCCCGACGGCCCGATGATGCTGATCACCTCGCCGGCGGCCACGTCCAGGTTCACGCCCTGCAGCACCCGGTGGCTGCCGTAGGCCTTGTGGATGCCCTGGAGCTGCAGGGCCGGCGGCGCACCCGCGCCCTGTTCCGGCACGGCCAGGGCCGGCGCGGGCGGCAGGCCGGCGCGCAGGCTGGTCAGCGCCGTCTCGTCCAGCGTGCCGGGCTTGCGCCGGTTCAGGTCAAGCTTGCGTTCCAGCGCATCGAGCAGCGCGCCGAACACCGTGACGATGGCCACGTAATAGACCGCCACCGCCAGCAGGGTTTCCAGGATGAGGAAGTTCTGCGTGTACAGGCGCTGCCCGGTGAGCAGCAGCTCGGGCAGCGAGATCACCGACACCAGCGAGGTCAGCTTGATGATGGTGACAAATTCATTGATGAGTGAAGGCAGCGCGATGCGGAAGGCCTGCGGCAGCACGATGCGGGTCTGGGTGGCGAACCACCCCAGTCCCAGCGCATGCCCGGCCTCGCGCTGGCCCCGGGCCACCGACAGCAGACCGCCGCGGTGGATTTCGGCCATGTAGGCGGCCTCGGTCATCACCATGCCGACCAGACCCGCCAGAAACGGGATGCCCAGCACCACACCGGTGGCCGGGAAGATCTGCGGCAGGTTGTAGACGAACACCAGCAGCACCAGCAGCGGCACACTGCGGAAGAACCAGATGTAGGCTCTGGCCGGCCAGCGCAGCCAGGGCAGGCGCGAGCCGTCGGCCTGGCCCAGGCCGAAGCCCAGCACCAGGCCCAGCAGCCAGGCCAGCGAGCCCAGCGCGATCACCGTCACGCTGGCCCGGTAGAACGCCCCCATGGAAAAGAGCGAGAAAAAGTAGGTCCAGTCCAGTTCCATGGGCGGCGTCCTGTGGCGGTGCGAAAGGGCGGCTTACTTGACGGGCGTGAGCTCGTATTTCTTGATCAGCGCGTCGTACTCGCCGGTCTTGCGGATCGCGGCCATGGCGGACTCGAAGGACTGCTTGAGCGCGGTGTTGCCCTTCTTGACGTAGATGCCCAGGGTCTGCGGATAGACCAGGTCGGGCGAGCTGATGGTCACCCGACCCTTGGTCTTTTCAACGATCATCTTGGCGGCGCCGGCGATTTCCAGCTGGGCGTCGACGTTGCGGGCCATCATGGCCTGCGAGACCTCGGGCGCGGTCGGGAACTCCATGACGGTGATGGCGCCCTTGCCCGCACCCTTGCAGAAGTCGTCCGACAGGTTCTTGAGCAGCTTGACCCACGAAGTACCGGCCTGCAGGCCCACCTTCAGGCCACACAGGTCCTTCTCGGTCTTGGGGTGCACCTTGCTGTCCTTGGCCACCATGATGAGGGCGCCGGAACTGGCGTAGGGAATCGCGTCGGCCTGGGCCAGGCGCTCGGGCGTGATGTACAGGCCGGAGACCACGGCATCGTGCTGGCCCGCGGCCAGGCCCGGGATCAGGCTGACGAACTTGGTATCGGTCAGCGCGGGCTTGAGCTTCATCTCGCGCGTCAGCAGCGCGGTCAGGTCAGGGTCGAAGCCGACGATTTTGTCGCCGTCATACGACTCGAAGGGCGGGTAGGTGGCTTCGAGGCCCACTTTCAGCACGCCAGGCGCCAGGGTCTGCGCCTGGGCGCCGGCCAGCACGCCGGCACCCAGCAGGGTGGCCAGGCCGGCCCGCAGGCCGGTACGGAAAACAGAGGCAATCAGAGGGGACATGGCAAAAGCTCCTGGTGGGGGATGGAAAAACACAAGGGACGGGAACGGGGGACGCCGGCTCAGGCCGCCGGGGCGTCGGCCGGGTCGGCGGACTGGGCGGCCAGGGTCTTGAACTGGCCGAAGCTGGTGGTGCCGCGGGCATGGGCGGGCAGCTGCAGTTCGCCCCGGGCCACCTTCTCGCGCAGGTAGCGGTAGGTCTGCAGGGCCATGCTCCACATGTGCTCGCCGATGGCGATGTTGGCGTACTGCTGCGCCTTGCTGCCGTCGGGGTCGAAGGCCGGCAGCGGCTCGATGCGGGTGGCGTAGTCGCAGGCGAAGAACAGCGGGAACGAATAGCGTTCGTGGGTGACCTTGCGGACCCGGTGGGTGGTGGCGACAAAGGCGCCGGCGGTCATGACTTCGAGCATGTCGCCGACGTTGATGACGTACAGCTCCTCGCCATCGACGGTCAGCGGCGGCGCGTCGACCCAGGTGCCCTGGTCGTTGAGCACCTCCAGCCCGGCCTGGTCGGCCAGCAGCAGGGTGAAACACTCGTAGTCGGTGTGGGCGCCGATGCCGGGGGTGTCCTCGGCCGCCGGGTCCACCGGGTAGTGGATCAGGCGCAGCTTGGAGGGCGGGCAGGTCACGTACTGTTCGAACGCGTCCTCCGGCTGTCCCAGGGCCAGGGCAAAACCTCCCATGAGCTTGCGCCCCAGCGCGAAGATGCTGTCGTAGTAGGTCGAAACGTCGTCGCGAAAGCCCGGAAGGTCGGGCCATTTGTTGCCACCGATCAGCGGCTGGCCCGCCTGTACGAAGGGGTGGTCGTCGGCGGCCTCGAAGCCGATGTCGTAGGCCTCCTTGTGGTCGGGCTTGCCGGTGCCGTAGATTTCCTCGCCCTCGGGCACGAAGCCCTTGTGGCCGCGGCCCTTGCCGATGTGATAGCCCATCTTCCAGTCGAAATCCTGGGCAAAGAGCTGTTGGGCGGCGCGGCGCAGTCCGGCGATGTGGGCGGCCGGGATGCCGTGGCCTTTCACGTAGAAGAAGCCGACATGGCGGGCCGCATGGCCCAGCTGACTGGCCACGGCCTGGCGGTCGGCCAGCCGCTCGCTGAACAGGCCACGGATGTCGATGATGGGCAGGGCGTCGAAGTTGGCGGTGGTGGGCATGGCGGTCGGTGGCGTCAGGAAACGGAAGCGAGATGGCCGGCAGCGGCCTGCCAGCGGGCGAAGTGCTCGGCCTCTGTGCGGGCCATCCACTGGTTGAGCGACCACACATCGGCGACCGGCGCCTGGGTGAACGGCAGCAGGTGGGTGTAGCCGTCGGGGCCGAACTCGGGCGTGAGCGTGGTGATGCCGTGGCCGCGCGCCTGCTGCGCGGCCCAGATGCGTTCCCACAGCCGCTGGTGAAAGGCCAGCTGGCGGGCGTACTCGGGCGCGGCCGGGTGCGGCACCTGCGGCCCCTGGTCGTAGCCCACGCGCGCCTGCACGTGGTGCACCCGTTCGATGAAGGGCGTCAGGTCGTCGGCCGGGTCGTCCAGCAGCCGCTCGCAGACCACCACCCAGTGGCTGATGTCGGCGGTGAAGCGCAGCTGCGGCAGCTGGGCGATCACCTCCAGCGTCACCCAGGGGCTGTAGAGCGAGGTGGCGCGGTGGATCTCGAAGCTGCACAGCAGGCCGGCCTGCTCCGACAGTTCCTGGGCGCGACCGAAGAATTCCACCTGCTTGGCCAGCGGCCAGCGGTCGTTGCCGGGCAGCACGTTGATGAAGCGGGCACCGACCTCCAGCGCGGCGTCCAGCGACAGGCTCAGGCGGTCCCAGTGCTGCTGCAGCGTCCAGTCCTGGCGCGGGACCACGTCGCCGCCGGTGAACACCACCGCGATGTATTCGAGCGACTCCTGCCGCAGGTTCTGGCGCAGCGCGCGCCGGGCGTAGGGGTCGGTGGGCAGGCGGGCTTCCACGCCCACGCAGCCGATCTCGCGCAGCTCGGCCGCGCAGCGGGCCCAGTCGCCCTGCCAGCCCCAGAGGGAGCGGAACAGCTCGAGCCTCATGCCGGGGCCTGCAGGCGCCCCAGGCGGGCGTGAGCGTCGGCCAGCAGGCACAGCAGTTCGAAGGCCATGGTGGCCCCCACCAGCGCGGTGACGCCACCGGTGTCGAAGGGTGGGCTCACCTCCACCACGTCCGCACCCACGAGGTTCAGGCCCTGCAGGCCGCGCACCAGGTGCTGCGCCTGCAACGTGGTCATGCCACCGATCTCGGGCGTGCCGGTGCCGGGCGCGTAGCAGGGGTCGAGGCAGTCGACGTCGAAGCTGATGTAGGTCGGCTGCTGGCCGACGATGCTGCGCACCTCGGTCAGCAGGCCCTCGTTCGTGCGGACAGCCACCTCCTCCATGTGGATCACACGAATGCCCACGGCCTTCGCGAAGTCCAGGTCGGCGGGGTCGTAGACCGAGCCGCGGATGCCGATCTGCACCGTGCGTCGCGGGTCGAGCAGGCCCTCCTCCACCGCACGGCGAAACGGCGTGCCGTGGGTGTATCGCTGGCCACCGAAATAGCTGTCGTTGGTATCGGAATGGGCGTCGAAGTGCACCATGCCGACCGCGCCACCGCGGGCGATGCCACGAAACACCGGCAGCGTGACCAGGTGGTCGCCCCCCACCGACAGCGGCCGCACGCCCGCGGCGCGCACGCGGCGGTAGTAGGCCTCGATCAGGTCCAGACCCCGCATCAGATCCATGGGCGGCAGGGCCACGTCACCCAGGTCGGCCACGCGGGCCAGGTCGTAGGGCGCGATGCGGCTGACGTGGTGCACCTTGCGCATCAGCGACGACTGGTTGCGCACCTCGCGCGGGCCGTGGCGGGCCCCGGCGCGGTTGGTGGTGCCGGCGTCCCAGGGCACGCCGATCAGGCCGATGTCGACCGAATCGAGCCGGCCCGTTTCGACCAGGGGCAGGCGCATGAAGGTGGGCAGGCCGGCGTAGCGCGGCAGCTGGGCCGCGTCCTGCGGCTGGAAGAAAGAATGATCAGAGGCCATATCGGGTCAGCGGGTCATTGCGTGAAGGGTCATCGTCCAGCGGCACCGTACAAGCGGCGCAGCCGCGCAGGGGGGTGTCACCGCACCCTCACGCCGGGCAGCACGCACAGCATTTCGTACAGCAGGTTGGCGCCCAGCTGCGCGGTGTTGCCGCTGAGGTCATAGGGCGGCGAAACTTCCACCAGGTCGCAGCCGATCAGCTGCAGCCCCCGGCAGCCACGCACGATCTCCAGCGCCTGGATGCTGGTCAGGCCACCCACTTCCGGTGTGCCGGTACCGGGCGCCCAGGCGGGGTCGATGCCGTCGATGTCAAAGCTCAGGTAGACCGGGCCGTCGCCCATGAGGGCGCGCACCTCTTGCATCAGCGGCGCCAGCGAGCGGTGCCAGCACTGTTCGGCGGTGAACAGGCGAAAGCCCTGGTCCACGCCCCACTGGAAGTCGCCGCTCGAGTAGCCCTGGGCGCGCTGGCCGATCTGCACCACGCGCCGGCAGTCCAGCAGCCCCTCCTCGACCGCCCGGCGGAAGGTGGTGCCGTGGGCGATCTTCTCGCCGAACATGTCATCGTTGGTGTCGGTGTGGGCGTCCACATGGATCAGCCCGACCGGACCGTGCTTGCGGGTGAGTGCGCGCAGGATGGGCAGGGTGATGGTGTGGTCGCCACCCAGGGTCAGCGGCGTCACCGGAAACGGCAGCAGGCGCGCGTAGTGCGCCTCGATGATGCGCACCGACTCCAGCAGGTTGTAGGTGTTGATGGGCACGTCGCCCAGGTCGGCCACCTGCAGCGAGTCGAAGGGCGCGGCGCCGGTCGCCATGTTGTAGGGACGGATCATCACCGACTCGCTGCGGATGCTGCGCGGTCCGAAGCGGGTGCCAGCGCGCAGCGAGGTGCCGATGTCCAGCGGCACGCCGATGAAGGCGGCGTCCAGCCCCTCGGGACTGTCGGCGGACGGCAGGCGCAGCATGGTGCCGCGGCCGGCGAATCGGGGCATTTCGTTGCCGCCTTGCGGCTGGTTGAATGGCTGGGTCATGGCGTCGGGTCTTCAGGAACAGCGGCCGGCAGGGCCTGACGGGCATTCTTGGGCCAGCCCCTGGCATGACAAATGCTGAGAAGCAAAAACTCAGTTCATGAAAATCAAAACCAATGCCCGCCACCCCCGACCTGAAGCTGCTGCGCATATTTGCCTGCGTCGCCCGCCACCAGGGCTTTGCCAAGGCCCAGCAGGAACTCAACCTGAGCACCTCGGCCATCAGCACCTACATGAGCCAGCTGGAGGGGCACCTGGGCTTCAAACTGTGTGAGCGCGGTCGCGGCGGTTTCGCCCTGACCGAAAAGGGCGATCGCTTGCTGGCCGAGACACAGCGCCTGCTGGCTGAGCTGGACGGCTTTGGCGCCTACGCCGCCTCGCTCAAGGGCGATCTGTCGGGGGCACTCAAACTGGGCGTGCTCGATTCGACGGTGACCGACCCCACGCTGCCGCTGCCAGACGCCATCGGCGAGTTCAGCAAGCGCTACCCGGCGGTGCACCTGAGCCTGTTCGTCAAGAGTCCCTACGAGCTGCAGGAGGGCGTGATGAACAAGGAGCTGGACCTGGCGATGGGCTTCTTTCCCACCCGCCCGCCGGGCCTGGTGTTCCAGCCGCTCTACCGGGAACAGCAGTGGCTGTACTGCAGCGACCGGCACCCGCTGTTCACGCAGCGGCAGATTCCGGAGGCCCTGGTGTCCGAACTGAACATGGTGCGCCGCAGCTACTGGACGCAGAGCGAGCTGGGCCGGCACGGCTTCAAGCACAGCGTGGCCACGGTGGAGAGCATGGAGGCCCAGCTGATCCTCATCCTCTCGGGCGGCTACGTGGGTTACCTGCCGGAACACTATGCCCAGCCCTGGGTCGATGCGGCCCGCCTGCGGGTGCTGCTGCCAGCGGCCTATGGCTACCAGTCCCAGTTCTCGCTGGTGACGCGCCGGGGACGCGGTCGGGAGGCGCCGATCCAGGTCATGCGCGAACTGCTGTTGCGCAAGATGCGCGGCTGAGTCCGACCGCCCGGATTCAGCCGCGGGCTCCCGCCCGGTGTTCCAGTGCGCGCAGGCGCCAGGCGCTGCCCAGGGCCAGCAGCGCGCAGGCCGACGACAGCCAGAACACGCTGGCCAGCCCGAAGGCGGACGACAGCACCCCGCCCCCCAGCCCGCCGATGACGCCCGGCAGGCCGTAGCCGACCACGGTGTAGAGGGCCTGGCCACGCCCGCGCAGCCGCCCCGGGAAATGGTGCGAGAGCAGCGCGATGCAGGCCGTGTGGTGCGCCGCGAAGGTGATGGCGTGCAGGCACTGCGCCAGCAGCAGCAAGGGCCAGACCTGCGGCAGCCCGGCGGTCAGAGCCATGCGCAGCGCCATCAGGCCGGCGGCCAGCACCAGCCAGCCGGTGAGCGACAGCCGCGGCAGCCAACGCCCCTGGGTGAAGAACCAGCCGATCTCGATCAGCACCGACACCGCCCACAGCAGCCCGATCACCGTCTTGCTGTAGCCCAGGCTGTCCAGGTAGAGCGAAAAGAAGACGTAGATGAAGATGTGCGCCAGCACATGGAAGAACACCGCGGCAAAGAACCAGCGCACCGCCGGCTGCCGCAGCACCGGCGCCACGCTCAGGTGCGGCTCGCTGTGCGGCACCGATTCCTTGAGGTCGGGCAGCGCCCAGACGCTGGCCACCACCGCCAGCAGCGTCACCAGCGTCCAGCCCGGGAAATGGCCCATGCCAAAGCGCTCGAACCAGGCCCCGGCGACCATCACCGTCAGCAGGAAGCCCAGCGAACCCCACAGGCGCACCCGACCATAGCGACGGGCGTCGAAGGACCCGCCCTGGCTGACCAGGTGCGCCAGCGCGGCCTCGCTCATCGGCATCATGGCGCTGGTGTGGCTGAACATGAGCAGCAGCACCACGAACAGGGCCGGCGCGCCGAGCGGGAACCACAGCGCCAGCGAAAACAGCAGCGCCGCGGTGGCGCCGTAGCGCAACAGCCGCACGCGCTCGCCGGTGCGGTCACTCAGCCAGCCCCAGCCGTAAGGCGCGAACAGGCGCGTGGCCGACTGCACCGAGGTCAGCACACTGATGGCCAGCAGCCCGAAGCCCAGGTCCTTGAGCCACAGCGGCAGGTAGGGGTTGAAGAAGCCGATGTGCGCGAAGTAGCTCGCGGAGAGCGCCGCAAACGGCAGCAGCTGTTTGCGTTCAGCCACGCGATGCGGCGGCAATATCCGGTGTTTCGACCGACACATCCCCACACTGCGCGCGATGCCGCAGCGCGTGGTCCATCACCACCAGGGCCAGCAGGGCTTCCATGATGGGCGCGGCTCGGATGCCCACGCAGGGGTCGTGACGGCCCTTGGTGATGAGTTCGGTGGGCCGACCGTCCACGTCGATGGAGTCGCGCGGAATCAGGATGGAACTGGTGGGCTTGATGGCGACCGACACGTCCAGGTCCTGCCCGGTGCTGATGCCGCCGAGCACGCCGCCGGCCTTGTTGCCGACGAAGCCACCGGGGGTGAGCGAGTCGCCGTGCGTGCTGCCCTTGTCAGCCACCGACGCGAAGCCGGCCCCGATCTCCACGCCCTTGACCGCGTTCAGGCCCATCATGGCGTAGGCGATGTCGGCGTCGAGCTTGTCATACAGCGGCTGCCCCAGACCGACCGGCATGTTCTTCGCGACGACCCGCAGCCGCGCGCCACACGAATCACCGCTCTTGCGCAGCGCGTTCATGTAGTCTTCCAGCGCCGACACGTCGGCCACCGGGGCGAAGAACGGGTTGTCGGGCACATGGTCCCAGCTCTCGAACCCGATCGGCACTTCGCCGATCTGCGTCATGCAGGCGTGGAAGGTGGTGCCGTATTGTTC
>Ga0209066_10007906_pt1 | contig 10430 bp, 8 predicted proteins | sample All_14_2_FD_187198 | JGI IMG/M metagenome (GOLD analysis project Ga0209066, IMG submission 187198) | Freshwater microbial communities in response to fracking from Pennsylvania, USA - Allegheny Zone_MetaG_DW_15 (SPAdes) (version 2) ... | reverse complement strand
AGACAACAGCCAGGCAGCCGGGGCAGGCAGCCCCCTTTCGAGCGCCCAACAGCGCGCGCAGCGACGATCGTCGATGCGGCCGTCGCATGGACGGCTGCCCTGGAGCAGCATCGTTCCCCGCATGCAGATCGGCGACGCCACGTGCACGGTCACGACGCAGGGAATCCCCAGCTCTGCCACCTGTCGAAGATGCTCGAGCCCCGCACCGCTGGTCCAGGAATGCAGGTGGAACAGGTCCGGCTTCGCCGCCTCGACGATCTGCTGGAACTTCGTGCGCCCAAGCCCGCCGCCTCGACGCTCGATCCTGGTCGCGTCAACGGGATAGCGAACGACCTCAGCATCATTCCAGGAGTAGGTGGCGTAGTCGCCATCCGTCACGGCGATGATCGTGCTTTCAATGGAATCCCGAGCCAGCACGGACACCAGATCGCGTACATAGACCTCGGTACCACCAGTCGATTCTGGAAAATAGAAACCGGCGCATTGCACGACGCACATGCGCTCGATTGTGCTTGTGGATTGTCGTGCCGCCCGGGTCATCGCTTCCAGACCCTGAGAGCCAGCAGCCACTCCGTCGCCGCGAAACCCAGAGTCCTATACCCGAGGGTGACCGTCGGGCGCTCAGGCGGAACGAATTCCGGATAGAGACGCATGATCCATTCGAACACCTCTGCCGCTTCCTTTGGATAGGCCCGCGCGAACGTCCGCACGCTGGGCCATAGCATGCCGAGGGCTGCACGCTTTCGGCGGACGGTGAGTTCACCGCGCTGTTCGAGCAATCCGAGTATCTTGCGGTAGATCGAAATATGCGTCCAATACATCAGGTCGCGCTTGAAGCCGGAAGTGCGCTGCAGCCGCTCGCCCGAGTGCCGGCGATGCACGAACGCAGATTCGCGATCGATGGCCAGACGCGGCTTGCGCATCGCGACTTCCAGAATGAACAACCGGTCGTCGCGCAACGCAAAGTCCTGACGATGGGGAATACCGTCGATCAGTCGACGGCGAAAAAGAAAGGCCGAGTAGTGGGACGACCATCCTTCGCCCAGTTGCTGGGCGATGAAGTCGTCACAATCCTCCCACGCATTGATCCCATACTCTCCGCTCTCATTGTCGAAATCTTCGTAGCCCGCAACGACGAGATCGGCGGCAGTCGCTCGGGCGAGCGCAAGCTGACGCGTGTTGGTCTCGAGGCGAAGCCAGTCGTCCGAATCGAGGAAGCGTACGAATTCGCCCCGCGCCTGCTTGAGTGCCGTCTCCACTGCCCAGTCCTTGCCCCAGTTGTCAGTCCGGATGGCAACGATGTCCCGCTGCGCCTGCAGCCAGTCCCAGGTCCCGTCGGTGCTGCCGTCGTCGACGACGACGATCTCCACTTTCGCCCCCGCGCAACGGCATGACTCGACGGCCTGCGGCAAGGACCACAGGCGATTATAGGTCGGGATGATGACGGAGATATCGGTCACAGCTTCCCCCCTACCCGACCCGCGTCGGCAAGGATATCCGCGGCTTCGAGGATCCCATCGGCGGCCCGTGCCGGCGAGTACAGGGCCATTCGCTCCCCGAGCGCCTGGACCGTCGCGGCACGATCGAAAGCCAGTACCGAAGCAATGGCGTCAGCCAGCGCGTCGACATCGCCGAGCGGGGCGACTGCACCCGTGACGCCGGGCTGGATTAGGTCGGGCCCGCATCCCACCGCCTCCGAAACCACGGCAGGAAGGCCGCAGGCCATCGCCTCGTTGACCACGAGGCCCCAGGTCTCGACGGCCATTGACGGCAACACGAGGACGTCGGCCGAGGCATATACGGCTGGCAACCTGCTCTGATTCACGAAGCCAAGGAACTCGACGTCAACGCCGTGCGCGCGCGCGACCTTCTGCATCTGCCCCTGCAAGTCACCCGCTCCGCCGATGATGAGTTCGACGGGCTGTCGCCGCGCCGCCAGCCGCGCCGCAGCCCGAACCAGATCCATCGGCCGTTTGCTCTCCACCAGCCGACCAACGAAGAGCACCCGTCTGCGGCTGCCGCGCGGGCCTCCCGGGGCTTCATCGCGGGCTGCCGCGCTCGCCTTTCTGAATGCGTCATTGTCGACACAGTGCGGCGAAAAGAACAGCCGGTTCGGGGGCACGCCGTAGTGCTCCAGATACGCGCGATTGCGCTGGCCGACATAGAGGCAGGCGTCGAATCGCTTCAGCAGATGCGGAAACACCACGCCCTTGATGCTCCGCATGACGCCGCCGCGTTCTCCGGCCAGCTGCGAATCTCCGCGCACCATGATCGGGACCTGCGCGCGGCGGCACGCCTGCACTGCCTGCCAGTAGGAGCGCAGAGACCAACCCGGCACAACGAATGCGTCGAAACCACCGGACGCGATCCTATCGGCGATCTCGGGCGTGTTGCAGCCGGAAAAGGTCTGGGTGGATGGCGACCGTGCGACGTTCCGCAGGAAATGGCTCTCGTAGCCGGAGAGCAGATCGATATCCCAATCGAAGGCCACGCCGTAGCCCGCCCGCGACTGTGCGTCCGCATTCTGCCGATGGGCGAAGAAGACGGTAAGCTCGCAGCGATGTGCCAGCTCGCGAAAGATCGGCGCGTAGTACTGGATCGGATGACTGACCATAAACCCGACACGCAACCTCACGGGCGCATCCTCCGTGCGCAAGCGCGGTCAAGCGCCTCCGCGAACAGTCGCGTCGATTCCCGCGCCGAATAACCCTCGAAGACGCTGCGATCAACTGCGGTCGCCTCGTCGGCCGGGCGACCGATGAAGCGCTTAAGCGCCCGTGCCACGATGTCGGGCGTCGGCAGCTCGACCTCGGTCAGGGTCAAAACCTCACCGACATGGGCCGAGCGGATCATGCCCACTGCCGTGCTATCGCGATGCAGCAGCGCGAAGACCGGCCGCTCCGACAGCATCGCCTGGAACACTTTCGAGGGCGTGTAGTGCGGCTCGGTCGAGCCGAGCACCAGCACCGCGCCGGCGTGCATCAAATGGTTCAGCGTATCGACATAGCCGATGCGATGCGGATGCTCGTCCACCATCTCCTCCACGCCCGCCGCCCGCGCGCGCGGCAGGACGCGATGGCCGTTGGCATCGTCCGGCGAGCTGCCCGTGCCCACGAAATGGACGCGAAGCCTCGCGGCGAGCTGCGGCGCCGTCTGACGCAGCCGATGCAATCCGTCGAGGAACGCATCCAACACGCCGAGGCCCGCGGGAAGCAGTGCGCCGGCATAGATCATGTGAAACCGGCCGTCTGCCGGATCGAAGAGGAAGGGGGCGCGCCCGAGCCCCCGGACCAGCTCATAGTCTTCCGGCGCCGTGCCCATGGGCATGTAGGCCAGCTCCGACCGCGCCGCGACGTCCGGGTTGCGCTCCAGCATGCCGGCGACGTAGCCCGGTGCCATCGCGGTGATCAGAGCGGCATCGCGCACCGACCACGGTTCGAGGATTTCGGCCAGGCGGTTCGAGGTCCAGGCGCGACTGAAGCGGCGCTCCTTACCCGTCCAGCGGCTGACCCAGGGATCCTGGTAGTCGATGCCGAAGGGCAGTCCGGTGCGCAGGTGCACCAGCCGGCCGACCGGTGCGAGAAAATTGGACGGGATCGTCACCATCACGAAGTCGACCTCGCCAGCCTTCGCCATCCCCATGAGAGCGCGATAGCAACCCAGGAAGGACCGGATACCAATGTCGCCGACCAGCCGCACGGGATGGGTCGACAGGGTCCTGGCATGCACGATCTTGAGACCCGGTGGCACCAGCCGCTGGAGGTCGGGATCCGGACGTTCCTCGTAGTGCGCGGGGTCACCGGTGACGACGACCGGCTCCCAGCCAAACTCCGGCAGGTAGCGCGACCACAGGCGTGCCCGTTGTGCCCCCACGAGATTGCTCGGCGGGAAATGTCCGCTGACCAGGGCCAGGCGCCGAGTCATGATCGCGCCAGACGGGCGCTTACCTTGGAGTAGAGATCGACATAGCGCTTTACCACGGCATCGGCCGAGAAGTGGTCGACGGCGCGCCGACGGCATTCTGCCCGATCGAGCGTGCCGACGCGCTCGACGGCCTCGCAGCCTTCCTCGATGGACTTGATCAGGAAGCCGTCGACGCCGGGCCGCACAATCTCTGGCAGCCCCCCCCGCGGACAGGATATGACCGGCGCACCACAGGCCAGCGATTCGGCGAACACGATCCCGAATGGCTCGTCCCACTGGATGGGCACGACCATGGCCCGCGCCGCGCCCAGCAGGGCGTTCTTCTGCCTATCGTCGACCGGCCCGACATACTCGACGCCTCCCTTGCCGATCTCCGGCGCAATCTTGTCGCGCCAGTAGCGGCCCTCCGGATCGTCACGGTCGGAATGGTTGCCGGCGATGATCAGACGGCGGCCGGTGCGACGCGCGATCTCGATCGCCCAGTGAGCTCCCTTGATCTCTTCGACGCGACTGAGGAAGACCAGCGGCGCGTCGTTCGTCACAGCAGCCCCCAGCGTAAGTCCCTCGGTGTCGGCGAAATTCGGAATGCCGTGCCACTCGCCCCCTGCCGCGCGGCCCCGGCGAGCAATGTACTCGCTGCAGCCCGTGAAGGTGATGCGCCCGGGAGCCGCCAATCTCTCTGCAAGGCCGACGGTACGAGGCGTCGGCTCGCGCTGGAACGACATGACCAGCGGAATCCGACCGCGCAAGAGCGGGAGCAGATAGGCGATGCGCGAGAAGCTGTGGACGACGTCCGGCTTGAACGCCCTCACAGCCCGCGAAAGCGCGATCGTGTTCAGTACCGTGTCGCGCCGCGACAACGAGCTCGATCCAGGCCAGGCGAAGAAGGCGTCGTTGGGACACTCGGACCCCGGCCGCGCGACAAGTCCAACCGCGTGGCCGGCGGCCCGCAGCCGGCGGACCAGGACATCGACGATGCGCTCGATACCCCCGTACAGTCGTGGCGGCACTTCGATCTCGGGATCGGCCGTCAGCAAGAGACGCATCAGCTTACCCTCTCCCGTCCCGCGAAGGCCGCAGCCACCGAATCCAGCAGCACTTCCTGTTCCCGCTCCCAGTTGTAGCGCTCACGCCCCAGCCGCCATGCGGCTTGCGAAGCCTCCGCCAAGCGAGACGCCGAGGCAAGCTCGTCGAGAGTCGCGGCCAGCCCGACCGGATCATCCAGGCTGCATAGTCTGGCGGCCGGCCCCAGGTCGGATGCAAAGAGCTTCTGCGCCGGTGTATCGCTCATCACGACCGGCACCCCCGCCAGCAAATAGGTGAAGATCTTGTTGGTGAGACAGAGCTGGCGATTCTCACTGACGTCCGTCTCCAGCGAGAGGCCGACATCGTACTCGGCCGAGAGCCGCGCCATCTCGGCCGGCGCCGCCATGGGCAGAAGCCTCACCCGGTCGGCGAGCCCCAGCGAGGCGGCAAAGGACATCAGCGCGTCGCCATGACCCCATCGATTGCTGCCCCTGATATCCAGCGTCACTCTCGACGTCACCAGTGACATGGCCTTGATGAAGGGCTGCAGGCCACGATCGAGGCCAATCGTCTGGGAGAACCAGTAAGCTCGAAGAGTCCGCGCTCCCTCCCCGGCTTTGCCGGATCTTCGATGAGACGGCGCCATCGATAGCGGAAACACGTTCAGGACGGTCGCCGGGCACGCCACGCCATAGCGTTCTGCATAAGCCTTGCCGATCAGCGGCGCGGCCGCTGTCATGTGCACGCAGGACGGCAGGATGGCCCGCTCCACGGTCTGGATCATCCTCATGCGGAACTCGTCTCCCGAGGCATTCGTTCCTTCGCCCGAATGAAAATCCTCGGCATCGAACCCGATGAGAGCATGGTGGCGCTGAGCCGCGGCGGCGACTGCCGGAAGAGCCGCCACGTAGTGCGCGATATAGAGATCGGCCGGAATCTCGGATGCACGCCGCATGAGGGCGCCGACGGGCGTGCGGGCGCTCAGTGCCGCCACAATAACGGGGACCCGGAGGCCGAGGGCCGAAAGTACCCGGGCAAGCCGCTCGAATGCGCGTGCCCTGAGGCCTTCGCCCCGCGACCGGGAAACCCGGATCACTTTCCACGGCACCGCGGCTTCGATCTCGTCGTCGGTCTGCCGCAGCACCGCGTTGTAGTCGCAGACGATCGCGGTGACATCGTACCCGGCACCGTGCAGCGCGTCGGCCTCCTTCAAAACCCGCGGATTGGAGGCGAGGTTGCCTGGACTGACGATGCATACCGCGCGGCGCATTGGTTCGGCAGTCAGCCTTGCTCCGGCGATTTGGGCTCGATGCGAAACGGCGAATCGAGCTGCAGGGCGATGACGCCTTGTCCCAGACTTTGCTTGAAGTCGTAAGCTATGCCTCCCGGGCTCGAAGCGGCCACAGTGAATGCAATTGCATTGGACACCGCATGGTCGACGACGATGGTGAGGGAGTTCGTCGAGATGTCGAAACTATACTCGCCTGACGCCAGGAAGATCGGCTGGAGGCTCAGCGTGCAGACGTGACGCCCGCGGCTCGGCAGCGCGGTCTGCGAGAATATGGTCGACGAATAGAATCCTACAGGCAGGTTGTTCGCGTCGCGAAGCTGAAGTTCGAGCGCCAGACCAGGCATGTCCATCGTCTCGACCTCGATCCGGATATTGAACGACGTTCCCGGTTCGTAGAACTCGGTGGGCAGTCCCTGTGCATCGAGCAGTTCGGCCGAGAGGATCGCGGAATGGTGACCGCGTCCCCAGTCCCGCTCGACCTTGCCCTTGCTCAAAGAGGCCGAATAGCGTGCGATGGCGCTATCGATCGCTCCATCGAAGATGATCTGACCACCCTTCATGACGATGCCGCGCCGGGTGAGCGCCGCCACGGCTGCGAGATTGTGGCTGACGAACAACACGGTCCGTCCCGCGCTGGCGACCGCGGACATGCGGTCCATGCAGCGTTTCTGGAACTCCGCGTCGCCGACCGCCAGCACCTCGTCGACGAAAAGAATCTCGGTCTCCAGATGGGCCGCCACCGAGAAGGCCAGCCGCATGTACATGCCGACTGAGTAGCGCTTGACCGGCGTGTCGATGAACTTCTCGACGCCGGAGAACTCGACGATCTCGTCGAACCTCGCCAGAACCTCTTGCCGCGTCATGCCGAGAATGGCGCCGTTCAGGAAGATGTTCTCGCGCCCCGTCAACTCCTGATGGAAGCCGGTACCGACCTCGAGCAGGCTGGCGACCCGGCCGCTGAGTTCGACACGGCCGAGCGTAGGCTCGAGTATGCGCGACAGGATCTTGAGCAGAGTGGTCTTGCCGGCTCCGTTGTGGCCGATGATGCTGACGACTTCTCCGCGCTTGATCTCGAAATCGACGTCGCGCAGCGCCCAGAATTCCTCGACCTCGTCGCCCTCGATGACAGCTCGACCGCGAAGCATGTCCGCGCCGCGCCGCACGAGTCCCCGGGCGCTGCGCACCAGCGCCTCACCCAGAATCGCGGAGTACTCGCGCTTATGCCCGATGATGAATTTCTTGCCGAGTTTCTCGGCGCGGATGACGACCTCGGACATGGCTCAGATCAGATCGGCGAAGCCGCGCTCGGTGCGGCGGAACGTGTGAATGCCGAGCCAGAGCATGCCGGCGGCAACCACCATGCTGACGGCAAACCCCGGCAGGTAGAGTGGGCTGTCACCCCCCAGGATGGCCCAGCGAAAGCCGTCGATCACACCCACCATGGGGTTCAAGCTGTAGAGGAGCTGCCACTCCGGCGGCACGACACGGGCCGAGAAGCCGACTGGCGAGACATAGAGCCCGATCTGCACGACGAACGGAATCACGAAACGGAAATCGCGGTATTTCACGATCGTTGCGGCCGCCCAAAGCGCCGGGCCGAGGGCCACCAGCAAGGCCAGCAGGACGAACACCGGCAGAAGCAGGATGTGCCAGTCGGGCACGATTCCATACCATGCCATGACGCCCGCCAGGATGACGAGACTGACGCCGAAGTCGACCAGGGCGACCATCACTGTGGAAAGGGGAATGATGATCCGTGGAAAGTACACTTTGCTGATGAGTTGTGAATTCGTCAGCACGCTGTTGGATGCGTCTGTAAGTATCGAGGTGGCGAGCGTCCACGGCAGAAGGCCGGCGAAGACCAGGACTGAATAGGGGGCATCGCCTTCGGTCGGCAGCTTCGCGAGCCTGCCGAACACCACCGTGAAGACGACCATCGTCACGAAGGGCCGCACGAACGCCCATGCGACCCCGATCACTGTTTGCTTATAGCGCACCGAGACGTCGCGCCAGGCCAGGATGAAGAATAGCTCCCGATACCGCCACAGATCACTCCAGTACTGACGGTCCGCTCGTCCGGCTTCAAGGACGAGCCGCTGGGAAGGGCGATCGGGGGAAATCACAGGCCGGCAGTCCTACGACGCGGTTGGGCGGCCAAGCGAGCATAGAGTGCGCGCGCGGCGGCCGCAAAGTGCGCACTTCGATAGGGCTCCACGGCAGCAGGGTCCGCCCGGCCGCTGTGCAGTTGTCGTTCGATCGCGGCCGCCAGCGCAGGCCGATCGGCCGGATCGACGATGACGCCGACGCGCTCGTCTGGAATGGCGTCGGCGGTACCCCCTCCTTTGCCGCCGACGACCCGCAGACCGCACGCCGCGGCCTCCAGGTAGACGATCCCGAACCCCTCTTCCGTGCTCGGCATCACGTAGAGGTCCGCGAGCCGGTAGAGATCGGGAAGGTCTCCATCGGACACGTATCCGAGGAACCGAACGGCCGCCGGCGCCATCTGATCGGCGATCGCTTCTAGACGGCTCCTGTCGTCACCGTCTCCGGCGACGACGTGGAGCAGGTCCGGGAACTTCATGCGCAGTCCCGCAAGAACGGAGAAGATTGCCTCGTGCCCCTTGTAGCGCTCGTTCGACGCGAGCCTTCCGACGGTCAGCAGGATCGGTCCCTTGCCTAGCTTAAGCCGGTCGCGCAGAGCCGCCGAAGGCGCTCCGGGAGTGAAGACGTCCTGTACGGTGTCGGGCAGGACCCGAACCCGCTCGGGCGGCAGGTCGACCCAGGCCAGCAGGACGCGGCGCGTCTCACGGCTGACAGTGGTCACCATTTCTGCGCGCTCGATCAGACGCCGCACCAGGCCGCGACGGTCTTTCCAGACATCGGTGCCATGGGCTTGCACCCAGTAACGTGCGCCAAACATGCGAGCGAGCAGGAAGCCCAGCGGCGCCATGAACACGTGACCGCAGAAGACGGTGTCGATGGGCCGGAAGCGCCAGGCTGCGACGAGCGCCGCCAGCGAATACTTCAAACGGCCGAAGATCGGCAGTGTCTGGCGCACACCCGGCGGAAGCCTCTTGCCAGTCGCCTCGCCATGACGAGGCAGGATCAGAATCTCCGTACGCCCGTCGGCAAGGGCCTCGAACAGATCCTGATTGTATCGCGCGATACCTCCGCGCGCGCCATAGCAGTCGCCGACCAGAGCTAGGATGCGAGATTCCATCGTGTCGCTCACGCCGCGGCCGGCCCGGCCCAGCCGGCACGCCAGACCTCACGCGTCCACGCCCGCGACGCCGCCGAGAGATCGACTCCCCGTTGCGACGACACGCCGCGTGCCTCGTGCAGCCATCGCCCGACCGGTGTCGAGAAACCGGTCTTGCGCCGGTGACGGACGTCGTCCGGCAGCGGCGGCTCGGGGACTTCGGCGAGCGCGTCCTTGGCATTCGTGCTCGCCAGAACCGATCCCGCGGGCAGCCCAGCCAGGAAAAAGGCATCGACGAACGGGACGCGTATCTCGACTCCATGGGCCATGCCCGCCCAGTCCGCATCGCGCAGAAGCTGGTTGCGCATGTAGAGCGACGTCTCGAGCGCTGCCACCCGATCGAAATCGCCGAGTGCACGGCCCGTTCTGATTTCCGCAGCGATGCGGCCAAGGGGTGCCAGGCGACGCATCCCCTCTTCGACGAGCGCCGGATCGAGCACCTCGTCGAGTTCCCACGGCATATAGACGCTCCGCCGCAGAAGATAGGCACCCGCCCAGCTGCCGCCATACTGCAGCACGCCAGCGGTCTTGGGATGCAGCCGCAATCCGCCGCCGATCGCGGCTGAGAGGCCACGGCGCACCAGCGCCCCGAAGCCGGGCACCCAGGAGACCGGCCACAGCCAGTGTACGCTGCGCGGCACATCCGTGAAGGACGGATACCCACCGAAGCATTCGTCGGCGCCGAGGCCGCTCAGCGCGACCTTGATCCCGGCTTCGCGTGCAGCCTTGGCGACGAACCAGGTGTTGATGCCGTCGACCGTCGGCAAGTCCATCGCGTCCAGCAAGGCCGGCAGATCATGCTCGAACTCGGCGCGCTCGACCGTTCGCACGATGTGACGGGCGCCGTACCGCGCCGCGACCTTTGCCGCCAGCGGCGCCTCGTCGAGCGGCTGTCCCTCGAATTCCTGAAAGCCCAGTGTCACGGCGGTG
>Ga0209066_10007905_pt1 | contig 10430 bp, 9 predicted proteins | sample All_14_2_FD_187198 | JGI IMG/M metagenome (GOLD analysis project Ga0209066, IMG submission 187198) | Freshwater microbial communities in response to fracking from Pennsylvania, USA - Allegheny Zone_MetaG_DW_15 (SPAdes) (version 2) ... | reverse complement strand
GTCTCATGCCCAGCAACAGCAAGGCCGCCCAGCGCAACGACGTGAACTACGTGGGCTCTTTTGCCGGCGCCATGGCCCAGAGCCCTTCGGACGCGGGCGCCAACGACATGCTGCCTGGCGACCTGGAAACGGCACGCCTGTTTGGTGAGCGCGTGGCGGCCATCGCGGCCCAGTTCAAGGGCTGATGCAAGGCGCGGAGCATGGGGGCAAACGCCCTTCATTTAAGGCCGCGCAGTAACATCCGCGCATGAACATCTTCAGCATCATTCCCTGGGCAGACTGGCTGGCGCTGGTCTGCTTTTTTGCCTTGTGGATCGGCTATGCGGTGTTTGCCCGGGTCTGGGGGCGCAAAAAAGGCTCCCTGATCCAGACCACCAACCGCTATCGGGGCTATTGGATGGCGCAGGCCACTGCGCGCGATCCGCGCATGCTCGACGGCCTGATCACGCAAACCCTCTCCAACACGCCCGCCTTTTTTTCATCGACCTCCATCCTGGTCATTGGTGGCTTGTTTGCGCTGCTGGGCACCACCGACAAGGCCACAGAGCTGATGAGCGAGATTCCGTTTGCCCAGACCACCACACTGATCGTTTTTGAATTCAAGATCCTCGTGTTGGTGGCCATTTTTGTGTACGCCTTCTTCCGTTTTTCCTGGTGTATGCGGCTGTACACCTTTGTGGCGCTGGTGATCGGCGCCATGCCGGCGCCCGAAGACTTTGCATCGGGCACGTTTGACCGCAAACAGTACGCCGACCGGGCCGCCGCCATGGTGGGCGCCGCCGCCGAAACCTTCAACGACGGCTTGCGCGCCTACTATTTTTCGTTCGCAGCACTGGCCTGGTTTGTGTCGCCCCTGGCCATGGTGCTGGCCACAGGGATTGTGGTGGCCATTCTGTACAGCCGGGAGTTCCGATCCGAGGTGCTGGGGATTTTGCGCGACTGAATCTCCCCCCAGCCGATGGCAACCATCCGAGTCCACCGTTGGTGGGTGCAAGGGGTTGCATGCCAGAATGCCTGCCATGACGCCAACTGCCACCGTTGCCCATCCAGCCCCGTCCCGCCGACGGCTGCCCATCGGCATCCAGACCTTCAGCGAAATCATCCAGGAGGGCCACTACTACGTGGACAAGTCGGGCTACGCGCTGGACTTGATCAACACCGGTAAGGCGTACTTTCTGAGCCGCCCGCGCCGTTTTGGCAAAAGCCTGTTGCTGGACACGCTCAAAGAACTGTTCGAGGGCCATGCTGAGCTGTTCAAGGGGCTGGCAGCCGAGAAACGGTGGGATTGGACGAAAAAATACCCGGTGATTCGCATCAGTTTTGGGGGTGGGGTTGCCAAAAGTCGAGCGGAATTGGCTGTGCGTATACAAGAAATTTTGCGCACCAACCGAGAGCGCCTGGGCTTGCCGCGCCCAGTCGACTGGCCTGAGTCCGACACCGCAGGCAATCTGTCGCATCTCATCCGCCAGGCCCACCAAGCCAGCGGCCAGCGCGTGGTGGTCTTGATCGACGAATACGACAAACCCATTCTCGACAATATCACCGAATCCGCCGTGGCGATCGAGATGCGCGAGGGCTTGAAAGACCTGTACTCGGTGCTCAAAGACGCCGACGAACACCTGAAGTTCGTCTTCCTCACCGGTGTCTCCAAGTTCAGCAAAGTCAGCCTGTTCTCGGGTCTGAACAACCTCAAAGACATCACCCTGGATGCCCGCTACAGCGCCATCTGCGGCTACACCGACGAGGATGTGGACACCGTGTTTGCACCAGAGCTGCCGGGGCTGGACAGAGAGCAAATCCGTAACTGGTACAACGGGTACAACTGGTTGGGCGCCAGCGTATACAACCCGTTCGACTTGCTGCTGTTCTTTGATCAGCACAAATTCAAACCCTACTGGTTCGAAACCGGAACGCCCACCTTTCTCATCAAACTGCTGGCCGAGCGGCAGTTCTTTACGCCCAACCTGAGCCAGGTGGTCGCCCACGAAAAGCTGCTGTCTACCTTTGATGTGGACAACATTCCTGCTGAGGCGCTGCTGTTTCAGACCGGCTACCTGACCATCCACGATAGCCGCGAACCGCTGTTGGGCAACTGGGTCTACACACTCGGCTACCCCAATCGCGAGGTGGAATCCAGCCTGAATATGGCCTTGCTTACTGGCTACGGTCTGAGCGAGCAACACGCTCTGACCACCCGGCTGGCGCTGATTGAGCTGCTGCAAACCCGCAACCTGGCCGCCATGGAACCTCTGTTTCATGCCCTGTTTGCCGGTATCCCCAACGATTGGTACCGCAAAAACCAGATTTCCCAATTTGAAGGCTATTACGCCAGCATCTTTTACAGCTACTTCGCCGCGCTGGGCCTGGACATACGCCTAGAAGACACCACCAACCACGGGCGCATCGACATGGCGGTGCTGTTCAACGGCGAGGTGCTGCTGTTCGAATTCAAGGTGGTGGAACTGACTCCAAAGGGCAAAGCCTTGCAGCAGATCAAAGACAAAGGCTACGCCGAAAAATACCGCGCACGCGGCGAACCCATCCACCTGATCGGCGTGGAGTTCAGCAAAGACAGCCGCAATGTGGTCGGCTTTGAGGTGGAGACGGTGGACTGTGCGCCACATCGGGAGACTGCGGTATGACCAGTCTGATTCACCTCCCCACAGACACCACCCTCATCCAGCGCCTGGCCGGTTTTGCCCGTCTGCATGACTTGCTGGCCGGTGTGCCCGAAGCCGAACGTGCCCAGGTCCTGTCCGCCCTGCCACTGTCTGAGGTGCAGGCCTGCTTTGGCGGCGAGGCGCTGGCGGACATTTTCCTGATCCAGTCGCGCCTGAGCGGGCAGGACTATGAAGGAGCCTTCGAGCGCGAGATGTATCTGTGCCTGTGCGAAGGCGAGGCCCGCATGGTGGTGCATGAGTTACAGCACCCCAGCCGCAGGATGGGCCAATTGCATTTCAGCTACTACATCCACGTCAGCCAGTACCCGGTCAGCCTGGTGGGCTTGCTGGCTTCGCCGCTGGGCTGCCAGCGGCTGGTCAGGCGGCTGTCGGAGATGGTGGCCTACACCCCCGAGCACTGGGCACAGGCCGATGCCGTGGTGTTCTGGATTGACGGGGGCAAAGTTCGGCAGTTGCTGTTTCAGCAAGACCGCCTGTTGCCTGCGGTCAACCCGAAGTGCGCTTTGCCCAGCACCTTGCGCTGGGGCAAACCGCTGACGGTCTGGAGCAGCCTGGGGCTGGGTGGCGTGATGGCGGCAGACGGGGCGTTTCCCGTGTCCTGCCAGTACGCCTACCTGTCTGACCCGCATGGTGGCCTGGTGGAAGCCTCGTTGCAGCCCCTGCCACCGGTTCAGCCCCCGGTGGCCCCGGATGATTTTCTGGGCTACCGCTGCCAGATGATCGACTGCACCAGTGGCCAGACGGTCAACCCCAGTGTCCACCCGGCGCTACAAGGGTCGCTGGATCTTTCGGACGGTGTGTTTGTGGCACTGGCCGATGGCTCTGCTGCCCGCCCGCTCATGGGTTTCATGAACCGGCAGGGCCAGTGGCTGGGCCAGCCGCGCTGGGCCGATGTGCGCCTGTTCTGGCACCGCATGGCAGCGGTGCAATGCCCGCTCACCCGGTTGTGGGGCTTTGTGGACCCGCATGGAGAGGTGGCCATTGAGCCGATACTGGCGCAAGCTGCGGTGTTCAACCACGGGCGAGCGATTGTGCGGCTGGCAAGTGACCCCACCCATGAGGTGCTGATTGACCAGCAAGGCCACCCGCTCAGTGCGCCCTGGAAAAGCCTGGACACCGGCCCCAACGACACCCTGGTGGCGCAGGACGATGACGGCCAGTGGGCGCTTTTGGACAGCCAGGGTCAGACACTGTTGGGCCCGACCACGGTGCCCGCCGATCTGGACGATGGACACAAGGCCGTCCATCTCTACCGCTGCCACCTATCCGGGCGCAAGGCTAAAGCCGAGGCGCTGATCCAGGCACGCCTGCAAAACCCAGGCCCGCTGGATGAGCTGGCCAAGGCGGTGCAGGTGCGCAGCGGGCGCGACTTGCGTGAGCTGGGCCTGTGGATGCGGCGGGTGAAGGTGGAACGGGCTGCGTTGTCCGGGTTCTGGCAATCCCAGATCGATCCGGCCCAGCCAGCGCACATCGGCTGGGCCTACCCGGTGACAGAGAGCCTGTTCAACCTGGCAAAGGAAGTCCCGGTGGTGTTCGCCCGGCACGATGGCCAGGAAGTCAGCCTGGGTGTGGCCTGGCAGGATGTGCAGCTGGAGGCAGAACCACTGCCAGATCAGCCGCTCACAGATGGAGATGGGCTGCCTACTGCGGGCTGATCAGGCGACGCGGGGAAGTCGTGGAGGTTGTGTTCGGGAGAGTGAGTGCCGTGTGTGGCCAGACAAGGCGGTCACGGCTTGGCGGCTTTGCGCACCGGATCGACGAAGGGCTCACAGATGCGCCAGGCGGTGTCGATGTGTTGTGCCGCCTGGGCCAGATGCTGGCTGCAGGCCACCAGCTCGGCGGCCAGCTTGCCGCGCCCCCGGCTGGCATCGGCGGCGCTGTCGCTGGCCATTTTCTGGGCCAGCAGATACAGGTGGTTGGCCAGTGCGTCGTAATAGAGGTCACCGATTTCGTTGGCGAGTTCACTGGCTGTGCCTGGGTAGCGGGTGACGGTGTTGGTGTGTTTCATGGGGATAGCGGTATCTGGGTTGGGTCAGGGGCATGGGCATGGGCATGGGCATGGGCATGGGCATGGGGAGGGATCGGTGTCTGACCAGGTTTTGTCATCCCGCTTCTACCTCAAACGCCACGATGTTGCGGCTGGCTTTGCCAAAGGCCACCCCGATCAGGTGAATGGGCTCGCCGCGTGCGCGGTACTTGTCGGCGTAATTGTTCCGTTTGATCTGCTCCAACGCACCACCACCCGATTCGCCGTCCACCGCTTTGAATTCGAAGATGTACACATGGCCGTTGAACAACACCGTCATATCAATGCGCCCCTGGCTGGTGGCATCTTCCAGCCGGATGTCAACGCCCAGCGCGGCAAAGTGGCTGTAGAAAATGCTGGCGTAATAGCCTTCGTATTGCGCAATGGGGCTGTTGCGGTACCAGTCGTGCGGAATGGTGGCAAAAAAGGCGTGAAACAGTGGTTGCAGGGCGGGCAGGTTGTTGGCGGCCAGCACGCGGTAGAGCTGGCTGATGTGCGGGCCGGGAATGGACGAGCCGCCACACCAGTGCTTGAGCAGGCTGCTGTTCATGCTGGCCTGCACTTCCTTGTTGGGGTATTTAAGCGTGTATTCCTTGATACCCGGCACCTGCCATACGGTGTCAATCGTCAGGTAGCCCGCCTGAAACATCAGCGCCTCTGACGGTATGTCGTCCACGTCGAAGGTGGACAGCAAGCCTTCTTCGGCCACGATCTGGCCCAGTTTGGGCGTGAACATCTGGCGCTCGGCCAACAGTTTCACCAAAAAGGTGGGGGTGCCAGTTTCAAACCAGTAGGGCTTGAACTCGCGGTTGCGAAACAGCAGTAACAGGTCAAACGGGTTGTAAACGCTGGTGCCCAGCCAGTTGTAGCCGTTGTACCAGCGGCGGATTTCTTCGCGGTCCAGCCCCGGCAGCTCGGGGGCAAACACCGTGTCCACATCCTCGTCGGTATAGCCGCACAAGGCGCTGTAACGCGGGCTGATGGTGATGTCTTCCAGATTGTTCAGCCCGGAAAACAAACTCACTTTGCTGAATTTGCTCACCCCAGTGATGAAGACGAACTTCAAATGCTCGTCCGCACCCTTCAGCACCGAATACAGGTTTTTCAGCCCCTCGCGCATGTCGGTGGCGGTGGGCTGGTTCGTGATGTTGTCGGGGATTGGTTTGTCGTATTCGTCCACCAGCACCACCACGCGCTGGCCGCTGGCCTGGTGGGCCAGAAAAATCAACTCGGACAACTGTCCGCTGACGCTGGTGTGTGTGCAGGTCACGCCCAGGCGGCGCTGGTTGTCCAGCAACAGCTCGTGAATGCGCTCGTCCAACTCGGCCCGGCTTTGCAGCACGCCATCGCCAAAGCTGATGCGGATGACGGGGTACATCTTGGTCCAGTCCCACCGAGTTTCAGCCGCCAGCCCTTGGAACAGTGCCGCGTTGCCCTCAAACATTTCCTTCAAGGTATCCAAGAACAGGCTTTTGCCAAAACGCCGGGGGCGGCTCAGGAAGTAGTACTTGCCGCTGTGCGCCAAGTCCACCGCGTAGCCCGATTTGTCGGCGTAGTAGTGACCTTCTTCGCGCAGTTCACGCAAATTTTGAATGCCGATGGGCAGCTTCTTGCGCAAACTGGCGATGGTGGGCGTAAGGGCTGGTCGGGTCATGTGGAAGCCTTGAAGGGCAGAAAAAAGGTCACAACAGGTCTGCATGTGGCGGTATGGAGCACGATACCAAATCAGCACTTGACATGGGAAAGCATGCCGTGTGTTTTCACGCCGCAAGCTTGGCACCGGGGCGTGTGTGACAGCATTTTTTATAAAAGGGACAAAAAACAGAATGCTTTCCAACCCCGCGACCACCATCTGGCCAGCAGCCAGCAGCCAGCAGCCAGCAGCCAGCAGCCAGCAGCCAGCAGCCAGCAGCCAAATTCACATCAAAAAACATAGCTGCCAACGCTTTCGCACCCAGCGCAAGCATCCTTTTTTCCTCTAATTTCCAACCCCGCCGCGTGGCCACGCACGGCGGGGTTTTTGTTTGTGTTCAGCCCAACCCCGCCTTGAAAGGACAACCCCATGCCCGCCTTGCCTTGCCCCCAAGCCCCATCGGCCCTTGGAATTTTCAGCCCCCACCTGCGCCCGCTGGCGGGCGTGTTGGCCGCACTGTGCTTGGCCGTGGCCAGCCCGGTGCAGGCGCAACTGAAAGAAACCACCAACCGCATCGGCATCACCATGGTCAGCATACCGGCGGGCAGCTTCCTCATGGGTTCCTGCAAAGTGACCAGCGACATGGTGGAAGAAAACAAAAAACGCGCCTTTTTGGGCCAACCCGCCTTGAGCGCCAACTGCGCAGGCAGCGACCCCGATGCCAGCGACGAAGAAGCCCCCCAGCACCGCGTGCAGTTGTCCGCCTTCCAACTGGGCAAAACCGAGGTGACGCTGGGCCAGTTCAAGCAGTTCATAGCCGCTGCAGGCCGCACCGACCTGGTGAACGACTACTTCATCAAATACAACCGCTTTGGCGACAACGCTCCCGTCACGATGGTGAGCTGGAACGATGCACAAGCCTTCATTGCCTGGCTCAACCAGGCCGATGGCAAAGGCTGGCGCCTGCCCAGCGAGGCCGAGTGGGAATACGCCTGCCGCGCTGGTGGCAACCACACCTATTGCGGCAGCAACGACGTGGGCAGTGTGGCTTGGTATAGAGTCAACAGCGGTGAGCGCCCCCGTGCAGTGGCCACCAAGCAGCCCAACGCCTGGGGCCTGCACGACATGAGTGGCAATGTGTGGGAATGGGTGCAAGACTGGTACCACGACAGCTACCGTGGCGCACCCTCTGACGGCAGTGCCTGGACAAGCGGTGGCCGACAAGAATATCGCGTGCTGCGCGGTGGCTCTTGGATCATCGACGCCAGCTACTCCCGCGCGGCCATCCGCCGCGACAACTCGCCCGGTTACCGCATCAACATCTACGGTTTTCGGGTAGCCCGGACCGCGCCATAAGGCGCTTACCCCCTTCTTCTTTACTCTTTTACCCCTTGCAAACCCTGCTGGCAGCCACCCGTGGCACCAGTGGGGGTGTGGGGGCAGCGCCCCCACTGAATGCGCCGCGCAGCGGCGACGGGGCGCTCTCCACCGAGCGACATTACAGAAATTGCAGGCGCACTGCCTTCGTCCCGCAGCGCACCTGTCTTTACCCAAGGGACTTGTTGAAAGAAACCAACCATGAAAACCAAACTCGTCATCGCCGCCGCATTGGCTGTGGCTTCCTCCTGGGCTACCGCTGCCCAGTACACCTGCACCGTGCATTGCGTCAGCCCGTCCGGCACCACCACCACCACGGTGAATGCGGGCAGCGCCTCCGAGGCCGCCAAAATTGTGGACGGTCAGAGCGACCAGATTTGCCGCGCCGCCGGGCACGGCAAGTCCACCTCGTCAACCATGAGCGCGTCGCAGTGCAAGTGAGTTGACCGTACCCAGCCGCCAGTCGCACGGTGCCACATTGGCCCGGTGCGGCTGGCGGCTGTTTTTTTCACCCTTACCGCCATGCAACTACCATGCACATCGCACCACGCTGGACCAAGCTGCTCAATGGGTTGAGTGCCCGCGCACTGGTGGTGGCGGTGTTGTGGGCCATGCCCGTCACGGGGTTGGTCAGCGCTTTTAATGGCCTGCTGGAAGGCCCCAATTTTTATGCTTACCGTACCGTGGTGGTGGATTCCGTACATTTGGAAACCCGAACCACCCGCAGCTCTGGCCGTTTCGGAGTGGATGACGTGCGGGAAATAGCGTGGGTGTCGTGGCACCTTACCGACGGCGCTGGCCACACCCGCCACGGCATGTCCAAGGGTGACCCCAAACACTGGCCAAGCCAAGGCAGTCAGGTCAGTCTATTGGTCGATGTGGAACCCAGCGAGGGGGCTTTCATGTTGAACCTGAAGGTGGGGCAGGGGCTTGCCGTGTTTATGGTGTTTGGCGCCATGGCTGGGGCTGTGGTGCTGATGGCGCGCGGGCGCGAACAGGCCGTGGCGAACCCACGCCAACGCCGATGGGCATGGGTCGGCATGGCGCTGGCTGCTGGTTTGATGGTGGGGGTCACGGTGGTGATGTTGGTGGTGCCTTTTGCGTCCAGCCATGGGTGAAGCTGGGAAGGCTACTACGCCAGCATTTTCTACAGCTACTTTGCCGCGCTGGGGCTGGACATTCGCCTAGAAGACACCGCCAACCACGGACGCATCGACATGGCGGTGTTGTTCAATAACGAAGTGCTGTTGTTCGAATTCAAGGTGGTGGAACTGACACCGCAAGGCCAGGCGCTGCAGCAGATCAAGGGCAAAGGCTACGCCGACAAATACCGCGCACGCGGCGAACCTATCCACCTGATTGGCGTGGAGTTCAGCCGCGACAGCCGCAACGTGGTGGGTTTTGAGGTGGAGACGCTGACACCGAACAGCGGGCCATAGACGGGCTGTTGAGCCCTTTGCGCACGATAAGCTGGGGCTTGGTGTGGGTCCCCCTTTTGAGTGGCACGCAGGGCATCACCGGAACTTGGCCTTCTAAAATGGCCGCATGTTCATACACCTGCGCCTGCACACCGAATTTTCCGTCGTTGACGGCACCAACCGCATCGACGACGTGGTGGCCGCCGCCGCCGCCGACCGCCAGCCCGCGCTGGCCATCACCGACCTGAACAACCTGTTTGGCGCCGTCAAGTTTTACAAGGCGGCCCGTGGCGCCGGGGTGAAGCCCTTGCTGGGCGCCGAGGTGATGCTGCAAGGCTTTACCGAAGAAACGCCCAACGCCATGCCCGGCAGCCACCAGCCAGCCGCCCCGCGCGTGGTGCTGCTGGTGCAGGACAAACAGGGCTACCTGAACCTGTGCGAACTGCTGGCCCGCGCCTGGACGCGCAACGATGGCCGGGGCGGCGCACTGGTGCAGCGCGCATGGCTGGAAGAGCTCAACGGCGGTTTGCTCATGCTCTCAGGCGCGCAGGCCGGACCGGTGGGACAGGCGCTGATTCAGGGTGACAGCCAGCGCGCGGCCGATGTGGCGCGCAAGCTGGCGGCGTTGTTCAACCAGCGCTTCTACATTGAGCTGCAGCGCGCTGGCCGGGTGGACGACGAGCGCCATGTGACCGCCGCCGTGCAGCTGGCCGCACGCCTGCACCTGCCGGTGGTGGCCACGCACCCGGTGCAGTTCACCGAGTCCGACGACTACGAGTCGCACGAAGCCCGGGTGTGCATTTCCGATGGTGAAATTCTGGGCAACAGCCGGCGCGTGCGCCGCTTCACCCGCGAACAGTATTTCAAAAGCGCCGAGCAGATGGTGGCGCTGTTTCACGACGTGCCCAGCGCCGTGGCCAACACGCTGGAGATTGCCAAGCGCTGCAACCTCACGCTGGTGCTGGGCAAGCCGCAGCTGCCCAACTTCCCCACGCCACTGATCGATGGCGTGCCCATGCCGATGGAAGACTTCTTCCGGCTGTCGTCGTTTGAGGGCCTGGAGGAGCGCCTGGCGCACCTGTACCCCGACGTGGCCAAGCGCGATGCCGAGCGCCCGCGCTACGTGGCGCGGTTGGAATTCGAGATCAACACGATCTTGAACATGGGCTTCCCCGGCTACTTTCTGATCGTGGGCGACTTCATCAACTGGGCCAAGAAAAACGGCTGCCCGGTGGGCCCGGGCCGGGGTTCGGGCGCCGGCTCGCTGGTGGCCTATGCGCTGAAGATCACCGACC
>Ga0209066_10007901_pt1 | contig 10431 bp, 8 predicted proteins | sample All_14_2_FD_187198 | JGI IMG/M metagenome (GOLD analysis project Ga0209066, IMG submission 187198) | Freshwater microbial communities in response to fracking from Pennsylvania, USA - Allegheny Zone_MetaG_DW_15 (SPAdes) (version 2) ... | reverse complement strand
CGCCGGGATGGTCCACGAACTCCCGCGTGGCGCGCCGGCCGTTGGGCAGCGTCACCGTATCCGCGCGGAAATTCACGGTGCCGGAAAAGACCAGCCTGTGCTTGTGCTTCTTCTCCGTATAAGGATGCGCCGCTTTCTTCGCCATAATATGATTATATAATTTCCGCTAAAGCCCCGCTCTCACCGTTGCCCTAGCAGAGGGGCCTCCCGCAGGGGTCAGATCGCAAAATCGGCGTCGCGCACACCGTGGCTGGTCACGGATGAGCCGCATAGCGGCTTTCCGCGACCCCGGCTCGGCGGTTCCGCTGCGTAAGGAACCGCCTCCGCCCTTGCGGACCGGCACCGCCGGTCCTCACCTGCCGCTCACTGCGGTGTCGCTACGCTCCACCCAGGCAAGAAAGTGTCGCTTCGCTCCACGCGGCGAATTAACAAGCCTCGCCTTCCGGGGGGCTTTTGCTAACCTGACCCCTGCGGTAGGCCACAGAACGGGATTGGACTGAGCGAGGGACCATCCCCCTGACAGACCCGGCCTGGCAACGCGGTGCTCCGAAATCGCCCTTTACAGGCGGAGAATTCCTTTAGGGACTACTTTATTTATATAATTAAAGGCTGCGGGCGATGGCCGCGGCCGTTTTCTATTACAATGGGTCCCGAATTCATACACTTGCACAACCACTCCGAGTACTCGCTGCTCGACGGCATGCTGCGCGTCAGCGACGGCCACGGCGGCCCCTCGGAATTCCTCAAGGGTCTCGGGGCCGTCAAGGGCAACGCCCTGGCCATCACCGACCACGGCAACATGTACGGCGCCATGGACTTCTATTTCATGGCCAACGCCGCCGGCCTCAAGCCCATACTCGGCTGCGAGTGCTACGTCGCCAAGGGCTCGCGCCTGAACAAGGAAAAAGGCGGCAGCCGCCGCGACAACGGCCACATGACCGTGCTCGCCAAGAACGACGCCGGCTACCACAACCTGATGAAGCTGGTCTCCGCCTCCTTCCTCGAGGGCTTCTACCACGACCCGCGCATAGATTCCGAACTGCTCGCCAAGCACGCCGAGGGCCTCATCTGTCTGTCGGGCTGCCTCAAGTCCCACATTGCCCGCAACTGCGCCGAGGGCAAGATCGACGACGCCGTGAAGATGGCCATGGAATACCAGGACATCCTCGGCAAGGGCAATTTTTACCTCGAGCTGATGGACCACGATATCCCCGAGGAGCAGGCCGCCATGGCCGGCCTCCTGGAGGTGGCCAAGCGCACCGGCATCCCGCTGGTGGCCACCAACGACTGCCACTACCAGAAGAAAGAGGACTGGGAGGCGCACGACGCGCATATCTGCATCTCCACCGGCTCGCTGATGGACGACCCCAGCCGCATGCGCATGACCACGCACGAGCTCTACTACAAGAGCCCGGCGGAGATGATCAAGCTTTTCTCGCACACGCCCGAGGCCGTGAAGAACACCCTGGTCATCGCCGACATGTGCAGCGTCAAGGTGGACACCAGCAAGCTGCACCTGCCCGCCTTCGACATTCCCGCCACGTACAAGGCCGAGCACACCGCGGGCGACGGCGACTTCTACTACCTCAGGGACCTGTGCGAGGAGGGCCTCAAGAAAAAGGTGCCCAACGCCGGCCCGGAGTACCACAAGCGCCTGGAGTTCGAGCTGGACACCATCAAGAAGATGGGCTTCTCCAGCTACTTCCTGATCGTCATGGATTTCATCAAGCACGGCCGCAGCATCGGCGTGCCCGTGGGCCCGGGCCGCGGCTCCGGCGCCGGCGCGCTGGTGGCCTACACGCTCGACATCACCCGCGTGGACCCGCTGCCCAACTCCCTGCTGTTCGAGCGCTTCCTCAACCCGGGCCGCAAGAGCATGCCGGACCTCGACATCGACTTTTCCGACGACGGCCGCGAGAAGGTGGTGCAGTACGTGCGCGAGAAGTACGGCGCCAGCCGCGTCGCCAACATCATCACCTACGGCACCATCAAGGCCAAGAGCGCCGTGCGCGACGTGGGCCGCGTGATGGGCATCCCCCTGGCCGACGTCAACGCCATCGCCAAGCTGGTGCCGGCGGACCTGGGCACCACGCTCTTCAAGGCTTTGAACGACGTCAACGAGCTCAAGGAGTACCAGCGCGACCCGAAGATCAAGAAGATGTTCGACATCGCGCTCAAGGTGGAGGGCCTGCGCCGCCAGACCGGCGTGCACGCCGCCGGAGTGGTGATCTCCAAGGACGACATCACCGACTACGTGCCGCTGGCCAACCGCAACAACAAGGACGTCATCACCACGCAGTACGACGGCAACGTGCTGGGCACGCTCGGCATGCTCAAGGTGGACTTCCTGGGCCTGCGCACGCTGACCATCATCGAGACCGCCAGCGAGTTCATCCGCAAGCTGCCCGGCAAAGAAAATTTCGACATCTACTCCGTCCCCATGGACGACAAGGCCACCTTCGACCTGCTCTGCGACGGCAAGACCACCGGCGTGTTCCAGCTGGAAAGCGAGGGCATGAAGAAGCTGGTGAAGGGCCTCAAGCCCACCGTGTTCAGCGACATCTCGGCCCTCGTGGCGCTCTACCGCCCCGGCCCCATCGAGAGCGGCATGCTCGAGACCTTCGTGGAGCGCAAGCACGGCCGGAAGAAGATCACCTACGACCACCCGCTGCTCGAGCCCATCCTGAAGGACACCTACGGCACCATGGTGTACCAGGAGCAGGTCATGGAGATCGCCAAGAGCATGGCCAAGTTCACGCCCAGCGAGGCCGACGACTTCCGCAAGGCCATGGGTAAGAAGAAGCTCGACGTCATGGAGAAGCTGCGCGTCAAGTTCGTGGAGCAGTCCAAGTCGTTCCACGACGTGTCCAACAAGCTCTCCAGCAAGATCTTCGACGACATGGCGAAGTTCGCCGGCTACGGCTTCAACAAGTCCCACTCGGTGGCCTACGCCCTGGTGGCCTACCATACCGCCTGGCTCAAGGCCAATTACCCCGTGGAGTTCATGGCCGCGCTGCTGACCAGCGAGATCGGCAAGAGCGCGGTCAACTCCGAGGAAAAAGAGAACAAGCTGGTCACCTATATCGGCGAGGCGCAGGACATGGAGATCGAGATCCTGGGCCCCAGCGTGAACGGCTCGCAGAAAAAATTTTCGATCGAAGAGCGCAACGGCAAGCCCGCCATCCGCTTCGCGCTGACCGCCGTGAAGAACGTCGGCGAGGGCGTGGTGGAGACGATGGTGGCCGAGCGCCTGCGCAACGGCCCGTTCCGCTCTTTCGAGGAGTTCACGCTGCGCGCGGATTCCAAGCAGCTCAACAAGCGCGTCATCGAGTCGCTGGCCAAGGGCGGCTGCTTCGACTGCTTCTACCCGGCCGAAAAGCCGGAGTTCTCCCGCACGAAAGCGATGGAGGCCGTGGAGCTGTTCTGCGGCGGCAAGTCGCAGGACTGCAACCAGGCCATGCTGTTCGGCGAGGAGCGCAAGGCCGCTCCGGTGATGAGCGAGCACGCCCTGCTCAAGAACGAGCGCGAGGTGCTGGGCTTCTATTTCTCGGGGCACCCGCTTAACAGCTACCGCCGGCACCTGTCGATGGTGGCCAACGCGCAGGCGGAGAAGCTGCTGGCCGGCGGCTTCGAGGAAGGCGCCATGGTGCGCGTGGCCGGCATTGTGGCGCAGTTCAAGAGCATGCAGACCAAGAAGACCGGCGAGGCGATGGCCAAGTTCGAGGTGGAGGACCTGACCGGCAACGTCGGCGTCTGCCTGTTCCCCAAGAAATACAAGATCTACGGCCCGCAGCTGGGCCCCAACAAGATAGTCGTAGTGGCCGGCAAGGTGCAGAAATCCGATTTCGGCGAGCAGAACTACGAGCTGATCGCCGAGGAGGCCTACGCCCTCTACGACGCGATGAATAAATGGGCCCGCGGCCTGATCCTGAACCTGCCCGAGGGCATCCTCTTCGACGAGAAGCAGCTGCACGAGCTGAAGGCGGCGCTCGGGCGCAGCCACGGTTCGTGCCCGGTCTACTTCCAGGTGAACGCCAAAGGGCGGGGCACCTACATGATAGAGACCAGCGAGCGCGTGGGCCTGAGCGACGCGCTGATCCACGATATCGAGAAACTCCTGGGAGACAAGACATGGAAAGTGGAAAGCGGATCCTGATAGCGGACGACGATCCGGACCTGATAGACCTGCTGGAATCCTATTTCAGGCGGTTCGGCTACGACGTCACCGCCAAGGTGAACGGCAAGGACGCGCTGCAGGCCGCCGAGTCGGAGAAGTTCGACCTCGTGCTGCTGGACGTGATGATGCCCTACATCGACGGCTACCACGTGGCCAGCGAGATCTCCTCGCGCTATGGCTCGGACGGGCCCAAGATCATCATCATGACCTCGCGCGACACGGCCAGCGAGAAGGGCATCGCCATGCTCAGCGGCGCCAACGACGTGGTGCAGAAGCCTTTTTCGCTCGAAGAAATAGACGCCAAGGTGAAGGCTGCCCTCGGCCTGTAGGCCGGGAAACTAAATACAAGGAAGGAAAGATGAAAAAATTAATCGCTGCCCTGGTTCTGCTGCTCGCCTGCGCGCCCGCCTGGGCCCTCGACAAAGGCGACGCCCCGGTGCTCCCCGACGTCGAGATGATCGACGTGCCCACGGCCGGCATCCTGGACTACTACGGCTTCATGTTCAAGACGCGTTTCTACTCCGCCGGCGGCGTGCTGGGCGCGCTGAACTTCGGCGTGCTCGAGCGCCTGAACCTGGGCGCCTCCATGACGGTGGACCGCCTGGTGGGCTCCGATTCCCCGATCAAGATGCGCCGCCCCGAGATCCAGGTGCGCTTCCGCTTCTACGACGGCGGCTACTATATCCCCGCGCTGGCGCTGGGCTACGACGGGCAGGGCTACTACTACGACTCCGAGGCCAAGAAGTACATGGAGAAGGGCCGCGGCCTCTACGTCACCGGGTCCAAAGAGATCGGCGTGCCGGGCCTGGCGCTGCACGGCGGCTTCAACGTGCCCGACTTCGACAACAATTACCTCTTCGGCTTCCTGGGCCTCAACTACACCCTCGAGGAGAAGGTGGCCTTCATGGCCGAGTACGACAACCTGTTCCACTCCGACGACCCTTCCCGCCTCAACCTGGGCACGCGCATCTACGTCACCCCGTACTTCCAGCTGGACCTGGCCCTGCGCGGCCTGGGCCGCGACGGCGAGTTCAGCAACGGGGCCGACCGCAACACCGAGCGCATCGTGCAGATGCGCTACAACACCAGCTTCTAGCACCCACTCAAAGGAGAACGACATGAAAAAGAAAATAGGCATACTTACCGGCGGCGGCGACTGCCCCGGCCTCAACCCCGCGATACGCGGCTGCGTCTACGCGGCCGAGAAGTACGGCTACGAATGCGTCGGCATCACCGACGGCTGGAAGGGCCTGCTCGAAGGCACCACCACCCCGCTTAACCGCGAGATCACCGAGTACATCATCGGCAAGGGCGGCACGATGCTCGGCACCTCCCGCACGAACCCTTTCAAGAAGGACGACGGCACCAACGTGAAGCGCTGCCTGGAGACCTTCAACAAGCTCGGCCTGCACGCGCTGGTGGCGATGGGCGGCGACGACACGCTGGGCGTGGCCACCAAGCTCTACCGCGACCACAAGCTCAACGTCGTCGGCGTCCCCAAGACGATGGACAACGACCTGAACGTGACCGACTACACCTTCGGCTTCGACACTTCCGTGACCCGCGCCATAGACGCCGCGCAGGCGCTGCTCGACACCGGCAACAGCCACCACCGCGTGATGGTGCTCGAGGTGATGGGCCGCCACGCCGGCTGGGTGGCGCTCTACACCGGCATGGCCGCCGCGGCGGACTTTGTCTGCATCCCCGAGCGCAAGATCGACACCGCCGAGATGCTCAAAAAGATCAAGGAATCCTACGCCCGCAAGCGCTACGCGCTGGTGGTCACCAGCGAGGCCGCCGAACTCCCCGAGGTGGGAGAGGGGCAGTCCAAGCGCGAGGTGGACCAGTTCGGCCACGCGATCCTGAAGGACCGCGGCATGGGCGAGCGCATCGCCGGCTTCATCGAGAAGGAGACCGGCATCGAGACGCGCCACGCCGTGATAGGCCACATGCAGCGCGGCGGCGCCCCCACGCTCTTCGACCGCATGCTGGGCACCCGCGTGGGCATGAAGGCCGCGGAGCTGGTGCATACCGGCCAGTTCGGCACCATGGCCGCGCTGGTCAACAACCAGTACGTCGGCGTGCCGCTCGAGAAGGCCACCGGCCAGCTGAAGGTCGTCAACCAGGAGTGGTTCGACGTGATGGAAGTGATGTTCTAAACCGGCCCCGGGGCCGCGGGTCTTTACGGGCCCGCGGCGCCCCGGCTCTAAGGAAGTTCAAGGGGTAATATGACAGACAACGCTCAAGCTAAACCGGCGCAGTTCCAGCGCAAGACGATCCTGATCAAGAAGCACCTGCAGTACCGCTACATGGCGCTGCTCTTCCTCAGCGTGCTGCTGGCCTTCATCATCGTCGGCCTGGACATCATCTGGACCGTCTCCAAAGTGGTCAACGAGCACCCGATGATGCAGCCGCTCCTCGACGAGATGTCGTCGATGGTGCCGCTGTTCGGCCTGAAGATCGTGATGTACATGGTCATGGTGCTCATCGTCTCTGCCGTGATCTCGCACCGGATGGCCGGCCCCATCTTCAAGTTCGAGAAGAGCTGCTCGACGGTGGCCGAGGGCGACCTGGCCCACCGCGTCTACCTGCGGCAGGGCGACCAGCTGACCGACCTGCAGGACCAGTTCAATAACATGGCCGGCGCCGTGGACGAGGTGGTGAAGGAATACGAGAAGTTCCGCCTGGCGGCCGCCGAGGCCGGCATGAAGGAGCAGGCCGAGGCCCTCTCTCGTCGCGTGGTGGAGATAATGCCCAAGTTCAAGATATGAGGATACTAGCGGCCGCGCTGGCGCTGGCCGCCCTTGCGGCCCCGGCGCTGGCGCAGGATGGGAAGGAGATACTGACGCTGCAAGACGCCGTGGCGCTGGCCGTGAAAAACAGCCCCGCCGCGCTGGCCGCCGAGCAGGATATCATCATCGCCCGGCAGCGCGTCCGCGAGGCGCGCTTCATGGCCCTGCCGCAGTTCGCCCTCTCGGCCAGCCTCAACCGGGCCAACCTCGAGTACCCCGCCGTGCTGGGCGGCGACCTCGGCGACAGGTTCATCTACCCTTCCTCCAGCGACTCTTTCTACTCCCTGCGGGCGCAGGCCCTGCAGCCGCTCTATACCGGCGGCAAGAACACCAACACGCTGAAACTGGCCAAGACGACCCATAACCAGGCCAAGGTGAATTTCGAGACGGTCAGGGCCGACGCCGCCCTGGCCGCGAAAAAAGCTTTCTACGCCCTGCTGTACCAGCGCAGCCTCAACGCCGCTTTCTCCCACTGGGCCGGCCGCGCCCGCGACCTGGCCGCCGCCGTCCGCAAGGACGCTTTCGAGGCGCTGGAGGCGGACCTGCTGCTCTCGGGCATCGGGGACCGGTCGCGCCAGGCCAGCCGCGGCGAGGAAGCCGCTTTCACCGAACTGCTGCGCGTACTGAACAAGGAGCCCGGCCACCGCACCGAGATAGTGGGGGAGTTCGCCCCGCTGCCCGTGGAGAGCGCGGCCGCCTCCAGCCTGGTGACCGCCATGGAAACCCGCTCCGAATTGAAGAGCGAACTCTACAAGGCCCAGATGGAGGATATCGCCGTCAACATGGCCCTGGTGCGCCGCTATCCCACCATTTACCTGGGCGCCAGCTACGACGTGAACGCCTACCGCTTCTCCTCGCTTGCCGAGGAGGAGGAGCGCAACCGCAACTGGCTGGCCTCGGTTTCCGTGCATTTCCCGCTCTCCTACGACATCTGGACCCAGGTGCAGCAGCGCAAGGCGCAGCGCCGCCAGGGCGAGCTGAAGCGGGCCGAGCTGCAGGACCGGGTGCGCTTCGAGATCGTGTCGGCGCACAAGGAGGCCCTCTTCTGGCAGGCCGAGGCCGAGAAGCTGCGCGCCGAGAACGAAAGGACCCGTGAAGCCTACGACGCCGCCGCCCGCGCCGGCCGGCCCTCCATGCCCGCGCTGCGCGCCCTGTGCGCGCTCTGCTCGCTGGAGGCGAAGTACCTCGAGGCCGTCTACAACCAGCTGCTGGCCCGCAGCCGGCTGGAGTGGGCCCAGGGCCGCGACTTCGCCAGATAGGAAGGACAAACCCCGCCCATGCGCAAATTCATACTGCTGACCGCCGCCGCCCTGCTCTTGCCGGGCGCCGCCCTCGCGCAGTACGCCGACGACGCGCTGCTGCGCGACGCGATGTGGACGCGGATCGTGAATTCCAAACCGCCGGCGCGGCCCTCCGTGGGCCTGGCCCTCTCAGGCGGCGGCGCGCGCGGCTTCGCGCATACCGGCGTGCTGGAGGCGCTGCAATATTCCGGCTTTCCCGTGGACTACGTGGCCGGCACCTCGATGGGCGCGCTGATCGGGGCCATGTATGCCTCGGGCCAGCCGCTGGAGGAGATCTGGGCTTTCGGCCGCGACGCCGAGAAACACAAGGTGGGCAGGGATTTCAAGGGCATACGCGTGCTGCCGCTGATCCTCGCCGACAAGCTCATCTCGCCTACCTACATCACCCGCTTCATAGAAGGCCGCCTCGGCGGGGCGACCTTCGAGACCCTTAAAAAACCGCTGGCCTGCACGGCCATGGACATCCGCACCGGTGAAAAGGTCGTCTTCACCGACGGCCCGGTGGGGATGGCCGTGCGCGCCAGCGTAAATATCCCCGGCATCTTCGCGCCGGTGCAGTACCGCCAGCGCTACCTGGTGGACGGCGGCGTGGTGGACAATGTCCCTGTGGGCGCCGCCCGGGCGCTGGGCGCCGACTGGGTGCTGGCCAGCGTGATGGAAAACACGGTCAACAAGAACCCCGACACCGTGCTGATGACGCTGCTGCAGGTCATCGACATCCGCGGCTCGCTGCTGGCGCGCGAATCCGAGCGCAGCGCCGATTTCGTGGTGCGCACGCAGGTGGGGGACATCACGGTGGCGGATTTCGACCGCTGCACCGAGGCCGGCGAGAGCGGCCTGGCCGAGGCCTGGCGCCGCGCCGACGAGGCCCGGGAGGCGCTGCTGATCTACGCCGCGCCCCGGCTGGTGGAGAAACTATGAGCAAGGCCGCCGCGCTCTGCGCCCTGCTCTGCCTGGCCGCCCCGGCGGACGCTTTCTTCTTCGGCGGCACCTCCGACGAGGGGGCGGGCGAATTGCTGGCCGGCATGCGCGCCGCCTACGGGGCCGGCAACTGCGGCGCCGTGCTGGCCGCATCTGAAAATTTCATGGGGGAGAAACCGCCCGAGCGCATGCGCGAGGAAGCCTACGGCTACCTGGGCCGCTGCTACGAGGCGCTGGGCTCCGAAGACAAGGCGATAGGCCTCTACAAGCTGGGCCTGGGGCTGCATCCCGACAACGGGCTGTTCTCCTACCGGCTGGCCCGCATCTATAACCAGGCCGGTTTCTACCAGCTGGCGCTCCCGCTGTTCCAGAAGTCGCTCTCGCTGGCCCCGGACGACCCGGAGGCGAACCTGGGCCTGGCCCGGGCGTACGCCGCCCTGGGGTTCCTGGGCCGTGCTAAAGAGTTCTACTCCAAGGCCGTCATCCTGCAGGATTTTCGCGACGCGGCCGCGCTGGAAGAGTACGCGCGCAGCATGCTGCGCAAAGGCGACTGGGGCGAGGCGCTCTACATCGCCGCCAAGGGCGAGGAGGCCGCGCCGAAGTCGGCCGTCTGGCCCGCGCTGGAGGCCAAGGCCATGGCCGGGCAGGGGAAATACAATACCGCTATCACGCTGATGGAATCTGCCATCAGCCTGGAGTCCTCCAGGGAGCTGCGCCTGGAGCGGGCACTCTACCAGTTGATGGGGGGCCTGCCGAACCGCGCCGCGCAGTCCGCCGACGCCGAACTGGCCGCCGATCCCGGCGACGCGCTGGCAGCGGCCGTGAAGGGCATGGCGCTCTATTCCCTGGGCCGGAAAGGCGAGGCCGAGGCCTATTTCCTGAGGGCCCGCGCCGGCGGCCCCTTCACCGCGCGGGTGGCGGAGGCTTTCCTGAAGCTGGCCCCTGCGGCCCCGGAGGACGCGTGCAAAAAATAAAATTCTGGAAAATGTCCGGGGCCGGCAACGACTTTGTGCTCCTCACCGGCGGCGTGCGGAAAACCGCCGCGCTGGCGCGCCTGGCGCTGCGGCTCTGCGCCGCCAAGTCCGGCATAGGCGCGGACGGGCTGCTTTACGTCAACAAGACCGGCCGCGGGGCCGTAAGCGTGAGATATTTTAATTCCGACGGGTCCGAGGCTTTCTGCGGCAACGGCTCGCGCTGCGCGGCCTGGTGGGCCCACCTGGCCGGCCTGGCCGGCCAGGTG
>Ga0209066_10007900_pt1 | contig 10432 bp, 10 predicted proteins | sample All_14_2_FD_187198 | JGI IMG/M metagenome (GOLD analysis project Ga0209066, IMG submission 187198) | Freshwater microbial communities in response to fracking from Pennsylvania, USA - Allegheny Zone_MetaG_DW_15 (SPAdes) (version 2) ... | reverse complement strand
ACGCCCGAGGGGCTGGCGGCCGCCACGCCGGACCTGTTGAAGAAGCGGGCGGCGGAGCTGCTGCTGCGCAACGGCCTGATTGTCTCCGCGGTCGGCGACATCGGCGAGGCCGAGCTGGCGCGCCAGATCGATCGCTCCTTCGGCCTGCTGCCCACCGGCAATCCGCCGGCGCTGCCGCCGCAATGGGTGCCGCCGACCAAACCGCGCGTCGTGGTCGTCGAACGGCCGGTGCCGCAGAGTTCGGCGCTGATGGCGCTTCCCGGCATCGAGCGCGACGATCCCCTCTGGTATGCCGCGCTGGTGATGAACCACGTGCTGGGCGGCGGCGGGCAGCAGTCGCGGCTGTTCAACGAGGTGCGCGAGAAGCGCGGCCTGGCCTACAGCGTGTCGAGCGGCCTGCGCACCTACAAGCGCGCCGCGCTGCTGCTGATGTCGACCGGCAGCGCCAACGAGCGCATCGCCGAGGCGCTCCAGGTGATTCGCGCCGAGATGGGCCGGATGCGCAACGACGGCGTGACCGAGGCCGAGCTGACCGACGCCAAGACCTATCTCACGGGCGCGCTGGCGCTCTCGCTCGATTCCTCGGCCTCGATCGCGGGGCTGTTGCATTCGATGCAGATCGACGGGCTGTCACCCGATCACCTGACGCGGCGCGCGGCACTGATCGCCGCGGTCAGGCTCGACGACGTCCGCAAGGTCGCGCGGCACCTCCTGCGCGATGAAGCGTTGACCACCGTGGTGGTCGGCAAGCCGGTCGGCGTCACACAGGAACCCTGAGGAGAGTCGTTTCCCGATGTTCTACAGCCACGTGATCGACGACGCGCTCGAAAGCAAGGTCGGCAAGCAGGGTCTGCATCGTGCCGCGCTCGACCGCGAGCTCGCGAACGCCTCCAAGGCGCTCGACAGGTTCCGGCAGTGGAAGGCCGACGGCACCCTGCCGCTGCTCAGCCTCCCGGGTGCGCGGGACGACCTGGCGCCGCTCAAGCCGCATGCCGAGCGGTTCGCGAAGTTCGAGCATGTGGTCGTGCTGGGCACCGGCGGGTCGAGCCTCGGCGGCCAGACCCTGGTCGCGCTGAAGGACCAGGGATTCGGGCCCCAGAACGGGCGGCCGAAACTGTGGTTCATGGACAATGTCGATCCGTCGACCTTCACCGAATTGGCGGCCCGCCTGCCGCTCGCCCGAACCGGCCTGATCGTCATCTCCAAGTCCGGCACCACGGCCGAGACGCTGACCCAGTTCCTGAGCCTGCTGCCGGAGTTCGAGGCCACGGTGGGCAGGGACAAGCTCGCCGAGCATGTGATCGCCATCACCGAGCCGAGCGACAATGCGCTCAGCCGCCTGGCCGGCCGCATCGGCTGCCCGATTCTCGATCACGATCCCAGGGTGGGCGGGCGCTTCTCCGTGCTGTCGCTGGTCGGTCTGCTGCCGGCCATGATCGCCGGCCTCGATGTCGGCGCGGTGCGCGAGGGCGCGGCCAGCGTGCTCGATCCGGTCCTCGAGGCCAGCGATGCCGGTGATCTGCCGCCGGCCGTCGGCGCGGCGCTCTCGGTCGGGCTCGCCCGGGAGCGCGGCATCGGCACCACGGTGCTGATGCCCTATTGCGACCGGCTGGGTTATTTCGGCTTCTGGTATCGCCAGCTCTGGGCCGAGAGCCTGGGCAAGGGCGGCAACGGCACGACGCCGGTGCGCGCCATGGGCACCGTCGACCAGCACAGCCAGCTGCAGCTCTATCTCGGCGGCCCGGCGGACAAGATGTTCACGGTGCTGATCCTCGACACCGCGGGCAAGGGCACGCCGATCGCGCCGGCCGCTCTGGGCGGCGACAAGACCTTGTCCTATCTCGAGAACCGATCGCTGGGCGACCTGCTGCTGGCCGAGGCCGACGCCACCGCCGCCACGCTCGCGAAGAACGGCCGGCCGACGCGCATCATGCGCATCTCCACACTCGACGAAAGGGTGATGGGCGCTTTGATGATGCACTACATGCTGGAGACGATGTTCGCCGCAGAGCTGCTGGGCGTCGACGCCTTTGACCAGCCGGCGGTCGAGGAAGGCAAGATCCTGACCCGCCAGTATCTCGCCGACCGCGTATCTTCCCCGGGCCGTCGGCCCTAAAATGACGGCGCCATGAGCGCCATCCGTACCCTGCGTCGCCTGCCCTCGACGCTCGTCAACCGCATCGCCGCCGGTGAGGTGGTCGAGCGTCCGGCCAGCGCCGTGAAGGAACTGGTCGAGAACGCGCTCGATGCCGGCGCGCGGCGTATCGCGGTCACCCTGAAGGAGGGCGGCCGCACCTTCCTCTCCGTGGTCGACGACGGTGTGGGCATGTCGTCCGACGAGCTGCGGCTCGCGGTCGAGCGGCACTGCACCTCGAAGCTGCCCGACGACGACCTGACCGACATCCGCACGCTGGGTTTTCGCGGCGAGGCGTTGCCCTCGATCGCCTCGGTCAGCCGCTTCACCATCACCTCGCGGCCCGCCGGCGCCGACACCGCCTGGAGCCTCGAGATCGATGGCGGCGCCAAGGGTGAGCCGCGGCCCGCCGCGCATCCGCAGGGCACGAGGGTGGAAGTCCGCGAGCTGTTCTTCGCCACACCGGCGCGACTCAAGTTCCTGAAGGAGCCGCGCACGGAATCGAGCCATGTCGCCGATGCGATGCGCCGGCTCGCCATGGCCCATCCCGAGGTCGCCTTCCGGCTGGAGAGCGAGGAGCGCGCCCTGATCGACCTGGCGGCGGCCAAGCCGTCGCTGCTGTCGGGCGATGCCGCGCGGCTGGAGCGTCTGGCCGCCATCATGGGCCGCGAGTTCGCGGAGAATGCCGTGGCCATCGACGCCAACCGCGAGGGCTTTCGACTCACCGGCTTCGCCGGCCTGCCGACGCTGAACCGGCCGACCGGCCAGCACCAGTATCTCTTCGTCAACGGCCGTCCGGTGCGCGACAAGCTGCTGGCCGGTGCGGTACGCGGCGCCTACCAGGATTTTCTGGCGCGCGACCGCCATCCCATGGTGGCGCTGTTCCTCGAAGCGCCGACCGAGATGGTCGACGTCAACGTCCACCCCGCCAAGACCGAGGTCCGCTTCCGCGATGCCGGCATCGTGCGCGGCATGATCGTCGGTGCGCTGCGCACCGCGCTGTCGGCGGCCGGCCATCGCGCCAGCACGACCGTGTCCGATGCCGCGCTCGGGGCCTTCCGTCCGCATACGGGTTTCTCGACTCCGCTGCCGATGGGTGGGGGCGGCGGCGGATACGGCAATGGCGGCGGCTATGGGTCGGTGCCGCGCGGCCTTGCCGAGGCGGCGATGCAGTTCATGGCGCCGCTCGATGGCTTGTCGGCGCGGGTCGAAGAGCAACCTGCGAACATCGCGCCCGGCAACTATCCGTTGGGCGTGGCGCGTGCGCAGCTGCACGAGACCTACATCGTGGCCCAGACCGACCAGGGCGTCGTGATCGTCGATCAGCATGCCGCGCATGAGCGGCTGGTGCATGAGCGGCTGAAGACCCAGCTCGAGGCCGAGGGCGTGAAGCGTCAGGCGCTGCTGCTGCCGGAGGTCGTGGAGATCGGCGAGGACGGCGCGCGGCGCCTCACCCAACGCGCCGCCGAGCTGGCCGACATGGGCCTGGTGCTGGAGCCGTTTGGCCTCGGCGCCGTGGTGGTGCGCGAGACGCCCGCCGTGCTGGGCGAACTCGACATCCAGGGCCTGGTGCGCGATCTGGCCGACGAGCTTTCCGAGATGGGCGATCACCTGTCGCTCAAGGAGAAGGTCGAGGAGGTCTGCGGTACGCTCGCCTGCCACACCTCGGTGCGGGCCGGCCGCCGCCTCACCGTCGAGGAAATGAACGCGCTGCTGCGCCAGATGGAGGCGACACCGCACTCCGGCCAGTGCAATCATGGCCGCCCGACCTATGTCGAACTCAAGCTGGCCGACATCGAGCGGCTGTTCGGAAGACGATGAAGAATTTTCTAGCGCTGCTCCTGATCGCAGGCCTCGCCGCAACCGGGGCCTCGGCGCAGACCCGCGCGCCTGCGCCGCCCGCCGCGCCAGCCGGCGGCGCGCCGACGCCCGCCCCAGCCTCGCCGCTCGACGGCACCTGGCGCGGCACCAGCGACGGCGGTTCGTGCAACGCGCCGCTCGACTACCTGCTCACCATCGAATCGGGCTTCGTCGACGGTTCGGCCTACGACACCACGGCGCGCGGGCCGGTGCCCAATCCCAACAAGTCGGCGCCGCCGCCGCCCGGCCCCGGCCTGTGGCAGATCCACGGCCTGGCCCGGACGGATGCGCCGTTCAATCTCCTGAGCCTGGCCTCGGTAAAGGGGCCCGAACACCGTCGCATGCAGCTCACCGCCCGCGGCGACTCTTCCGGCCTGATCGTCACGGAGAACGGCGGCTGCCGCCGCACCGCCCGCCTCTCCCGTTAGCGGCGAGATCGAATGCCCGCAATCATCGTGCGTGACGCAGCGCCGGCCGACCGCTCCGCCTGGGGCGGGATGTGGGCTGCAAATTGCACTCACCACGGCGCAACGATGGGCGAAGCCGAGGTCGATGAGTTGTGGCGCCGGGTCCTGAATCCCGACCATTCCGTCTGTGCGCTGGTCTCTGCTGCAGCGGACGATCGGGGCCTGCTGGGCTTTGCGCACTACGTGCTGCACCCCCACACGTTCACCAGCCGCACGGTCTGCTATCTGGAGGATCTGTGGGTCGAACCCGCCGCGCGCGGCGCCGGGGTCGGGCGCCGGCTCATCGAAGCGCTCGTCGAGCGTGGCCGGGCGCGCGGCTGGCGGCGGCTCTACTGGCACACCGAAGCCGACAACGAAGCCGCCCGCCGCCTCTACGACCGGATGGCCACCCTGACGGACTACGTTCGCTACGACGTCGATCTGACCTGAGGCGCGCGCCCGCGGGCGTCAGTGGCCCGGCGCCATCAGTCCCAATCGCTCGCGTCGCAGCCAGCGGACGAGCAGCAGGATCGCCACGACGGTGAGGCCGGTGGCGAGGCCGATCCACAGGCCGAAGCCGGCCAGCCCGCCCTGGAAGGCGAGCCCGACGCCCAGCAGCAGGCCGATGCCCCAGTAGCCGATGCCGGCATAGACCATGGGCACGCGCGTATCGTGCAGGCCGCGCAGCATGCCGGCCGCGACCGCCTGGCCGCCATCGGCCACCTGGAACAGCGCCGCGACCATGAGGAAGCTCACCGCCAGCTCGATGACGGGCAGATTGGCCGGCGCGTCGAGATCGAGGAACAGGCCGACCAGCGGGCGCGGCGCCAGGATCATCAACAGCCCCGTCAGCGCCATGAATCCCACGCCCATGACGTAGGCCGTCCAGCCGGCCCGGCGGACGCCCTCCTTGTCGTGCGCACCGAAGGCGCGGCCGACCCGCACGGTCGCGGCCTGGGCGAGGCCCAGCGGAACCATGAAGGAGAGCGAGGCCAGTTGCATGGCGACCGAGTGTGCCGCCAGCGAGGCGGCGCCGATCAGGCCCATCAGGAACGTCGCGCCATTGAAGACGGCGACCTCGAACACCAGGGTCGCGCCGATCGGCAGGCCGAGATGCCAGAGCTCGCGAAAGCGCGGCCAGTCGGCGCGCCAGAAGCGGCCGAACAGGTGATAGCGGCGGAACCTGCGGTCGGTGAGGATGACGGCCGCGAGCAGAAGGAACATCAGCGTGTCGGCGAAGGTCGTGGCATAGCCGGCACCGACCAGCCCGAGCTGCGGAAAGCCGAAATGGCCGAAGATCAGCACCCAGGCCAACCCGGCGTTCGCAATCACGCCGACGATGCCCGCGGCGAGCGCCCACAAGGGCCGCTCCAGCGCCGAGACGAAGGAGCGCAGCACGAGGAAGAGGAAGAACGGCAGCAGCGACCATTGCAGGGCGCGCACATAGTCCGCGGCGGACCTGGCGAGCGCCGGCTCCTGGCCCATCGCCAGCAGGATCGCCTCGCTCTGCCACAGCACGATCCAGATCGGCACGGTGACGCCCGCGGCCATCCACATGCCCTGGCGCACCGTGCGGCGCACGTCGCGCACCGAATGGCCCTTGCGGCCGAGTTCGCGCGCGATCATCGGCGCCGTCGCCGTGGTGAGGCCGAGCCCGAAGATCATGGTCGCGAAATAGAGGTTGGCGCCCAGCGCACCGGCGGCCAGCGCGTCGGGGCCGAGCCATCCCATCATCACCACGTCGGTCGCCGTCATCAGCGTCTGCGCGACATTGGTGAGGATGAGCGGCCAGGCGAGCAGCAGGGTCGCGCGGGCTTCCTCTGCCCATGTCGGCCTGCCGGCTTGCTCCGCCGTCCTGCTCTGCGCGTCCTCGTTCATGCCGGCGCTTATAGCCGGCACCCCGTTACGATCACAGGTCGCAGTCGATCCGCTGTTCGTGTCCGTCGACCAGGCGGAAGAACGCGTCCTGCGGTTTCTCCAGAACGAACATGGCGCGGGCATCGAGTCCGAGATTGAGACCGCGCACCACCGCGCCGCTGACGCCGTGGCTCACCACCACGGTGCGCCTGCCGGCGGCGGCGATCTCCGCCAGCATGGTCTCGCAGCGCCGGCGAAGATCGGCATGGGTTTCGCCGCCCGGCGGACAGTAACCGTGCGGATCGGCGCGCCAGTCGGCCAGCGCCGTCGGATGCGTGATCTCGATCTCGGCCCACGAGAAGCCTTCCCAGGTGCCGTAGGAAAGTTCCGCCAGCCTGATGTCCTCGCGCCAGTCCGCGGCGGAGAGCCCCAGCTCCTGGCCGATGATGTCGGAGGTCTCGCGCGTGCGCCCCAAGGGGCTGCGCAGGAAGATCGTCGGTCCGGGGTCGCGCTCGAGTTCGCGCTTGAGCGTGCGCCCCATCGCCAGCGCCTGGACGCGCCCGCGCGCGGTCAGGTCGGAGTTCTTGCTGCCCTGCATGCGCCGCTCGGTGTTCCAGGCGGTCTCGCCGTGCCGCAGCATGTAGAGAGGCGCGGCGAGCTTCATGCCGTCCGCTTGAGGATCACGATCTTGGCGGCGCCATAGCGACGTTCGTCGATCGCCGCGAAGCCGGGCGGCGGCGGCAGGTCCTCGTTGTGCGCGCACTCGACGGTGACGATGCAGCCCGGCGTCATCCAGCCGGCAGCCGCCAGCGCCGTCATCGCGGCGGGGGCCTGGCCCGACCGGTAGGGCGGATCGAGCAGGACGAGATCGCAGGCCTCGCGCGACGGCGGCGGCCGCGTTGCATCGGCGCGCACCACCTTGGCCGCGCCGGTCTCGCCGAGCTTGCGCAGGTTCTCGCCGATTGCCTTGATCGCGGCGGCATCGTTGTCGAGGAAGGTGGCGTGGGCCGCGCCGCGCGACAGCGCCTCCAGCCCCAGCGCGCCGGAGCCGGCATAGGCGTCGAGCACGCGCGCGTCGATCAGCGGCGAGGTGCCGTCCTCCTCGTCCTCGCGCCAGTTCGCGTGCAGCAGGATATTGAACAGCGACTCGCGCGCGCGATTGGAAGTGGGGCGCGTGGCCTCGCCATCCGGGGTCGCGAGCATGCGGCCGCGATGCTTGCCGCCGATGATCCTGATCATCAGTGCCGCCGGCGCTTGGCGTGGGGCGGCGCGGGCTTCGGCTTGGGCTTGGCCCAGCCTTCCTTGCGCGGCGGACGCTTCACGCCCAGCAGGTTCTCGAGCGCCTGCGGCGGGATCTCGTCGACATGGCCGCGTTCGACTTCGCCGAGATGGAACGGCCCGAAGGCCACGCGGATCAGGCGCACCACCGGCAGGTCGAGATGGGCCAGCACGCGGCGGACTTCGCGGTTCTTGCCCTCGGCCAGCGCGATGTCGATCCAGGCATTGGAGCGCTGCTGGCGGTCGAGGCTGGCCTGGATGGGACCGTAGCGCACGCCCTCGATGGTGATGCCGTTGGCCAGTTCCGCGAGCTTCGCCTCGTCGACGGCGCCGTGGACGCGGGCGCGATAGCGGCGCGTCCAGCCGTTGGCCGGCAGTTCGAGCTGGCGCGCGAGACCGCCATCGTTGGTCAGCAGCAGCAGCCCTTCCGAGAAGTAATCGAGGCGGCCGATCGTGACGACCCTCGGCATGCCCTTGGGCAGCGAGTCGAAGATGGTGCGGCGACCCTCGGGATCGCGCGCCGTCACCATCTCGCTCGGCGGCTTGTGATAACGCCACATGCGCGCCCGGTCGGCGGTGGGCAGCGGCTTGCCGTCGACCTCGATGACGCTCTTGTCGGTGACGACGCAGGCCGGCGTCTCCAGCACCTTGCCGTCGACCTTGACCCGGCCTTCCTCGATCCAGCGTTCGGCATCGCGCCGCGAGCACAGGCCCGCGCGCGCCAGGCGCTTGGCGATGCGCTCGCCTTCCTTGACAGGTTGTTCGTTCACTTTGTGCCCGCCGCTCCCAGGAAGGCGCGGAACAATTTCGCGTCGCCTTCGGAGATATGGAATTCAGGATGCCACTGCACGCCGATGCAGAAACGGTAGGCCGGCGCCTCGATACCCTCGATCACGCCGTCCGGCGCGGTGGCGTTGACGACGATGCCGGCGGGCGAATCAGCGGCGGCCTGGTGATGGGCGCTGTTCACCTGCAGCTCCTCGGTGCCGACGATGCCGTGCAGCTGCGTGCCCTTGGCCACCTTCACGACGTGGCCGGGCTCGTCGCGCGGGTTGGGCTGCTCGTGCGCCAGCGCGTCCTCTATGGCGTCGGGAATATGTTGGATCAGCTTGCCGCCCAGCACGACATGCAGCAGCTGCTGGCCGCCGCAGATGCCCAGTACGGGCTTGTTCTGGGCCAGCGCGCCCTTGGTCACGCCGAACTCGAAGGCGGTGCGGCGGTCCTTGGTGACCACCGTCGAATGCTTCGCGCCGCCGCCATAATAGGAGGGATCGACGTCGAAGGCGCCGCCGGTCACCACCAGCGCGTCGATGCGCTCCAGATAGTCGGCGACCCGGTCGGGCTCGTGCGGCAGCGCAATCGCCAGACCACCCGCCGCGTCGATCGCGTCGAGGTAGTTCTGGCGCAGCGCATACCAGGGAAACTTGGAGTATCCGCCTGGCTTTTCAGCATCCAGGGTGACTCCGATCAGGGGACGGGGCATGGCGGCCAAGATACGCGCGCGCGCCGCCGCGCGCTATAGTGCGGCCGCGATGCCGGATTCACACAAGTCGACGCCGATGGACAGGGCCCTCGCCGCCGCCCGCGCGGCCGGCGCGCGCGGCGAGGTGCCGATCGGCTGCGTGATCGTGGGCCCCGACGGCACGGTGCTGGCGGAGGCCGGCAATCGCACCGAGGCGCTGAAGGATCCGACCGCCCATGCCGAGCTGCTGGCGATCCGTGCCGCCGCCGCCGCGCTGGGCTCGCCGCGCCTGGTCGGCTGCGACCTCTACGTGACGCTGGAACCGTGCCCCATGTGTGCCCAGGCGATCTCCTTCGCGCGCTTGCGGCGGGTCTACTGGGGGGCCGCCGATCCCAAGGGCGGCGGCATCGAGCAGGGCCCGCGCATCTTCGACCAGCCGACCTGCCACCACCGCCCCGACCTCTATCCCGGCGTCGGCGAACGCGAGGCGGGCGAGCTGTTGCGGACCTTCTTCAGGGAGCGGCGGTAGGGGCGGTCACCAGCTCCCATTCGGCGCGGACGTCGGCATCGGTCTCCTCGGTGGTTCGAGCACGCCGCGCCGCGTCGTCCGGCGCGAGTTGCGACAGGGCCCAGACGGCGGCGCCGCGGACCAGGGGCGAGGCGTCCGCCAGCAGGCGCTCGACGGCGGGCAGGGCGGTGGCGGGCGTGGCGCTGTTGCCCAGCGCATAGGCGACGTTGCGCAGGAAGCGGTCGCGACCGATGCGCTTCACGGCCGTGCCCGAGAAGCGCGTGCGGAACGTGGCGTCGTCGAGGGTGGCGAGTTCGGCCAGCAGCGGCGCCTGCAGCTCGGCGCGCGGCGTGAAGGCGGCCTCGCGCGCGTTCTGGGCGAACTTGTTCCACGGGCAGGCGGCGAGGCAGTCGTCGCAGCCGTAGATGCGATTGCCCAGCGCCGTCCGGAATTCGCGGTCGACCGGGCCGGCATGTTCGATGGTGAGATAGGAGATGCAGCGCCGGGCATCGAGCTGATAGGGCGCGGGGAAGGCGTTGGTCGGGCAGGAGTCGAGGCAGGCGCGGCACTGGCCGCAATGGTCGGTCTCGGCCTCGTCGGGCGGCAGTTCGATCGACAGCAGCAACTCGCCCAGGAACAGCCAGGAGCCGAAGCGGCGCGACACCAGGTTGGTGTGCTTGCCCTGCCAGCCATGGCCGGCCAGCTGCGCGGCGAGCTTCTCCATCAGCGGCGCGGTGTCGACGAAGACCTTCAGACTCTCGTGATAGGTGTCCCAGATGAAGCGGCCGAGCTGCTTCAGCCGGCTCTTCATCACGTCGTGATAGTCGCGGCCCTGCGCATAGACCGAGACCGCGCCGCGCTCGCGCTCCTCGAGCGCGGCGCGGTCT
>Ga0209066_10007899_pt1 | contig 10434 bp, 10 predicted proteins | sample All_14_2_FD_187198 | JGI IMG/M metagenome (GOLD analysis project Ga0209066, IMG submission 187198) | Freshwater microbial communities in response to fracking from Pennsylvania, USA - Allegheny Zone_MetaG_DW_15 (SPAdes) (version 2) ... | reverse complement strand
CAGCCTTCTAAGCTGGCGGTTGCAGGTTCGATTCCTGCCGGGATCGCCATTTTCGTGCGCCTCATGCAGATGAGCGCCGCCTTATATTTTCGTAACCTGTTCACAAAGCGCCCATAAGGCCCCATCATTCCTGGGGGGGCGACAAGTCGTTCGTTCGAAACGACGCCAGGGTTCCGCCAGGGAGCCGGACAGGGAGAAAAGATATGCAAGGCCTGTTTTTGTCGGCTCGCACGCGCCGCCCCATGCGTGGATTGATGATGGCGCTGGCTTTTACACTCGTGACGATTTCCGGTTTCCTCCCGTTTGCCGATCGCGCGATGGCCGGGACGGGCGACAAGCCGCTTGTGGCGGGGCCGAGCGAGGCAAGCGGCGAGGACCTCTATCATCGGGGGTTTTATCCCGAGGCCATGGAAGAGTGGAAAAAAGCGGTGCGCGAGAAGCATGATTTTGGCGCTGCTTTTCGCCTTGGCGAGGAATATCTCGACGGCAAGTTTGTGCCGCGCGATATTGATCAGGCGCTGATGTTTTATCGCATCGGGGCCGAGGGCGGCGACAGGCGCGCCCAGATGGACTACGGCATGATGTATGACAAGGGCTATGGCGTGAAGCCTGACGTGGCCGTTGCCGCCAGATGGTATGAGCTTTCGGCGCAACAGGATTTTGTGTCGGCGCAGTTCAACATCGGCACCATGTATGCAGATGGTGTCGGCGTGCCGCGCGATCACGTCAAGGCCTATATGTATCTGCTGCTGGCCTCGCAAAACGGGTTTGACCAGTTTGCCGGACCGGAACTGGACAAGCTGACGCCGAAGATGAGTTCCGCCGAGATTAAAAAAGCAAGCCAGATGGCGCGGGCGTTCAGAGCCGCCCATCCCCAGCAGAAGGAAGGCCTGTGACAGCTTCATGGACAAACTGGTCGGGCTGGGTGAAATCCTGGCCCCGTGCCATTCTGGCGCCTGACAGCGAAGAAACACTTGCAGCCACCATCGCCTCGGCCGTCGCGCCGGTGCGTGTTGCGGGGCGGGGCCATAGTTTCACGCCGCTGGTGGCGAGCGAAGGCACGATCCTGACGCTGCAAAACATTGCAGGCGTCATTGATCACAATCCCGATGAGATGACCGCCCGCCTCAAGGCCGGGACGAACCTCCGTGATATTGGCCCGGAACTGTATGAGCGCGGGCTGGCGCTGCTCAATCAGGGCGATATTGACAGGCAGACGATTGCGGGTGCAATCGGCACCGGCACACATGGTACGGGCGGCGCGCTCGGCTCGCTCTCGGCGGGTGTCAAAGGGTTTCGACTGGTGAGCGCCAGCGGCGACGTGCTGACCTGCGCGCCTGATGAAAACAAGGATGTGTTTGAAGCGGGGCGCGTCTCCATTGGCGCGCTCGGTGTCATGTCCGAAATCACCATGCAGTGCCGGGAACCTTATGCGCTGGCGGAGTCTGGGGGCCGCGTCCCGATTGAGGAAGCGTTGTCGCAGGCTCCAGGCCTGCGCGACAAGCACAGGCATTTCGAGTTTTTCTGGTTTCCTTATGCCAGGGAAGCGCTCATCAAGATTCTGGATGAAGTGCCGGGCACGGCAGAGCCACGTCGTCGGCGACCGGATGGCGAGGATTCGCGCGACGATCAAATCTTCAGGATGGCCTGCAATATCGCCATGGTGGCGCCTTTCCTGCGCGGGCCATTGCAGAAGTTTCTGACATCGGGCAGCGGCTCGCGCTATTCGTCCGGTTCGCTCATGGCGCCGGGCCGCAAGCATTGGTCGCATGATGCGTTTCCCAGTGACCGCAATGTGCGTTTCAATGAAATGGAATATGCGGTGCCAGCCGAACGCGGTCCTGATTGCGTGCGCGAGGTGGGGGCCTATTTCCGGTCCTGCGGGATGAACTGCCTGTTCCCCATCGAGTTCCGCTATGTCGCGGGCGATGACGCGTGGATCAGTCCTTTTTATCAGCGCGACAGTGTCACGATCTCGGTGCACCAGTATCATCGACAGCCCTATGCCGAGCTGTTTGCAGGACTGGAGAAAATCTTCCGACGCCATGAGGGCCGGCCGCATTGGGGCAAGCTGCACACGCTCACACATGCCGATTTTGCGACGATCTATCCGCGCTGGGAGGATTTCCGGGCTTTGCGGCGTCGGCTTGATCCGCAGGGCAAGTTCCTCAACGAACATTTGCGCGGTATTTTCGGCGAGGCATGAGGCTCAAAATTCGTTTGCAAGCGCAACCGACTTGATGAGCGCCCAAATGGGCCAGCCCTTGGTGAGATTGAGTTTGCGCGCCGCGCGTGCCGTGATGGTGGCCTGAACCTGTGTGCCGGGTTTGCCGACCTTGCCGAGTTGCAGGGTCAGCGTGATCTGGCCGGGGCCGGATTCGTGCATGTCCTCAATGAAGCCTTGCAAGACATTCTGGATGCTATGGCCGACAGGTGGCTGCGTGGCGATGGCGATGTCGCGCGCCATGAGGCGCAGGCGGACTGGCGTGCCGACGGGCAGGTTGAGGCGCGACATGCAGAGCAGGCCGCCATCAAATGCCAGGGTGGTCATGGTGTCGAAATCATCGTGATCGATGATCGTTGTGTCGATGATGGTGCCGAGTTCGGGCTTTTCCTGTTCGCCGAGGATGAGGCGCTGCACATCCAGGCGGTTGAGAATGTCGGCAACATCGCCCTGGGCGAAGACACGTCCCCGGTCAAAAACAATGACGCGGCGGGCGAGCCGGGCCACTTCGTCGATGTTGTGACTGACAAGCAGGATTGGCATTCGCAGTTGCAACGTCATGGCCTCGATGTAAGGCATGATTTCGCGGCGGCGCGCCGGATCGAGGCTCGCCATGGGTTCGTCAAGCAGCAGGAGACGCGGGTCTGACAATAGCGCCCGGCCAATGGCGACACGCTGGGCTTCACCGCCGGAGAGATGGCGTGGATAGCGTTTCAGCAAATCCGTCAGACCGAGCAGGTCGATGAGTTCGCCACGCCGCATGGCGCCATCGCCGCCGCGACGCCGGAAGCCGTAGTCGAGATTTTGCGCCACCGTCAGATGGGGAAAGAGCCGGGCTTCCTGAAAGACATAACCGATGTGACGGCGTTCTGGCGCGACATTGAGATGCGTGGCGGCGTCAAAATAGACTTCATTGCCGAGTGTGACACGCCCCGCCTGTGGTTTTGCGAGACCGGCTATGGCCTGCAAGGCCGAGGACTTGCCCGCGCCTGAGGTGCCGATGATGGCGGTCACGCCTTCGCCAGCTTCAATGCCGACATCCAGTGTGAAGTCGCCGATCTGGTAAAACAGGCTGGCGTTGAGCAGGTCGGTCAGCGTCTGCGTCATGCGATCACCGAACGCGACGCGCGCCGATGCCTTGCCTGACGGCGTGTAAAAACCTCTGACAATGCCAGGGCGCCAATTGCCAGCATCACGCTCAGGAGCATCAGCCGCAGGGCCGCGGTTTCGCCATCAGGCGATTGCAGGGCGCTGTAAAGGGCAATGGGGAGCGTCTGGGTTTCGCCGGGAATATTGGCGACGAAGGTGATTGTCGCACCAAACTCGCCAAGCGCCCGGGCAAAGGCAAGCAGCGATCCCGTGATGAGACCGGGCATGATCAGGGGCAGGGTGATCGAGAAAAACACGTCGCGCGGCGTTGCGCCCAATGTGCGCGCGGCTGCCTCAAGCCGTTCATCCAGAGCTTCCCATGACAGGCGCAAGGCGCGTACCAGCAGGGGAAAACCCATGATGGCGGAAGCGAGCGCTGCCCCCTTCCAGTTGAAGGCGAGCGGCAGGCCTATGTCATCGAGAAACCCGCCCAGCAGCCCGCGTCGGCCAAAGGTCAAGAGCAGAAGATAGCCGGTCACGACAGGTGGCAGGACGAGCGGCAGATGGACAATGAGATCAAGCAGGAACTTGCCGGCAAAATCGCGCCGGGCCAAGGCCCAGGCCGTTACCAGACCAAGCGGCACTGACAGTGCCGTGCCGATCAGCCCGGTCTTGAGCGACAGCCAGAGCGCCTGTGTTTCGGCGGAAGTCAGTGGCCCAATGAGATCTGCCATGAAGTTCAATTCGTCGGCATGGCCAGCGGCTTGAAGCCAAAGCCGGCAAAGACTTCCGACGACTTCGTGCTGCTCAGATAGCTGAGGAATTGTTTGGCCGTCTGTGTGGGTACAGTTTTCCCGTCCATGACGAGCGCGACGGGATAATTGACAGCCTCATGGCTGTCTTCGGGAAGGGCCGCCACAATGGTCACGTTTCTGGCAATGCGCGCATCCGTGCGATAGACAATGCCCGCACGGGCTTCGCCGCGTTCCACCCAGGCAAGGGCGGCGCGCACATCTTCGGCAGCGACGATCTGCCTTGAGACGCCATCCCACATGCCGAGAGCGGTGAGCGACTGCTTGGCATAGATACCGGCAGGAACTGCATCAGGATCGGCCAGCGCCAGTTTGCCATCGCCCAGCTTGGCCTGAAGGTCGGCCCCTTTGGTGAAGGCGAAGGTGAGGGGCTCCCCGGCTGGCGCGATCAGCACCAGTTCATTGCCAAGCAGATCCTTGCGGCTCTTGGTGTCGATCAGTTGTTGCGCGGCGAGCTTGTCCATCCAGCTTTCATTGGCAGAGAGAAAAAGCTGTGCGGGTGCGCCTGCGCCAATCTGTTTGGCAAGGGTTGAGGAACTGGCAAAGACCATGTCGATCTTGCAGCCGGTATCGCTTTCAAAATCCGCCGCGATTTTTGTCAGGGCGTCCTTGGTGCTGGCAGCGGCGTAAATGGAGGTTGGCTCGCAGGCGAAGGCGCCGAGCGGCAGCGCAAACAGCGTTAACGCCAACAGACCGAGCTTGATACGCATGCGGCACCTTTCCGGTTACGCGGTCACAGACGCCATTTCGGCAAAGGCGTTTTCAATATCAGAGATCAAATCAGTGACATCTTCAAGACCTGCGTGAAAACGGATGAGCTGTCCGGCTTCATGCCATGTCGTGGCGCTACGGGAGTCAGCCGGACTTTGCGGCATGACAAGGCTCTCAAAGCCACCCCAGGAATAACCAATGCCGAAAAGGTTCAGCGCATCGATAAAGGCATTAACCGCTTTGGCCGGCGCGGGTTTGAGAACAATGCTGAAAAGGCCGCTGGCGCCCGTGAAATCTCTTTTCCAGATGGAATGACCCGCATCGCCGGGCAAGGCCGGATGGATGACCCTTGCAACTTCGGGGCGTTGCGCAAACCATTTGGCGAGTGTCACGCCCGTTGCCATATGACGCTCCAGACGCACGGCGAGTGTGCGCAGTCCGCGCAAGGCCAGATAGACATCATCGGGGGCGGCACAAAGGCCAAGCGCCCCATGCATGTCGAGCGTTGCCTCATAGGCCGCCTTGGTGGTGGTGATCGAACCCATCATCACATCTGAATGACCGCATATATATTTGGTGACTGCCTGAATCGAGACATCGACGCCATGGGTGAACGGGTTGAAATAAAGTGGCGAAGCCCAGGTATTGTCCATCAGCACGAGCGCACCCGCCGCATGGGCGATATCGGCCATGGCGGGAATATCCTGCATCTCGAAGGTCATGGAGCCGGGGGATTCGACAAAGAGGACTTTGGTGTTGGGGCGCAGCTTGGCGGCAATGCCCGCGCCGATCAGCGGGTCGTAATAGTCGACGCTGATACCCATGCGGGTGAGGGCCGTGTCGGCAAAATGACGTGTCGGGCCATAAACACTGTCGGTAATAAGCACATGATCGCCCGCCTGAAGATGGGCGAGCAGGGCGGTTGTGCAGGCGCTGAGGCCGGAAGGCGTCAGCAGCGTCTTGTAACCGCCTTCAAGTTCGGCAATTGCCTCCTGCAGGGCAAAAGTGGTTGGCGTGCCCCTGCGTCCATAGGTGACGGCTGGCTTGGGGCCCTTGAGCGCGGCCATGTCTGGATAAAGCACAGTTGAGGCATGATAAACCGGCGGGTTGACAATGCCGTGATTGGCCTCCGGGTGGCGCCCCGATGAAACGATGATGGTGTCGGGCTTGTTCTTGTTCATGGGGCGGGCCTCAATGGACTGACGATGGGCCGTGCGGGGTGGCCTCGCAGGCGCTATTGGGGTAAAAACATTGTTCTTCGTGTCGCAGCATAGCACCCAGGTCAAGGGTTGCGCCAAGCCACCCCATAAAAGGAAGCAGCATGAACAACCGCTATATCGCCCTGATCGTCGGCATTTTTCTTGGCGCTATCGCAACCTATCTGCTGGTTCCCAATGCACCCGAGACGGTGGCAACACCGCCAGCCGCCTCAAGCGGTGCCAGCCAGACCGCGCCGGATGCCGCCGGTCTGACCCTCAAGGCGATCAAGGCGCGCGGTTATCTGCAATGCGGCGTCAGTCAGGGCTTGCCCGGTTTTTCAAATCCCGACGACAAAGGCAACTGGACCGGGATCGATGTGGATCTGTGCCGTGCGGTGGCAGCAGCCATTTTCGGCGATGACAGCAAGGTCAAATATCGTCCGCTCTCGGCCAAGGATCGTTTCACGGCGCTGCAATCGGGCGAGATTGACATTCTCTCGCGCAACACGACATGGACCATGTCGCGCGATACCTCTCTCGGATTCAATTTTGCCGGTGTCATCTATTACGACGGTCAGGGTTTCATGGTGCCCAAGGCGAGTAACATCACCAGCGCCATGCAGCTTGATGGCGCGACGATCTGCACCCAGACCGGCACAACGACTGAACTCAATCTGGCTGACTTTTTTCGTTCCATCGGACACGCCTACAAGGTTCTCGCCTTTGAAAAGAATGATGAGGTCGGCGCCGCCTATGACTCGGGGCGTTGCGACGCCTATACGACTGATGCGTCTGGTCTTCACGCCGAGCGCCTGAAACTCAAAGCGCCGGGGGATCACATCATCCTGCCGGAAATCATCTCCAAGGAACCGCTTGGTCCGGTCGTGCGTCAGGGCGATGCGCAATGGGAAGACATTGTCCGCTGGACGCTGAATGCGCTTGTCAATGCCGAAGAACTTGGCGTCACCAAGGCCAATATCGAAGCGATGAAGGCGAGCGATACGCCGGAGATCAAGCGTCTGCTTGGCATGGAGGGCGCCTATGGCGAAGCCATGGGCCTCGACAAGGACTGGGCCGCCAAAGCCATTGCGGCGACGGGCAATTACGGCGAGATTTTTGAACGCAATATCGGCGAAAAGACGCCGCTTGCCATTTCGCGCGGTCTCAATGCCTTGTGGAAAAATGGTGGCCTGCTTTACGCGCCGCCCGTCCGTTGATCGATCCCTCGGGTAGAGAGAGGGCATCAGGCATGTGGCCATTCGACCGCGCCTTGCTCAATTGGTCCAACCCTGCCTTGCGTGCCGTGATTTATCAGGCGCTGGCGCTGATCGCCGTCATCACACTCTTTGCCTATTTCATCTCGACGGCGCATCAAAATCTGCAACGCCTGCATATTACGACGGGTTTTGATTTTCTGGGCAACACGGCGGGTTTTGGCATCATCCAGACGCTTGTTCCCTATACGGAAGAATCGAGCTATGGCCGGGCCTTTCTCGTCGGTCTGGTGAACACGCTGGTGGTTGCCGGTGTCGGCATATTCTTTGCCACGCTGCTCGGTTTCATCATCGGCATTGCCCGGCTCTCGACCAATTGGCTGATTGCCACGCTCGCCACGATTTATGTCGAAACGCTGCGCAATACGCCCGTGCTGCTGCAACTGTTCTTCTGGTACTTCGCCATTCTGCGGCCCCTGCCGACACCGGCGCAAAGCCTTGAACCCTTGCCGGGCGTCTTTCTCAACAATCGCGGCATCGTCATGCCGCTGCCGATCCTGCAACCCTCAGCGCTGGTCTTCTTCGGCGCCCTCGCCCTGGCGCTTGTCTTTGCCTATGGCTTGCATCGCTGGGCGCTTGCCCGACGATTGGCAACCGGTCAGGATTTTCCTTCCTGGGCCGTCGGGGTCGCCGCGATCCTTCTGCTGCCTGGGCTTGTCTGGATCATTTGGGGAGCGCCGCTGCATCTTGCCTTTGCCGAACAGGGCAATTTTGATCTCAAGGGCGGCTTGCGTCTGTTACCGGAGTTTGTCGCGCTGACACTCGGCCTGTCGCTCTACACCGCTGCCTTTATTGCCGAAATCGTGCGGGCCGGTATTCTCTCCGTCAGCAAGGGCCAGAGCGAAGCCGCCTATGCGCTGGGCCTGAAACCCGGACAGACCTTGCGCTTTGTCGTCATCCCGCAATCCATGCGTCTCATCATTCCGCCGCTTACGAGCCAGCTCCTCAATCTCACCAAAAACTCATCGCTCGCTGTCGCCATCGGTTATCCCGATCTTGTCGCCGTCTTTGCCGGTACGGTGCTCAATCAGACGGGACAGGCGATCGAGGTCATTACCATCACCATGGCGGTTTACCTCGTCCTCAGCCTCGTCACTTCGGCGCTGATGAACATTTACAATGCGCGCGCCGCGCTCCGGGAGCGTTGAGCGATGACCTGGCTCAGGCAGAATCTGTTTTCGGGTTGGGGTAATACGGCGCTCACCTTTATCGCCCTTTGGCTTATCTGGGGCATTGTCGTGCCGGTGCTGGATTGGGCGATTTTCAGCGCGGTTTTTTCCGGCAGCAATCGTGACGCCTGTCTCGGGGCCGACAAGGGGGCCTGCTGGCCTTTCATCTATGCCAATTGGGATCAGTTCATTTATGGCCGCTATCCGGAGGCGGAGCGCTGGCGCGTCAATCTGGTTTTCTTTCTGGGCGCGGCAGGGCTTGTCCCATTGCTGACGCCGCGCGTGCCGGCCAAGCTGTGGAACGTGATTTTCCTGCTCGTTGCCTATCCGGTTATCGCTGTCATCCTGCTGGTCGGTGGCCGACCCGGCCTGCCGCAGGTTGATACGAGCTATTGGGGTGGACTGCTTGTTACGCTGGTTGTCGCCGTGACGGGAATCGTCGTGTCGCTGCCACTTGGCGTGCTGCTGGCTTTGGGGCGTCGCTCGGCCATGCCGGTCATCCGTATGCTGTGCATCATCTTCATTGAGGTGTGGCGCGGTGTGCCGCTCGTCACGGTGCTTTTCATGGCCAGCGTCATGCTGCCCATGTTTCTGCCGGAAGGTGTCAATTTCGACAATCTGTTGCGCTGCCTGATCGGCGTGGCGCTGTTCTCCTCAGCCTATATGGCGGAGGTGGTGCGTGGCGGTTTGCAGTCCATGCCCAAGGGGCAGGAGGAGGCGGCACGCGCGCTTGGCCTCAGCTATCCCCATACCATGCTGTTCATCATTCTGCCGCAGGCGCTGCGTCATGTGATCCCCGGCATCGTCAACACCTTCATCGGTCTTTTCAAGGATACGACGCTGGTGCTGATCGTCGGCATATTCGATCTGCTGGGACAGGTGCGCTCGCAACTCAGCGATCCCAACTGGTCGGCGCCGCAAACAGCGGTGACGGGTTACGTCTTTGCCGCCGCCATGTTCTGGATTTTCTGCTTCGGCATGTCGCGCTACTCGACTTTCATGGAACGTCGGCTCAATGCCGGACAACAACACTAGGAGTGCCGCGATGAGCAGCACAACCCCACTCGCCGCCACAGAACCGGGCCGCCCCGTCATCGAAATGGTGCATGTCCATAAATGGTTTGGGTCGTTTGAAGTGCTGCGCGATGTCGATCTCACCGTGCGGCAGGGCGAGCGTATTGTCATTGCCGGGCCCTCGGGCTCGGGCAAGTCAACGCTGATCCGCTGTATCAACCGCCTCGAAAAACATGATTCAGGCACGATCAAGGTTGATGGCATTGAGCTGACCGACAATCTCAAGCGCATAGATGAAGTGCGCCGCGAAGTCGGCATGGTGTTTCAGCAGTTCAATCTCTTTCCGCATATGACCATTCTTGAAAACTGCATGCTGGCGCCGATCTGGGTGCGGAAAATGTCCGAAGCTGACGCCAGGGCCACGGCGATGAATTATCTCGAACGTGTGCGCATTCCCGAGCAGGCGATGAAATATCCCGGTCAGCTTTCCGGTGGCCAGCAGCAGCGTGTCGCCATTGCGCGCGCGCTATGCATGAACCCGAAGATCATGCTGTTTGATGAACCAACCTCGGCGCTTGATCCCGAAATGATCAAGGAAGTGCTTGATGTGATGGTTGGTCTGGCTGATGACGGCATGACCATGATTGTCGTCACGCATGAAATGGGTTTTGCGCGGCAGGTTGCTGATCGCGTTGTTTTCATGGATCGGGGCGACATTGTGGAAAGCGCCGACCCGGAAACCTTCTTCAACAATCCGCAGAATGAGCGCACCCGGACATTTCTGGCGCAGATCCTTCAGCATTGAGTCAAACCATCACGCCACCTGTCATGCCCGGGATCCATCTGCTTCCCCATCAGACCCCGGCATAAATCCGGGGTGACAATGTGAGCGGAAATGAAATCGCTCAAATATCTTCCAGCTCGACGACTTCCTGACCGCAG
>Ga0209066_10007898_pt1 | contig 10435 bp, 11 predicted proteins | sample All_14_2_FD_187198 | JGI IMG/M metagenome (GOLD analysis project Ga0209066, IMG submission 187198) | Freshwater microbial communities in response to fracking from Pennsylvania, USA - Allegheny Zone_MetaG_DW_15 (SPAdes) (version 2) ... | reverse complement strand
GATCTGCGTCTTCATCGTGCTGGCCGCCTCGTTCGACCTGCTGCTGGGCTATACCGGCATCGTCTCCTTCGCCCACACGATGTTCTTCGGCATCGGCGCCTACGGTGTCGCCATCTCGCTCACGCGCATGGGGGCGGGGTGGGATGCGGTCGCCGTCGGCACCGTGGCGGGGCTCGTCGTCGCCATCGTGCTGGCCACGGTGATCGGCCTGTTCAGCCTCAGGGTGCGCACGATCTTCTTCGCCATGATCACCTTGGCGGTGGCCAGCGCTTTCGCGATCCTGGCCTCGCAGCTCTCGGACCTGACCGGCGGCGAGGACGGGCTGAACTACCGGCTGCCGGCCGTGCTGCGCGCCTCCTTCTCGTTCGGCGACACGCTGTTCGGCGTGCGCCTGAACGGGCGGCTGCTCGACTACTATCTCGTCTATACCGCGTCGCTGGTGCTGATCCTGGTGCTGCTGCGCGTCGTGAACTCGCCGTTCGGCAGCGTGCTGATGGCGATCCGCGAGAACCCGTTTCGCGCCGAGGCGATCGGCTATCGCACCGTGGTCTACCGCACGATCGCGAGCTGCATCGCCGCCGCCACGGCCGCCCTCGCCGGGGCTCTGCTGGCCCTGTGGTCCAGCCAGACCAATCCCGACACGACGCTCAGCTTCGACATCATGGTCGACATCCTGCTGATGGTCGTGATCGGCGGCATGGGCACGATGTACGGTGCCGTGATCGGCGCGGTTCTGCTGGTGTTCGCCCAGAACTATCTTCAGGACCTGCTGGCGATCGCCAACAAGGCGCTGGCTGGCGTGCCGCTGCTGGCCAACCTGTTCCATCCCGACCGCTGGCTGCTGTGGCTGGGCGTGGCCTTCATCCTCTGCGTCTATTTCTTCCCCGCGGGCATCGTCGGCCGTCTGCGCCAGAAGCGCTAAGGGGCGGCGGCCGGGAACGGCTCGACATAGGTCTCGCCGCTGCGGCCGTAATAGACGGCGCGCCTTCCCTGCATCGAGACGAGGTAGCCGACGCAGCCGGCTTCCATGATCTGGCGGCAGAAGGTGAGGTACTTGATTTTGCCGGCCTGGATCGCACGGACCGCGGCCAGTACGCCGTCGGCCGAAAAGGCAGAGGCCGGCCGCGTTTCGACCGTCCTGTCGGTCACGCGATGGGACTGACCGTCGGGCATGAAATAGGTCGTCTCTCCGCGCATCAGATCGGCGTGATAGCGCTCGACGCCCGCGCCGCTGAGGCGGCCGACGACCTCGCCGAAGGTGATGCGCTCCTCGTGGGAGGCCCGGGTGCATTCTTCCATGACGGCGACGTCCATGGTTCTGTCCTACTCGGTGGGGATGGTCTTGAGATCGTGGCGGCGCACGATCTCCTTCAGCGTCTTCTCGAGCGCCGCGCGTTCGGCCGGTTCCAGATGGCCGAAGAACTCGGCATCGTTGCGATCAGCCAGTTCTGCCAGCTTCGGGACCAGCGCGCGGCCGTCGTCCGTCAACGACAGCGTCTGCTGGCGCCGGTCCCCGGTCGAGGCGGTGCGCGCGATCAATTCCTTGGCGATCAGCCGGTCGGCCAGCCTGGAGATCGCCCCGCGGGTCATGCCCAGCCGGTCGGCCAACGTGCTGGGCTGGATATCGGCGATGTCGAACAACTCGCGCAGCACGACCCATTCCGCAACGGTCACATCGCATGCCTGAAGCTTGAGACGGAAGGCATGCGAGACGTGGTTGGAGACGAATCGCAGCCAGTAGCCCAGATGGGTTTCGAGATCGGAAATCATGTGTTGACTAGGAAACTATATGAAGGTGATTGCCTAGTCAACTACTTTGGGTGCGCCTCAAGCTGCGCCCCGGCAATATCGTCAACCGGCACAAACGAAATAAGCGAAATAAACGAATCAGTCGAAACGGAGAGAGGCTACCGGGTTTGCGGTAGCCAGATACCGCTCGAACCTGGACTCGCGACGTTCGTGACGCGCCCCAGCAATGATCAGAGTTCGACCTGGCGGATGCCGCCGCGCGGGCGGCCGGCTTCGATCTCCTGCCACAGAATCTCGTGGCCCTGGGGCAGGGGCCGGTTGTTGCGCATGGTGAGCCAGAGCCGCAGCAGCAGGCGGTCGTGTCCGCTCGCGGCGTCGTCCTCGAACGGCGTGCGGCCGTGATAGGTGACGTGGCTGTTGATCAGCTGCAGGTCGCCGGGCTCGAGCGTCATCTCGAAGCACAGCTCTTCGGCGGTCTGCATCAGCACGTCGATCGCTTCGCGCTGGGCGTCGGTGAGCTTCGGCACGCCGGGGGCCATCTGCGCCGCCTCGATGAAGGTCAGCGAATAGTGGGACGTGAACTTGCCGTCGCGCAGGCCGAAGATCGGCAGCGGATAGGCGGTCTCGCGTGTGGTCGCTTCGCCGTCCTTCTTGGTGCCTTCCTCGCCGAAGCGGCTGCGCCAATAGTCCTGGAACAGCAGTTCGAGCAGGTCGGGCCGGCGCTCCAGCATCGCATTGTGGATCGCGGGCGTCGACGCGAGCTTGCTGACGCCGCCCGCGCGCGCCTGGCGCACGCACAGCAGGGTCACGACGTCCGTGCGATCGGTATGGAAGCGCAAGGCGCCGTTGGTCAGCGTGCGGGCGTAGGAGGAGAGGAAGGTCGACCCCTTCTCGTCCTTGGTCTCGCCGTAGGTGCGGCCGACATGGGCGCCCTCGTCGCGGATGGCGCGCATCAGCTCGCCGCTGCGGTTCTGGAAGACGGGGGTGCCCACATGAGTCCCGATGGCGAAGTAGAGGCGCCGCAGGTCTTCCTCGCTGTAGCGGTCGACCGGGATGCCCCGCAGCTTCACGATGCCGCTGCCATTCTCCAACTCGTCGGCGATGTCGTCGAACAGTTCGTCGAGGGTCGGCAGATGGAAGTCTTCGCGCGTGATCTCCGACCATTCCATGCCGCGCAGGCCCTTCAGCGCAGCGTCGAGTTCGTCGACGCCATCCGGCGTCAGCGTGCGGATCCAGCGCGTGGAATTCTTGATGTCCTGGCCGTGCCAGACGGACGGACCGGTGAGGGGAGTGCGACTGCTCATGTCTTCAGAATAGCAGACCGAGCCCCCGGTTGCTCAACTGTCAATCGGTCGCGCAAGTGACGGGCCGGCTTGCAAATTTCCGATGGCGGTTCAGGGCAGAGGCTTGCGCATGTTGATCGAGGTCGGGTGGTCGAAACCCGGATGGGCCTCGCGCGACGTCTCGCGGTATCCGAGCGCCTGGAAGAGGCGCTGGTTGTCGGTGAGCACGATGCGCACGCCCAGGCGGACGCCCGGGAGGCCGCGACGGCGTGCCTCGGCTTCGACCGCATCGACCAACTGCCTCGCGAGGCCCTGGCCGCGTGCCGAGGGCAGAACCGAGAGTCGGCCGAAATAGAGGTCGCCCTCCTGTTCCTCGACGAGCACGCATCCGATCATCTCGCCGTTCCGCTCAGCGACGATCGCGGCGATGCCCTTGGCCAGATCGGCGGCGATGCCGCCGGCGGTTTCCCGGAAGGCGCCGGATTCCGGGTTGAGTCTGCCGCGATACTGCTCGAAGGAGGCCGCGATCACGCGGGCGATTGCGGCGGCATCGTCGGCTGTCGCGCGCCGCAGGACGAGGGTGTCGCTCATGTGCACGTTCTCGCGTAGGCTGCGCGCAAAATCGAGAGGAAAGAGTTCATGGCCCTGATCACCTACCTGACCCGAATCCAGTTCGACTTCGGTGCACTGAAGCTCCTGGAGGCCGAATTGCAACTCATGGGCATGCGTCGCCCGCTGATCGTCACCGACAAGGGTGTGATCGCGGCGGGCCTGTGGGCCAAGGTCAAGGAGCAGCTGCCCGGCAACATGCCGATCACGATCTACGACGAGACGCCGGAGAACCCGACCGAAGCGGCGATGCGCGACGCGCTCAAGATCTACAAGGAGGAGGGCTGCGACGGCATCATCGCCATCGGCGGCGGCTCGCCCATGGATCTGGCGAAGGCCGTGGCACTGATGGCGACCCATCCCGGCCCGTCGTTGCAGGCCTATTCCTTCGTCGAGGGCGGGGCGGGCAAGATCACGGCGGCGGTGGCGCCCATGGTCGCGATCCCGACCACGTCGGGCACCGGCAGCGAGGTGAGCCGCGGCGGCGTCATCATCATGGATTCCGGCCGCAAGCTCGCGATCGGCAGCCCGTATCTGATCCCGCGGCTGGCGCTGATCGATCCCGACCTGACGATGAGCCTGCCGCCGCATCTCACGGCCGGCACGGGCATGGACGCCTTCACCCACAACATCGAATGCTATCTGGCCAACGTCTTCAACCCGCCGGCCGATGCGATCGCCCTCGACGGTCTCGAGAAGGCCTGGAAGTACGTCGAGCGCGCGACCAGGGACGGGCAGGATCGCGAGGCGCGCTACAACATGGCCGTCGCCGCGATGGAAGGCGCCATGGTGTTCCAGAAGGGCCTGGGCGCCGTGCATGCGCTCTCGCATCCGACCGGCGGACTCAAGGGCTATCGCCTGCATCACGGCACGCTGAACGCGATCTATCTGCCGGCCGTTCTGCGCTTCAACGAGCCGGCCGTGGGTGACAAGTTCAAGCGGGTGGCGCAGGTCATGGGCCTGCCCGAGAGCGCGGCCAGTGCCGACGGCGTGGCCAATGCCGTGTCGGCGCTCAACGAGCGGCTTGGCATCCCGAAAGGCCTCGGGGCGGCGGGCCTGGCGCAGGACACGATCGAGAAGATAGCCGAGGGCGCGATGGGCGACCATTGCCACCTCTCGACGCCGCGCCAACCGACCAAGGCGCAGTACATCGACCTGATCGAGCAATCGTGGGGCTGACATGAAGGTCAAGGGCAAGGTCTGCGTCGTCACGGGCGCGGCGGGCGGCATCGGCGAGGCGATCGCCCGGCGCTATGCAAAGGAAGGCGCCAAAGGGCTGGTCGTGGCCGACCGGGACATGGAGCGGCTGGATAAGGTCGCGAAGGATATCGGTGCTCTGGCGGTGGCCGGCGACATCGGCCAGGAGTCCGAGGTGAAGCGGCTCGTCGCCGAGGCGGAGAGGAAGTACGGCGAGATCGACATCTTCTTCTCCAATGCCGGCATCGGCCGCGGCGGCCACGAGGATGCCACCGACAAGGACTGGGCCGATTCGTGGGCCATCCATGTCATGGCGCACGTCTATGCCGCACGGGCGCTGGTGCCGCAGATGCTGAAGCGGGGCGAGGGCTATCTGCTCAACACGGCGAGCGCCGCCGGCCTGCTGGCCTCGATGGGATCGGCGCCCTACGGCGTCACCAAGAACGCCGCCGTTGCGCTGGCCGAACACCTCTCCATCCAGTATGGCGACCGCGGCATCAGGGTCTCGGTGCTCTGCCCGCAGGCCGTCGATACCAACATGCTGCGCATGGCCGGCGCGACGGCCGCCTCGGTCGACGGCGTGATCAACACCGACGCGGTGGCGCAGACGGTGATCGAGGCGATGGACGAGGAGCGCTTCCTGATTCTCCCGCATCCGGAGGTGAAGGAATACATGGTGCGCAAGCTCGACCGCGACCGCTGGCTGCGCGGCATGCGCCGCCTGCGAGACAAGACGGGCGAGGGGCAGGCCAAGCGCTGACGGCCGTCAGGTCGGGCGGCAATCGGTCCGTCGCATGCTGTCGTACATCCAGTCGCTGTTCGCCGAGACCGGCCTGTGGGCCGCGCTCGGCGTCACGTTGATCGCGGGGCTGATGCGCGGGTTCGCGGGCTTCGGCTCGGCGATGCTGATGGCGCCGATCTTCGCCATCCTGTTCGGCTCGGCCGAGATGGTGGTGACGGTGGTCGCCATCGAACTCGTCGTGTCGCTTCAGCTCTTCCCGCAGGTCCGGCGGCACGCCGACTGGAAGGTGCTGACACCGATGAGCATCGCGGCCTGCCTCGCCATGCCGGCGGGTGTCTGGCTGCTGGCCAGCGTCGACAAGAACACCATCGTCACGGCGGTATCGGCCGTCATCGTGGCCTTCGTCCTGCTGATGTGGACTGGCTGGAAATACACCGGCCGGCGGTCGACCGTCGCGACGGTGATCGTGGGTGGGATTTCGGGAGCGATGATGGCGACGACCAGCGTCGGCGGACCGCCGGTTCTGCTCTATCTCCTGTCCGGCAACGACCCGCCCCAGGTCAACCGCGCCAACATCGTCACGTATTACTTCCTGACCCAGTTCCTGCTGATCGTGATCGTCCTGGCCACCGGCGTGGCCGGCGCCGATGCGCTGGTCCGGGCCGTTGTGCTCTTCCGGTCATGGTGCTGGGCGCCTGGGTTGGCGGGCGGCTGTTCCATGGGCTCGCGAGCGAACGGCTCTACCGCAACGTCGCCCTGACGATCCTCTTCCTGACCGGCGTGTTCGGCCTGTCGAGGAACTGGCTGGTGAGCTGAAAGGCGGTGTATGATCCGCCATCCATGGAGACTAGCATGCGTATCATCGCCGCCGGATTTGCCGCTCTCGCCCTGACTGTGGGCTTCTCGTCCGCTTCGCGGGCCGACGAGCTCATGCAGGAGTGCATGGTCACGGCGTCGGAAAAGATGTGCCAGTGCATCATCGCGCGCATTCCGGCCGACCAGCGTGCAAACGCCATCCTCGGTCTGCGCAAATCCAACAAGTCGGTGAGCGTGAGCGGCAACCTCCTCAACCCGTCGAACCTGTCGCCTCAGGAAATGCAGGGGTTGAACGCGGTCGTCGCGGCGCAAGCCTACTGCATGTAACCTGCGCGTCTTCAGACCCTCCGCAATCTTCTAGGCTTGCGGCGAAGGCCGCGTTATCCTGCCCTCCATAGAGTTGATGCCGGTCAACGGCGCGATCCATGGGAGGGCCTGAATGGCACTGTTTTCACGCAGATTTGGTCTGGCGGCGGCGCTGGCTGTTGGCCTTGCGGCTCCGGCCTTTGCCCAGGCACCGGCTGCGGCACCGGTGCGCGGCGGCGCGCTCACGATCGGGGTCGAGAGCGACTTCGAGGGCTTCGATCCGATCCGGGCGGGCGTCTATTCCAATTCGACGGTGACCGCGGCCTCGCTCTTCTACGAGACCCTGATGCGGCTCGACGACAAGGGCAACCTCATACCCGCACTCGCTCTGTCGATGACGCCCAATGAGGATGGCAGCGTTTGGACGGCCAAGATCCGTCCGAACGTGAAATGGCACGACGGGACGCCGTTCACCGCCCAGGCCGTGGCCGACCATTTCAACCGGCTGCTCGATCCGGCCAACCGCTTCGCCGGCCGCGCCTATCTCGCCATCGAGAAGGTCGAGGCACCGGACGACCTGACCGCCGTGTTCAAGATGCGCGGGCCGAACGCGGCGCTGCCGCGAACGCTGGCGCAGCCCACCGTCACGACGCTGATCATCTCGGTGAAGGCCGCCCAGGAGAAGGGCGCGGACTACAACCGCAATCCCGTCGGCACCGGCCCGTTCGTCTTCAAGGAATGGCGGGCTGCCGACCGCCTGGTGGCCGAGCGCAATCCGAACTACTGGGACAAGGACAAGCCCTATCTCGATCGCGTGACCGTGCGGCCGCTGCCCGATTCCGATGCCCGCTACGCCAGCCTGGTGAAGGGCGACGTACAGGTCATCTGGGAGGACCGCGCCGAGAACATCGTCAAGGCCAAGAAGGACAAGAACCTGCGTGTGCTGACCTGGGTGGGCAGCGGCGCGCTGGTCATTCCGCTCAACACCCAGCGTGAGCCGCTGAACGACAAGCGGGTGCGCCAGGCCGTCTCGATGGCGCTGAACCGCAAGGCCAATGCCGCCGTGCTGACCCAGGGACTTCGCCCCGTCCATGACGATCCGTACGGGCCGAACTCGGGGATCGAATGCAAGGATACGGGGGCGCTGAAGTACGATCCCGAGGCCGCGCGCAAGCTGATCGCGGATTACGGCAAGCCGGTGAAGCTCACCATGACGGTCACCGCGACGCCGCGCGGGCGCGAGGGCGCCCAGGTCTTCCAGGCCGACATGAAGAAGGCCGGCATCGACGTCGAGATCAAGCCGGTCGACCAGACTCAGCTGGTGAAGGAGGCGCTCTCGCGCGACTTCCAGGTCACCGGCTGGCGCATCATCGACCTGGCCGACGTCGATCCGCAGATGTTCGCCAACTTCCACTCCAAGAGCCCGATCAACTTCTCCGGCTACAACAACGCCGAAGTCGACCGGCTGCTGCTGGTCGGCCGCACCAGCCTCGACGAGAACAAGCGCAAGGCGGCCTATTGCGACCTCATCAAGATTTTGAACGACGATGCGGTCTGGTTGTGGTCCGGCAGCAACATCGATTTCGCGATCACCCGCGCCAACGTGCACGGCATTCCGGGCCTGCGCGGCGGTGCGGTGCAGGTCGAGGGCGCGTGGCTCACGAAGTAGGAGTGGTGCGCGGCGAGTAGCGTAGACGTTCCCGATGCCGTGGCTCGTACGCCAGGTGGTGCGACTGGTGGTCGTACTGTTCTGCGTCACCCTGCTGACCTACATGATCGTCAACATCCTGCCGGGTGACGTGGCGATCGTGATCCTGGGGAATCTCGCCACTCCCCAGGACATTGCCGGCCTGCGGGCCGATCTCGGCCTCGACCGGCCGATGCTGGTTCGGTACTTCGACTGGCTGGGCTCGGCGCTGTCGGGTGACCTCGGCCGCTCCTACCGAAATGGCGAGCCGGTGGTGCAGGCGATCCTCGACCGTCTGCCGGTGTCGCTGCAGCTCATGGTGATGGCGCAGGTCATCGCCTTGGGCATTGCGATCCCGGTGGCGCTGCTCTCGGTCCGAAAGCCGGGCGGCGTCTTCGATCGCATCTCGGCCTCGGCCGCTTTCGGTTTTCTCGCAATGCCCAACTTCATGCTGGGCATCGTCCTGATCTACCTCTTCTCCGTGACCTTCGACCTGCTGCCGGCGACGGGCTTCACGCCGATGTCCGAAGGCCTGTGGGACAATCTCGAATCGATGATCCTGCCGTCGCTGACCCTGGGCCTGATCGAGTGGACGGTTCTCATGCGCGTGCTGCGCTCGGACCTGCTGACCACGCTCAAGGAGGACTTCATCCTGCTGGCGCGGGCCAAGGGCCTGCCCCAGTGGCGCGTCCTGCTGCAGCACGCGCTGCGGCCCTCGTCGTTCACCCTGATCACCATCCTCGGCCTCAACATCGGCGGCCTGATCGGCGGGGCAGTGATCGTGGAGCAGATCTTCGCGCTGCCCGGCGTCGGCCGGCTGCTGCTGGGCGGCATCTTCAACCGCGACCTGATCCTCGTGCAGGGCACCGTGGCCTTCATCGCCGTGGGCTTCGTGGTCATCAACTTCCTGGTCGACATGCTCTATGCCGTGCTCGACCCGAGGGTGCGTCATGTCCGCTTCCGCAGCTAAGGTCGCCGCCATCGCCGCGACGGGGCCGCGCCACCGCTGGCCCTGGGCGCTCGCCCTGCCGCTGGGCTGGTTGCTGCTCGTGGTCTTCCTGGCGATCACCGCCGACTGGATCGGGCTCCCCGATCCGTCGGCGCAGGAACTGATCCTGCGGCGCAAGCCGCCATCGGCCGAATTCCTGCTGGGCACCGACAATCTCGGCCGCGACATGCTCTCGCGCGTGATCTACGGCGCCCGTACCTCTCTGATCGTGGGTATCTGTGCGCCGGTCCTGGGCTTCCTGGTCGGCGGCGCCATCGGCATGAGCGCCGGCTATTTCCGCGGCAAGGTCGACATGCTCGCGGTCGGCTTCATCGACATCCTGCTGGCCTTCCCGTCGCTGGTGCTGGCGCTCACCTTCACCGCCTATCTCGGACAGAGCCTGTTCAACGTCACCCTGGCGCTGGGCATCCTGTCGATCCCGGCCGCGGCGCGGGTGGCGCGCGCCAACACGCTCGCCTGGGCGAACCGCGATTTCGTCCTGGCCGCGCGCACCATCGGCGCCAGCGATTGGCGCATCCTGACGCGCGAGATCCTGCCCAACCTGCTGCCGCCGATGTTCGCGTTCTGGCTGGTGGCGATCAGCGTGATCATCGTGGCCGAAGGCGCGCTGTCCTTCCTCGGCCTCGGCATCCCCGCACCGCAGCCGAGCTGGGGCGGCATGATCGCCGACGGGCGCGAGGCGCTCGACGTGGCGCCGTACACCGCACTGATCCCGGCTGCGGTGATGTTCGCCACGGTCCTGTCGCTCAACTTCGTCGGCGACATGGTGCGCAACAGGGTCGATCCGCGGAGGTCGGCGCTGTGAGCGGCGAGACGAAGAGTACGCCGCCGCTCCTGTCGGTACGCAACGCCCAGGTGGCCTTTTCCACCGTGCGCGGCCCGCTGCGCGCCGTCGACGGCGTGTCGTTCGACCTGCACGCGGGGCGGACGCTGGGCATCGTGGGCGAATCGGGATCTGGCAAGTCGGTGCTGGTGCGCTCGCTGATCGGCCTGGTCGGCGCCGGCTCGGGTGCCGGCGCCGACCAGGCCGATCAGCG
>Ga0209066_10007897_pt1 | contig 10436 bp, 9 predicted proteins | sample All_14_2_FD_187198 | JGI IMG/M metagenome (GOLD analysis project Ga0209066, IMG submission 187198) | Freshwater microbial communities in response to fracking from Pennsylvania, USA - Allegheny Zone_MetaG_DW_15 (SPAdes) (version 2) ... | reverse complement strand
GTGCTTGTGATCACCAGCTTGAATTCAGGGACTTGGCGCAATGCGCTCTCCAACACTGGCAAGCAGCAGAAGTGCTTCGATTCATGGCAATGCTCTGGATGCAGAACCCCGTCGAAATCCAAGAACAAAATAGGCATTGGTCGGCTTCCAAGGGTGGATTCTCGACAAGAGAACACTCGATCAGGCAATCAGCAAAGTCAGCCCTCTCTACGCCCAAGGCACGCAGCCCACGTCGAGGGTGAATCTGCAGCGCTGCCAGCAACCCGCGCACTGAAGAAGCTCAAGGACGCAACGCTCGGATTGCTCGCGTCGGCATGGTGGTTCAGACAGAGGATTCGGTGGCGGGGACGTTGAGCCGCCGAATCGTCAGTGCGCAGCGGTGTTCTATCAAGGTACTGATTTGCTCTACCACGTCATTCTTCACAAAACCTCGTTCAGGGGCAAACTGAAGCTTGCGTGCATTCGCTGGCAGTAACTTTGCAAGCTCCAGAATTCGCCGTTTGGCCTGCGCTTTGGTTAGCCCGACGCTTTCAGCAAACTGCTCCCAGTGACGCGCCTGGACTTCGCTGAACTTGTACTTGCTGCCGATTTTCATCGCCATATTTTGCGTCAGTGTTGGATACACTGCCGTCGAGAGCATGTCGTAAGACGGTGCCAGAACGGGCGCCTTGCCCGAGTACAGCAGTGAGAAATTCTTGGCGTGCGCATCATGATTGCCGATCAGCGCATTGAAGATCACATAGTCGAGCAGTCGCAGAACCTGCGGTGCACTGGGGCGTGTCGCACTGCGTAACAGATCAAAGCACTGCGCCAGATCCGGACCACCTTCATTTTGGTATTTCATTTCTGGCACCACACCCAGCGCCTGGCAGAAATCCTCTTGATGAAGGCGTTGACGGTTCCCCTGCGCATCAATCAGTCGGTCGTAGCGTTCAACCAGCAGAAAGGAGCAATCCAATACCTTGTGTACTTTTGATTTCGCTGGCTTGAGCTGCATGGCCTCAGCCAGTGCCATGCAGAATCCCTCGTTGCTAACGCTGTCTTCAACAGCGTGAATGGCCGGTTTCAGGATATGCGAGCTAGGCGTTCCGTTGAGGGGCAGACCAATGCGGGCACCGTCAAACACCACCGGTAGTTTGTCCTGGGCACCTGCCAATGAAAGCCGCAAGCCGTCTTGGCCTGCCAACATGGGGCGGCGCGGTAGTTCATCCAGGATGGCAACAACTTCCTCGTCGCTCAGCCATTGAACGTCATCGCTACGGGTCGGCACAGGCAAAGCTTGTCCCGGCTCTAGGAACGTCACAGCCCCGGCGCATTCGCCGCCAATGTGGTCCAGCAGTGCAAAGTCGTTCTGGCCTGAAACTTGGAATTGTTTCGCAATCAAGCGGCGCATCTGCCCTTCGGGCAGAAGACCCGCAAAGAAGGGGCGCGTTTTGCGATCGTCGAACGGCTCCGCTTGCAGGGGCAGCGAGGCAGACAAGGTGATGGCGTCCTTGTGTGACAGCCAATCGGGTAGGTAGCAAAAGTTGAGTCGACCATCAACCAGCGCCAACGTGCCGACACGATCTGCAAAAACCCAGACTTCCAGTTCATGCACCATGGTTGCCACCTTCACATTGATCGTCGACTACGGTTGATGGCAACCCGCTCAACTGAATCTCACCACCCAGGGCATCAATGACCCGTAGCACGTTTTCCAGTCGCAAGGTGGGTTTGCCTGCTTCAAGCTCGACAATGAAGCGCACCCCTACCCCAGCCGCCAGAGCCAGCTGAGGCTGTGTCAGCCCGAGCTGTTTGCGTGCGGCACGCAGTGCATCACCGAGTTGTTGCGGGGATCGAATGGATGTCATGGCTCGCTACGTTTCCCGTTCGGGAAATTATCAGCCATAACCGGACTATGTGCAAGCAATATTTCCCGATCGGGAATGTTCAGTTCGGTTAGGACATGATCTATCCATATGTTTCCCGATCGGGAAACAACCGCAGCGCTCGATTCCAAAGTGACAGGGTGCGCGGCAAGTATCGTCGCAGACCGTCCGACGTAGCGCAGCAGCACTTGCACGATGGCTCAGGAAACATGCATGACGCAAACGGCCGTCAGCCGCATCTAGCGCGCCTTCGGTCTGCAGCCGCATCGGCAAGAGAGTGGACCCGTTGACATCATGTTTGTGCTTCCAGCTGCCGGATTCGCTCTGCCGCTTTGATACCTGGTGTTTTCAAAGAAGCTTCCGGAATCGAGCCACAAGCAGTTCCCCACTGGTCGTGCTCAGGCCTGTACGGCCGTCAGTCAAGAACAGCGACTTGCAAAATGGCCTGTAGAGCCATGAACGGTCATTAACCGCCACCTTCGTTCTTCTACGGCCTGTTATCGAAGGGCCATCACAAGCCCGTGTGCGGCTGAGTTGCGTGGTTCGTTGGGTGATTGCGCAGTCAATACGGCTTGGTCACGCAGCCAGCTGACCCGATCGTACACATAGTCCGGGAATTCCTGTGCCAACGTGGTTTTGCGCAAGATGAGGTTGCGGGCCAGGTGGGCCACTTCTGCGACCTCTTGCTCATTGCGCACTTCAAGTGGTGCCGCCAGGGTCACGCCCATGGCCCAACTGAGACGCTCCCATTTCCATGACGGGCGAACTTCCAGGTCGATCCCATCCCTCATCAACCTTTCCTCAATCTGGAATAGCGTGGCGTAGTGTTGTCTCTGCGCCACCGAAGGCTCGCGACTGGTGTAGCTGCTCAGCTTTTTCCGCCGGCCCGATTTGCCAACTTTTTTGTAGTTCTGGGTTCCCCCTTCGATCAGCCAGCGATCCCGGGGGCCGTCACCAGCCTCGTCCCAAGCCAGGGAGGAGATAGCTTCTTTTAAGATGTCCCGAGGATGCCGCCACCACACCATGACGCGTCGTCCATTGAGGATGAAGCCCACATCATCCCAGTACGAAAGGCTGCCTTTTGAGGGCGACTGCGGTGTGTTCTTGCAGCATCTCCAATACCTCTGTCAGGTGTGCGCAGCGTTCTTCGATGGTTTCACCTTGGGTGTACGCACCTGGGATTCCTGGCACATTGCCCACCAGCAATCACGTGTCTGGATCGCGTTCGATCTGAATGGACGGGACACAAAGGCCAGCGCTTTGCTTCTGCAGGAACTTTGCAATCCGGGGGTCGGAAGCCTGGATCGTCTGCACGCGGCCATCGACATACCCGGTGAGGGGGATGCCAGCGCGTGCGTTCGATGCGACCGCGTTGGCCACAGCTTCCCTTGCTAGCTGAGTTAGCTGATCAGCATCCAATCCGTGAAAAGTAGGAGTCGCGCGTTCCATGCGGGGAAGGCTACAGCCATTGATGACCGGGGGCAAGGCCGCTTAGATCAGACCGATCCCCTCGTGCACGTGTTTTGAGATCGCAATGCGCACCTCGTGGTGCACTAAGTCACGAAGGTGGTACAGCCCTTTCGCGTTCTTCAGACCTGCAGCCTTCACCACTTGTTCGACAGTGAAGTCACTATTGAGCCATCGCACAAGGACGGTGTTTCGGACAACCTGTGGCCCCAGACGCGCGGGAGACGGCAGGTTACTGCTTTGACATGCCGTTCGAATGGTTTTGGTCACCAGATACAGGAGTGCGTGCATAGACATGGATGGCGATTTCCGCGAACAAAACAGCACCTCATGATCTTGGGCCGGCTCATAGCACTTACGGGCGGACAGCCATTCTCCGAGGGCTTTCGCCACTGACGCTGGCACATGCATGACCCTGTGGTCTCCGCGTGTTTCGTTTTCTACCCGCAACGCAGTGATCTTGCCATTCGGAATTGCCTTGCGTGGATCCTCATCTCCTTCGATCAATACGTCCTTCACCGTCAGTTGCCGTATCTCTCTGGGAGCAAGTCCAAGATGAAAAATTACCATCAATATCGCGCGATTTCGCCTCTCAATCAGGTCATCACCAACTGGGAAGGCAGCAAACGCTGCTTTCCAGAGCGCATTTGAGAGGATGGTCCCCTTGGGATCCTCGCTTGGCGGCATGTCCTCCCCCAGCAAGCCAAGAGCCGGATTTGCATTCACCCACTTCTGTGACAGCGCGAATTGGTAGATTCGGTTTATGGCGCTCCAATAGCGCCTGCGAGTGATGAGACTGACCGTACCTTGTTTTTTTGAAGCCCGTAAGCTGCCGTTGATGAAATTGTGGACGTCTACGGCAGTGGCCTTGTGCCAAGCGGTGGCAGACATAGCTTGCCCGTCGATGTTGGCATGTTGACTCAACGACGTAAGCCAGCGTTTCCAAATTAGCCGATAAAGAACCGCCCCCTTAGGGGTTAGCCAATCGCGATCGTCGTTGGCGCGATTGTTGAACCAGAGCTCAAACACCTCTGGTCCCAAAGGCCTCGGCACAGGGGATAAGAGGTGATTCTCCTGCAGAGGCAAGTCAGACATAGAGCTTTCTTGAAGTTTTGAATGCACATTACATGACGTAAGAAACATTAAGCCATCATGCCATCTCATATCCGAAAGCTACGCGCAAAGCATAGAAATGAAAAGTTGATCAGCAAATGAAAACGCTGATGACTGTGAAGTCCGGTCATGTAGTGTGCATTCAATTGTCGGGCCTAGTCGCTCGCGAAGATCGGCACCGGTATGCCGATGCCCCTAGGAGGTTTGCTCACGATGGAAATACTGCCCCCTCCCCCGAAGGGTTGCGCAAACGGTAAACGTCGTTGCTATGCTGCGGGCTGAAATTGCTCAATGAACTGCGCCAGAGCCTGGGCTGTAGGCTCGCCCCAGAGCTCCTTGGCATACCAGGTTGAAAAGAGGGAGCGGACCATGGCGCTTTCGATGCCCTTATCAAGCTTGATGGACTTGTTTAGGTTTTGTGCCTTGAACGCGTCGAAGATCTGCTTGTGCTCCTTTTCATCGAGCTCTTTATAAACGGCCAACGCGTCCTGCGCGCGTGCGGCGAGGAACTTCTCCATCACCGACGGACCTGCGGGGTTCTTTTTAGAAATCGTCTTGGGAGCGCTTAACAGCAAAGAACTCGGATTTCTAGCAATGTCTTGGAGTGTCCATCGGAAATACCCCGCCGGCGTGCCCAGTGGACTCATGCTGGTGGACTCTGCTCTGATTTCCACTCGGGAAATGGCAGCGCGGATGACATCGTCTTGGTACTGAGCGGCCAAGTCTGATGCGTCAGTCTGGCTGAATCCGAACTTCATAATTCTTCCAATCAACTCCACATCGATCACTGGAGGTGCGGGGAATTCGAGCTGCGGCTGCTTGTTTTGCTCGACACGAAATTGAAGCTTTTCCACCCTACGCCCGTTCTTATGCTCAACGAGCTCAATGTTGATGTCGGTCAGCGCATTGATTTCCGCAATGGCTGGCTTGATCGTGTCCCGCTTGAAATACTTGTATACCGGTGGAGCCTCAGCGGATATCGGATTTCCAGTAATGACACCGTACCAGTGCTCGTAGCTCTGGATAAAGGTCAACTTCGACGGGTTGGTGGCATAGCGCCTACAGATCTCATAGAGAGCAAGCGCCGAGCCGGATTTGAGCGAACTTTGGTAGACGATTGACAGCCGCGTATAAGTACTCGGTGCCATAACTTGCTCGTGGACCTCTGGCGGGAAGGCGAAACCGAACCATACTTGGCCAGAGTGCTTATTGAACCCCTCGGGGTTCACCAACGTCACCGACGAAACCAAACGCTCACTGGTCCACTGGCGCTCGTTCTCCATGAGCAGCTTGATGTTCTGCATGTCCTCCAGTTGTCGCTTGAGGTACTGGACGTCTTTGCTGTCGTATGCGGCGTCTCGAGCCAGGTCTGACAACGGTATCCAAAAATATTTCTTTGCAGCTGGCGTATTGATGGGAGCGTTAAGGCCGGGCTCTTTCATCTCCTGCGCGTGATACATCATCACATTGAAAACCTTGCGCGACAGCAAAGACAGGTTGCCTTCGACAACACGAAGACCGATGGCTTCGTTCGTCTTTCGAAATTGCTTGAGATCGCCTGATTCGAGGGTCGTCAGCGCATCGCTTCGAGCCTTGCTCTTCCTTGTCGCCATCGACAGCCTTTCAGTGTCACCTGCCCATCTCTTTCGCCGCAGCAATGGCCGCCATCATCGGTGAAAATTTCGATGAAATTTTTCACCTTTGTATGAGCACCTCGCTTTTTCACTTTTCGATGAGATCATAGCGCGCTCACCGCATGAATTGATAGCTTCTCTTTAAATCTCAAGCAGTTATCCAACAGGTACAAGAGATCAGGTCCCTGTAAAGGCTCACCAATGTCCCTGAATCCACTCACCTATGCTCCCTGTAGAAGCTCACCCAAAACTCATTTGCTCCCCGGTGAGTCTCACCTGTGTCCCTGTAGATGCTCACCTTGGTCCCCGAATCCACTCACCGGATCGCGCCCTTCCCCGCGCCAGTGCTGCGTTTTCCCTCACTTAATTTGTATTTAAATGATCCAAGGGTATTTTCAAAAAGATTCTCAACGTAACGGTGTCTCTTTTGAGGAATACAGGAACCAAAAACCGTCTCCAGAAAGACCGGGAAGCCAGCTCGGGGACACTCAAGCACTCCTGGTACAAGTTCAATCACAGCAACTGCTTCTACAGCGCACAACTGATCCTATCCTTGCCCTCCCCTCCTCCACAATGGCAGCCACCTTGGTGCTAGATCAAAGCTTCTCTGAACGCGCTTCAGGATCACGAACCCATACGTCATCGGGAAGAGGATTGTCAACTACATCCTGATAGGTGAGCTTCTGCAGGGACCACAGCCCAAGAATACCTCGCACTAAATTTTTGCTAGCTGAGCTGCCCCGCTTACTTGGAATAGTAGAAAGGTGAGCCTTTCCGGGGACCTTTGCAGACTCTCAGCGGCTGGTTTCTTAAGGTGAGCCTCTACGGGGACCATTTTCTTGCTAGTTACCCTCAATACTCGCACCACCGGTAAGACGTAAATCCATCCCTGTCGTCCAAAAGGTGAGTGTTTACAGGGACCTTGCACGACGCAACGGCGAAAGTGGACTCTCGCACTCACGCATCAACAAAGGTGAGCTTCTCCAGGGACACAAGACTTCAACATAAAGCCCACCATACCGCTCCAGTCAAGGAAAGGTGAGCTTTTTCAGGGACCTGCTTTCTGTGGTTTGCGCTCAAGAACACAACCAAAGTGAGTACACGCTCTCATGGAAATCATTTTTTGTCTGTATTCTTTCGAGACACTAACTGACTGGTGAGCTTCTACAGGGACTTATTCAAGGCTTTATCCAAAATGGACACCTCAAGATGAGCCTGAAATGGCCCCCAAGAGGCCCCTAAAAGCAGAGACCAGGACAAGTAGCCACCATGGTGAGTCTTGATCCGCAGGAAAGGCGTAATGCAACCAAAAGGTGAGCTTTAACGGGGACCAGTTGGAATCCTTGGTTCTCCGAGATGTCATCGTGCTGAGCAAAGGAGATGAGATCAGCTTTTCGGTGAAGATTTGTCCCTGAAAAAGCTCACCTTTCGCTCGTCCCTGTAAAGGCTCACCTCCTGACTCGCTACACAGGCGTTACACCGATAAGCGTGCGAGGGATAGCCTGCTGTCTACATCCCTTTCAGTTGTCGCTGCCGTCATGAGCAACTCTGAATGTTTCTTCTAAGCTTGGTGCTCAGATTTGGTCCCTGAAGAATCTCACCTTGGGATTTCTGGCAACGAGAAGTGGTTCTGAATCTGCAAACTTTCTCAGCACTTGCAAATCTTCCGCTGGCCCCGGCGTCAAGGCGTTGATCCAGTGCGCGGCAATCAAAGTGGAATCAGCTTGTGGACTCGCTGTCCAAGCCAGGGCAGGTCGAGCTGTGCGAAATGAGATTTGCAGGTTTTCGAGAACGGGCCATGAATCATGTCTCAACGAACATGCAAGCGCGTTGATCAGCGAAGTAGACACTTCGTGGGTTCATCGATGACCTAGACATGTCAAATTGACAATAATTACGGTAATTATGATAATTACCGTAACAAAGGAAAACCCTATGGCACGACCACTCGCCACCAAAGAACTCGTCTTTGATGCCGCCAGCTCTCTGGTATCTGATGGTACAGAGCCAAGCATCGTCAATGTGCAGGCAAAGATTGGGGGCGGATCGTACACAACGATCAAACGCTACCTTGACGCATGGAATGTCCAGCGCGAGATCAGTGCGCAAGAGGGCCTCGAAACACCCTCCTTCGTGCTTGAAAAGAGCGCAGAACTTGGGCGCCAGCTCTGGGCCATGGCTTGGCGAGATGCAAACAAGCAAACACAGTCAGTCAGGGACGCCGCAGAAGGTAAGGTGACAACCATCGCTCGCGATCTGGAGTTTGCCCTCTCCGAGATCCGGCGCATGGAAGAACTCGAAGAATCTCAAAACCAACTTTTGGAGAGAACCAATGAACAGCTCTCAAAAGTTATCGAGGCGCTGACAGATGCACAAATCAAGGCATCCAAGGTTCCAGACCTGGAAGCACGTCTTGCAGCTGCCTTGGCAGAAGTCGCCACCGCTCGCCAGGCGGTCACTGATAAAGCGGTGGAGATCGGGCGAATGACAGGCGAAACAGAAGCCTTGCGCAAGCAGCTCGTTGACCTGACTTCCGCGCTGGTATCCCCATCAAATCGCGCGTGAAGCTAGATTGCCCTGCCCTGCCCCGAAGCGAATTACTCTTTCGAAAACAATGCCATTAGTTTCGACGTAATTTCATGGGCAGTCTCGGGACTGAGACCCCTCAGACTGAGTTCGATTCGGCCGTCCTCCTCGAAGGATTTGAGTTCGCCTTTAGCGCCTTTGAAGCTGAGCGCCTCACGTGTGGAGCGAGGGCGCTTCACGGGGCCCTTGACAGCGGCTTTGCGCCTGGCCACGACGTCGCGATATCCCATGCCTGTTTTTGCGACTTCGAGGATGAGTTCGAGAGTAGCCTCATCTCCCTCGACATCCCAGAATTCACGGAGTGCATTGAGCATCTTGTGATTTAGCAGCTCCGGGTTCTCGGCTACGGCGTGTATGACTCTGTTGGACAGGCCGGCCAACGACAGCGTTCGACTGACGTGGTCTTCGCCCAGGCCGAGAGATTTTGCCAATGCTGCTTGAGTCTGATAGACCTTTTTTGCTAGCAGCTCTTTCCATTTGATCGCGTCATCCAGAGGCGTCTGCTCGCGTCGCTCAACATTGGCCGCGCGAGCTTCCTCGTAGAGTTCTCTATCGCTTGCCGGACGGGGCCGAATCTCGATGCGTAACGTCGCAAGTCCCGCGGCGCGGGCGCCGCGCAACCGCGTCTCACCTTCAATAAGGGTGATGCTCCCTTGGTCGTCAATGTAGCCAGTAGCGGAGATGCGCTGTCCTGAAGTCGACAGCGAAAGAGCCATGTTGTCCACTGCAGTGGTCGTGTAGACAGCGCGGGGATTGAATGGATTTGACTTGATGAGGCCGACAGGGACGTCATAGACGGTTCCTACCTGGTAGTCTGAAGAGACCGCAGTCCGATCTTGGCTCGAACCAACTCCTGAGGTGATAAGCACGGGGCGCGTGTCTGCTAGGCCTATCTCGGATGGACTCATGCGCGGATCACCGACGATGGGAATGCTTGCTGAGACTGATTCAACTGCAGCGACGCGGTCAGCGGAGACTTCGCGTTTTTTAAAACTGGTAGCCATGTTCATTGCTCCTCACCATTGATGCGGCTTAGGATCTCGTCGTAAACAGCTTGCATTTCATCAACCGCCTTTTGTGAGCGTTCGCGGCCTTTTAGCTCATGCACTGCGCGACCGCTCTTGCCGGTGGCCAGCCAAGAGGTGCGGTGAGCAATTTGAGACTTGAACACCGAGATACCCTCGCTGGTGAGGAACTCGCGCAGTTCCGCCGTGGCTTTGGCACCTTCGAGCGGTGAAACGCGAGTGAGAACGACGTGGGCTGGAATTTCGCCGGACTCGTGGCGGGGCCCCATCTCTCTAAGAGTGTCGAAGACATTCAAAGTCGATTCAACTTCTTGCTGGTCAGCACCACATGGAACTAAGACGATATCGCTGAGCAATGCGCACTCGAGCATGGTTCTGTAGTTTTGAGCTCCGATATCTACAACGACCAAGGTGTATTTTTTCGAGAGATTTGCGAGTTCACGTGCTGGATTCGGTGGCAAAGCGAGTACGGGAATTGATGGTGTGACGCCCTCATCGTTACGAATCTTTGACCAGCTCATCGCCGATCCTTGCTTGTCCGTATCTAAAAGAACGACATCCACGCCATTTGCCGCTGCCAAAGCTGCTATATGAGTTGCAAGTCTGGTCTTTGCGACGCCGCCTTTTTCTGCTCCGATGGTGATAACCATATCAAATTTCTTTCATAAGGCAAAAAACGTATCGGCATATTTTCTATGAAAATACAATGCCTAGTCAATATTAAATCTGATTCAACTTGAATA
>Ga0209066_10007895_pt1 | contig 10437 bp, 8 predicted proteins | sample All_14_2_FD_187198 | JGI IMG/M metagenome (GOLD analysis project Ga0209066, IMG submission 187198) | Freshwater microbial communities in response to fracking from Pennsylvania, USA - Allegheny Zone_MetaG_DW_15 (SPAdes) (version 2) ... | reverse complement strand
AGCGTGAATAGCAACCAGCAGAAGAAGCCGATCGCCGCTATGGATAGCAAAATGCCAAGAATAATCATGGTGGTGGTCTCCCGTGAGAATTGGTCTGACGGTCGCGCCTCCACCACCACCGCGGCGCGTTTTGCACTGTAGCGGAAGTCAGTCCCGATAGGGAGCGGAAACCGTTACAGTTCCCACTCCGCTTGAGCGGTTGGATGCGGTCAGACCGCGAAGGGATCGATTTCTGCGATGACTTCGGCATCGTGATCGAATTCGGTGGCCGGTACGACCGACAGGCTGCCGTCACCGGCGCGAAAAATGACGATGGCAACCATCAGGGTGGCGGCGAGGCTGAAGGCGAAAGCTTGCGCGTCGTTGAGGGACATCGGACCTGCTCCTGTTCGAAGCGGAGGCTCATCCCCCGCTGACAGGCGCCCGAAGTGACCGGCCAAGGGCTGCAATCACCGCGCTGCCGCAGTCAGCGCGGCGGCACGCTTTGCGTAGTCCGACCCTTTACGGGTTGATGGCGTCAGGCCCTTGGCAGGGCCAAGGATCAGCGCATTTGAAGTGGGGGCTGTGTATCTGCCAAACTGGGGGGACTTGGTTGAAGCTCAGCGTCCAAGTGAAGATTTCAAACCTCGCGTCTATGACGATGCTTGACCTCGCCCGCATGCGAAGGCTTGTTTGCCAGTATGTTCGAACCCCTCAATGCCATTCAGATTCGTGTGTCGATTGACGACATTGAGCCTCCGGTCTGGAGACGTCTGATCGTCCCGATTCACTGGAACCTCGAACAACTCCACCTGACGATCCAGGCCGCGTTCAACTGGTGGAATTACCATCTGCACGAGTTCCAGATCGGTGGCCTGCGTTTTGGCGATGCCGCCGCTGCCTACGAAGGGTCTTGCGAAGACGACCCGCAGGTCTTTGAGCAGGCCGACGTTCGTTTGCGGGACTTCACGCGAGCAGGAGCCAGCTTCAACTACCTCTATGATTTTGGCGACAGTTGGTCGCACACCGTCGAATTGGAACAGTGGCTTTCCCTCGATGCTGCGCCGAAGAAGGCCCGATGCGTGGATGGCGCGTGTGCTCGCCCTCCGGAAGATGTCGGCGGCATACCTGGCTATGAACGGTTTCTCGAAATCATGGCGGACCCTGGTGACCCGGAGCATCGCGAAACCAAGCAGTGGTGCGGTGGGCATTTCGATCCTGATTGGTTCGACCTTGCGATCGTCGACAAGGACGTCAGCAATGCGCTGAAACCTAATGTTAAGCGACGCTTGCACCAGCCAAAGCCCCGAAAGGGGTAGTATCGTCGGCGGCGCTTACGCGCCGCCCGAGCCGAACCGGTAGACCGGAATCCCGAGCTTGCGGGCCTTGTCGGCGAGATTGTCCTGAATACCCGTGCCGGGGAAGATGATGACGCCGATCGGCATGACAGCGAGCATTTGATCGTTACGCTTGAACGGTGCGGCCTTCGCATGCCTGGTCCAGTCGGGCTTGAACGCAACCTGCGGAACCTTGCGGGTGTCGGCCCAACGCGAGGCGATCTTCTCGGCGCCTTTGGGTGATCCGCCGTGCATCAGCACCATGTCGGGATGCTTGGTCCGGACCTGATCGAGCTTGGCCCAGATTAGTTGATGGTCCGTACTCTCGCCCCCGGAAAATGCGATCTTCGACCCTGCCGGCAGGAGCACTTCGGTTTCGGCGCGCCGTTTGGCATTGAGGAAGTCCCGGCTGTCGATCATGGCCGACGTCAGGTGACGATGGTTGACCATGGAGCCCGAGTGCGGTTTCCAGCTTGATCGGGTTTGCCGCTCGAAATGTTCGGCGGCCTGGTCGCGCATCAATTCGAAGGCATCGCGCCGTTCGAGGAGACTCTGTCCCTGAGCGGTCAGGCGTTCCAGCTCAACCGACTTCACCTCGCTGCCGTCCTGCTCACTTTGGAGACGGCGTTGGCCCACCTCATTGTCATCAAGTTCGCGTTCGATCCGTTGGCAGGCGCGATGGAAGAGGTTGACGGTCGACCATAGAAGGTCGTCGAGGTCGGGCTCGAGGCGTGTGTCTTCCAGGCTGGAAATCAGGGCGTCGAAGATGTCGGCAACGGCACCGGCCACACGATTGCCTTCGGGCAGCGGGCGGGGATCGGGTTCATCCTCGAAGGGGCGGTAGCCGTAGAGTTGGAGTTCCTGCAAAACATGGTCGGTTGGGGAAGAGTTGTGATGCGGTTCAAAGTCGTCGTGCTCGTCCATCGGATGCTCCATCGATTGGACCGCGCCCTCGCGGCCTTCATGGCGATGAAGCCCACGAACGGGCTGGTTCTGCACCCGTAAGGGCCGGAGCGAACGCGGAGGATGGCAAAGGCCGGCTATTTTGTTTCGCGATGGAAAGGCGCGGCCCCCGCGCCGCCGGAAAATAGCTGGCCGCCGCCATTGCCGGACCAGAACGCTTGTGGGTCTATCGCCCTCTCGAAGGCCGGGCGCGACCTCTGTCAACGGTAAGACCTATCCGGATGGCTACGCCGGCACCGGACCGCACAGGCCTGCCGTGCCGTGGGTCAAGCAGCGGAACTCAGGAAACGCGCAACATCCTGCGGGTCGAATTGGTCCCGGATGCGTGCCCGCAGCGCGTCGAGGCCGTGCGTGCACAGATCCTCGTTGAAATCCCCGAGTGCCGGCGACAGCACGATCGCATCGACCCCGACCGCATTGGCTCGTTCGACCAGGCTATCACGCGCCCAGTCACCGGCCGGATCATTGTCGCGGATGATATAGAGGCGGCGCAATGCATCAGGGAACGCGATGGCAGCGAGGTGCGGTGCTGAGAGGGCTGCCGCCATGGCCATGTCACGTGCGGCTTCGCGAACCGATAGCACGCTTTCGATGCCTTCACCGGCGGCCATGACTTCGCCGGGCACGCCAAAGCGCACCGCATGGCCGAGCAGGTCTCCCATTGCCTTGCGCGGCGTTTCGATGGGCGCCTTGTCCTTTCCATCGGGTGCAAGCCAGGTGCGATGAACCCCGGTGATCTGGCCATCGAGATCTGTGACGGCGGCGATCATCGCTGGCCAGGTCTGGGTCATCTCATCGGTCTCTGGCCGATAGTAGCACCGGGGATGGAAGCGCAGGCTTGCAGGTCCGGGAAGATCTGCAATGCCGCGCCGACGCAAGTAGGTGCCAGCCACTGAGCTGCCGATTGGCTGCGACATGGCAAAGAGCCGCTTTGCAGCCTCAACCGAGCCTGATGCGATACGCGGCAACGTGTGCCGCAACGGCGCGGGTTCAGGATGTGGCAGGCTCAGAAAGGCGCGTGCTTCCTCGGCAACATCGGCAAATTCGGTGAGGTTCCGCACCAGCCGGATCAGGTCGAGCAAATCACCGTGCTCGCCGGTCGCGGCATCCTGCCACTTTCCCGCAGGGCCTTTGGCAGAGTCATGGAGCCGGACGAAAAGGGAGCGCCCCGGTGTGTTGTTCGCATCGCCAACCAGCCAGTAATTGCCGTGCTTGCGGCCAGCATCGAGGTAACGGCGGCACACCGCCTCGGCCTGGCGGCCAAGACGATGAGCAAGGTCGCCTACATCCATCCGCGCCATCAGACTGCCTCCCGCTCGGACTTGCGCGAGGCCGGATAGGTATCGAGCAAGCGGGCGAGAATGGCCACACCGGTGGCGCCGATGGGGACGAAGAAACGGAGCTTCCAGGAGATGATCTCCGTGAACAGGCCGTATGCGCGCAGGCGCTCGCGCATCGCCTCGGTAAAACCGGTCAACTCGATGCGGTTCGCACCCATGACCCTGGTCCGCCGCAATTGCAGACCTTCGGCGAGATCGATGATCGTCTGCCCATCAAGAAGGGCTGCGTAGGCAGCATCGGCAGTCAGGTCGAGTGCGCCGACGGTGCTTGCATTTGCCGCCCATGCCGATGAAACACGACGGCCAATGATACGTTCGCCGTCATCGGTCTGAAGCCGATAGACCCGCGTCGATTCGTCGGGCAGCCGTTTCCACACCGGCAGGAGCAGGCCGGCTACGATGTGGATCGTGCTGTCCGTATAGGTTGGCACTTCGGCCAGTTCGCGCTGCCAGGCATGAGCGAAAGCATCGCGGTCAACCTCCTCCCAGTGGCTGTCCGCCATCGCGGCGAGCGAGGCGTGATGGTATTCCATAGGGCGGATCAGGCGGACGCGGCGCTCGATTTCACCATCGTCGAGCATCAACGATGGTGCCGGAACTTGCACGGCAGCGCGGCCGGACTTGGCGTTGACCAGCAATCGCCCATGGTCATTTTCGAGCCACGTCAGCGCATCGCCAAGCGACATGGGCCGATTGCGCTCGCGCTGGGTAATGGTCAGCAGGCGCGTTTGCGCGCCGGTTGCCGGGTGGGTGTAGATGCTCACCCGATCCGTGACGACAAAGCTCTCTGCGGTCAGGGTTTCGAGACCCAGATCATAGGTGCCGCTGGCGATGGCGCCGGCAACCTTGGTGTCGAGCAACTGCTCGAATGCCGTGAAAAGGATACCCTGCAACTCGATGGTCAGGGCCAGCAGCCTGTTGAGGAAGGTTGTGATCGGCGGCAATTCGTCCTTGATCCCGTTGGTGTCCGTCAGCTTGAGACCTGTGGCGCTCTCGAACCGTTCGAGTGAACACCCTTCGATCTTGCCCCGAACCACAAGCAGATAGAGCTGGCGCAGCGCGGCACGGGCATAGGGGCTTTCAAGATTGTCTTCGGGCCGGAACAGGCCCTGGCCGCCCGTCTGCCGTTGGCCCCGCGTAATGGCGCCGAGCGTATCGAGCCTGCGCGCGATCGTGCTGAGGAATCGTTTTTCGGCTTTCACATCCGTTGCGATCGGACGGAAAAGCGGTGGCTGCGCCTGGTTGGTTCGATTGGTGCGCCCCAGACCCTGGATTGCAGCATCGGCCTTCCAGCCCGGTTCGAGGAGATAGTGGACGCGCAGGCGCTGGTTCCGAGCGGACAGATCGGCATGATAACTGCGCCCTGTTCCCCCGGCGTCGGAGAAGACGAGGATACGCTTGAGATCATCCATGAAAGCCGCCGTCTCCGCCAGATTGGCGCTGGCTGCCCGGTTTTCGACCGCGAAGCGCTCACCCTTGCGCACAATTCGCCGCGACCGGCCGGTGACTTCTGCGACCATCTCCGTGCCGAACCGCTGAACGATCTGGTCGAGCGCTCCGGGGACCGGCGACAGGGACGCAAGCTGTTCGATGAGATCGTCGCGGCGCGCTACCGCCTCACGGCATTCGACCGGTTGGCCGTCCCGAACGACGGGACGTGACGCCAGGTTGCCCTCGCTGTCGGTGTAGGGCTCGTAGAGCTGCACCGGGAAGGAGTGCTGCAAATAGGACAGAACATATTCGCGCGGCGTGATGTCCACGCGGACGTCCCCCCATTCTTCGGTCGGGATGTCGGCGAGACGCCGTTCCATGAGGGCTTCGCCGGTCGAGACGATCTGGATTACGGCGGCGTGTCCGGCCTCCAGATCACGTTCGATGGATCGGATCAGGGTGGGCGTTTTCATGGAGGTCAGAAGGTGGCCGAAAAACCTCTGCTTTACCGACTCGAACGCACTACGTGCTGCGGATTTGGCCTGACGATTCAGCGTACCATCGCTTCCCGTGATGTTGGCCGCCTCCATCGCCGCATTCAGGTGGTTGTGGATGATCGCGAAAGCGCCAGCATAGGCATCATAAATCCGGCGCTGATCGTCGGTCAGTTGATGTTCGACCATTTCATATTCGACGCCGTCGTAGGAAAGTGACCGGGCGGTATAGAGACCGAGCGAGCGCAGGTCGCGCGCCAGCACCTCCATGGCTGCGACGCCGCCGTCCTCGATTGCTTCGACGAATTCGGCGCGGGTCGCGAACGGGAAATCCTCGCCGCCCCAGAGCCCGAGGCGCTGAGCATAGGCGAGATTGTGAACGCTGGTGGCACCGGTGGCTGAGACATAGACAACACGGGCATTGGGCAATGCATGCTGGAGGCGCAGGCTTGCGCGTCCCTGCTGGGAAGGGGCGACGTCGCCGCGTTCTCCCTTGCCACCACCGGCATTCTGCATGGCATGGCTCTCGTCGAAAATGATCACGCCGTCGAAATCGGCGCCTAGCCAATCCACGATTTGCCGGACCCGCGAAACCTTGTCTCCGCGTTCGTCGGAGCGCAGCGTGGCATAGGTTGCAAACAGGATGCCTTCAGACAAGCCAATCGGCTTGCCCTGCGCGAAGCGGGACAGAGGCGTAACGAGAAGGCGCTCCATGCCGAGCGCAGACCAGTCGCGCTGCGCATCCTCGATCAGCTTGTCGGATTTGCTGATCCATACTGCTTTTCGGCGGCCCTGAAGCCAGTTGTCGAGAATGATCCCGGCCGATTGACGCCCTTTGCCCGCGCCGGTCCCGTCGCCGAGCATGAAGCCCCGACGAAACCGGACCGTGGCCGGCGCACCTTCTGGCGCTGCCTGCACGAGGTCAAAGGTCTCATCGACGGTCCATGAGCCCGCAAGGTAATCGCCATGGGCTTCGCCAGCGTAGATCACGGTTTCTAGCTGCGCGTCGGAAAGCAATGTATGGATGTTGACCGGCAAGCGCGGCCGGTAGCTCGGTTTGGGGGGCGCGACCGATGCCATCGCGGCGGACTGCACCAACTTGGTCGGGTGGGGCTGCGAGCCGGGGATGCAGATCGATTGAAGCGCGTAGCCTTCATAGAGGCCATCGCTCATCCGCGTATCTTCGGGCGGGCTCCAGTCGACGGTTTCATAGGCAAGGTCGCGGGTTTCAGGGTCGGCCGCGACGCTATTGCCGCAACCTTTGGGCGCCGTTCGGGCCAGATAGCCGCGCACTGACTTGGGGATCACCCGTATCCGCGCGCTGCTTTCCGGTATTGTGACAGGAAGTCGCGGCGGAACCTGCGTTTCGATCCAGCCCAGCAGCGTCGATGCGTCCGGCGCAGCTCCCGGAGATGACGGGAACACGTTTGGATCGATCGCCGGCGACTTGTCGATGACGGTCAGGCGGGTCGGGAAAGTCGTGCCGTGGCGGGCATAGACCGCACCCGCAATCGGGCAACTGAACACGACGCGCGCATGTTCCTGCAAGCTGACGAAATCCTGTCGCCATTGGGGAATATCTGGCCCGACGTTGGCGCCGGTAATGGCGACAAGCCTGCCGCCAGGCACGAGTCGGCGCAGCGCGGAGGAAATGTGGCGAAAGCCGGCGTCCTGCACACGGCCGGCGACATGGGCCATGGCCGAAAACGGCGGGTTCATCAGCACGACTGAGGGAGCGATGGATGCATCAAGGTGATCATCGATCTGCGCGGCGTCGAAGCGTGTGACTGGCGTGGCCGGGAAAAGCGTGGCGAGGAGACCGGCCCGCGCGTCCGCCAGCTCGTTGAGGGTGAGCGACCCGCCAGCCAACTGCGCGAGTATGGCCAGCAGTCCCGTTCCTGCTGAGGGCTCCAGCACACGGTCACCCGGTTTGATCGCGGCTGCGGTTAGGGCAGCGAGGCCAAGCGGGACCGGTGTCGAAAATTGCTGGAGCGCCTGGCTTTCCTCGGAGCGGCGCGTGTGGGTGGGAAGCAGGCCCAGGATCTTGGTCAGGGCAGCAAGGCGCGATGCGGGCGTCGCGGCTTTGCGGAAGAGTGCCGTGCCGTACTTCCGCAGGAACAGCACCGTGGCGGTTTCGCAGGCCTCATAGGCTTGCTTCCAGTTCCACGCACCTGTTGCGTCTGAGGCACCGAAAGCCGTTTCCATGGCTTGCCGCAACTGGGCGGCGTTAATCGGATGGCCCTGTTCCAGCCGCAGAAGCAGCAGTTCCCCTGCTGCAAAAATGCTGGCGGAATGGTCGTGCGGAAGTGTCGTCGCAGGACCGGCAACGGCTGACAGGATGTTCATGGGGTGAGACCTCAAGGAGAGCGGGAAAGAACGAGCCCCGCGCGACGCTCTCTCTCAGCCGCGCTGACCTCGTCTCGTCCCGGCGAACCTCTCCCTCTCCCCAGCATCGGCGCGTGAAGTATCGTTCGGCGCCTCGCCTGTGCGAGGGGCTGCATCGCGTCAGCCGAACCGGCGGCCGGTTTCCGTAAATGTGTAGGCGTTGGCGGCGATCGCCTCGTCGATGCGTTCGTCGGACGACTGATATTCGTAATCGCGCTCAAGCTGGCGGTAGAGCCAGCGCGCCAGATCGCGGAGGGCTTCGACGACGGTTTCTTCGGCGTCGGACGTCATGTCCTGACCGAACGGACTCTCGCGTTCGACCGCGATTTCCATACAATACTCGTGGTAATAGTGGCCGCGATGACGGGCTTGCGCATGAAGCTGGTAGAAATTGCGTCCCTGCACAGCCTGCAAGACGTCGGCGAGTTGGTGGAGCGCTGTATCCTGGGGGGCATATGCGCGGATCTTTGCCGGTGCGCTGCGTGCATAGGCGTAACGCCCCTCGAAGCAGGCCCCGTCGCCCTGACTCCAGAAACCTCGGAAATAGATGCACGGCTCCTGCCGCGATCCGCCGCCCATGAGACCAATGGCGCGGGCGCTTAACGTGATCCCCAAAATGGCGCAGACCTGCTCGAAGTCAGTGTAGACGGCATCATACCAGTCATGGTCGAAGCCGCCTTCGCGAAACCAGGCTCTCGCTATGTCCTTCGCGGCCTCGTCCAGTTCGGCCAGCTGATAGACGGTAGTTTCAATGATCTCAGGCATCGCCGTCGCCTCCGTCCAGAACCGACGCGAGCCATCCATCGGTGTAGGTCCAGGCGATGGTTTCACGGGCCGCCAGATCAAGGACGTGAGCGCCTCCGCCGAAACCATCGAGACGCGGCTTCGAGCATGTGTTGGCGTACTGGAAGCCCCACCGGCCAGTGAGCTGGAACTGTTCAGCACAGCGCAGGACGAATTGAATGACGCGCTCCGGATCGCCGGTCACGTCATCACGAATCCATAGCGCAGTGCCGCCATGCTCGGGCTGGATCGATAGCAGAAAGCCATCGGACGGAGGTTCTTCCGAGGCACCTTCCTCGGAAAGGACGTTGTAGAGCCCGAGTGCATGGGCGGCATTTTCAGGCGTGCCGACGTCGAGCAGGCACGAGAAATGGGTGAAATAGTCGGCCATTGGGGAGCCTTTCGGACAACAATGCCCGGCCCCGCGCGGACGCTGCCGCACAGTGATGACCGGGCTGATATGGGGAAGAAGTGTGGACGTGGGATCAGCACCCGAACTGCCATGACGGCCAGTCCTGACCGTCATCGGCGGCAGCGAGGGCTGCTGGCAGAAGGCCTGCGTCGCCCTCGACCAGGATCGGATCACGAACCGGCGTTTCGTCGATCACTGTGACGCAGGTGACGATGCCGTCTTCGACCTCGACGTGGACGGGTACGAGGAACTGGAAGACCACACGGCCTATCGGCATTGCCAGATCGGTCATGGCGCATTCCCTTCGAGAGGGGCGCGGAGGGCAGACTTTTCACCCTCCGCGCATGATGATCATTCTGCAGCGATGGCGGAGAGGTCTTCGTCCTCACTGTCTTCCGGCTCATCATCCTCACCGTCATCGGTGAGAAATGCCGGCAGCGCCGCCTCGCCATCATCCTGATCGAGAAGGTCGGTGCCGGAGATGGCGTCCGGGTCGGCAAGCCGCAGCGGCTCGGGCAACCAGCCGGAATCCGCGAGCAAGCGCTCGGCTTCCTTGGCCATGTCGCCCTTCTTCATATGGTCGATGAGCTGGGCAGCGCGTTCGCCAGCCCCCTCCCGCACAGCCTCGAGAATGCGGGACTTGGTCACACGGCCGAGGTAGTTGCCGACGGTCGGTCGCCATCCGACCTGCACCATGTCGAGGCCGGTTTCCCGCACGAGGCGATCGGCCTGATCGAAGCGTAGTTGCAGGCCATATTCGCTGACGCCCGAACCGCTATAGGGATTGGGCCGCTCGTAGAGCGCGTTGATCCCGAAGCTCACGCAGTGGGCAAGGAGCGCCAGACGGTTCTCCTCATCGAGCGCGGCCAGCCAATCCCACAGAGCCGTGTCATCGGCGGGGATGCGGCTTTTCCAGTGCTCATTGCGTTCGTCGACCGACTTGACCGACAGACTGTCACCCAGCTCCTCGGCCTGAGCCGGGAAGAAGATGTGCCGGACCTGCGCCTCGAGAACGCCGCTCATCGAGCGGTGGTGGAAGGCATCCGAGACCAGCTTGTGAAGCAATGCCGTCATCGCGATCCGGGGATTGCTGGCAACAGCATCGCGCAACGCCAGAGTGCGGTGGGCGGTCAGCTCGGTCACCAGGCGTTCGGGCAGCGGCTTTATGCCGTCGTCCTCTTCTTCCTCAGCGGGGACGGGCTGGCCGCCCATAGTGACGACAACAGGTCGGATAGCCTGGGCCAATGTCGGTTCGCTTTGCCCAGTCTCGCCGGTCCTGCCGTCCTCATGGTCGGACGCGATCGGTGCCTCAT
>Ga0209066_10007894_pt1 | contig 10438 bp, 11 predicted proteins | sample All_14_2_FD_187198 | JGI IMG/M metagenome (GOLD analysis project Ga0209066, IMG submission 187198) | Freshwater microbial communities in response to fracking from Pennsylvania, USA - Allegheny Zone_MetaG_DW_15 (SPAdes) (version 2) ... | reverse complement strand
GCTGTACCTTGGCGCCCCCGGTGGCCAGTTCGGCGAGTAGGTGTGCGGGGATGATGGCGCCGTCGAGCATCACTGCGGGGCTGGGGTGGCACGCCGCGGGGGCCGCGGGGTCAGATTCCGCGGCCGGTGTCTGCGGCTCGGAGTCGCCACCGGACTCAGACTCGGACGTGGTCTTGGGCTCGGGCCCGGCGGGCTGGGATTCCGGGCTGCCCGCCGTGCCCGGGGTGGTGTGCTGGGGTGTGTCGTTGCCGGCGGCGGGGATCTGATCGGCCAGTACGTAGATCGTCACCGCCCCGGCCCGGGGATCCTTCCCGCTGCCCGCACACCCCGGATCCCCACACGCACACGTCAGCCGCTCCAACGTGGGGCCAACCACGCCCAGCGCGGCCAGCGCGGCCGCCCGCAGTTCCCCGCGGCGGCGTGGATCGTTCGGGCAGACGGTGTCGGCCAGGGCGTTGAGCCGTTGTTCGAGGATCTTTGTGTCGGTGACGCGCAGCCGTCCCCAGAACGAGGCGACCCCGTTCGGGTCGTCCTTATCGCCGAACTCCACATACAGGTCCTTGGCGTTGCGTTTGGACCGGACGACGGCGTCGGGGTCGAATTTCTCCACCCACACGTCGACGGCGGTGATCAGCGCTTTTTCCGCATGCGCCCCGTACGCGCCGGCCTCGGCGGCGATCGCGGTGTCGATCAGGGCCAGCGCATCCGTGTCCTCGACGAGGTGGGTGCGCCAGGTGATGGCATCGATCACCGTCGCCGACACCACCCCCTGGGCGAGCAGGGCGGCGGTGCGGGGCAGCCGGTCACGCAATGCTTGGGCGATGCGCATCTGCTTGGACGCCGCATACGGGTTCAGGTTGCAGGCCGCAGCGACCTGCGCTTGCGCCCAGGCCCACCCGTCGATCACCTGATGGGCGTGATCATCGTCCTCGCCATCACACTGGCGGGCGATCACCTCACCGATCAACGCCAACCGCTCCGCAGCCGCCATCGCCTCGGCCCGGGTCGCGGCCGTCAACGCGGAGACGAGCGCCTCATCGCCCATCCCCGCCAACCCGATCTTATCGAACATGTGTGCGATTTTACCGGCGCGGTCCGACATTCCGCGGCGGAGGGATGAATCCGATCCCGGCTATTCCTGGACCGCCTTGGCGACGGTCACGCAGGTGGTCAGCCATTTCGCGTCCGGCGTCTCGTTCTCGGTGAGTTCCCACATCGCGTTGTGCATCATCCGTACGATCACCCACGCCCGCGCGCGGTCGACGTCCAATCCGGCGGCCTCGGCCACGGTGTAGAAACGGCGCCGCACACCTTCGCGGACGTAACCGGCGAGCTCACCCCAGCGGTCCCACAGCATCGGTGCGATCTCGTAGTGCGGATCGCCGCTCATCGGCTTGGGGTCGATGACCAGCCATGGCTCGCGGTCGGCGGCCAGGACATTCTCGTAGTGCAGATCGCCATGGATGAGCGTCCCGGTGCTCGCCGGGTCCGAGACCAGATCGGCGCTCAGGGTGAGCGCCTGTTCGACCAGACGGTGCGGCAGCGCGGCACTGCGTGGCAGGGCCGCGAGGTCTGCGCTCCACCTCTCGATGTATCCGGCCAGCGGGCGCAGCTGGGGTGGTGCCGGAACATGGATCCGGCGATACAGACCTGCCACGATCTCGCACGCCTCGAGATCCCAGACGTCATTGAGATTTCGCGCATGCAGCCGCTCTAGCAGCATCGCGCGGCGGTACGGGTTCGCACGCAGCAGCCGGACGGTTCCCTTGCCGTCCCAGCGGCGCAGTGCAAGGTGTTCGTGCTCGGACTCATCATCGGGAAAGGCGACCTTGAGCATGGCCGGAGTCCTGTCCGCGGTCCGGACCGGCAGGACGATCGAGCAGAATCCGTGTTGTGCCGCGCCGTCGGCGGTGAGCTGCCACTCCTGGATCTGGCTGCTCACGGACGTGGGGAGCTCGTCGACCCAGCGCTGCCATGCGGGTCCGCGGCCGGCCATCGCGAGGACCCCGTCGGGCAGCACGATCACAATCCGATGGTGCCACGCACCGTGATGGACCCCTGGGACACATGACCGGCGTCGGCTTTGACAGACTGGTCGGCATGGCACAGATCACCCTCAAGGGAAACCCCATCAACACCGTTGGCGAGCTGCCGGCTGTCGGCTCGTCCGCCCCGGCCTTCACCCTGACCGGCACCGACCTCGGCGCGGTCAGCAGTGACCAGTTCAGCGGCAAGCCTGTGCTGCTCAACATCTTCCCGTCGGTGGACACCCCGGTGTGCGCCACCAGCGTGCGAACCTTCAACGAGCGCGCCGCCGCCGGTGGAGCGACCGTGCTCAACGTGTCCAAGGACCTGCCGTTCGCGCAGAGTCGCTTCTGCGGTGCGGAGGGCATCGAGAACGTGGTGACCGCCTCGGCGTTCCGGGACAGCTTCGGAGACGACTACGGGATCACCATCACCGATGGCCCGATGGCGGGTCTGCTCGGCCGGGCCGTCGTGGTCATCGGCGCCGACGGCAACGTCGCCTACGCGGAGCTGGTGCCCGAGATTGCCCAGGAGCCTGACTACGATGCCGCGCTCGCCGCTCTGAAGTAATCCGGTTTGCCGCAACGGCACCGGTCAGCGCCGCCCTCCGGCCGCGCGGACCGGTGCCGTTGCGCTTTGCGTCACCCTCGGCGCCGGTGTCGGAATGGTCGCGGATTCGTCACGACCCGGGCTCGGCGGTCTCTTTTGGGTCACGGATCTGCATCTCATTTATGCTGTGCCACAGTCGAATTGGGCAAGCGTCGAATCGATCGGTAGAAATATCAGGGATGGCCGTCAATTAGTGGTCATCGCCGTTCCCGCCCTGATCGAAAGAGTTGACGACCCGATGAGACGCTTCTGTGCCCTGCTGCTCGGCCTGGCTGTGTTGACAGTGACTCCTGGTGTCGCCTCGGCTGATCCGTTCAATACCCGTCCTGCCCGCAATCAGCAGGCGGTCGACTATGTGATTGCGCGGGCGCTGTCCCAGCGCGGCGTGCCTTTCACCTACGGTGGCGGCGATGCCAACGGCCCCACCCGCGGCGTCGTCCGCGAAACGCCCGCCGAACCTGCCGCCGCCGCCATTCCCGGCGGGGTTCCGGGTCTGAACTTCCCCGGGTTGGCTCCGCCGGCCCCCGCGGCATCGCCGCTCACCCCGAGTGTTCCGGCGGTCCCGGATCCGGCCGCCAACGTCGTGGGTTTCGACGCCTCGGGCATCATCGTCTATGCCTTCGCCGGGGTCGGCGTGAAGTTGCCGCGGTCATCGGGGGAGATGTACAAGGTCGGCCAGAAGGTACTGCCCGCCCAGGCACTGCCCGGAGATCTGATCTTCTTCGGCCCGGAGGGCACGCAGAGCGTGGCGTTGTTCGTGGGCAACGGGCAGATGCTGGAGGCCGGCGACTCGGGTGTCACGGTGTCGCCCGTGCGGACCGCGTCGATGACTCCCTACCTGGTTCGCATCATCGCCTGAGTCGGGCGGCGCCATCTACTCGACGGGCAGCGAGTCGTCCCGTTGCAGGACGAAGAAGTAGGGGCGGGTGCCGCCGCGGTAGTCCATCGCGCCGATCACGGTGTCCTCGGAGATCTTGCGGAAGACGTCGTTGATCGGCAGGTTGTCGTAGATCATCGTGGCGCTGTCGATTCCGCGGTAGCGGGTGGTGCGCAGCCGGGCCTTGGGCGCCTTGGTCCGCAACGCGGGTCGCAACGCCGAGATGGGCTGCACGAGCGACAGGTTGCGCACCAGCGGCACCTTGGTGGCGATCCCGAGACCGCCGAAGGCCAACACGGGGTTCAGGGCCCACAACGCGGTCCCGCCGTCTTTCGGGAACAGCAACGGATGCACCGTCTCGGCGTCGACGAACTGCTTTCCCCACCAGCCGCTGGCGGCCAGCAATCCGTCCATCGGGTGCGCGGTCGGCAGTTCGGCGCCATGCCACGTGCCGATCATGAACTCGGGATCGACACCGGGGGCGGCGTCGAAGACGGCCAGCGCTTCTGTGGTGGTGGTCGGCACGGTGGGCAGTAGATCCTCGGCAAGCATGACCCAAGAATACTTGACAGGTGTCAAGTCCTCAAAGGTGAGTCGCTTGGCGTCACGCGGCAGGGGCGACGATGGTGTCATGCACTGGATCGTGGACGCCATGAATGTCGTCGGGTCGCGTCCGGACGGTTGGTGGAGGGACCGAGCGGGTGCGCTGGCCGCGCTGGTCGAACAGCTGCAGCGCTGGGCGGTGCAGGGCGGACACCAGGTCACCGTGGTGCTCGAACGGCCGATGCCGCTGGAGTCCGAGTTGGTCACCGTGGTGTGCGCGCCGCGTGCCGCGCCGAACTCCGCCGACGACGAGATCGTCCGGCTCGTCCGCAGTGCTGACACCCCGGCCGGCATCACCGTCGTGACCTCCGATGGCGCGCTTTCCGCTCGGGTGCACGATGCCGGCGCCGTGACATTTCCGGCCGGCCGGTTCAGGGCGCTGTTGGACTGATCGCAAGGGTTCCGGCGATGACGTTGGCCAGCAGCGTCTTTCGGTCGAACTTCCCACTCGACAGAGTCGGTATCTGGTCTGCGGTGGCGATGACCCATCGGGTGGGAACCTTGTAGGCCGACAGGCGTTCACGGGCCGCTTCCCGGACCGCGCCCAGATCCAGCGCGGCCTGCGCAGGCACCACCACCGCGCACACCTCCTGGCCCCGGTCGGCATGCTCGAGGCCGATCACGACGCACTGCGTGACCTGGGGGAGCCCGGCGATCACCGACTCCACCTCCACCGGCGAGACGTTCGCGCCGCCGGCCTTGATCAGGTCGGTGGTGCGCCCGACGTAGAACAGCCGCGGGTCATCGGCTCGTCGAAAGACACGGTCCCCGGTGTGATACCACCCGTCGGCGTCGAACACCTCGCTGCGTTCCCGCTTGTTGTAGCCGGCCATCGTGCCGACACCGCGGATCCACAATTCGCCGGTGGTGCCGTCGGGCACCGGCGTGCCGTGCTCGTCGACGATGGCGATATCGGTGCAGACGAATCCACCGGCGGTCTCGGACATGGTGCGGTGCAACGGAAAACCGTCGGGGACATCGGTCATGGCGATATCCAGCGGCCCGTGCCGGAGCATGGGCGCACTGGACAGGTCGCGTTCGGCGAAGCTGGGATGATCGCGCACCCGTTGGGTGAACGCCGGCCAGCCGACGATTCCGGTGCCACGCTCGGCCTCGATCAGATCCAGTGCTGTCTTTGCGTCCAGCCGTTCCATCACCAGCAGGCTGATCGAATCGTGTAGGGCACCCATCGCCGCCAACAGTCCACCGATCCAGAAGAACGGCATGGCGCACAGCACCTTTGGCCGGCCCGGGCTCGCGGTGACCGCCCGGATGGCCGACGGCCACATCGAGGTCTGGCGCACCAGTGTGCCGTGAGTGTGCAGCACGCCCTTGGGGTCGGCGGTCGAACCGGAGGTGTGCACCATGATGGCCAGATCGGCGGGGGAGACCTCCTGCTCCACCGCGGCGAGGACATCCGGTGAGACCTGCCGGGTCAGGTCGGCCCAGCGGGTGGCCCAGCCGTAGTCGACGTCATCGGTCAGCACGATGCGACGCAGGTACGGCGCGCACACGAGCGAGAGCTCATCGCGGCGCTGCTGCGGTAGCTCCGGCAGGGCCGCCTCCAGACGGGTGCCGGTTTCGGTGCCGAGGACCGCGGCAGGGGCGATCAGCATCGCGATATCGGCCAGTCGCAACACCTTGGCGATCTCGGCGGGTGCGTAGAGCGTGCTCAGCGGGACCACCAGGGCGCCGATCCGTGAGAGCGCGAGCCACCAGATGATCCACTCGATTCCATTCGGGAAGAACAAACCGACCCTGCTGCCCTTGCCGATGCCCGCGCCCAGCAGGAGTCGAGCGATATCGGCGGATTGCGCGTCCGCCTGCTCGTAGGTGAGCCGACCGGTGGGCGTGATCAGGTAGGTGTCACGTCCCGAGGCGCGAACCCGGTCGGCGAGCAGCGCGGGAACGGTCAGCGGCATTACACCGATGCGTGGAGATGTCACACTCCGATCATCGCCGATGACGCGTTCGCGCTCGTCGCCGCGTCACTGTTCGCCGTACGAGTCATGCCATCTCCACCAGGCATAGGGTGGGCTCTGCGGGTAGCCGGCGGGGGAGTCCTCCCACGACTCCTGACGGCCGAGCGCCGTGATGTCGAGGTAGCTCCAGGTGGTGCCGAATACCTCGTCGCCGCGGTTGTTGACGAAGTAGGTCCGGTAGACCTGGTCACCGTCGCGGATGAACGCGTTCGTGCCGTGCCACTGGTCGACGCCGAAGTCGATGTCGAACGCCGTGCCGGATTCTTCGATGATGGTGTACCAGGGGATGGTCCAGCCCATCCGGTCCTTGATGCGGGTGATGTCCTGTTGCGCACCGCGTGAGGCATAGACGAGCGTGGTGTCGCGCGCGTTGAGGTGACTCAGGTCGCCGACCTGGTCTGCCATCAACGAGCAGCCGGTGCAACCATGTTCGGGCCAACCGTGTACGCCGGGATCCATGAAGGCGCGGTAGACGATGAGTTGCCGTCGGCCGGCGAACAGGTCGAGCAGATTCACCCTGCCGTCCGGGCCGTCGAAGGCGTAGTCCGCCGGTACCGGTGTCCACGGCATGCGTCGACGCTGCGCGGCCAGCGCATCTCGGGCCCGGGTGAACTCCTTTTCCTTGATCAGCATCGCTGCGTGGGCGGCCGCCCACGCCTGCCCGTCCACTATCGGTGGTGTCTGCATCGTCGATCCTCTGGTCGCTGCTCCGGCAATTTATTCAACAGTTACGTTGAATATTGATCGAGCACACCACACGGCACCGTTATAGTCAACAAGATGGTTGAAGATCAGGTGTTGGACCGGGCGTACGCCGCGCTGGCCGATCCCACCCGTCGCCGGTTGCTGGAAGCGCTGCGCGAAGGTGATGCGCGCATCACCGATCTGGCGGCGCCGCTGCCGATGACGTTCGCGGGGGTGTCCCGACACATCGGGGTGCTGGAGTCGGCGGGTCTGGTGACTCGCGAGGTGCGCGGTCGCGAGCATTGGCTCTCCCTGCGTCAGGCCGGACTGACCCCGGCCGCACAGTGGATGGACGAGCAGGCCGACTTCTGGTCGACCCGCGCCGACGCACTTGCCGCGCGGCTGCGTCGCAAGAAGGCCGGCCGATGAACGAGACCCGCACGGTGCACGTGCAGCGGGTCATGCCCGCCCGGCCCGAAGAGGTATTCGACGAATGGCTGAATCCGGATTCGTTGCGGGAGTGGATGTGTCCGCGCCCGACGCGATGTGTGACGGTGACCGTGCAGCCGCGGGTCGGCGGGGCCTTCCGTTTCGACGTCGACGACGTCGGGACGAGCGTGCTGATCACCGGACAGTTCGTCGCGATCGAGCGGCCACGATTGCTCCGTTTCACCTGGACCAACTCGTACTGGGCCGATCCGACGACTACCAGCGTCGTCACGGTGACATTCGAACCTCTCCAGGACGATCAGACGCTGATGTCCATCGAGCACGCGATGCTGCCCGCCCAGGAGTACGACAACTTCCACCACGGTTGGACCAAGACCGCCGATCAGCTGGCGGACCTGCTCGATGCCGGGTGAGGCCGGACGAGCCGTCGGTGTGCCGAAATTAGGTCGACAGCCCTGGTGTTGGTAGTCTCGTCGAATACGCCGCACTCGTGAGGCGACGTATCTGTGTTCGGCCGAATCGCGGTCGGGTGCCAGTATCGCCCACTTACGGCCTGTGCCGGCATCGCACACCCCAGAACTTGCTCGGATTGGCGACGATCGGTCGCACAACCAGGCTTGGTCGACATGACGTTCGGCCAGAAGTAAAAAAGAAAGAAGTAAGACCATGGCAGAAGGAACCGTTAAGTGGTTCAACAGCGAAAAGGGCTTCGGCTTCATCGCTCCTGACGGCGGCGCACCGGACGTGTTCGTGCACTACTCCGAGATCCAGGCCGGCGGATTCCGCAACCTGGAGGAGAACCAGCGGGTGAGTTTCGAAGTCACCCAGGGCGCCAAGGGCCCGCAGGCGGTCGGCGTCACCGGCCTCTAAAGACCTACTCGGACCCCCGGGTTCGGCCGTCACACAGTGACCGCTGAACCCGGGGGTTCGTGCTTTCCGGAGTTCGTGCGATGACTTTCCCGGCCCCTCCCGGTCTGACTACTGTCGGTGCCGATCCGAGGAGGAACGCGTGGTGCAACTGCTCAGAGTGCAGAATTTCGTGGTGTCGAAGGACGGCTTCGGGGCTGGCCGGGATCAGAGTTTCGAGCGGCCCTTCGGGCACGCGGACCCGCGGACCATGATGTCCTGGGCGGGAGCCACCGCGAGCTGGCCCAACCGCACCGATCCCGGTGGTAGCCGGGGGATCGACGACTACTTCACCAGGGATTTCACCCACAACATCGGTGCCGAAATCATGGGCCGCAACAAGTTCAGCCCCCATCGCGGCGCCTGGGCCGACCACGAGTGGAAGGGCTGGTGGGGTGACGAGCCACCATTTCACACTCCGGTCTTCGTGCTCACTCATCATGAGCGACCGTCATTTGCTTTGTCGGACACGACATTTCACTTCGTCAACACAGACCCGGGTACCGCGCTGGCGCAAGCCAGGCAGGCAGCGCAGGGCAAGGATGTGCGGCTCGGCGGCGGAGCGCAGACGATCCGGGAGTTTCTGGACGCCGATCTCGTGGACACCCTGCACGTGGCGGTGTCGCCGATCGAACTCGGCGGCGGAAGCCGGCTGTGGGAGACACCGGATGACCTGCTCGACAGATTCCACCGCGATGTGGTGCCCAGTCCGAGCGGCGTGACACACCACATCTTCTGGCGACGCTGACAGCGCGGCGCGTCCCGGCTGACGCCGGTAAACGTAAGCGCCACCAGGGATTTGCCATCGGATCGACACGGGGCCGCACCGTTGCGCGGCACGGCAGTATCGTGTCCGGTGATGGTTTCCGATCGGTCCGAGGGCGCGGCCCGCACACGTCGCAGTCTGCGGGGCGCCCTTCGTGGTCGCCGCGACCCGGCGCCGGTGGCCGGTCAGCGACGACGCAGCGCCACCCACGTCGGCGACGTGCACACCCGCAAGGTCCTCGACCTCACCATCCGGCTCGCCGAGGTGATGTTGTCCTCCGGATCGGGCACCGCCGACATCGGCGCGACCGCGCAGGACGTCGCGGCGGCCTACCAACTCAGCGACTGCGTCGTCGACATCACCTTCTCCACGATCATCGTCTCGGCGTTGCCCACCGTCGACAGCCCCCCGCTGACCATCGTCCGCTCGGTCCGCCACCGCGCCACCGATTACACCCGGTTGGCCGAACTGGACAAGTTGGTTCGGCGCATCACCTGTGGCGGCGTCACCGTCGACCAGGCACATGACGCGATGGACGTGCTCAGCGAACGGCCGCATCCCTATCCGCGGTGGATGGCGACCGTCTGCTGGGCGGGGTTCGCGCTCGGCATCGCGATGCTGCTGGGCGGCACCTGGCAGATCTGCCTCCTCGCCACGATCACCTCGGCAGTCATCGACCGGGTGGGCCGGCTGCTCAACAGCGTCGGCACCCCGTTCTTCTTCCAGCACGCCGTGGGTGCCGCCATCGCGACCCTGGTGGCCGTGGCCGCCTACCGATTCGCCGACCAGAACCCGACGGCACTGGTGGCCACCGGAATCGTGATGCTGCTGTCCGGGATGACACTGGTCGGGTCGGTGCAGGACGCGCTGACCGGGTACATGGTCACCGCGGTCGGGCGGCTCGGCGACGCGCTGTTCCTCACGGCCGGCATCGTGGTGGGCATCGTGGCCGGCCTGCAGATCGCGACGCTGGCCGGGATCCAGATCGCCCTGCACATCGACGCGACCCAGACGATCATCGTGCCCAGCGGCACGCTGCGGATCGGCATTGCGGTGTTCGGTGCCGCGCTGGCCGGAGTGTGCCTGACCTTGGCGAGCTATGCGCCGCTGCGGTCGGTGGTGACCGCCGGCGTCGCGGCCGGCGCCGCCCAGGCCGTGCTGATCGGCTTGGGGCACGCGCAGTTCGGGGTCGTGCTGGCGACCGGCATCGCGTCCGTGGGCGTCGGCCTGTTCGCGACACTGACCTCGATCCGGCGTCAGGCGCCGGCGCTGGTGATCGCGACCGCCGGCATCACGCCGATGCTCCCGGGCCTGGCGGTGTTCCGGTCGGTGTTCTACTTCGCCGTCGACGAGCGATTCCTGGACGGCATCGCGCAGCTGTTGTCGGCGGTGGCCATCGCCCTGGCGATCGGTAGCGGCGTGGTGATGGGTGAACTGCTCGGGTCTCCGCTGCGGTACCGGGCGGGCCGGGTCGGCGACTTCGTGCGCATCGAAGGGCCGCCAGGTCTGCGCCGCGCCGTGGGCCGGGTGGTGCGC